>ERZ773158.216-NODE-216-length-76277-cov-17.015153_pt1 | contig 76277 bp, 76 predicted proteins | sample MGYA00511918_ERZ773158 | MGnify/ENA primary metagenome ERZ773158 (study PRJEB29015, sample SAMEA2737876) | human gut metagenome | biome: human gut; feature: human-associated habitat; material: faeces | place: China | collected 2012 ...
TTATCTATTCGCCGCAACTGCCCTTTTGGGGCCATTGGCGTACAAAGCGGACAATCACCAAAAAATAATGAAAAAAGGAGGACAGCCGGAATCAGCCCCCGGAAACCGGGCGGCAGATTGTTCCGGCTTTTGTATGCCTATGAACCATGACTAATCAATCTTTCAAATGATTCCGGCTAATTTTGTATATGGCATTTTTCAATCAGGCTATCACCGTTCTTCAGACCCTCGTTATCGCCCTCGGCGCTGGTCTCGGCATCTGGGGTGTCATCAACCTGCTGGAAGGTTACGGCAACGACAACCCCGGCGCGAAGTCCCAGGGCATGAAGCAGCTCATGGCTGGCGCTGGCGTCGCCGTGGTCGGCATGGTCCTCGTACCCCTGCTTTCCGGCCTGTTCACCGTCTGATCGCTCCCGTCGTTAAGCTGTCATAAGAAATCCTTGCCGCCCCTGCCCCCAAGCGGGGGCGGCTGAAAGGAGGTTGACACCGTATGGATTTCTTACTCGATGCCCTTACTGACTGGCTCAAGGAAATGTTGGTAGGCGGCATTATGAGCAACTTATCGGGGATGTTCGATAGCGTGAACCAGCAGGTCGCAGACATTGCGACGCAGGTGGGCCAGACCCCCCAGGGCTGGAACGGGAGTATTTTCAGCATGATCCAGAACCTCTCCAACTCCATCATGGTGCCGATTGCTGGCGTGATCCTGGCTATCGTGATGACGCTGGAGCTGATTCAGATGATTACCGACAAGAACAACCTGCATGATGTGGACACCTGGATGATCTTCAAGTGGGTGTTCAAATCTGCCGCTGCCATCCTCATCGTCTCAAACACCTGGAACATCGTGATGGGCGTGTTTGACGCAGCTCAAAGTGTGGTGGCGCAGGCGGCGGGCATCATCGGTTCCGACGCTTCCATCGACATCTCCTCTGTCATGACCGATATGGAGTCCCGGCTGATGGATATGGACCTGGGGCCGCTGTTCGGCCTGTGGTTCCAGTCGCTCTTTATCGGCATTACCATGTGGGCGCTTTACATTTGTATCTTTATCGTGATTTATGGCCGTATGATTGAGATTTACCTTGTGACCTCGGTGGCTCCCATCCCTATGGCCACCATGATGGGCAAGGAATGGGGCGGCATGGGCCAGAACTATCTGCGCTCGTTGATCGCCCTGGGCTTCCAGGCATTTCTCATCATCGTCTGTGTGGCGATCTACGCCGTGCTGGTGCAGAGTATTGCCACCGAATCCGACATCATTATGGCCATCTGGAGCTGCGTGGGTTATACGGTCCTGTTGTGCTTTACGCTCTTTAAGACCGGCAGCCTCGCAAAATCCGTTTTCAATGCACATTAACCAGGAAGGAGGTAATTCCTTTGGCTTATGTACCCGTACCCAAGGATCTTACGAAAGTCAAAACCAAGGTCGCGTTCAATTTAACCAAGAGGCAGCTGGTCTGCTTCGGCGGCGGGGCGCTCATCGGCGTACCGCTGTTCTTTTTACTCCGGGGGCCTGTGGGAAACAGCGTGGCTGCTATGTGTATGATGCTGGTCATGCTGCCCTTCTTTCTGATGGCAATGTATGAGAAGCACGGCCAGCCCCTGGAAAAGATCGTGGGCAGCATCATCAAGGTGGCCGTTATCCGCCCCAAACAGCGCCCGTATAAGACCAACAATTTCTATGCCGTTCTGGAACGGCAGGAAAAACTCGACAAGGAGGTGTATGACATTGTTCACCGCAACGAAAAACCGGCAGGCCGATAAGGATGGCAAACAGCCGCCGGTTTCCAAGAAGAAACGATTGTCCCGTGCCGACAGAAGGCAGATCGAGGCCGCCATCGCCCGTGCCAACCGCACAGACCGGAAAGAAAAGTCGGCCCAGGACAGCATCCCCTATGAGCGGATGTGGCCGGACGGCATCTGCCGGGTGGCAGATGGCCATTACACCAAGACCATCCAGTTCCAGGACATCAACTATCAGCTCTCGCAGAACGAGGACAAGGCGGCGATCTTCGAGGGCTGGTGCGATTTTCTCAACTACTTTGACAGCTCCATTCAGTTTCAGCTGTCCTTTTTGAACCTGGCAGCCTCTGAGGAGACCTTTGCCCGTGCCATCAACATTCCTCTCCAGGGCGATGATTTTGACACCATCCGGGTGGAGTACATGACCATGCTGCAAAACCAGCTGGCAAAGGGCAACAACGGCCTTATCAAGACCAAATACCTCACATTCGGGGTTGACGCCGACAGCCTCAAGGCCGCCAAGCCTCGTCTGGAGCGCATTGAGACCGACATTCTCAACAACTTCAAGCGCGTGGGCGTGGCTGCCGAGGCCCTGGACGGCAAGGCGCGGCTGGCGCAGCTTCACGGCATTTTCCACATGGATGAACAGGTGCCTTTCCGCTTTGAATGGGAGTGGCTGGCTCCGTCCGGTCTGTCCACCAAGGACTTCATTGCGCCGTCCAGCTTTGAGTTCCGCACCGGCAAGCAGTTCCGTATGGGTAAGAAATACGGGGCTGTTTCTTTTTTGCAGATTCTCGCGCCGGAGCTGAATGACCGGATGCTGGCGGATTTCCTGGACATGGAATCCAGCCTGATCGTCAGCCTCCATATCCAGTCCGTGGACCAAATCAAAGCCATTAAAACGGTCAAGCGGAAAATCACCGATCTGGACAAATCCAAAATCGAGGAGCAGAAAAAGGCCGTCCGCGCCGGATATGACATGGACATCATTCCCTCCGACCTTGCCACCTACGGTGCCGAGGCCAAGAAACTCTTGCAGGATTTGCAGAGCCGGAACGAGCGAATGTTCCTTGTGACCTTCCTGGTGCTGAACACGGCGGACAATCCCCGGCAGCTGGACAACAATGTATTCCAGGCCAGCTCCATCGCGCAGAAGTACAACTGCCAGCTGACAAGGCTTGACTTCCAGCAGGAAGAAGGGCTGATGTCCGCGCTGCCCCTGGGCTTCAATCAGATCGAGATTCAGCGAGGGCTGACCACCAGTTCCACGGCTATCTTTGTTCCGTTCACCACCCAGGAGCTTTTCCAGAACGGCAAAGAGGCGCTGTACTACGGGATCAACGCCCTGTCCAACAACCTCATCATGGTGGACCGCAAGCTGCTGAAAAACCCCAACGGACTGATTCTCGGCACCCCCGGTTCCGGCAAGTCCTTCAGCGCCAAGCGCGAGATCGCCAACTGTTTCCTGCTCACCAATGATGACATCATTATCTGCGACCCGGAGGCCGAGTATGCGCCCCTGGTGGAGCGCCTGCATGGGCAGGTCATCAAGATTTCGCCCATCAGCAACAATTACATTAACCCTATGGATTTGAACCTGGACTATTCGGACGATGAAAGTCCGCTGTCCCTCAAGTCCGACTTCATTCTGTCCCTGTGTGAGCTGATCGTGGGCGGCAAAGAGGGCTTGCAGCCGGTTCAGAAAACCATCATTGACCGCTGTGTGCGGCTGGTCTATCAGGATTATCTCAATGACCCCCGCCCGGAGAATATGCCCATCCTGGAGGACCTCTACAACCTGCTGCGGGCGCAGGACGAGAAAGAGGCGCAGTACATCGCCACGGCGCTGGAAATCTATGTGACCGGCTCTCTCAATGTGTTCAACCACCAGAGCAATGTGGACATCAATAACCGCATCGTCTGCTACGACATCAAGGAGCTGGGCAAGCAGCTGAAAAAAATCGGTATGCTGGTGGTCCAGGACCAGGTGTGGAACCGTGTCACCATCAACCGCGCCGCCCACAAGTCCACCCGCTACTACATCGACGAGATGCACCTGCTGTTGAAAGAGGAACAGACCGCCGCCTACACGGTGGAGATTTGGAAGCGGTTCAGAAAATGGGGCGGCATCCCCACCGGCATCACGCAGAATGTCAAGGACCTGCTTTCTTCCCGCGAGGTGGAGAACATCTTTGAGAACTCCGACTTCGTGTATATGCTCAACCAGGCGGGCGGAGACCGGCAGATTCTCGCCAAGCAGCTGGGCATTTCCCCGCACCAGCTGTCCTATGTGACCCACTCCAGCGAGGGCGAGGGCCTGCTGTTCTATGGCTCCACGATCCTGCCTTTCGTGGACCATTTCCCCAAGAACACCGAGCTGTACCGCATTATGACCACCAAACCCCAGGAACTGAAAAAGGAGGATGAATGACCATGAAACCCAACACCGAACTGGATACCATGATGTTTTTTGACGATGCCCTGGAGGGTGAGCGCGACCAGCTGCTCACCGAGCTGGCCGATGCCGTCAGCGAGACCCGCACGGCGGCGGATCAGGCGGCGGAGCTGAACGAGGACGGCGAGGCGGGCCTGCTGCGCCTGACGGAAATCTGGTGCGCCATGAACGGCGTTCCGGCCATCGTCATCTTCGAGGGCGGGCAGTCCGAGCTGCTGGCCAATGTGGTGGCGCAGATCTACGCCCATCTGCTCCAGCACCCCTCCCGTGACCCTGTGGGGCTGGCCGTCTATGTGGAGCTGCGCTACATGACGGCCTCTCTGATGATGGGGAACTGGTTTGACTAAGGAGCCGCGCCTGCGCTTTACGGACGAGGAGCGGGCTGACCCGGCGATGGAGAAGCCCATCCGTAAGGCGGACAAGGCCGCCGCCAAAGCGGATAAGGCGCAGGCCAAAATCCCGAAAAAACAGGTCCGGCAAAAGACGGTGGACCCGGAGACCGGCAAAGTGACCACCAAGCTGGTGCTGGAGGACAAGAAGAAGCCGCCCTCCAAGCTGTCCCATGCGGTGCGGGATACCCCCGCCAATGCCGCCCTGGGGAAAGTTCACAAGGAAATCCGGGAGACCGAACAGGACAATGTGGGCGTGGAGAGCGCCCACAAGTCCGAGGAGGCTGCTGAGACCGGCGCACGGTTGGTTCGGGAGGGCTACCGCAGCCACAAGTTGAAGCCCTACCGCAAGGCGGCCCAGGCCGAGCAGAAGCTGGAAAAGGCCAATGTGAACGCCTTGTATCAGAAGTCCCTGCGGGAAAATCCCCAGCTTGCCAGCAACCCCATTTCCCGCTGGCAACAGAAACAGGCCATCAAAAAGGAATACGCTGCCGCCAAGCGCGCCGGTCAAGCTGTCGGGAATGCCGCAAGCGCAGCCCAAAAGACCGGCAAGGCCGCCAAGACGGTCAAGGAAAAGGCACAGCAGGCGGGCGCGTTTGTCATGCGCCACAAAAAAGGTTTCCTGATTGCGGGCGCGATCTTCCTGCTGGTCTGTATGCTGCTCAACACCATGTCCTCCTGCTCCATGATGGCGCAGAGCATCGGTTCTGCGGTGTCCGGCTCTACTTACCCCTCCGATGACCCGGAGTTGGTGGCGGTGGAGGCGGACTATGCCGCCAAGGAAGCGGCGCTGCAAGCCGAGATCGACAATATCGAAAGCAGCCATCCAGGGTATGACGAGTACCGCTATGACCTGGATATGATCGGGCATGACCCCCATGAGCTGGCAGCTTACCTGTCCGCCGTGCTGCAAGGCTACACCCGGCAGAGCGCCCAGGCCGAGCTGGAGCGTGTGTTCGACGCACAGTATGAACTGACGCTTACCGAGGAAGTGGAAATACGATACCGCACCGAAACTTCCACGGACCCCGTGACCGGCGAGACGACCACCGAGGAAGTCCCGTATGAGTATTACATTCTGAATGTGAAGCTCACCAGCAAGCCCATATCTTCTGTGGCTTCGGAGCTGCTGACCCCGGAACAGCTGGAAATGTACCAGGTGTACCGGCAGACGCTGGGCAACAAGCCGCTGATCTTCGGCGGCGGCTCCCCGGATACAAGCAACTCCGAGGACCTGACCGGCGTGGTATTCGTCAACGGCACCCGCCCCGGCAATCAGGCCGTGGTGGACATAGCCAAAAGTCAGGTGGGCAATGTGGGCGGTCAGCCCTACTGGAGCTGGTACGGCTTCAATTCCCGTGTGGAATGGTGCGCCTGCTTCGTGTCCTGGTGCTACGGCCAGATGGGGCTGTCTGAGCCGCGCTTTGCCGCCTGCCAGTCCCAGGGTATTCCGTGGTTCCAGTCTCACGGACAATGGGGCGGGCGTGATTACGCCAATATTGCCCCCGGCGACGCCATCTTCTTCGATTGGGACCTGGACGGCAGCGCCGACCATGTGGGCCTCGTAGTCGGTACAGACGGCAGCCGAGTTTATACGGTCGAGGGTAACAGCGGCGACGCCTGCAAGATCAAGAGTTATTCCCTGACCTACGAGTGTATCAAGGGCTACGGCCTGATGAACTGGTAACAGAGTTTTTTCAAGAAGGAGTGATTGATTATGGCTAAGAACAAAATCCAGCGCATTGACCAGGAGATTGCCAAGGTCCGCGAGAAGATCGCGGAGTACCAGGACAAGCTGAAAGCCCTGGAGGCGCAGAAAACCGAGGCGGAGAACTTGGAGATCGTCCAGATGGTGCGCGCCCTGCGGCTGACCCCGGAGCAGCTGAACGCCATGCTCTCCGGCGGCACGGTCCCCGGCATGGCCGCTGCCTCCACCGACTACGACGAACAGGAGGACACCGACCATGAAGAATAAGAGAATTTTCAAGACCTTTTCGGCCCTCTGCGCCGCCCTGGTGCTGATGATGGGCCTTTCCGTGACAGCCTTTGCCCAGGGGACGGAGCAGCCCCCGGCAGAGGACGCCACCAACGACGCCAATGTAGTGGTGGAGGAAACCGAGGACAGCCCAGCCCTGACCCCGGATGGCAACGCCGCCCTGGTAGATGATTTCGGCGGCAACAAGCAACTTATCACCATCACCACCAAGGCGGGCAACTACTTCTACATCCTCATTGACCGGGCCAACGAGGACAAGGAAACCGCCGTCCACTTCTTAAACCAGGTGGATGAAGCCGACCTGATGGCACTGATGGAGGATGGCCAGACCACTCAGGAGCAGCCCGCCACCTGTACCTGTACGGAGAAATGTGTGGCCGGTGCGGTGAATACGGCCTGCCCGGTGTGCGCCACCAATATGAGCGCCTGCACGGGCAAGGAGCCGGAACCGGAGACCCCGGAGGAAACCCCGGAGCCGGAGGAACCGGCGCAGAAAACCACGGGGCTGAATCCGGCCCTGCTTTTGGCGGTGCTGGCCCTGATGGGCGGCGGCGGTGTCTTTGCCTACTTCAAATTCATCAAGAATAAGCCCAAGACCAAGGGCAACGACAATTTGGACGATTACGACTACGGCGAGGACGATACCGACCAGGAGGACGAGGACCCCTGGGAGACCGAGGAATCCGACGAGCTGGACGCTGACGGGGGCGGCGACGAGGAAAGCGAGGACAAGGCGGATTGACCCGCTTCACCGACAGCCCCTATGAGCGCATGATGACACGCAGGCCGGAGGGCGGGAAGGAAACTTCCCGCTCTCCCTCTTTATCTCCCGGCCACCCCTGTTATGGCTGCGGGAATTACCGTGACGGACAGCCCTGCGTGGGATTCTGCCACCGGCAGCTGACCGCATGGCTGCGGGAAAGGAGGATGAAAAACCATGAAACTGGTGATCGCTGAGAAACCGTCCGTTGCCCAAAGTCTGGCCGCCGTGATCGGGGCCACTGCCCGCAAGGACGGCTACCTGGAGGGCGGCGGCTGGCGGGTGAGCTGGTGTGTGGGCCACCTGGCTGGGCTGGCCGATGCTGACGCCTACAACCCGGACTACGCCAAATGGCGCTATGACGATCTGCCTATTCTGCCGGAACCCTGGCAGATGGTGGTAAGCAAGGACAAGAAGAAACAGTTTGAGGTGCTGAAACAGCTGATGAACACCCCGGATGTGACCGAAGTGGTGAACGCCTGCGACGCCGGACGCGAGGGTGAGCTGATTTTCCGAAGCGTCTACGAGCTGGCGGGCTGCCAGAAGCCCATGAAGCGGCTCTGGATTTCCTCGATGGAGGATTCCGCCATCCGAGAGGGCTTTGCGAACCTGCGCCCCGGTGCGGACTATGACGGCCTGCGGGATGCGGCCCTCTGCCGCGCCAAGGCGGACTGGCTGGTGGGTATCAATGCCACCCGGCTGTTTTCGGTGTTGTACCACCGGACCCTCAACATCGGGCGCGTCATGTCCCCGACGCTGGCCCTTATTGTCCAGCGGGAGGCCGAGATCGACACCTTCAAGCCAGTGCCGTTTTACACGGTGACGCTGGAGCTGCCCGGTTTCTCTGTTTCAGGGGAACGCATGGCGGACAAGGGCACCGCCCAGCAGCTGAAAACGGCCTGCCAGGATGCGGCTGCTACGGTGAAAAAGGTGGAGCGCAAGGACAAATCCGAGAAGCCGCCCGCCCTCTATGACCTGACCACCCTCCAGCGGGACGCCAACCGGCTGCTGGGGTTCACAGCCCAGCAAACCCTGGACTATTTGCAGAACCTCTATGAAAAGAAGCTCTGCACCTATCCTCGGACGGACAGCCGTTACCTGACTTCGGATATGGCAGCAAGTCTGCCGGAGCTGGTCCGGCTTACCGCTGGGGCGCTGCCCTTTGCCGCTGGTATGGAGCTTGCCTGCAATGCGGCCCAGGTTATCAATGACAAAAAAGTGACCGACCACCATGCGGTGATCCCCACCCGCAACCTCCAGGGCGCGGACCTGTCCGGCCTGCCGGTGGGTGAAAAGGCGGTGCTGGAGCTGGTGTCCCTGCGGCTGCTGTGCGCTGTGGCCCAGCCCTATACCTTTGCGGAAACCGCCGTTGTTGTCGAGTGCGCCGGAGCGGAGTTTACCGCCAAGGGCCGCACGGTAAAGCAACCCGGCTGGCGGGCGCTGGACGCTGCATACCGCGCAGGGCTGAAAAATGTGGAGCCGGAAACCGAGGACAAGGCTCTGCCGGAGCTGTCTGAAGGTCAGACGCTGCCCCTTTCTGGTGCTGCCGTCAAGGAGGGCAAGACCACCCCGCCCAAGCACTTCACCGAGGATACGCTGCTTTCCGCGATGGAGACTGCCGGGAAGGACGATATGCCGGAGAACGCCGAGCGCAAGGGGCTGGGGACCCCGGCCACCCGCGCCGGGATTCTGGAAAAACTGGTGGCCACCGGCTTCCTGGAACGGAAAAAGAGCAAAAAGCAAGTACAGCTCCTGCCGTCCCATGATGCGGTGTCCCTTATCACCGTGCTGCCGGAGCAGCTGCAATCGCCCCTTCTGACCGCTGAATGGGAGTACCGGCTGGGCGAGATCGAGCGCGGAGAGCTGGCCCCGGAGGACTTCATGGCCGGGATCAGCGCCATGCTCCAGGAGCTGGTGAGGACCTATCAGGTCATCAAGGGGACCGAGTACCTGTTCACGCCGCCCCGCGAAGTGGTGGGCAAATGCCCCCGCTGCGGCGGCGATGTGGCGGAGCTGCAAAAGGGGTTCTTCTGCCAGAACGAGGGCTGCAAATTTGCTATCTGGAAAAACAACAAGTGGTGGGAGCTGAAGCGCAAGCAGCCCACCAAGGCCGTCGTGACGGCGCTGCTCAAAGATGGCCGCGCCCATGTGACCGGCCTGTACTCCGAGAAAACCGGCAAGACCTACGACGCCACCGTAGTGCTGGAGGACGATGGGAAGTACGCCAATTTCAAGCTGGCCTTTGACCGGCAGAAAGGCGGCAAACGATGAAGCTCTCCCTCTATGAACAGGAAACCATCATCCTCTACAACCAGGCCGAGGCCGCCGCCGAGGTCTATACCCATGACCCCCGGCTGCTGGAGAAGCTGCGGCGGCTGGCGGAGAAATACCCGGATCAGGTCGTGAAAAAGGATCGGCAGACCTTTCTTGTCCCGAAACGCTGCGTGTCCGTCCGGGAGCCGTACAGCGCCGAGCGTCGCAAGGCGGCCAGTGAACGGGCCAAGGCTGCCGGGTACAGGCCGCCCACCCCCAAGAAGGGCAGCGAGTAAGCATGGCTGAAAGTGTCTTTGAGGCCGTCAAGCAGTCCGTCACCGTCCGGGATGCGGCGCAGATGTATGGGATCGAGGTCAACCGGAGCGGTATGGCCTGCTGCCCGTTCCACGATGACAAAAATCCCAGCATGAAGCTGAACGAGGAATACTTCTATTGCTTCGGCTGCGGAGCTACCGGCGATGTGATCGACTTCACCGCACGGCTCTACAATCTGTCTCCCAAGGAGGCCGCTGAGAAGCTGGCCCAGGATTTTGGCCTGGCTTATGACAGTCAGGCCCCTCCCCGGAGGCGCTATGACCGGCAGAAAACCGAGGCACAGAAGTTCAAAGAGGATCGGGACCATGCCTTTCGTGTCCTGGCTGACTACTATCATCTGCTGAGAAAGTGGGAAACCGACTATTCCCCCAAAACGCCGGAAGAAAATCCCCATCCCCGTTTTATGGAGGCAATTCAGAAAAAGGACTATACGGGCTATCTGTTGGATTTTTTCTTAGAGGACGGCCCGGAGGAACAAAAGCTGTGGATTGCCGAACATCAAGCAGAAATCGCCAATTTGGAAAGGAGAGTGAAAATCATGGCTGATAAGCCCACCAACCGGGAGCGGTTGCAGGAAATCACGGCGGGCATTGAACAGGGTATCAAGGAGCTGTTCGAGAGCGAGAAGTATATGCGCTACCTGTCCGTTATGTCCAAGTTCCACCGCTACTCCGTCAACAACACCATGCTCATCTATATGCAGCGCCCGGACGCTACCCTGGTGGCCGGATTCAACAAGTGGAAAAACCAGTTTGAACGCCATGTGAAAAAGGGTGAGCATGGCATTACCATCATCGCCCCCACGCCCTACAAAAAGAAAATCGAGGAAATGAAGCGCGACCCGGATACCCAGGCTCCTATTCTGGATGCGGATGGCAAGGCGGTCATGGAGGAAAAGGAAATCGAAATCCCCATGTTCCGCCCGGTCAAGGTGTTTGATGTTTCGCAGACGGACGGAAAGCCTCTGCCGGAGCTGGCCTCCAGCCTATCCGGGACGGTGCCGCACTATGAGGCGTTTCTGGAGGCGGTGCGGCGCTCCGCCCCGGTTCCCATCGAGTTTGAGCCGATGGCCGCGAACATGGACGGCTATTTTTCCTCCGAGCAGCAGCGGATCGCCCTCCGGGAAGGCATGAGTGAGGTGCAGACCATTTCCGCCGCCGTCCATGAGACCGCGCACAGCAAGCTCCATGACCCCAAAAAGCATGAAGCGGAGCCGACTTGGAAGATCGTGATGGTGAGCGAGGGCGGCACCAAGCAGGACTTCCGCCTGGACTTTGCCACCGAAGCAGAGGCGGAACAGGCCGCCGCCGAGGAAGGCTGGCGCTATGTGGACGAGAATCAGTTTGAGTGGCGGCTGGAGGTAGAGGAAGATCTGACGGCGGTGAAACAGGCCGCCAAGAACCGCAACACCGAGGAAGTGGAGGCCGAGAGCATTTCCTATGCGGTCTGCCAGTATTTCGGCATACAGACCGGCGAGAACAGCTTCGGCTACATCGCTTCCTGGTCCAAGGACAAGGAGCTGAAGGAGCTGCGGGCCAGCCTGGAGACCATCAACAGGACCTCCTGCGAGCTGATTAACGACATCGAGCGCAACTACAAGGAAATCTGTAAGGAGCGCGGCATCGACCTGACTGCCGCCCCGGAGCCGGAGCAGGCACCCCAGCAGGCCGCGGAGGAAAAAGCCCCTGCGGAAGAAGTATCCCCGCCCAGCGCCGAGTACCGGGAGGCCCTGCTGGTGCTGGACGATACCGCCTATCTCCATGTTCAGCCCTGCGACACCGGCTGGGACTACACGCTCTACGATGTGGAAACTATGAAGCAGCTGGACGGCGGCCAGCTGGATGGGCCGGATATGGGCCGTTCCGCAGCAGTCAGCCATATCTGCGAGGACCTGGGGATGGGCGGCAAGTCCATCAAGTATGCACCGCTGTCCATGATCGAGACTTTGCAGGAGGCCGCCTACCAGCAGACCGCAGAAGTTGTCGCCGCCCAGCTGCCGGATGCCCAGGAACAGGCGTTGGACGAATATCCCATGCCGGACCCGGTACTGACCCAGGACGATCTGAAGAAATGCGGTTGCCTGGACAGTGACCTTTTGCCCCTCTCCAAAGAGCGGGCCTATGAGCTGATGGAGCGTGACCTGACCGTTTACATTATCCAGGAAGGCGAAAATCCGGTGATGGCCTTTGACACCGCCGACCTGGACGCCCATGACGGTATCTTTGCCCTGCCCCGCGAGGAATGGGAGGAAACCCCGGAGTTTGATAAGCTGGTCAAGGACCGCATGGACCACCAGGAGGAACGGGAGCAGGCGTTTCTCTCCCACAAGGGGGACTGCTTCGCCATTTATCAGGTGAAGCACACCGACGAGCTGCGGGACATCCGCTACGAGGGCCTGGAATGGCTCCAGTCCATCGGGCGGACGGTGCAGCGGGATAACTATGAGCTGGTTTATACCGCTCCGCTGCTGCCCTCTGACCTGAAAGGCGATACCACCGAACAGCTCTTTTACCGTTTCAACAATGAACATCCCGCCGATTACGGCCACCCGTCCATGAGCGTCAGCGACATTGTTGCCATCAAGCGGGACGGCAAGGTATCCTGTCATTACTGCGACAGCTTCGGCTTTCAGCAGGTTCCCGGATTCCTGCCGGACAATCCGCTGAAAAATGCGGAGATGATGTTGGAGGATGATTACGGTATGATCGACGGCATCATCAACAACGGCCCCAAAGAGCCGACAGTGGCCCAGCTGGAACAGCAGGCCCGCAGCGGCCAGCCGATCTCTCTCATGGATTTGGCTGCTGCCGCCCACCGGGAGGACCGGGAAAAGAAAAAGTCCGTCATGGAGCAGCTGAAAAGCCAGCCCAAGGCGGAACACAAAAAGGCAGCGCCCAAAAAGAGCGCGGAAAGGGAGATTTGATATGGGAAACTTCACTTTTGAGGAAACGAACCTGCTTTGTATCTACAACACCGGAAGCCGCACCGGGCTGATCGACGCCCTGACGGAGATGCGCGGCGAGCTTTCGCCGGAGGAAGTCGAGCTGCGGGAGCTGACCGACAGCGCCCTTATGAAGCTCCGGGCCATGAGCGACGCCGAGTTTGCCGAGCTGGAGCTGTACCCGGATTTCGACGAGTAAAAATCACACCAAGACCCAGTGGGGCGGCCTGATGTGCCGCCCCGTTTCTATTTAACATGAAGGGAGGACAGAAAACCATGCCATCCAAAGCTGAATTTTACCGACAGATGGCCGAGCAGGTATCGACCCGGCTTGTGGGCAGCTGGAAGGAATGGACGGCCTTTCTCACGACTGCCGCCCGCCTCTACAAATATCCGTTCCATGAACAGATGATGATTTACGCCCAGCGCCCGGACGCCACCGCCTGCGCCGAGTACGACCTGTGGAATGAGAAAATGGGCCGGTATGTGCGCCGTGGCTCCAAGGGTATTGCCCTGGTGGACGATTCCGGCGACAGGCCCCGGCTGCGCTATGTGTTCGATATTTCCGACACCGGGACCCGTGAACATTCCCGTACCCCCTGGCTGTGGCAGCTGGAGGAACAGCACATCGGGCCTGTGTCGGCCATGCTGGAGCGCAACTACGGCGTTGTCGGTGACGATCTCGCCCAGCAGCTCACCGATGTGGCCGGAAAGCTGGCGAGTGAGTATTGGGACGAGCATCAGCAGGACTTCCGCTACATCGTTGACGGTTCGTTCCTGGAGGAGTACGATGATCTCAACATCGAAGTCCAATTCAAGTCTGCCGCCACCGTCAGCATCGCCTACGCCCTGATGTCCCGATGTGGGCTGGATACGGAGCAATATTTCCAGCATGAGGACTTCATGCCGATTTTCGATTTTAATACCCCGGCCACGGTTGGGGCATTGGGAGCGGCGGTCAGTCAGATGAACCAGCAGGTGCTGCGGCAGATCGGCGTCACCATCCAGAATTATGAGCGCGAACAACTCGCGGAAAGGAGCAACCACCATGAAGAACAACCTGACTTACACGAGGAACGGGGATTACCTGATTCCCGACCTGAGCCTGAGCGAACAGCCGGAGAAGCCCCTGGGCAAGTACGGCAGGATGCGGAAAGCGTACCTGAAGGAACACCGGCCCCTGATTTACAACCAGCTGCTGCTGACCGAGAAGCTGTACCCGCACCTCATCGAGATCGACGAGACGGCGAACAGCCGTCTGGAGCAGATGATGCCCCAGCTGGCGGAGTCGGCGGGCGCGACGGAGGAGCTGAAAGCCCGCGATCCGATGCGCTGGGTGGGCCTGATGAACACCTGCAAGGCCCAGGCCGAGGAGATTCTGATGGCGGAGCTTATCAACAGCTGACCTTAAACCTGTTCCTCTCCGAAGCGGAACAAATCCAAAGAATAGACGAAGCAGAGAATGTGCAAACATCCTCTGCTTTTTCTTTTGCCCAGACCGACATCGACCGTGTGCTGCGGCTGGGAGGCAACACGGACCGGCAGCGTGAACGCATTGTGGCAGCTTTTGAAAAGCAGAAGTCCACCGCCGAGATCGCAGCCTATCTGCAAAACCTCTATACCGGCGGCAACGGGATTGGCAGCATTACCGCATGGTATGCCGAGGACGGCATCCACCTGTCTCACGGAAAGTCTGCCCGTTATGACAAGTCCGCCCAGGTCATTTCCTGGGAGAGCGCCGCCGAGCGTATCGGCCAGCTTTTGCAGACCGGCCAGTTTGCCACCAATGTGGAGCTGTCCGAGGCCGAGGGCTATGAACGTTCCCTCCTTGCGGAAAAGTTCTGGAATCTGTATCACGATTTCAGCGATGAAGCCAGAGAATCCGGGTATCTGCCCAGCCTTGCCAACAATCCAGGGCGCGGTTTCCCGGAAGAATCCGCGTGGCTTACCGAGCAGTTGAAAAGCCCGGAGTTCCGCCAGACCCTTGCAGAAGAATATGCAGCATTCTGGACGGCCTATCAGCAGGACCGGGACTTGCTGCGGTTCCACTACCACAAGCCAAAGGAGATTTGGGGAAACCTGAAAGATCTGTCCCTGCCCCGCACCGCCTTTACCTCTCAGATGACGGAAGTACCTGCGGTCAAGCAGTTTATCACCGAGGACGAGATCGATGTCGCCATGACCAGAGGCAGCGGTGTTTCTGGTGGGAAAGGCCGCATTTTTGCCTATTTCCAAAATTCCCACACCGATAAAGAAAAGGTGGATTTCCTCCGGCACGAGTACGGCATTGGGGGCCACTCCCATGCCCTGTCAGGTGCTGGGGGCAGCTGGGAAGATCATGACGGAAAGGGCCTGCACTACAAAAAAGGCGGCTGCCCGGATGTGCATTTCACATGGGAGAAGGTTGCCAAGCGGATCACCGATTTGATTCAGAAGGGCCGCTATCTCACCGAACAGGAACAGGAGGAGTTCGACAAAATCCAGGCGGAAAAGGCTCTGGCCGAAGAAGATGCCCTGCAAGCCCAGCCGCCCGACACGGAACCTGCCGATGTTCTGCGGGAGGATGTGCCGGAGCAGCCCATTCCCACCCTCCGGGAGCTGCATGAGCAATACAAGCCCATCGTGCTGGAGGCTGTTACCCAGGACATCAGATACCGGAACGCCTGCGGTCATAGTGACTACGAGAACGCCGTGATCGAGGGCAACGCCGCTATTCGCCGTGCTGTCCTGGGGTCCGGTAATATGGGGCTGCTTCGCCTCTATTCTGACACCCCGGAGTTCCGCCAGCGCCTTCATCGAGAAATCATCGACGAGACCTATCCCAAGCTCCATGAGCTGCTGCACCCTCTCTCGGACAATGACATCGACAAGGCTATCCAGGACTGGAACGGCAAAATCGAAAGTAAACACGCCGTTGTCCGTTACATGGAGAAACATGGGCGGGAAAAAGATACCGCTGCATGGCTGGCCCATGAGTTTGACGGCGGCGATGGCAAAACCCCGTTTTCGGTTCGCCCGGAAAGCCCCGAAGGAACGGTGCTGCCCTGGTCCAAGGTACAGCGCCGGATTGCCCAGCTCATCAAGGAGGACCGCTTTCTGACCGAGCAGGATCGACAGTCTGAGCCGCAAAGCCAAGAGAAGCGCCCCTATCAAGTGGTGGTCTATCACCATCTTGAAAACGGCTTTGATGAAAAGAGAGAATACCCGACGCTGGAAGAAGCGGAAAAAGCGGCGCAAAGCTATGTGGACGGCACAATGGAGTCGGACGGCTTTGCCTACGACGGCGCAGCGGTCTATGACCTGGAAGCCAGACAATATCTGCGTATCTATGGGGATTACCCGGATGAAAAAGCCCATGAGCAGCTCAATGAGTTAGCTCACCCTCATGACCTTCAAGCAGAGGTGGAAGCATGGGAAGCTGAACAGGCCGCCCAAAAACAGGCGGTAATTGACACGCTCTCCGAACAGGAACAGCTTACCGTCCGAGCTATGGAAACTGCGGGCTTTATTTTCAATCCGCAGGCTGCGAACCCTGGCTTAAAGGAAAACCTGGTCTTTACGGCTGGGGAATATGGTTATCCCATTACTTTTGAAAATTGGGAACAGGCTTATTTGTGGATTGATAGAGCGGAGCTGCGGGATACTCCCGGTCTGCGTGAACAAGTACAGCACATTCTCCATCCAGAACCCCAGAATGGCGTCCTCACCAACGAGGACTACGCTGCGGCCCGTGGCACACTCCGGGAGCGGACTTCTTACGATCCGGCAGTCCCGCCCTATCATGTGGGCGATACCGTTTATCTGGATGACCGTCCCCATCAGATCACAGAGCTGCGGGATGACACGGTGCAGCTGCTGCCCACCGGCATGAGCTATCCCATCTACCGGGCCGAGAGCCAGGAACGGTTTGAGCAGCTTTTGCGTGAGGATAACCGCAACGACTTCTATACCGAGTTCCTGCCTGTAAATCTGGATACGGTGGACCAGGACCTGCGGGATGTGCTGGCCCATGGACTGATTGGTGAGGCGGACAAGGCGGAGCTTTCCGAGCTTCTTCGCAACGGCAAGAGCAATCGAGAGATCGCCTTGTGGCTGAGTCGGACCTATCCCAACATCGTGGAAACGATGGAGCTGGAGACCGGCGAGACCGCCGATTACCGCACGATGCCGGAAGGTATCGAGCTGGAAGTGCTGGATGCAGATGAAAAGCGTCTGGCCATGCTGTTCTTCCAGTGGAGCGAGGTTGCGCCTTTGCTGCGCGGGATGTATGCCCGTCAGTTGGGCGGTTTTGAGCAGGAACACCCCGAACCGGCTGCCGAAACCCCGACCTTCCAAGCCGAGACTGTGGCTGTCTATCCGGGCGATAAGAATAATCTGCCCTATGATGTGGTTGTTCAGACCCTGCGAACCAATGAGCCGGAGCCGCCCACGCCTGATGTCGAGCCGGAAAAGACTCTGGATGAGGTACTGGACGAACACCCCGTTTCCATTCAGGTAAACGGCGAGTGGCAGACCTTCCCCAATGTCAAAGCTGCCGAGGAAGCCTCTTATGAGGAATACAAGGCCAATCTGCGTCGCACCGCCGAGAATTTCCGTATCACTGACGATCACCTGGGCGAAGGCGGCCCCAAGGCCAAGTTCCAGGCCAATGTCGAGGCAATCAAGCTGCTGAAATACCTGGAGGAAACCACCGAGCAGGCAACGCCGGAACAGCAGAAAATCCTTTCCCGGTATGTGGGCTGGGGCGGCCTTGCCGATGCCTTTGACCCCGACAAGGAAAGCTGGAGCAAGGAATATGCCCAGCTGAAGGAGCTGCTGACCCTGGAGGAATACGCTGCTGCCAGAGGTTCCACCCTCAACGCGCACTACACCAGCCCTACGATCATCAAAGCGATTTACGAGGCTGTGGGCCGCATGGGATTCGAGACCGGCAACATCCTGGAGCCGTCCTGTGGTGTAGGCAATTTCTTCGGTATGCTGCCGGAGGAAATGCGAAACAGCCGTCTTTATGGCGTGGAGCTGGATTCCATCAGCGGGCGGATTGCCCAGCAGCTCTATCCCAAGGCCGACATCACCGTGGCCGGTTTTGAAACCACCGACAGGCGGGACTTCTATGATCTTGCCATCGGCAATGTACCTTTCGGCCAGTATCAAGTCCGGGACAAAGCCTACGACAAGCTGAATTTCAGCATTCACAACTACTTTTTTGCCAAGGCGTTGGACCAGGTGCGTCCTGGTGGCGTGGTGGCCTTTGTCACCAGCCGCTATACGATGGACGCCAAAGATTTCACCGTGCGCCGGTATCTTGCCCAGCGCGCCGAGCTGCTGGGGGCTATCCGTCTGCCCAATGACGCTTTCAAAAAGAACGCAGGTGCCGAGGTCGTTTCGGACATCATCTTCCTGCAAAAGCGTGACCGTCCGTTGGACATCGTGCCGGAGTGGACGCAGACCGGGCAGACCGAGGACGGCTTTGCCATCAACCGCTATTTCCTGGACCACCCGGAAATGGTGCTGGGCCGACAGGAACCGGAAAGCACCGCTCACGGCATGGACTACACCGTGAACCCCATCGAGGGGCTGGAGCTTGCCGATCAGCTGCATGATGCCGTGAAGTACATTCGCGGCACCTACCAGGAGGCCGAGCTGCCGGAGCTGGGCGAGGGCGAAGCCATCGACACTTCTATCCCTGCTGACCCCAATGTGAAAAATTACTCCTACACCGTTGTGGACGGCGATGTGTATTACCGTGAAAACAGCCGTATGGTACGGCCTGACCTGAATGCCACCGCCGAAGCCCGTGTGAAAGGACTGGTGGGTCTGCGAGAATGTGTCCAGCAGCTCATTGATCTGCAAATGGACGCCGCCACACCGGACAGCACCATCCAGGACAAACAGGCCGAACTGAACCGGCTCTATGACAGCTTCTCTGCAAAATATGGTCTTATCAATGACCGGGCGAACCGGCTGGCCTTTGCTGATGATTCCAGCTACTATCTGCTCTGCGCGTTGGAAGTCATTGACGAGGACGGCAAGCTGGAGCGCAAGGCGGATATGTTCACCAAGCGCACCATCAAGCCTCACAAGGCGGTGGACACTGTGGATACCGCAAGTGAAGCTCTGGCCGTATCAATTTCCGAAAAAGCCTGTGTCGATATGGCGTATATGGCGGAGCTGACCGGCAAGACCGGCGACGAACTGGCCGCCGAGCTGCAAGGCGTGATCTTCCGTGTACCTGGGCAGTTGGAGAAAGACGGCACTCCCCATTATGTAACAGCCGACGAATACCTGTCCGGCAATGTGCGGCGCAAGCTGCGTCAGGCACAGCGGGCCGCACAGCAGGACCCTTCCTTTGCAGTCAATGTGGAGGCCCTTACCGCTGCCCAGCCCAAAGACCTGGATGCGTCGGAGATTGAGGTGCGCCTGGGCGCTACCTGGATCGACAAAGAGTACATCCAGCAGTTTATGTATGAGACCTTCGATACGCCGTTTTATCTCCAGCGCAATATCGAGGTCAACTATTCTTCTTTCACCGCTGAGTGGCAGATCACCGGCAAAAGCTCTGTAAGCCAGAACAATGTGGCGGCCTATACCACCTACGGAACCAGCCGTGCCAATGCCTACAAGATTCTGGAGGACAGCCTGAACCTGCGGGATGTCCGTATCTACGACACCATAGAGGATGCAGACGGCAAAGAGCGCCGGGTGTTGAATGCCAAAGAGACCACCCTGGCCGCCCAAAAGCAGCAAGCGATCCGGGACGCTTTCAAAGACTGGATTTGGAAAGACCCGGACCGCCGCCAAGCTCTGGTCCGCCAGTACAATGAGGAAATGAACTCCACCCGGCCCCGTGAATACGACGGCGGACACATTACTTTCGGTGGTATGAACCCGGCCATCACCTTGCGGGAACACCAGAAAAACGCTATCGCTCATGTGCTGTACGGCGGCAATACGCTGCTGGCACACGAGGTAGGCGCTGGCAAAACCTTTGAAATGGTGGCTGCCGCCATGGAGAGTAAGCGCCTGGGCTTGTGTCAGAAATCCCTCTTTGTGGTGCCGAACCATCTGACCGAACAATGGGCGTCGGAGTTTCTGCGGCTCTATCCCTCCGCCAACATTCTTGTCACCACCAAAAAGGACTTTGAGACCCACAACCGCAAGAAGTTCTGCGCCCGCATTGCCACCGGCGACTATGACGCCATCATCATGGGACACAGCCAGTTTGAGAAAATCCCCATCAGCCGAGAGCGTCAGGAACGGCTCCTTCAGGAGCAGATCGACGAGATCACCGAGGGCATTGCCGAGGTGAAGTACAGCGGCGGTGAGCGTTTCACGGTCAAGCAGTTGGAACGCACCAAGAAGTCCCTGGAAGCCCGGCTGGAGAAATTGCAGGCCGAGAGCCGCAAGGACGATGTGGTAACATTCGAGCAGTTGGGTGTGGACCGCCTATTCGTCGATGAGGCGCATAACTATAAAAACCTGTTTTTATACACCAAGATGCGGAATGTGGCGGGCCTCTCCACCAGCGACGCCCAAAAATCCAGCGATATGTTCGCCAAGTGCCGCTACATGGACGAGATCACCGGCAGCCGGGGTGTTATCTTTGCCACCGGCACCCCCGTATCGAACAGCATGACCGAACTTTACACCATGCAGCGGTATCTCCAGTATGACCGCTTGCAGGAACTGAGCATGACCCATTTCGACTGCTGGGCCAGCCGTTTCGGAGAAACCGTAACGGCGCTGGAACTGGCACCGGAAGGCACCGGCTACCGGGCAAGAACGAGATTCAGCAAATTTTTCAACCTCCCGGAGCTGATGAACCTGTTCAAAGAGGTGGCGGACATCAAGACCGCCGATCAGCTAAACCTGCCTACCCCGGAGGTAGAATACCACAACATCGTGGCCCAGCCCACCGAGCAGCAGCAGGAAATGGTGAAGGCGCTCTCCGAGCGCGCTTCCCTGGTACACAGCGGCACGGTGGACCCCTCTCAGGACAATATGCTCAAGATCACCAGCGATGGCCGCAAGCTGGGTCTGGACCAGCGCATTATCAATCAGGCGCTGCCGGATGAACCCGGCACCAAGGTCAATCAATGTGTCGCAAACATCATGCAGATCTGGCGAGATGGTGAGGCTGACAAGCTGACCCAGCTGGTGTTCTGCGATATTTCCACGCCCCAGGCGGCCCCTTCCAAAAAGGCAGCCAAGGCGCTGGACAATCCCACACTTCATGCGCTGGAACAGGCTGTGCCGTTGGATGAGCCTGAGCCTGCCTTTACCATCTATGAGGACATCCGCCAGAAGCTCATCGCTCAGGGAATGCCCGCCGAGCAGATTGCTTTTATCCATGAGGCCAAGACCGAGGTGCAGAAGAAAGAACTGTTTTCCAAGGTACGCACCGGGCAGGTGCGTGTTCTGCTGGGCAGCACCTCCAAAATGGGCGCTGGCACCAATGTGCAGGACCGGCTTGTGGCGCTCCATGACCTGGACTGCCCGTGGCGGCCGGGAGACCTTGCACAGCGCAAGGGCCGTATCGAGCGCCAGGGCAACCAAAATCCCCTGGTCCATGTGTACCGCTATGTGACTGAGGGAACCTTTGACGCCTATTTGTGGCAGACGGTGGAGAACAAACAGAAATTCATCAGCCAGATTATGACTTCCAAATCGCCGGTGAGAAGCTGCGACGATGTGGACGAAACGGCATTATCCTTTGCCGAGATCAAGGCCCTGTGCGCCGGAGACCCCCGTATCAAGGAGCGCATGGACCTGGATGTGGAGGTCTCCAAGCTGAAGCTGATGAAAGCTGACCACCAGAGCAAGCAGTATCGTCTGGAGGACCAGCTGCTGAAATACTTCCCGGAGGAAATTGAAAAGCACAAGGGCTTTATCCAGGGGTTTGAGGCAGACCTGGAGACCCTGGCCGCCCATCCTCACCCGGAGGATGGCTTTTCCGGTATGGAAATCCGGGGCGATGTGCTGACCGACAAAGAAAACGCCGGTGCAGCTCTGCTGGACGCCTGTAAGGAGGTCAAAGGCTCGGAGCCTGTGCAGATCGGCAGCTACCGGGGCTTCACTATGTCCGTGGAGTTTTCAGCCTGGAAACAGGAATATACGCTCCTGCTGAAAGGCCAGATGACCCACCGGGCAAGCCTCGGCACAGACCCACGCGGCAACCTGACCCGCATTGACAATGCGCTCTCTCAAATGCCCCAGCGCCTGGAGGCGACCAAGGCCCAACTGGACAATCTGTACCAGCAGCAGGCCGCTGCCAAGGAGGAAGTGGGCAAGCCTTTCTCTTATGAGGATGATCTGCGGGTAAAGTCCGCCCGTCTGGTGGAGCTGGACACGCTTCTGAATCTGGACGGCAAGGGCCGCTCTCAGCCGGAGTCCGTGATTGCCAAGAGCGCACGGCCCTCGGTGCTGGACAGCTTGAAGCGTCCGGTGCCGCCCCGCAGCCCCGAAAAGAAACCGAAACAGCATGAGGAGGTGCGATAACATGAAACTCAACGATCTGAATACGGCCCTCTATGAGAAGATGGCCGCTGAACAGGACAAATACCGGGACTGGCTGAAAAGCCAGCCCCCGGCAGAGGTCCTGAACCACGCCTACGAATACACCGTCCGGGAGGACATCGTGATGGCGATGGAGGAACTGGAGCTGACCGCTGCCCAGGCCCAGGCGCTGCTGGATTCGCCCACGCCGCTGGCCGATGTGTACCGTTACTTTGAGAAGTTGGAGACCGGCTACATGGATGTGGTCCGGGACAGCATTGAGAACCGGGCCGATGATGTGTGCAGAACCCAGGCGGAGCTGCGGGAGGCTGCCATTTATCCTCACTCGGCTGCTTATGCGAAAGAGCATGGGGAGCTGGAGCAGTACCGGGTCTCCAACCGGGCTAATCTCCAATGCAAGGAGGCCATTGAAGCGGCGGTGCGGGAACACTTCGACGGGATGTATCTCAGTCACGATGCCGCAAAGGGCGTGATCGAGACCTATGGTATGGACCGGGTGATGCTGGTCCTGGCCAACACCGTCCAGCTCCAGGACTGGGATGGGCGCTATTCGCCCCGCAACAAGGAATGGGCCAAGACCATCCCCAACTATAACTCCGATACCGTCCGGGTTGGCTATGCGGTAAACAGCCACCCCGCCGTACTGAATGGCTTTATTGATCTGGTGCGTGAGGAACATCTGCGCCGCCAGCCCTTGACGGCAGAGGACATCCAGGCAGAGGCAGAACGGATTTTGCGGGAGCTGCGCGCACCGGATATGCCGAACAGCCCCCACGGGACCCATTACATGGCCCGCATTTCCCCGGAGTTTCTGAATCGTGCCGGGAGCAAAGACCATGACCGGCTGATGAATCTCCTGCCGTTTCGCAGTCTTTCGTTTACCGGTATGAAGGGACTTCCTGGAACCTATGCCACCATCCTGGCCAACGAGGACCGCTCCAAGGAGCTGCGCCAGCCCCGGCCTTCTGTCCGGGAGCATTTGAAGCAGGAACCGAAACAGGCAGCCCCCAAAGCTCCGGGCCATAAGAAACGGGAGCCGGAACGGTGAGTACCCCAAAGCGCAAACGGGAGGTCCAGGTGAATTTTCGGGTCTCCCCGGAGGAGCTGGCGCTGATCGAGCAGAAAATGTCCCAACTTGGGACGAAGAACCGAGAAGCCTATCTGCGGAAGATGGCCCTGGACGGTTATGTGGTGCAGCTGGACTTGCCGGAGCTGAAGGAGCTGGTGTCTCTGCTGCGCCGGAGCAGCAACAACCTGAACCAGCTCACCCGCCGAGTGCATGAGACCGGGCGTGTCTACGACGCTGACCTGGAAGATATAGCCCAGCGGCAGGAGCAGCTATGGGAGGGCGTGAAGAAAATCCTGACCCAGCTCTCCAATCTATCGTGACAGGGGTATATATCCCATCTGCGGAGGGAGGAACGGCGTTCTTTTCGCCGCGCCTCCCTCTGCTTTTTCTTTTTGTCTGTATCCTTGCCTTTTGACGGGGCTTGCCGGATAATAAAGGCAGATAGCAAAGTGTTCTCACATCTCACAAAGGAGTTGAGATACCAATGTTGACCTTTGAAAAGGTTTTAGAGATTTTCGAGGACTATCTGGCGCAGGATATGGAGCTGGAAGTCTACAAGAGCCGGTACGGATATGTCTGTGTGTCCTTCAACGGCTCGCCCCCGGACCCGCCCTATTGCGAGGGTGATGTGTGCCGGACCCCGGAGGAACTATTTGACCATCTGCTGGTCGAGTACGAATCCTTTGCCTCCATTCAGCTGACAAAGGGACGCCGGGAAGAAAACGAGGCCGACGAGGAACAGGTCCGCCGTCTGTGCCAGAAGTATTTGGATCGTCGAGAGGAGGCCATGAAATGACCGCATTGAAGCTGATTTTGAAGATTGTGATTGCGCCGGTGATCCTGCTGCTCACCCTGGCCATCTGGATTTGCGTGGGGCTGGTCTATGTGTCCGGCTTGGTGCTGGGGCTGCTCAGTACGATGATTGCCCTGCTGGGCGTGGCCGTCCTGGTGACATACTCCCCGCAGAACGGCCTTATCCTGCTGGTGATCGCGTTTCTCATAAGCCCCTTTGGGCTGCCGAAGCTGGCCTTTTGGCTGCTGGGCAAAGTCCAGGATTTGAAATATGCAATTCAGGATTTGGTTTACGGCTAAAAAGACACCCTCTCCCATTGGCGGAGAGGGTGTTCAGCTTATGATAAGACCTCCGGCGAAGCTCGTCGGAGGTCTTATGGTTCCAGATTATCTTCCTTGAAAAGCGGCGAAGCAAAAAAGGTGTCTATTCCAATTCCCAGCCCCTGGCACATCTCATGGATGATTCGCAGCTTTACAGAATCGTAAGAACAGTTGATGATATTGCCAATGGTGGACTTGGGAACGCCGCTTTTCATATACAGCTGATACTGCGTCATCTTCCGCTCCTCCAGCAATTCTGAAAGGCGTCTGCTGACCGCCTGATTTAGCTTCAATCGCACTCACCGTCCCTGCCCCTGTACTAAAGTTATTATATGGGCAGGCGTGTGAAAATTAGTCCCTGTACCTGTACTAATTCCGCTATTTGCGCTATGATGGGTCAGGGGGTGTTATCTATGACTGTAACTTTTTGTGGTCATGCACAGATTTCGCAGAGCGAGAAAATTGAGAACTGGTTATACGATGTTACGCAAAAACTGATTGAACAAGGGGCGACTACCTTTTACCTGGGCGGCTATGGAGCTTTTGACAGCTTGGCGGCGTCTGTTTTGCGAGAACAAAAGAAACAATATCCGCAGATCGAGCTGGTACTTGTCTTGGCTTATCTAAACACCGGGAGAAACACTTCCGGTTACGACAGCACCGTGTATCCGCCGTTGGAAACTGTCCCGCGCCGTTTTGCTATTTCTCATAGAAACCGCTGGATGGTAGAATCCGCCGATGTGGTAGTAGCGTATGTCCTCCATGATTGGGGCGGAGCTGCCACAACGCTGCGGTGCGCCAAACAGAAAAAGAAACAGATTATTTCATATCGTGACGAGATGGGCAGCTGAGGTTGCCCATTTTTTGAAGGGAGGGAAACTTCATGGCAACCACACGCATTATGCCGCTTCACATCGGCAAGGGTCGGACCGAAAGCCGTGCCATCAGCGAAATCATCGACTATGTGGCCAATCCGCAAAAAACTGACCACGGCAGGCTCATTACCGGCTATGAGTGCGACAGCCGTGTGGCCGACGCCGAGTTCATGTTGGCCAAGCGCCAGTATATTGCCGCCACCGGGCGGGTCCGTGGCGCGGACGATGTGATCGCATACCATGTTCGCCAGTCCTTCTGTCCTGGGGAGATCACCCCGGAGGAAGCCAACCGGCTGGGCGTGGAGTTTGCCAAGCGGTTCACCAAGGGAAAACACGCCTTTATCGTCTGTACCCATATTGACAAGGCCCATGTCCATAATCATATCATTTGGAGTTCGGTCAACCTGGACTGTGACCGAAAGTTCCGCAACTTTTGGGGCAGCACAAAAGCTGTCCGTCGATTGAGCGACACCATCTGCATTGAGAACGGACTGTCCATTGTCGAGAATCCAAAGCCCCACGGCAAAAGTTACGACCAATGGCTGGGCGATCAGGCGAAGCCCTCCCATCGGGAATTGCTCCGTGCTGCCATTGATAACGCCCTGGCACAAAAGCCTGGTGACCTGGACGAGCTGCTGAAGCTGCTCCGGGAATCCGGCTGTGAAGTATCCAAGCGCGGCAAATCCTATCGTTTGAAGCTCCCTGGCTGGGGCAAGGTGTCCCGCCTGGATAGCCTGGGCGATGGCTACACCCTGGAGGACCTGCTGGCCGTCCTTGCCGGTCAAAAGGAGCATACGCCCCGCCAGAAGCCGGTCAAGCAAGCAGATCCGCCGAAGGTTAGTCTGCTGGTTGACATCCAGGCAAAGCTCCAGGCCGGAAAAGGTGCCGGATATGCGAGATGGGCCAAGGTCTTTAATCTGAAACAGATGGCACAGACCGTAAACTATCTCACGGAGCATAACCTGTTGGAGTATGCGGTTCTGGAGGAAAAGGCGGCGGCGGCCACGGCTCACCATAATGAGCTATCTGCAAAAATCAAGGCAGCGGAGAAACGCATGGCGGAGATCGCCGTCCTGCGGACCCATATCATCAACTATGCCAAGACCCGTGAGACCTATGTAGCCTACCGGAAGGCCGGTTACTCCCGAAAATTCCGCGAGGAACACGAGGAGGAAATTCTGCTCCATCAGGCGGCCAAAAATGCCTTTGATGATATGGGGGTTAAGAAGCTGCCCAAAGTTAAGGAACTGCAAGCTGAATATGTTCGGCTCCTGGAGGATAAGAAAAAGACCTATGCCGAGTACCGGCGCTCCCGTGAGGAAATGCGGGAGTTGCTGGCAGCAAAGGCCAATGTAGATCGGCTCTTAAACATGGAGGCAGAACACGATACCGAAAGAGAAAAAGGCCACGAGCAGCGGTGAGCTGATCGTGGCCTAAAGCGTTCGCAGAACGCGCAGCCGCAGAATGAAATTCTGCGTTCATGGGGGCTTGGGGGATACCCTCAACAAGCAGCGCCGGGAGCCGAATGGCTATCCAGGGGCATTGCTTGCCTCTTTCCCGCAGGAATAAAATAAGCCAGTGACGAAACCTTCAAATTTCGCTCACTGGCCTACTTTGTTTCAAGTTTCTTGGAGAGTTCCTTTAGTTCCTCTGCAAATCCACGAGTATGGCGCAACAATGTTTCACGCATCTCTGGCGGACAATTCATATAAAGTAGCTTCATCTCGTTCTGCCCTGCTTCGTCCGGCGAGAGATCCGAGTACATAAGCGAGTCCAGTGAAAGATGAACTACCTTTGCCAATGCTTTCAAAATCAAATAGGAAGGATTTCTCTTGGCTTTCTCAATATCGGCAATCTGTTTGGTAGAAACATGGGATTCATCAGCCAGCTGTTCCTGCGTCAGATTTTTTTCTTTTCGTGCTGCTCGGAGCGCATCGCCCAAGGCAGTCAAATCATCAATCGGCATTATCGTTCACCTCAATAATATTGTATCGTTCCGGTTTGATTCGAGGAATAACCTTATCATTCCGGTTGACCAGCACGATTATACCGATTTTGAGTGCATTTATTAAGAAAACGCCAGGCACAAAGGCGTATTGCCTCTGCATCTGGCGTTTCCTTATAAGTCTGAAAAATTTGCCTGCTTATCTAAATATACGGGAACATTAAAGCAGCTTCACATCCTTTTGGGGGAACATTAGTAAGTTTGAAACTGCCGTTATGAGCTGCGGCGACTTGTTGGACAATCAGTAACCCAAGCCCATGTCTTAAATCAAGCCGTTCATCCGTGCTTTCCATATAATGCGGCTTTTCTTCCAGCTCTTGCAGCTTTTCAGCAGACAGACCCGTTCCGTTATCCGTAACCGCCAAGATAAGATGGTTTTGCGATGCTGTAAGCGAAAGACAGATTTCACAGCCCGGTGGGTTGTGTTTCATGCTGTTCTGGACAAGGTTGTTTACAGCCCGCGAAATCAATCTGGCATCACATTCCAACACAGCATTTTCGGCGTCAGGAGAAATCTCAATTTCAATGTTGTAGCTATCAGAAATTCCCGTATTCAACAGATCTGCTACATAGGAGCGCAGCAGTTTAGATAGGCGAACCCCCTCTTTATGAAGCGGCTGCATCTCATATTCCAACTGCGATACTAAATTCAAATCCTGTACCAGCTCTTTGATTTTTACACTTTGCTTCCGTACTATTTCTGCCTGTTCCCGGATGCTCTTGCTGGCAGCTTCACTTTCCGCAATACGGCCCGCATACCCCATAATCATGGAGAGCGGTGTGCGAATGTCATGGGAAACGCCGCTGATCCAGTTCGCCCGTGCTTCATTTTGCCTATTCAAAATGGAAGAAGCCTTGTTTACGCTACTTGCAATTTCCGACAGTTCTCCGCTGATATGAAGTGAAACCGGCTTTCCGTCTGCAAGAGTTTCCACAGCGGACACAATCGGTTCGGTATTGTGAATGATTCTGCGTTTGGAAAAGTAATAGGCTAAAAAGAGGCACAGCACATCCAATCCCAGCATCCCCACTACAAAGAGAGGAAGCCGTCGAAGCGCCGCAATGGAATAGTAATTGCTGGTGAGTTTTGTATAGCTGTCTGTGGGATAGCCCAACACCAACAGCCCATCATCGGTGTTCCAAACAAAAACCGGGTAATCCTCAATATATCCTTTTGAAAATAGTGCAACATCTTGAATGGTGTAACTTTCCGGCACATTGTCCGGCAAATCAACCGACCAATAACATTGTCCATCTGCGTCCAGGTAGATTGCCCAAATATGATTCTGCCGGAGTTTTTGCACCGCATCATCCGACAATTGTTCCGGCGTGGCGGCAGCAGCAGTCATTTCCAACATAGATTGCGGGGATGAATCTCCATAATCCTCGGTCACAATCTTTTGAAATGTCAGGCCGAATACCACCGCGTTAAGGAACAGCAATATCAGAATAAAGGCAGCGAACGACACAAGATATTTAGATATATAACTTCCGAATGATCTCATGGCTTCACTTCCTTGCTATCAGCTTATAGCCCAAACCTTTAATGGTTATCAGGGATACGGGTTTTGATGGATCAGTTTCAATCTTTTCTCGAACGCGCCGGACATGAGCATTGAGGCTGTTTTCATAACCAAAAGGATTGTCCCCCCAGAGGGCTTCACAAAGCGCATCTACGGTAACAATCTTTCCAGCATTACGGGCAAGAGTTTCAAGTAAGGTGTGTTCTTTGGCTGTCAGTGAAATAATCTCGTTGCCCTTATGGACTTCGGCCCGGCTGAAATCAATCGTACATCCATCCAAAACAAGCAGCGGCGAATCCTCTTTGTAGGTTCGCCGCAGTACCGCATAGATACGCAGTAACAATTCCTGCGGCATAAAGGGCTTAGAAATGTAGTCATCTGCACCAAGTCCCAATCCCGACAATTTGTCTGCTGCCTCGTCCTTTGCTGTTAAGAAAATGATCGGCACATTGGTAAAGGTGCGGAGCTGCTGCATCAGAGAAAAGCCGTCCCCATCTGGCAACATGACATCCAAAACGATTAAATCAGGAGTGTCCTCTTTTGCGGTCAGAATAGCTTCTTTGACCGTCATAGCGGTAAGGACAGTTTCAAATCCCGCATCTTTCAATATATCTGATACCATCTTCAATAGTTCCTGTTCGTCATCCACCAACAGGAGCCTTTTACTATGTAAAAAAGAATTATCCATAGCATCCTCTCCAATCTGATTTTCTTTGTTTCTATTATATCATAGGCTGTCCATTCTGCGATCTTGTCCCTTAAAAAGTAAGGTAAAAGTAAGGACGAGAGAATGTAGATGTCAGGTTGAGGTTGTACCATAAAAACATCGAAAGGAGATGTTTCTATGGACTATATCATCACAACGGAACAGTTGACTAAGAAGTACAAGAACTTCACTTCGGTCAATCATGTTTCGCTTCATATTCGCAAGGGCAGCATTTATGGTTTTCTCGGCCCCAACGGTGCGGGGAAATCTACGACCATGAAAATGCTGCTGGGCCTGACCGCGCCGACAAAGGGCAGCTTTACTATTGATGGGAAGCAGTTCCCGAATGATCGGATTGCCATTCTCAAAGAGATCGGCTCTTTCATCGAAGCGCCGTCTTTCTACGCAAACCTGACCGGGCGGGAAAATCTTGATATTATCCGCCGCATTTTGGGACTGCCGAAAGCCGATGTGGAAGATGCGCTGGAACTGGTGGGGCTGACCGAGTTTGGCGACCGGCTGGCAAAAAAGTATTCGCTGGGAATGAAGCAGCGTTTGGGCCTTGCCGGGGCGCTGCTGGGGCGTCCGCCAATCCTGATTCTGGACGAACCCACCAACGGTCTTGACCCGTCCGGCATCCACGAAATCCGCAATCTGGTAAAATCCTTGCCCAGCCTTTACGACTGCACGGTGCTGATCTCGTCCCATATGCTGTCTGAAATCGAATTGATTGCAGATGACATTGGGATTCTCAACCACGGGCGGCTGCTGTTTGAGGGAAGCATGAATGATCTGCGTCAATACGCCCTGCAATCCGGCTTCGCTGCGGACAATCTGGAAGATGTGTTCCTTTCTATGGTTGAGAAAGATAACATGGACAGAAAGCAGAGGGCAAAATTATGAAAACGCTGGCAATCGAACTTCGGAAAGAAAAGCGAACCGGCGTGATTCCCGTGCTGCTGGCCGTTGGTGTCTTGGGAGCCGCCTACGCATTTGTCAATTTCATTGTGCGGAAAGACACACTTCTGAATCTGCCGCTGGCCCCGATGGATGTCTTGTTGACCCAGCTCTACGGCATGATTATGGTGCTGAATCTGTTCGGTATCGTGGTTGCTACCTGCATGATCTACAACATGGAATTTAAGGGAAGCGCCGTTAAGAAGATGTATATGCTTCCCGTGAGTGTCCCGGCCATGTACCTGTGCAAATTTTTGATTCTGACGGTCATGTTTTTGGTTGCAATCGTGCTGCAAAATCTGGCGCTTGCACAAATCGGAATGACGGATTTGCCGGACGGAGCGTTTGAAATGGGAACGCTGGTACGCTTTGCCGGATACTCTTTTCTCACATCCATGCCGGTACTGTCGTTTATGCTGCTGATTTCCTCGCGCTTTGAAAATATGTGGGTGCCGCTTGGAATTGGCGTTGCCGGTTTTCTAAGTGGTATGGCACTTGCAAATTCGGGACTGGCACTTCTGCTGGTGCATCCTTTTGTGATTATTCTGAAACCTGCGGTAGCCATGAGCGCCCAGCCTGATCCGACGGTTGCCCTTGTCGCTTTGGCGGAAACGCTGTTGTTCCTTGCTGTGGGTTTGTGGCTGGCGAAGTACAGACGCTACGAGTAAGGAGGGATAATAAGAAATGAGCTTTTTGGATTTACTCAAAATCGAGTTTATAAAAGTAAAACGCTCAAAAATCGTACCCCTGATTTTCATTGCACCTTTATTGGTGGTAGTTTCCGGGGTTGCGAGTTTGAGCAACTATTTTACACCGGAATACACCAATGCGTGGCCTGCCATGTTCATTCAAAGTGCGCTTGTTTACGCCTACTATCTGCTCCCGTTCAGCATGATTGTAGTCTGTGTGATGATCGCAGGACGAGAAACAGGAAATAACGGTATTCTGAAAATGCTGGCGCTGCCGGTCAGCCGCTGCGCATTATCCATTTCCAAATTCTGTGTGCTTACCTTTTATCTGTTCATGGAAATGGTGGTATTTCTTGTCGTGTTCGTAATCGCCGGGTTGATTGCAACACAGACAATGGGAGTAACAGAAACCTTGCCAATCCTGTATCTTCTGAAATGGTGCTTGGGGCTGTTTCTGACTATGCTGCCGTGCATTGCGGCTATGTGGGCCATCACCGTACTGTTTGAAAAGCCGCTTCTTTCTGTGGGATTGAATTTGCTGCTTGTGATTCCCGGTGTATTGGTTGCGAATACGCCGCTGTGGATCGCCTACCCGTACTGTTACAGCGGTTATCTCGTTTCCTGCTCTCTCCATGACTTTACAGCAGAAACTTCCGACGCCGCTTTTTCGATGTTTCCGTTCCTGCCGTGCGCGATTGTAGTGTTTGGCCTGTTTTTCGCGCTGGCTGTCACCCAATTTGGGAAAAAAGAAATGAGGTAAAACTATGGAAAAGAAAAAACTTCAATCAGTTAGTATCGCTGCGCTCATTGTGAGCATCCTACCGCTGGCGGCTCTTGCCCCATCGCTTCTGCACCTTTCGCTGTCGGACGGAGTCCGAACCGCTTGGGCCGGAGCCAATATCGTTTTTGTCCTGCTGGGCCTGATTCTTTCGGTAGTATGTGTGCGGAGCAAGGAAAGCCGCAGCGTTATCAATATCGTATCTACGGCAATCAGCGCGTTTTGGGCGCTGCTGATGGTGGGAATTGTTGCGCTTGCCATGTTCCTTACTTTCGTTCAGTGAGGAAACGGTTATGTGCAAAATTGGAAAATTAATCGGGTGCTGTCTGATTGCGGCTTCTTTGCTTGCCTGTACTGCCTGTTCCGGCCTCGATAAGTTAAGTGAAAATCTCAAGGATGGGGCAGAGCAATTAAGCGACGATGTGGTGATCGGGAAAAGCAACGCTCTCATAACCCCTTATCAGTCTTTTGAGGGCAGCCGGACTGCGGACAACGAGGCTTTTCTGGCCACCTATGACGCTTCCGTAACTGGATTTAACGGACAGGATATTTTGGTTGCTGACACCGACCTCAAGGAAAATGAGTGCCGTGAAATTATGATCCAATACCAGTTCAGTTCGCTTAACGGAGACTGTCAGCTCATTTACATTTCCCCGGACTTGGAGGAGCAAGTGCTTTCTGAATCTGCCAGCGGAAGCGTTGCCGTTCAGCTTCAAGCTGGAGCGAACTACATCGGAATCATCGGCACAGACTATTCGGGCGCGATCCAGATTACCGTGGAATAAGCGGTAGAATGATATGAAACGAATATTGGTAGTGGATGACAACACGGAATTTCTTCAAACCCTGTCAACCGTGCTATCTGGCGATTTTGATACGATTAAGGCTACGGGCGTCAAGGAAGCATTGGACATACTTCAAGCAGTCACAGTTGATGCAATCTGTTCCGATTTCAACATGAAAGATGGCACGGGGTTGGATTTGCTTGAAAAAATCCGTCAAAAAGGTCTGAAAACCCCTTTTCTGCTGATGTCTGGTGATGACAGCAGAGCATTAGAGCAAAAAACCAAACTGTACTATGGTGATTTCTGCTGCAAAACAGATTTTGATTTAATCCGTAAAATTAAAGTCTTAGTCAGCAACTAAATAAAGATACCATCTGCCGGACGACGGCAAAAGAAAAAAAGCCGTCGTACAGCAGCCCTTTTGACACGCCCGTATACCCAGCGGCGGCTTTGAAAAATCAAGGCCGCCGCTTTCTTTATGTCTAAAGGAGAGTGATACCAGGACCGGCGGCCCAAGGAGGGAGCCGCCATGAGAGCAGTAATATGTAGTTCATCAAAAAAAGCCTTGCTTGCGCCCCGGCTCTTTCCGCTCCTCCTCCGGCATTATCCTGCCGACTAATCGGCAGACACAGAAGGAATGAACTTAACGCCAGTTTCCCACTTCGGGAGACTGGCGTTTTTGTTTGTCGTTTTTTGTGGAATGGCCCCGAATTGTGCCGGTGCCGTTCTCCGCCCCATTTCGGCTCACTCGCCAACTGGACCCGTGAACCGAAATGGAGGTACATAATGCAAAAAATCAATCTTCGGGAGCTGTATCCCGATATTTATAAAACAGATACTTTTTTGGAAGTGGCCGATGAAGTACAGGCCGTGTTTCTGGCCGACAAACGAGCTGAAGCACGCTACCTGCGGCAGATGTATAACTATAAAGCGCACTATTCCTTGGACTGCGACAATGGCATTGAGAAGGCTATTGTGCAGCACCCGCCGACCCCGGAAGAAATCCTGGAGGACCAGCAGCTCCGCGATCAGCTCTATGCTGCGGTGATGGAGCTGCCGGACAAGCAGGCCAAGTGGATCTATGCCCGGTTCTATCTGGGCATGACCGTCAAGGAGATCGCCCAGGCTGAATGCGTTGACCTCAGCTGGGTATATAAGAGCATCAAGCACGGCTTAAAACACCTGGAAAAGATTTTACTTAAGTGACAGTCTGTTGTTTCAAATAATTAAGGCACCCAAAAGCAGGAGGAAGCAGTTTTTAATAGCTTCCTCCTGCTTTACTTCTATTAGTTACCAGAGTTTTGATTTGCTTTTTTTCCATTTTCAGCGTATAATACGGTTATCTACAATTTTTGATGTTTTTCTAATTGGAGGAGTTGGGAATGGAAATAGTGGCAAGTCTTAATAGATATTTTGAAATCATTGGTCTGTTATATACCTATTCTCACCCCGATTTAGACGATAAAGAAGTATGGAATAAAGCAGCGAAAGAATATCATATTAGTGCGGATGAACTTTCTCGTAAGATGGGGTCGCTTCCCAAAAAATATTTTTCTGCCTTTCAAAAAGCAGCATCTGTTTCAAACCAAGAAGATTTTAACTTTTTCTTTTCTGATGAAGATGATGCATTTGTTCTTTTATTGCAAATAGTTTGTGCAACCCATCCACAATGGTTTTCGGCCCCTAATCCACAAATTACAAATGAAGAAGTTGTGATTGCCTTTGCAAATCTTCTTTGTGAGGACGATAAAAGGGAAATAGATGCGCCTCCTTCTGATAGGGAAATAATAGAACTCTTGAAATCAACTGGGTATTCCTCGACAACTTGCTGGAAAATGATATTGCTGTTGCAGTCACCGAAAGAGAAAATTCAAAAGTTATCTAAACTTATACAAGAGAATGATACCGCTTATGAAAACGCATTGGCAGCAATAAGTCGCCCCCTGAAGAAATTGTTGGATACTTTCCCTCAAGGCCGATTTTTTTGCAATAGCATTCATCAAGAAGCCACTGTAACTCCTACTTTGATTTACTCAACTTTAGAGCTTATTCAATCCTCCGGTACAACCGCCACTTCTTTTGTGGGATTGTTTGTTAATGAATTATATCAACTACTGGAAAAAAATCGTTCGGCACAAGATAAGATATTGCCTGTTCTAAAAGCACTTAGTGATAGTAGTAAGTTTGATATTCTATGTTCACTGCAAAAGGCTCCAAAATACAATTTGGAATTGGCAGAAGAACTCAATTTGACGGCAGCAACAGTTTCACATCACATGAATGTATTGTTGAATCATCAGTTAGTGGATGTGGAGAAACGAGATGGCCGTGTGTATTATACAATTACAAAAGATACAATCCGAGAAACGATACAGGCTCTGAGTAGAGTGTTCTTAGGAGAGAGCGAATAAGCAAGGCAGATCTGCCTTGCTTATTTTATTGACACACTTCTAACTCTGATATATAATATTAGATGAAGTTCTAACTCTTTTATTTTTTATCAAAGAATTAGACGAATATCAAATAAGTTAGAGGGTAGCAAAATGAAACAGCGATTATTCACAAGAAACTTCTCACTCTTAATTGCAGGGCAGGCGCTCTCGCTTTTTGCAAACTGTATTTTGGACTTTGCTTTTTCCATGTATATATTGGAACAAACCGGTTCTGCTGCTATTTATGCTGGAGTATTAGCCGTTGCCATGATCCCTACAATCATTTTATCTCCTTTAGGGGGAGTTCTGGCTGACCGGGCAAATAGGCGGAATATTATGGTGTTCTTAGACTTTGCATCTGGCCTTGTGATTTTAATGTGTGCGTTACTGATAAGCGGAAAGAATGATCTGACAGTAATTGGTGTGTCGCTTGTCCTTCTTTCTGTTTTGGGGGCATTTGAATCACCAACCGTACAGGCTTGTGTTCCTCAAATGCAGAGCGGCGACAATATTGTTCGGGGAAATGCAGTTGTTTATCAAATCTCTGCAATTTCTGTATTGATTGGACCTTTGGTGGGGAGCCTACTTTACACGGCTTTAGGATTGCGGGTAGTTTTGTATGCCGGAACAACCTGCTTCTTTGCGACCGCTCTTTTTGAATGTTTTATAAAATTGCCCTATATCAAAACAGAAATGAACGATTCCATTCTTGCAACTGTACGGAATGATTTATTAGCAAGTTCACACTATATCAGCAAAGTCAAGCCATCTATTCTAAAAACTTTGATGTTAGTGGCAATCATTTCATTTTTCATTCAAGGTGTTGCATTGATCGGTTTGCCGTACATAGTACGAAATACTCTTGGCCTGAGTGCAAATCATTACGGTGCGGCGGAAAGCCTTTTGGGATTGGCCGGCCTTGCCGGAAGTATTACCGCAGGATTGACTGTGACAAAAGTTCGTATAAGCAAATTAGCTTGGACGATTATAGGTATGGGATTATTCCTGCTTCCCATTGGAGTGGCATTTCTCTTTCCTGCAAGTCCATCCTTCTATTACATCGTACTGTTGGCTTTTTCTGCAGCCATACAAGTGATTGCCAGCATTTTTTCAGTCTTTGGCTTATCTATTATTCAGCAGCTCACGCCGCAAAACATGGCTGGAAAGGTTATGTCCTTTGTTGCTACAATTACTCTTTGTTCGCAACCAATCAGCCAAATCTTATACGGAATCGCCTTTGATACCTTTTCTCATTCGGTATATTGGGTCATTATCCCGACAGGTGTTGTTCTGTGCCTGATTGGATTAAGTTCAAAACTATTTTTCGTGCGATTGGAGACACAACTAAAGGAGAATAACGATACATAAAATCGGGCGGATTCTACCGCCGAAACGGCGGTTTTGAAAAAATAAATCAAAGCCGCCGTTTTCTTTTTGAAAAATTGGAATACGGGGGGTGTATTAAAGTCGCCCTTTTTTAAGGATACGGCGGTGCCTGGAGGGTATCGTCGTGTCTTTTTTTATATGTTATTACCTTAACCGATCAAAAAAAGCCATGCTCACGCTCCGGCTGCTTATGCACCACCACCGGCATTATCTTGCCGGTTAATCAGCAATATTAGGATAACTACGCAATTTGACGCCAGTTTCTCGTTTCGGGAGACTGGCGCTTTTGCTTGTCCTTTTTTGTGGAATGGACCCTTATTATGCCGGTGTCGTTCTCCGCCCCATTTCGGCTCACTCGCCAACTGGACCCGTGAACCGAAATGGAGGTACATAATGCAAAAAATCAATCTTCGGGAGCTGTATCCCGATATTTATAAAACAGATACTTTTTTGGAAGTGGCCGATGAAGTACAGGCCGTGTTTCTGGCCGACAAACGAGCTGAAGCACGCTACCTGCGGCAGATGTATAACTATAAAGCGCACTATTCCTTGGACTGCGACAATGGCATTGAGAAGGCTATTGTACGGCACACGCCGACCCCGGAAGAAGTCCTGGAGGACAAGCAGCTGCGCGATCATCTCTATGCTGCGGTGATGGAGCTGCCGGTCAAGCAAGCCAAGTGGATCTACGCCCGGTTCTATCTGGGCATGACCGTCAAGGAAATTGCCCAGATTGAAGGTGTCGATCTCAGCTGGGTATATAAGAGTATCAGGAGAGGCTTAAAGCATCTGGCAAAAAAATTTGAAAAAAGTTAATTTACATGGCCAAAATATCGCCGTTTTCTTCACTACTATTAGAAGGACAATTCTTCACCTTCATTGGTACTTTGACAACCGAATAGACGGCATTTCTGGTACATAACCCATGTATGAGCGAATCAGGCGCGCCGCCAAGAAGGACAAGCCAAGGAGGTGATGAACGAGCTGTCCTGAGCGATCAACGCAAGCCTGGAACCCGAAGGTGGCACTTCGGAGCGCGGTGACTACATGGGGGCTTAAAGATACTTCCTCACGGCCTCCTAAAGACTTGGGGGGAACCCTGTGGCGCACGAGCAAAACGACGCTGCGGAGTTATGACAGCCGCGCCAGCGGAGACCAGAAGTGTCCCCATCGTCAGGGCGCGTGGCAAATATGGCGAATAGAAATCAAATTACAATACAGCAGCCGTATCGATTTATAGGTTAGCATATACCTTCACCTTTATCGGTACGGCTGCTTTTCTATTTTGACATTCTCCGCGCTGAGGAGGTGTTGATTATGAGTATGTCAATATCTCAAAAAGACGCTTATGGCATGGTTTTTTCAAACTACCCTGATATTGTCAGCGTCGCACAAATGAGCAAAATGTTGGGGATCAGTGAAAAGTCCGCCTACCGATTGTTACAAGAAAACAGCATCGAACATTTTCGAGTAGGCCGAACCTACAAGATTCCCAAACTTCATATATTGAACTACTTGCACATCATCAGACGAAGCTAATTCATATCCTTGCTGCATTTATAGGGTGATGGTACGATGATACTGTCAACAGCGGGTGAATATAGCTGCTGCAAAAAGGAGGAATGATGATGGTAGCAGGTCACCTGAGAGAACAAAATGGATATTTCCAGATGATATTAAGCTGGAAAGGTGCTGACGGTAAGCGAAAAAGCAAATCTATCAGCACAGGACTTACTGTAAAGGGTAATAAGAAGCGGGCGGAAGCCATGCTGCTCAAAACCCGAAAAGAATTTAATCCCGAAAATCTGCTGGAAAACGCAGATATGCCGTTTCATGTTTTTTTGAATAAGTGGCTGAAAGAAAACGCTTTTTCCTTTAGCCCAAGTACATACGCGGAATATGCCTACGATGTTAGAAGTCAGATTGAGCCATTCTTTGAGAAACATCCTATTGGTTTGCTCAAAATGTCTGGACGAGATCTGGAGGCATTTTATCGCTATGAAAGACAGGAACATGAGGCTTCTTCGCAGGAATTGCTGCAATACCACGAGATAATCGTGGCAGCATTTCAATACGCCGTTGAGTTGACATGGCTGAAGGAAAACCCTGTGGCTCATATCAACCCGTGTGCAGATGAAGCTCCCATACTCTTTACCGATTTTATTCTGGAATGGCTGGAAATGATGAAAAGCAGCGTCGAGCTGACCACATATTCATCCTACGCCAATTCCATCAAGGGAAGCATTGTCCCGTACTTCAAAGACAAAATGCTCACCTTGCAGGACCTGGAGAAGCACCCCAAGCATATCCAGGACTACTATCAATTTGAGCTTGGTAAAGGGCTTACGGCTAATACCGTAATCCATCGCCACGCCAACATCCGTAAATGCTTGCAGTATGCGTTCCAGATCGGACTAATTAAGTCTAACCCCGCTGACCGTGTAGAGCGGCCCCGGAAAGACAAATATCTTGCGACGATTTACAACCAGCAAGAGCTGGAAATCCTTTTCAAGACTGTAAAGGGAGACCCCATTGAGCTGGGTGTTATTCTTGCCGCATTTTACGGACTGCGGCGAAGCGAGGTAGTCGGACTGAAATGGGATGCGATTGACTTTGAAAAAAAGACAATCAGCATAAAGCACACCGTTACGCAAGTCAATGTGGATGGCAAGAACATCACCGTACAGAAGGACCGAACGAAAACGAAGTCCAGTTACCGGACATTGCCTTTGGTCCCGCCATTTGAAGAACTGCTGCGGCGCTTGAAACAAGAGCAGCTTGTCAATCAAAAGGTATGCGGTGCAGCCTACTGCAAAAAATATCTGGATTATATCTATGTAAATGCAATGGGCGAACTTGTCAAACCAAACTTCATCACACAGCATTTTGAGATTGTATTGAAAAACCACGGATTGAAAAAAATCCGTTTCCACGATCTCCGCCATAGCTGTGCCAGCCTTCTTTACGCCAACGGTGTCAGTCTGAGGGACATCCAGGAGTGGCTGGGGCATAGCGACATCGGAACGACATCGAATATTTACACCCACCTTGATTATAGCAGCAAGGTTTCGTCGGCAAATGCGATTCTCGCATTTTACCCGCAAAACACCAGAGTACAGACTATCGGGCAATAAAAAAGCCCTGAACTCTGTAAGTTCAGGGCTGAAAATTCTGGTGCCGGTGGCCGGACTCGAACCGGCACGGATTGCTCCGCCGCATTTTGAGTGCGGTGCGTCTGCCAATTCCGCCACACCGGCATTTATATTTTAATTCCCTGTGTCCCGCATATCTCTGATTTTGGAGGGATATGCGGGAGGGATATTAAAACCAAATGCTGTTATTCAGTTGAAAATATGCTGTAATACCAAGGGTCCTACAAAAACGCCTGTGAATGGACGAACAAGATTTTGAGTCCAGCACGTCTGCCAATTCCATCACACCGGCGAACTGACGGAGACTATTATAACCGAACCGGCAAAAAAAATCAATAGCAAACAACGCAAAATATAAGATATTATTACACAGCAAATTCACACAACAAACTTTATGGTTTTGATGATGATTAATTTTCTTTTTCAAACACATTATATATATGCTGCAAAAGAGTATTTTCGTCAGCTAAGGACAATTCCGCAGATTTATCCAACAATTGAAGCGTCAGGAAAATATGTTTATCACCTTCATCGGCGTAGATAACAATTGCCTTTTGACCGTTATAGTCCTTCGTATACATACTGTATTTCATATTTTCATAAGTTCCGTTTGTGTATATTCCGATATTTGTTGCGTTATCATCTTTGATATGCGAGTTGTCTATATCCTTAACTCTGAGGCTGTCTTGCATTTTTGCAACGCAATCAACTTCACCGGAAATAAACTTCGGTATACCGCTGTAATATATCAATTCGTAGTCGGAGCATAAATCTTGGTATCCGGTATCCGCCATTGACCAATCATATTTTCTGACCTCGGTATATCGCATACCGTAGACGGACCACGACTCACCGGAAAGGTTTTCTCCGATTTTTTCTATATAGTCGGTATTTTCACCCTCGAAACATTTAGAGGGCTTTAATTCATGCATAATATCAGTGTATTCGGCGGCATTCATAACAACGCCTTCATATCTGAATGTACGAGGCACAAACACGCCTAAAAAATATACAAATATCAACAAGACAGCAAACAAAACGATTTCGGTTGCATAGCGTTTTTTTGTGTGTTCTTTTTTATACGAAATTACCGCCAGCACAACAAATAAAGCAATAAAAATTATGATTGCCGGATATGTAAAACAGAGTTCAAAAACCTGCATGTCAAATTCGCCGTACGTCATATCATTTAATGACAGCGGTCCGAAAAAAGCCAAGCAAAAAGCGATTAGCACCGCTATTGTCGCCTCAATTACAAGTGTTATTTTATATGTTTTGCTTTTCATCACTTATATACTCCCATCTGATATTTTTTGCCATAAGAGATATAAAAAACTTTGCCTGTAAAAAGTAAGCCTATTAACCGCCGCCGTATAATTATTTCATAAAAGCTCCTCCTAAAAAAATAAAGCCGCACTTATAAGAAAAGCGAGCCCTGATAATTATCATATATTTTTAATTCCCCACCCCTTGTTCAAATTATAATATATATATGTGTATTGTCAATATATTTTGTGAATTTTATCCGAATTATGATGTTTTGGTTATATTTTAAAACGTCTTATACAGCGAAAACGAATTGCACATTTTCTTATACCTACATAAAAACAGCCGTAAACAACTCAAGTTTACGGCTGAATTCGCAGCAATATTCTACTTACATTTTTCCGCTAACGCACAAAGCTTTTTAAGCCTATGGTTAACTCCGGATCGAGTCATTGGAACGCTCATACTGTCACCTATCTGTTTCAGCGAAAAGTCGGGATTTTCTGTTCTCAACTCGGCAATTTCACGAAGCTCCGATGGCAAATCGTTTAGCATTCCGCACTTTTTCAGTCTGTTAATCGCATCTATCTGAACAAGCGCCGCATTTACGGTTCTATCAAGATTTGCGCTTTCAAAATTAAGCCGACGATTAACATTATTTCGCATATCTTTATACATTTTTACGCCCATAAGCTCAAGAACGCAGTTTGAAGCGCCCATAACCGTCAGCATATCCTCGATTTCGCCACTATCCTTAAAATACAAAACATAGGCGCCGTTCCGCGTAACCTCTTTTGCCGCCATATCGTTATCAGACAAAAACTTCTGAAGGTCTCGACTCAAATACATATGCGGAACAACAAATTCGAGATGATAATTCTTTTCAGGAGAATTGACCGTTCCGCACGCCAAAAAGACTCCGCGCAGAAAAGAACCTATACAGCAGTCTTCTGATATATTTGCCCAATTCAGCCTACGTGTTCGCTCCTTGCCGTTATATCCGAAAGCGTTTAAAATAGCTAAGCGATCCTGTTTATTTCCGACGCTGACTTTAATTTTACCGGATGCCGACTCTGAAACATTACACGGATTTTCCGTAAAACGCTCAACAAGCTCTTTATATCTGAGCGCAACATTTTTATTTTCTGTGGATATATAAACCTCACCTGCCGAAAAACCCCTGCCGAAAAGCAGAAGCCCGTAACACTCAGCCAATATACAGCAAGGCTTTATTGTCTCAACATTTAATAATTCATCTTTAACCTTGGATGAAAAAGTCATAGCACTACCTTTTAATATCTCTGTGGAATACGCTTGAATTAGCTCCGTTTTCAAGAAGATGTTTATTTATTGCTTCGGCAAATACAACAGACCTGTGTTTTCCCCCTGTACAACCTACCGCAATAGTTAACTGACTTTTCCCTTCCGTTCTGTAAAGAGGCAACAAAAAGTCAAGAAGATCAAACAGCTTTTTCTCGAGAGCCTTTGACTGGTCAAATTTCATAACAAAATCGCGCACGGGAGTCTCAAGCCCGGTATGCTCTTTAAGTTCGGGAATATAAAACGGGTTGGGTAAGCACCTGACATCGAACACCAAATCAGCTTCCTTCGGTATGCCGTATTTAAAGCCGAATGATATGCTGTAAATTTTAAGAGAACTCGAAGCATTATCAAGAAAAAGCTTTGCAATACGCTCCTTAAACTGAGAGCTTGTAACATTCGACGTATCTACTATATAATCCGCTTGTAAACGTGCAGGCAACAGTATCTCACGTTCTTTTTGGATGGCTTCAAGTATTGAAGGTGTGTTAAATTCATCGGCAAGAGGATGCTTACGCCTTGTCTCTTGGTAACGGCGCATAATTACATCGTTGTCCGCATCTATAAACAGAATTTTGTAATTAATCTCATCTTCTTTTAACTCATCCAACACTCCGAAAATATCAGAGAACGAGTCGCCGAGTCTGATGTCGGCAACAATGGCTACCCTGTCACGTTTTTCGTTAGAATTAAAAATCAACTTGACAAAAGTAGGTATGAGCTTCGGAGGCATATTATCAACACAAAAAAAGCCTATATCCTCAAGAGCGTCAACCGCTCTTGACTTTCCTGCTCCCGAAAGTCCCGTAACAATAACAAGCTCTGTCTTTTCTGCAGATTTCTTACCCAATATATTTCACTTCCGTTTCGAGATGCACACCAGTTTCGGTAAACACCTTATTCTGTACATATTTTATCAAACTTAAAATATCATTAGTTGTTGCGCCGCCTTTATTTATTATGAAACCGGCATGCTTTTCGCTAACCTCGGCGCCGCCTATACTGTATCCTTTTAAACCGCACTGCTCTATAAGTCCACCGGCAAAATATCCCACGGGGCGCTTGAAAGTACTGCCTGCGCTCGGATATTCTAGCGGCTGTTTAGACTTCCTCTTATTGAGATTTAAATTCATTGCAGCCTTAATTTCATCATAATCGCCGTTTTTCAGTTTAAGTGTAAGCCCGGTTATAATAAGATTACTGTCGGTATACGCGCTGCAACGATAGCCGAGCTTTAAGCTCTCTTTTTCAAAGCACCCTACCTCACCGTCAAAATTTATGTGCGACACAGAGCACAGAACATCTTTCATTTCCCCACCGTAAGCTCCGGCATTCATATATGCGGCTCCGCCGGCTGTGCCGGGAATTCCATAGGCAAATTCAAGTCCCGAGAGATTGTTGGAAAGAGCAAAAGCACAAAGCTTTGACAAAGAAACACCGGCATCGGCATATATCACACCGTCACCGAGGCACTTGAGCTCAGATAAACCCTTTGCAAGCCTTAAAACAACTCCGCGCAAACCGCTGTCAGATACAAGTATATTACTGCCATTTCCTATGATATACGGTTTTATTTCGCTCTCACGGCAAGCAGATATAAGTGCCGAAAGAGCTTCTATGCTGTTAGGCATTATAACAAGCTCGGCAGGCCCACCGGTTTTAAACGACGTATAATCGCTCATAGGAGCATCTTCGCGAAATTCGCAGCCAAACTTATCTGCAACAGCTTTTATATTACTCAGCAAAATAATTTCCCCTCAAAATTATTCGTCAAGAAGTGCTGCTCCGATTATACCGGCATCATTTCCGAGCTTAGCAGAGCATATTCTTGTTTGAACAACGCTGTGCACGCTGTAATGCTCTTGATTTACTATTTTACGTACAGGTTCAAGAAGTGACTCGCCCTCATTACCGATACCGCCGCCCACACAGAGTATTTCCGGTTGGAAAAGGTTAATCATATTTGTAATACCCATCGCAAGATAATGTATGTATGTATCAACAACCTTTATGCCTGCCGGATCATTTTTGCGCATAGCATTAAAGGCTGTTCTGCCGTCGACCTTATTTATATCTCCGTCAACAAGAGTCCACATAGCAGAATCGAGATTTTTGCCCATAGCTTCTTTCGTCTGGCGAATAAGTGCCGTTGCTGAGGAATATGCCTCCCAACAGCCTTTTCTGCCACAGGTGCATTGCTCTCCGTCAGCAAAAATAACCATATGGCCGGCCTCGCCTGCTGCATCATTACAGCCATTGAGCAGCTTGCCGTTTACAACAATTCCGCTGCCAACGCCGGTACCGAGAGTAACTGCAACAAAATTTGCAACTCCCTCGCCGGCACCTGCTTTTGCTTCGCCGAGTGCCGCACAGTTAGCATCGTTTTCAAGATAAATAGGTTTGCTGAACTTAGATTGAAGAATATCTTTTGCCGGAACATTATCGAATCCTAAATTATTGGCATACTCAATAATTCCGTATTTTTTATTTACCGAGCCGGGAGTTCCTATGCCAATAGAAACCACCTCATCAAGCGAAATTTTTGCTTCTTCGAGAGCCATATTTATTGACAAAGCAACATCGTTGATTATCTCCCATGACGGACGCGGACAAGCAGTAGGCATCTTTCCTTTGCCCACTATGCGATAATACTCATCAACAACTCCGGCTACAATGTTTGTTCCTCCGAGATCAACACCAATTCTATACATCATAATCCTCCGTTTTTATATTCTCTTTAATAATTTTGCCAAATCTCAAGCTCTTCGTCCTTTGACTCGCCCTCTTCCATGCCGAGTTGATGAAGGAGCTCGCGCGCGGCATTATATCCCATTTTTTTCTGCCTGTTATTCATGGCGGCAACTTCAATGATTATCGCAAGATTCCTGCCGGGTTTTACAGGCACAACAGTAACAGGCACCTTGATGTCCATAATTGAAATATAGTCATTATCAAGGCCCATCCTATCATAGACCTTAGCGGAATCCCAAGGCTCAAGTTGAACCACCATATTTATTTTTTCGGTAAGCTTTACGGCTCCCATACCGAAAATGCGGCGAGCATTAATAATTCCTACACCGCGAAGTTCGATGAAATGTCTGATATTGTCCGGTGCAGAACCGACAAGTGTTTTTGAAGAAACCTTACGAATTTCAACGGCATCATCCGCAATTAGACGGTGTCCCCTCTTGATAAGTTCAATCGCAGTCTCACTTTTACCTACGCCGCTGTCGCCGACAATCAGCACGCCCTCGCCGTACACTTCTACAAGCACTCCATGTCGTGTTATCCTTTCGGCAAGTTCTGTTCCCAAAAAAGAAATAAGCGCAGACATACAGCTCGATGTGGATTCACCGGTACGTAAGAGCGGCACCTTGTATTCTTCTACAAGTGAAGAAAGATGCGACGGGATCTCTAAATTTCGTGTAATTAAAATAAACGGCGGTTGAGTTTCGACAAGCCGTTTAAGGCTTTCATAACGCATTTCATCGCTTAGAGTTTTAAGAAATTCTATTTCCGAAAGCCCCAAAAACTGCACACGTTCCGGATCAAAATAATCATCACGTCCGGCAAGAATAAGACCCGGCCTATTAACGTCCTGCGATGTAACGGATAGGTCGTGTGCGTCTTCCGGCAAATACAATGTTTCAAAGCCGAATTCTTTTATCAGTTTATCTAATGAAACGGAATACTTTGAAGCCAACCCATAGCCTCCCTTATTTAACTGTTATAATGTAATATTATAATCTATTATTACCGACTTTCCAATAGCTTTTTAGCATTTTTTTAATATTTTGAGCTAGTATTTTAAACGTTTCTAACCATTGAATAACCTTATGTTATTTGAAAATAATATTTCGGGGTGATAAAGTGAAGCTTATTGTAGTCTCCGAGGATTTTAACAGCCGTTTATCAGGTGAACTTTCTCAGCTACTGAGCAAGCACGGAGGCGTATTGCTGCTCGGAAATAATATAATAGAGGCAAGCTATGTTGATACACCCGAATATGTAATTACAGACATCAGTGCAAAACTTGACAACAGTTTCAAAAATACAATTTCCGTGGAAATATCAAAAAACGGCGATATCATTAACGAAGCGTTAATATATAATGATTCTGCCGGGATAAAACAAAGGCTGAACATTGGGACAGATTTCAAAGACGATATAACACTGTCAAGCTTAAATGACGAAGAAATTTACTTCGGAATACAAACGATTATCAAGGATTTATCCGGGAAAAATATATATCCGTGTGAAATAAAATCCAAAACATCAGATATTACCGACATTCACACTCTTCTAACTGCGGCCGGAATTCTTCTGATTTCCGGAAAATATCATGAAAACAATGGGATTTTAAATATATAGAAGCAAAAAGGCTGTACCGCTTTTTCAACGGTACAGCCCTAAGCATAATATATCTCAATTATCGATTTCCGCAGTTGCTTTTGTTCTTCTTTTTTGCAGCTCATCGGCTATATCTTGTTTTTTCTTCCCGACTATATCATATTTAAAAATCGGGAATATAGAAATGAGAGCAAGAAAGCCGGGCACCACGGTATAAGCAAAAAACACAACGTCTTTTGTTTTCTCACTAAATCCGCTTGCAGTACCGGCAGCAATTTGAGCAACAGTATCCGAATAGCCCGATACCTGTATAAACACAAGGCCCAGAGCAGTTCCGAGTGCTAGGCAAACCTTTATGGTAAGGGTTAAAATAGAGTATGCTGCGCCCTCCATGCGTTTGCCGGTCTCAAACTCATAATAATCGACACAATCGGCTGTCATTATCATGGGCATAAGCGTAACAGCGGCAAACTGAAGGCCGATTAAAAACAGCGATGCATAGAATAATACAGTAAGCACTGTATTATCGGGATTTTTGAACCAGAAGTGCCCTACAACGAACGATAGTGCCGATGCAACAAAGCCATATACCGAGAGAAGGATATACACCTTTTTCTCACCCATCTTTTTGATAAGTAATGGACAAATCGCCATACTTATCATAGAGCCGACAGCAGTAACTATACCGAGTACCGCAACAAGATTTTGTGAGCCGAGTATTGTATTGGCGGCCTGCACTTGTATACCCATTGACATCTGTCTGCCGAATCCGAGGAAATATGATACAATAACAAGCATAAGCGGCTTGTTGTTTTTGAGAGCTTTAAACATATCCTTGGCAGTAGTTTTTTCACCGGATACATACGGAACACGCTCTTTGTTTAAAAGCGGTATAAGTGCAAATAACGCACAGCCGAAAACAGCCGTAAGAATAGCCGTCCAAAGATATTCCGGAGCTATCATAGGCATATCGGTTTCGCCGGATTTAACAAATACTTTTGACCCTCCGGGAATTATGAGACAAGCTATCGGCACAATAACAACACAAGCCGAAAAACCTATCTGCTTAAATGTGTTTGATATCGACACTACATTTGTGCGCTCTGTGGGGTTAGGCGTTAAAACCGAAGCAATACCCTGAGACGGTACATCGCCGAGCGTCATAGCAAGACTCCATACAAGATATGTAACAAATATCCAAATGTACGTTGCCGTGCGATTCTCTTTAAACGGAACATTAATAAAAACGGCTGCCGTCATAACAAGAAGAGGGATAATTGACTTCAATATCATAGACTTAAACTTTCCGCGTTTACTTTTTGAACGATCTATCATACTACCTACAACCGGATCAAAAACCGCAGACAATATTTTTGCTACAAGAATAAGTATGCCGACAACCGCAATGTCAGCTCCTAAAATAGATGCATCAAATTCCGCTTGATATGAATTCAAAAGACCGACTATCGCCTGAAACCCGAAAAGGCCGAGCGAATATGCCGCAATTTCTTTAAAATTCATATGCTTCTCTGTTGTCGCTCCCAAAAAAATCATCCTCTCAATAAAAAATAATAAATAAATAATAATTGTTTTGCGTGCATTCGTCAATAAAAAGCACAGATTTTTTCGAGATTTTTATTCATTTTTATACTTCTTTTTTCAGTAAAGCAACAGCAAATTATTAATATGTTTATAAAACGCTAATTACCGAAGCGGCGGCTATAATCAAGCAGCATATTTTTCAACTCACTCGCAGCAACGCCGAGACTGACATTTTTATTTTCGGCAATACAAATCTGTCTTGACGAAATTTTCTCTTTTAAATTAAGTTTAAATATTTCGCCGCTTTCAAGATCGCTCTTTACAAGATTTTTCGGCAAAAAGCCTATGCCGAGATTGTTTTTGACAAGAGGTAATATAAGATCGGCTGTCGCAACTTCAGTATCGGGAGCGTACTTCAGCCCGTTTTCGGCAAATATTTTGCTATAAAAATCATATGCCGAGCTACCTTTGCTAAGACTTATGAGAGGATACTCTTTAAGCTCTCCAATGCCGATTATCTTTTCTTTCAAAAAAGCCATTTCTTTTCCGCAAACGGGTACATCGTCGAAATCTTTAATATTAACTATTTCAAACTCATCGTCATATTCAACCGGAGATGTTACGACCGAAAAATCAACAGCGCCGCTTTTAAGCGCGTTCATAGCCGCCGGCGTTGTGGAATTGTTTATCCTTATGCGAATATCCGGAAACTTCTTATGAAACATATCAAGAACCGGAAGCAACACCTCGGACAGAGCAGTTTCGGTAGTGCCGATTGAAACAATGCCGCTTTTAAGTTCTTTTTGCATCAGGAGTTCTTTTTCTCCTGCTTCAATTTGTAAAATAGCAGGAACTATATGAGAATATAGGGTTTCACCCTCGGGTGTCAACTTAACTCCGCGACTTGTCCTACTGAATAGTACACATCCGAGTGTGTTTTCAAGATTTTTAACAGACCTTGATATATTGGGCTGATTATTATCAAGCTCAACCGCAGCTCTTGTGAAATTCTGATATTTCGCAACATAATAAAAAATTTTGTAATATTCGTAATTTACCAACATTTAATTCCTCTCAATATAAAAATTACATATTAGCCATATCAACAATATATTTTAAATATAGATATGTATGTATTATAATAATAAAGATTGGGATTGTCAAACTTTGTTAGGGGACAGGTAAAATATGATTAAAACCAAAATGGCAGAAAGATTAAAATCTAATCAAATGTCAGACACCTTTACAAATGCATTTTTTCTGACTCTTTCCGGAGGATTTCAGGACGCTTATACATATCTTTGCCGCGGAAAGGTTTTTGCAAACGCTCAAACCGGAAATATTGTGCTTATGAGCACACATTTTTTTGAGGGAGAATTCGGGTTAATATTGCATTATCTTATACCGGTAATTTCTTTTATATTCGGGATATGCGTTGCCGAAATACAGCATATTTTCTTTAAAAATTACAAAAAGATACATTGGCGTCAAATAGTTTTAGCATTTGAAATAGTTATACTTTTGGCCGTCGGTTTTATCCCGATTAACTTAAACATACTCGCTAATGCTCTTGTTTCTTTTGTAGCGGCAATGCAGGTTCAAACATTCCGCAAGTTGCGCGGAAACGCCTATGCAAGCACAATGTGCATCGGCAATATGAGAAGCGGCGCGGAAGCTTTGTGCGGCTATTTTAAAACACGTAAAAAAATACTGCTTATAAAGGCAATTGAATATTTCAGCATTATATTCATGTTTGCTGTAGGTGCCGGATTCGGTAGTCTTGCGGCAGATAGATGGGGTATACGCTCGATTTGGTTTTCATGTGCATTTTTGTTTATAAGCTTTATCATTATGTTTATCCGCCTTGAAATTGAAGAAGAAAAAGAAGAAGAACTTGAAAAGGCTGTTGAAAACGAATTCAAATAAAATTTAAGCAGGCAAAGCATTTAGGCCTTGCCTGCTTTTTTACTGTTTCTTTGCAGCGTTTTTCATATGCAGTTCTTTCATACCCTCAACCTCGTCGCAAATTGATTTTAAATTGCATGTGTTGCAATCAAGAAGCACATTGTCAAGTATGTGATTCAAAGCATCGGTTGTTTGCCTTACTTTATCACAAATCATACCGAGTTCATTAAAACGGTCGAAATCGGTAATAAATATTATCTGCACACTCTTCACCACAGGGAATTCAAGATAAGCCTTAATAAGCGATGAGCCGTAGTCCGAGAATGTCACACCGTTTTTTACCGCTTTTTTGCTGACTCTTATCTGCTCCCGCATATTAAATGCAGATGCTCTTGTCATAAATTCCTCAGGGCAAAAGCTATATTTAAGACGTTCTAGTTCTTTTATCTTATCAAAAGCCGATTGCTCTTCACCAATATCTTTGATTTCAAGAAAAACTATTTTTCCGAAACAGCAATCAGACCTTATTTCCGGAATATCTTTTCCGTAAAGATATGTGCAATTGTCAAACTTTATACTGTCGCTCACCGCGACCGTGCTTACACACGGCTTTTGACTTCCGCCGAGTTCATACGCCGTTTCTTTCAATAAAAGTATTGAATTGTCTTTTTTTATTTTAAGCGTCGGTTCACTGTAAGAAAACCTTTTGGCGTTTTCCGGCAAAAGGTTTTTTATTTGCCCGATAAGCTTGTCATAAAGCTTCATTAAAGTTTTCTGTCCTTTTCAAGCGAGTCATAATGTTTGCCGAGCGCATCATATATCTTACGAACAAGTTTCATATCGAGATTGAAAAAATAGATGCAAAATGTGAGCACAAAAAGCGCGGCAAGAACGATTAAAATTATAATTAAAGCTTTCATTTACGCCATCCCCTTTTGTCTTGCATACTCAGCAGCACCTAGCGCCCCCATAAGCTGAGGGTCGATTGGAAGGTCAACAACCTTAATTTTCAGAACGTGTTCAATAGCACGCTTGAGACCTTCGTTTTTAGCACAACCACCGGTAAGCGTTATACTGTCGGTAGCACCTGCTTTTTTTGCCATAACGAAACAACGTTTGGCAACTGCGAGCTGAATACCCGCCGCTATCTCATCCATGGGTTTGCCCTCGCCTACAAGAGAAATTACCTCTGATTCGGCAAATACAGTGCATTGTGCCGTTATAGGAATAGTATTTTTGGCTTGGAGAGACAATTTACAGAAATCCGGAAGTGACATTTCAAATGCGTTTGCCATTGCCTCAAAAAAACGCCCTGTACCTGCGGCACATTTATCATTCATTGCAAAATTCTTAACCGTACCGTCGGTGTCTATTGCAATGCCCTTTACATCCTGACCGCCGATATCTATAATCGCCTTTACACTCGGGTCTGTAACATGTACACCCATTGCGTGGCAACTGATTTCAGATATATTTTCGTCGGCAAACGGAACTTTATTTCTGCCGTAGCCGGTACCTATAAGATACGTAAGATCCTCTGGAGAAGACAGTTCCGGGACTTTCGATATAGCCTCACCGAGAGCAAGCTCGGCACTCTTCACCGGATTTATTTTACTTCTTACGGTAGCATCGGCAATAATTTTACCGTTTTCATCTAAAATTACACATTTTGCATACGTTGAACCAACGTCGCATCCGCCAAAATATTTCATAAACACTCTCCTATCTTTTTACCAAGCCATTGTATCGTCGAAATCAACCAGCGTCGGGTCAACGGGTTCTTCCTGAAGAACAGTTGTCATATATTTATTGATCTGCTCACGCATATCGCGACGCGAAACGGTTCTTGGATCCATAAGGTCCTGATCAACCCAAATGAAATTGATATTTCTTTCTCTTGCCTGGTCATCAAATATACCGTTAAGGCCATCCATTCCCTTGCACGAAATCTGATTATACATTATTACGGTGTCGGCATTATATTCATCGCAAATGCGCCAAAGTTCATCAAGTACGTTTTGATAACCGCCCTTGGTATGCTTACGCATTGTGGTGCGCTGAAGAGTTTTTGCATATGTGGCAAGCGATCTTTCTTTATCCTCGGTATCATACATTATATAAGATATCATCGTCTCCATATCCATAACAACATTTATGCCCCAGCAATTTTCGAGCCAATTTGCAAGGCTCGTATAATAGTTTGCAGGACACGACCAAACTATAGCTCTGTGTCGCATTTCCTTGGAAACATGTTCTTTTCTCTCATAGCCTTTCATCATAAGCTTATTAACCTTTTTATCGGTTTTAATAAATATCTTATCGATTCCGCCGGAGAGATGGAAGTAAAAAAGTCTGTACAGCCAAAATGTGGCACCGGTCATCTGAGGATAATCGGTTTTGTTGACATCCCATTTTTGCAGCTCATATTCAAGCTGTTTGTTGTATATCTTCATAGCGGAAAAATATGCGTCCCAGTCAAACTTTTCGCCTGTCTGTTCCTCGATAAATCTGATGCAAGATTTAACCTCGTCAACGGCATATTTCTGTACTTCTTCTTCGGTGTATCTAAGCGGAACATTAACAACATGAGACGGAAGATTAAAACGCCTGTCGATATATGACGAGTTCATTGTTGAGCCGTCGCACGGCATATTGCATGATAAAAAGCATTTACCGAACATCGGGTAATCGTCGTTTATTGCCACGCCTGCCTCCGCGGAGGGAAGAGGACAAACATCGGCGGGAACGCCGTAACTCTCGGTTATATCAAGATACGGCGGCGTTATATTTTGATCAACCATCGATGACAAAAAAATCGGTATAGTCTGTACGGGAACACCATATAAGTTCGGAAAACCCGCCATTATTTCAAAAGAGAAAAGTTCATCCATACAAACTGTTTTATCTGAAAATTTGTCATTCGGATGAAAATGCTTATCATGTTTAAAAAGCATATGTATCATATTACATGTATGCTTAATCATCGCGTTAAAATGAAGATGTACTATACGAAGGTGTGTTCCGCGCGCACCCTCCGTATGGCGGTCTATCCACGCAGGAGCCGCGAGATAACTTGCCATCCAGCGATAATTCCACAAACCCTTTATCGTCGACACGGGTGCTTTCAAAACCATAACTATCATATCTTTCCAAGTTATGAGCCAACGATAGTAATCATACATAGTGTCTTTAAGCCCACGCCACTCGCGGTGCTTTAAAAGTCCGGTCTTATCTTCATGCAACAGACCGAGATTTTTAGGCTGATTTGCCACGTTACTTCGCCTCCTTTGCTTTTTGAATATTCTTAATTTCGAGGCTTTCTACAAATGCCTGAACACGAGTTCGTAGCTGACCGGATGCACTTGCCGTATACTGTCTGTCAACCGAAACCGACGGAATTCCGAATTCATTTGTTATTATATGTGATGCAAGTGCCCTTTCGTATCCCCAGTATTCACAAAACTTTATCTGCTCATATATTACACCGTCTGCGTGATACGTGTTTACAAGGTCACGAACATAGGTCTTTCTGCCTTGCACCTTTTCCTTGCTCATATAACGTGGACATTGGCATGTTTCCATATAATGCAATACAATCTGAGATAAAACATCATCGGTATCGTTAAGTTTTATTTCTTCTCTGCCGGGAAGCGAACCGAAGCAAAAGCGATCGGCAACTACAAGAGCACCGGATTCTTCGATAAGCTTTGTGAAATCCGGATCGTCCATTTCAGAACCCACGACAACAACTTTAGCACGATAATTTTTCTTTTCGTCAGGAACCCTTGTTTTAAGCTCCTCTGCGGTTTCTCTGAGCTTGTCGATTATCAAATACTTGGGGCAACAATATGTAACAAGATTTATGACGTGAAATTCATATCCCGTTATTCGCGGATTTTCCTCTTTGCGATATTCACCTATTTCTGTTATGAGGCGACAAACTTCGTTATGCTCTTCAACAGCTTTACGAAGCATAGCATCGCTTGTATCAACACCGTAAACATCATGTAGCTTATCGAGCACCTTGACTCTCATCTGCTCTGTATAATGCCTTACTGTATGCGGCTCAATTTTAAAAGGAATATCGGCAATGGAAACGAAGAATTTATCGTTTTGTACAAGATTCAAAAGCATGAAATGCTCATATGTACGATTCATTTCCGAGCATGATTCCGAGCCTATAAGAGCGGAAAGGAAATTATAACCGCCTTCAATACCGCGCTCCAAAAGAGCCTTGGAATATCCGCACAGATACGAACTGAGATAATAAGTTGCAATATCCATAGAACCTGTTCTCGGAGCTCTGAGTCTTACCGAAAAACAATTATCGACATTGAGCAGAACTTCCGGGATATGATAGCAGGTATACGCAATCGCTTTTTTGCCATCGCTTATTGCCCGCTGCACAAGTTCATTGTTTGCCTCCTGAAGTAGATTCTCAAAATAAATCAGATGTTTCAGATCTTTCATTACAGCACCCCTATTTTAGTTAAAGTCTCCCGTACTCCCTTTACCACCGGTGAAGATTCCGGCAAATTAAATACATTTTCGCCCTGTATATCAAACATAGCGAGATTTGTATCATTCGGAATATAACTGAGAACTTCAACACCGTCGATATTAATATAATCCTTTAAAGACTCGTCCGTCATACGATTAACTATTGCACCGATTTTATCATACATAACAAGATCATCGGCAACACCTTTTATTGTTTTTATTACTTGGCAGCCTTTTTTGCTGGGATCCGTTATTAAGATAAGATGCGTTACTCTCTCCATAACACGTCTGTTAATTTGCTCTATTCCCGCCTCACCGTCAATAACAACATAGTCAAATTCGTCGGAAAGTATGGAGATAACCTCTTTAAGATATGAGTTTATTTTACAATAGCACCCCGCGCTCTCGGGTCTTCCAACAGCAATAAACGAATATCCGTCTGTCTCGACAAGAGCGTCGAAAATACGGTACTTGGCTTCGCCTAAAAGCTCAACGGCTCCTCTGGTATCGCCCTCGTCCACGGAAGCTATAATCTCTTTACGAATATCATCAATGGTCATTTTGACGTCTATTCCGAGAGCGGTCGAAAGACCTACTGCCGGATCGGCGTCTATGGCAAGTATCTTTTTATCGGGATACTTTTCTGTAAGGCACCTGACGATAGTAGCCGATAATGAAGTTTTGCCTACACCGCCTTTGCCCGCAACTGCAATAATTGTTGATTTACTCATTTCACATCACCGAAAATTATTATACATCTTCGTTTTAAAGTGTGCAATAAAAATTGTTAACATTTTGACAACTTTTTCTTAAAAAGAGCGGTGTTGTTAAACACCGCTCTGAAATACGGAACTGAAATCATTCCGAAATCTCAACCGATTCCGAACTAAAGATATCAGACCAATGCGAATAGTATTCAAGCTGCTTTAAAAGCTTTCGCGCCTGAATATACGCATATGCTTTTTTATGGAAATAATCAAGCTCTTTTGACGCTTCTTTAAGTGCCGCTGATTTTGAACGTATTTCTTCTTTTGTAGACTCGCTCATTGCATTTGCGGCGTTGTATTTATCCATCGTGGGCTCTGATATTCCGTAAAGCTCTTCTACCGAATGAGATAAAAGCTCTTTTGCTTTTTCGGTTTTCTTTATCATTTTAGGGTCATTAAAACGATCTTTTTCGTTCACAACAATTTGAAGAGCTTTCATTTTATTTTTAAGCTTTCTCTTCTCCTTGCCCTTTACGATGTCTATTCTGTCACGACAAATCTCGAGTTCGTTTACTGCATCGGCATAAATATTTTTGGCTTCTTCAAGCTCACCCTCCGATAAGCATTCTGTCGCATAATCTTCAAGTGCCGCCCTGATTTTAAGAACGGAAATATGTGCCTCGTGTTCCTCTTCTGTTAGAGTGTACATTGTAATAAACGGAATTAGTGAAATTACATATCCCACCGCCGCAAGAGCAATCATACCTTTTGAAAGCGGCTCTCTGAAAGACACATTGTAAAGGTCATCATAATTATTTACAAGACCGTAATGATTTTGCATTATTATCGTCTGTATAAGATAAGTTACACCCATAGAAACAAATGTTCCGATTATACCTACAAATTGACTCATAAGCCCTTCAAGGCGCTCCCCTGTCTTGTATTGCTGATAATCAAGCACATCGGCATTCATAGCACCATCGGTTATAAGCGTAAATGTCGAGAAAAACCCCCTAAGCCATATAAAAACAAACAGCACCCATATTTGCTCTATAAAAACATACATACCGGCAAAGCAGAAAACAGAACAAACAATATACATAATGAACAAATTGCGTTTACCGATTTTTCTTATCAAAAAAGGAGACAAAAGCATAGCCGGTGTTGCAGCTGCTCCAATAATTGTTGTAAGAGTGCCGTTTAAAACGCCCTGCTGTTCCGTTGTAAGACCTAAAGTATCTTTAATACCGTAATAAAAATACCACGTTGTAACATTGCCGACGCCAGCCTGTAAAAGAATAAACCATGAAGTTATTGAGCGCGCCCACTGGTACTTATTCTGGATACCTGCTCCAATTCCTTGGAAAAACGGTACTTTAGGGGAGTAATCCTTGGATACAATTATACGTTCTTTAGTTCCGGCATAACTGAAAATCCCCAAAAGAGCACCACCTATGCCAAAAACAGGCATAATTACGCGATAGGCATTTATATGCTCGAGTCCGCCGGCAAATCCGGCAACTATCGGTACGACAAAACCCATTACCGAGGGTGCCAAAGAGTATATAAATGTCGATATTGTTATAACATCCGCACGCTCCGTCGAATTCGGGCTCATAACCTGTACAAGAGTTGTATACGCTTGGTCGTAAAACGGATAACAAAGCTGGAGCATCATATAGGTAATAAACAGCGACCATAGTTTTCCGTTATAGCTCATACTATCAAACGGTAAAAAAGCAAACACCGTGGTTACAACTGCCGACGGTATACCGGCATAGATAAGATACGGTCTGAATTTACCGTTTTTATTGCGCGTGTTATCAATTATCATACCGCGAAGCGGACCTAAAAACATACCAATTACCGTTGCTATCAGATTGAGCTTTACAAGATCTCCGTTTTTAAGTCCTAACGCAGCTCCGGCAAGAAGGCTTGTTGCCGAAAGTCCGATATAAGAAACCGTACACAATACAAATTTGACTCCGATACCGCCTATCGAATAAGACAAAATCTCCTTATACGGTATATACCGGCCCTCAGGCGGATTTTTCCAATGCTCTTTTACCGATTTTAAAACATTACCGACTTTATTCTTTGACTTTGCCATAAAAAACTCCCTAACACTCTCCTTGTTTTTGGCATAATGCACAAAATACCATTACAGTTTAAATTAAATATATTAAATTGTCAATAGAAATATCCGCCGCAGAGTTGCATTTAGACTTACAGATAAAAAATCATAAAATAAAAAGCGCATAAAAGCATTTACAATATACAAAGGGATAAAGTATAATACCAATGATGTTTCAAAGAGAGGGATTTGGAAAAATGAAAAAGACACTAAACGGGAAATGGCAATTCAGAAAAGTCGGTGATAAGCTATACAAGGAAGCCACCGTACCCGGTTGCAACTATCTTGACCTGATGGCAAACGGAGATATTCCGGACCCATTTATCGGCCTTAATGAAAAGGATGTATACTGGGTCGGCGAAACAAATTGGGAATACAAAAAGACTTTTGAAATAACCGAAGAAGAATTAAACTGTGATGATATACTGCTGACCTGTGAAATGCTTGATACAATATGTGATGTTTTTGTAAATAATATGCTTGCTTTTTCCGCTAGGAATTGTTTTAAAGCTTACAGCGTATCAATAAAAGAACGTCTTGTTAAGGGTGAAAACGAAATAAGAATATTGTTTCGTTCCCCGGTAAATTATGTTAAAGAAAAATACAAGTCCTGTCCTACTCCCGTAAATTCAAACGGTCAGAACGGTATTGTTCATATACGCAAACCGCAATGCCATTTCGGTTGGGACTGGGGTCCCGTATTGCCATGCAGCGGTATAACAAAGGAAATAAGTCTTGAGTTTGTGAACGGTGCAAAAATTGAATATCTTTTTGCGTCACAAGCGCTCAATGCCGACGGTACTGCCGTTATCTCCGTAAGAGCCGATATAAAGGCGTATAAAGATTACGAATGTTCGTTAAAGGTTGTATTGCCGGACGGCAGCACTCTTGAAAAAAGCGGCACAGAAGCTGACTTTACAATAACCGATCCTGAGCTTTGGTGGACATACGAATTATCCGGCAAAGCAGAGCAGCCGTTGTACGAAATAAGTGCAGCAGTAGTATCCGGCGGCAAAGAAGTCGATTCCGCTTCTAAAAAAATAGGAATCAGAAAAATTGAATTAAACAGAGAAAAAGATGAATACGGAAGAAATTTCCAATTCAGATTAAACGGTGTACCTCTTTTCATCAAGGGCACAAATTACATACCGCCCGACAGCTTCATAACGAGGTTTACTTCCGACAAGCTCGAATATTTAATTGACACAGCCCTGTTTTCAAATATAAATATGATACGCATTTGGGGCGGTGGATACTACGAAAGCGACGAGTTTTATAATCTCTGTGACAAAAAAGGAATACTTGTTTGGCAAGATTTTCAATTTGCCTGTCAAGCCTATCCGTTCTTTGATAATGACTTTCTTGACAATGTAAAAGAAGAGGTTAAATACAATGTAAAACGCCTCTGTCATCATCCCTCTCTAGCTGTATGGAACGGCAACAATGAAATTGAAGATATGCATATGGCTTGGGTACATATGCAAAAGTATGTCAGATGGACCGAGAAATTCTTCTATCATATACTTGAACCCGAAATAAGAAAATATGACAAAAACACTCCATACACACCCGGTTCGCCTGTAGGTGAATCTCATAACGTCGGAGTAGAAAGCGACAATGTAGGCGACACTCATCTGTGGGGCGTATGGCACGGTTTGAAGCCGATGAATTATTACCGCAAACGTATGACACGTTTTTGCAGCGAATTCGGCTTTGAAAGCCTGCCTGATATGAAGGCTATCGAAAAGTTTGCAAAGCCTTCCGACTACTCCCTTTCGAGCGATGTGTTTAAGTCTCACCAAAAATGTGCCAACGGCAATGACAAAATGATATATTATATTGCATCTAGGTTTAATTTACCAAGGGAGTTCAAGGATTATGTCTATTTGTCACAGGTAACGCAAAACGAATGTATCGCAGATGCCACCGAACATTGGCGCAGAAACAAGGGCAGATGCAACGGTTCAATGTATTGGCAGTTTAATGACTGCTGGGGTGTATGCTCTTGGTCAAGTCTTGATTACTATGGCAATTACAAGGCCTTACAATACGGTGCAAAGCACTTTAACGCGCCGCTTAGCATATCGATTGAGAATACAAGCGACTATATACGTGTTTTTGTGCTGAATGATTTAAACGAAAGCAAAACAGTTGATACGGAATATGAAATATTTGATTTTGAAAACGGAACTCTTGAAACAAACAAAAGAACATTAACCGTCGGTGCCGTAAAAAATTCAGTTGTTTTTGATTTAAATGTTCCGTTCATTTGCTCGGAATACGATAAAAAAAGAACAGGCATTGCAGTAAGACTTTATGAAAACAACACCATTATTCAGCAAAAAACTGTTCTTTTCTGCCGCGAAAACGAGCTTCGCTTGCCAAAAGCCGAGCTTAAAACCGTTTTTGAGGAAACGGCAGACGGATTGAATGTTACTGTGTCATCCGACAAATATGCTCGCCTTGTCAAAGTTGAAAGCAGCAAAAGCACTTTGCCGTTCAGCGATAACTTTTTCGACCTGCTTCCGGGTCAGAAAAAGACTGTAACGATTAAAAATGACACGTCTATTTCAACTACCGAGCGCAGAAACAGTATTACGGCATATTCCCTCTCGGACATACCGTTCAGTAATAATAAGCTTGATACAAAGTTTAAGCAGCTCAAGGTCTTTTTATCACCGACAAATATATCAAACGCTATATACCACGGCAGACTTACAAAGGATGCCGAAATTACCGAATAAGCTAAAAAAAGAGTCTCAACGGTTGCTATAAGCAATCATTGAGACTCTTTTTATTCAAGAACAATTTTAAAGCATAACGGCAAGGTCGTTTGCGGAATTTCCATAAGTTTAAGTTCCATATATTTTTCGGTTCGGCTGATTATTATCGGTGAGTGATTACCGAGGAGCTTTACCGAATATACAATTGCGTCCTGCGTTATCTTTTTAAAGTTCTTAATTCTTATTACACCGTCATGTGTCGGTTTCATTTGGAAAACGTAGACCGCTCCGTCCTTATATGTAAAACGAAAATCCTTTTCGGTATACTTTTTTGTCTTATTATCCTTAAAGGACCCGTCCTTTGTATTGACTTTTCCTTCGCCGAAGGTTTTCCACGGAACCGTATCGTATATCCCCTCACCGTTAGTCTTCAGCCAATCGCCGATTTCATTCAAAACCGCAGTTTCTTCATCTGTAATCGTGCCGTCGGGTTTCGGGCCGACATTTAAAAGCATAACACCGTTTTTACTTACAATATCGATTAAATCGCATATAACATGGTATGCCGACTTAAACTTGTTATTTTCTGTATATCCCCATGAATTTTTTGCTATTGAAGTGCAGGTCTGCCACGGTACGGGTGAAATATCTGTCAAAGCTCCCCGTTCAACGTCAAACGTAGCACTTCCCGGAGCAAAAGCCTGAAGCTTATAATTTATCGTAACTTCGGTTCCCCATTCTGCGGCACGGTTATAATAATATGCCGCAAATTTCTTTAAATACGGTTTAAACGCCCTGTTATGTATCCACCAATCGAAGTAAACAACTTTCGGCTTGTATTTATCTATCAGCTCACATATGCGGACAAGCCAATCTTTTAAGAAATCCTCCGTCGGAGGTACAGAACGGCAGTTTGATGCCGTTACACCCATTTTATCGGATGACAGCTCCTTACAATAATAAGCAGGTCCGTAAAAGTCGGCATATCTTTCATCGCACACATCGCTGTCAAATGTTCTGCCCATATTCATAAAGAAATAATGTTCGGCGCGATGATTTGACGCACAAAAGGCAAGTCCGACATTTTCCACAGCCGTTTTCAGTTCTCCGAGAACATCTCGTTCCGGTCCCATATTTACACTGTTCCAACGATTAAACTCGGTATTATACATGGCAAAGCCGTCGTGATGTTCAGCAACCGGCATTACGTATTTTGCGCCGCTGTTTTTAAAAAGCTCCGCCCACTTTTCGGGATTGAAGTTTTCGGCTTTGAACATCGGTATAAAGTCCTTATATCCAAAGTCCTTTTGATTACCGTACTTTTCACGGTGGTGCCGATATGCCGGCTTTGATTTATCATACATCTCACGCGAATACCACTCATTGCCGAATGCAGGTACGCTGTAAATTCCCCAGTGAATAAAGATTCCAAATTTAGCATTCTTATACCATTCCGGTGTTTTATGTTTACATAAAGATTGCCAACTGTCGGTATAAGGTCCCGATTCGATAACGTAATCAATTTGTTTTAAATAATCCTTTTCTGTCATAATTTTTCGCCCCCCAAAAAATCTCATTGCTCAATATAATACTTTTATGTGAGAGAATCATTATCCTGCGGAAGTGTTTTTTTCGACGAAGAAACGATGTTCTTTTTTTGCTCTAGACTTATATTTTCCGCCTGTTCCAAAAGATCGAGGCGGCGATTTATCTTCTTTTGGTTTTCAAGAACAAGATCCATCTTTCTGTGCAAATCATCGATTATAAGTTCACTTTTTAAATTGACTTTAAAATCATTTTCCGCACGCTCTCTGTCCTTGGTCTCCTGCCTGTTTTGGCTCATCATAATAAGCGGAGCCTGTACTGCCGCAATACAAGAAAGCACCAAATTCAAAAGGATAAACGGATATGCGTCAAAAGCCTTATCTTTAAGTACTATATTCAGAACCATCCAAATAACCATTATAGCTATAAAGCTGAATATAAACGCCCAACTTCCGGCAAAACGCGCAACAGCATCCGCCGCATGCTGACCGAAAGTGAGTTTGTCGGTTTTATCCGAATCCTTAGAAAGCTCGGTGTTGATAAGCTGATGTATCAGTTCCTCATCCGTAAATTCCTTATCCGTAACGTCAAGCAATTCCTTTACTATTCTGCGACGTTCTTTTTTGTTGCTCATAATTTTTAACCCCTTTCACGTTTTCATATATTAATTATACTAAACACCTGTTACGATGAAAGTATTTCTCAACAAGCAAAAACCAAACGAGCTTTTTGGGGAAATGCAACAATATATTCCAAAAAGCTAATTACTTTCGCTCAACAATAATTATTATTTTATCACATCTTACTTTCCGATTCTACAAAAACAAAAGCTAATAAAACTAAAAAAGGATTTAGCTTATGCTAAATCCTTTTATGGTCGGAGTGACAAGACTTGATTTTTCCTTGATGCCCGAAAGTCCTTGATATTGCGTTGTTTTTCGATGTTTTAAAAATTGATTTTTTAGTTTTACTGCAATTTTACTGCAATTTTACAACTGTGATTTATCAGCTTTGTGCGCTTTTTGCGAAAAAAGAAAGCCAACACCGAACGGTGTTGGCTTTCTAAGTTATAAACTATTTCTTAGCAGAAAAAGCTGTCTTACGGGTTACATTGAACGGCATATCCTACTCGAACAACGACAACTGAACATTTTCTTGCTCATCATCTTTTCTTTCGGAAATGCACTTTTTAACCTTCTCGGCACAAGTCTTAAACGATTCTTGATATGTGCTGCCTTTTCGATGCAGCCTCATTAAGACTAAATCGTTATTTGCGATTGCCTCAACTAAGCGGTTATGATAGCCCAAAACTGCCGATATTGATGTTTTTTCTCTTTCCTTGTCAGACAATTCCCTGTTGATTGATAGAAGATAGAGATAATTTTCGTCACGCTCATAAAGCGCGAGGCTTTCTTTTGCTTCTTTGATAATCTTTTCCGGGTTTGCCATATAATTATCCGGGACCTCATCCGGGTCAAATACACTATTGACTTCTTCCGGAATTGTCAATTCGGGATGTTCAGTTACGAACGCCTTAATTTGTCTTTTTCCGTAAATTATATGATTTCTCACAAGGTTTAGATTAGTGCCGTCGCAGTAGAATGGGTCACTTGTTCCGTTTTCGTAAATTTCATTCCAACGGTCACGGTCATCCATAAGTTCGCACACAAGACGATTCAATTCGTCTTTAGGTGAAATTTTGCGTTTCACATTACCACCCCGCTCGACTTATTGAAATCACGTATATCGACCCAATCGCCAAACTCTAACAGCTCTTCACAGCGGTCAAGATTAGTTGTCTCGCCCTCACTATAGTTTTCATATGACGGGTCATCCCATATCTCGCCGCCGGGTCCGAGGAAGGAGCTCCAATAATCGTCGTTTTTATTTGCAAGGTCTGAAAGCTCCATCGCATCCTTTTCGGTTATGTGGTATGTTGCTATTGAGCCTGCATCATTGTAGCCGAAAACATAAACTTCTGCTTTCGGGCTGTAAAGGTCGTGGCTGACATCACCGTTTTTACCGTCGATAAAGTCAAGCATTTCCTGTGCAGTATTAAACTTCATATTTTGCTCCTTTTATTTTTTTCTTCAATTTTTACTTCGTAAGGGCTTATGTAAAACATCCCTTCTTTGTAATCTGCGTAATTTACAGTCTTTTTCTGAAAGTAAATTTTACAATCAGAATTATCCTTTGCTGTAAGCCAGAGATATTTTACATTTTCGGAATATTGTTTGTCATTATAGCGATACTCCTGCCCTGCTTTTACTTTGATATTTTGCTTTATTACTTGAGTTTTATCGAACTCAACAAAAGCGCCATAATCGCCAATAACAACTCTGTTATACCCTGTTGCTATCAATGTGCCGCCTTTTGAATAAAGATTACAATTTTTATTTCCGTCAACATCAAATCTTTCCGGAAGAGCATCCAAGTATTCCTGCCTTTGTTGTACCGAAATCAGTGGAGGTAAGGGCTTGTACTTATATGTTTCAGCAAGATTTTTCTGCTTGTTAAGAATTATGCTTTCACTATCCATAAAACTCTCCTTTCAAATCGCATTACAGCGACCAGTTTTTATAAATCTTCCCTCTGTATATGGATGCCTGCGTCATACTTGAAGCAAATTATTCTTGACATTTTGTCAAGTTCCTGTGAAACTTCAAAGACTCTTTTTTCATTATTTTTAGCCATGATTACAGTTTCTCCTTCTCTTCCATAACCTTTGACATTATAAATTTGTTGAAAGCTATAAGCTTATCGCACTCAGACAATGTACAATGCCTATATTTTTCTTTGAGCGGGCAATCTTTTTTATAGCAAAGACGATAACCCCAACTGTCTTGATAATCAAAAGGACATTTTTCACCATAGCGAGGTAATTCATCAACAATAATTTTCATTACTTATTCTCCTTGTCAGATATAATTCGTCCAAACTTATATGTGGCAGTCAACAAGCGTTACCACATAATCAGGATTTTCTTCTGCGAACTTTTTAATGGTGCTCTGATAAGACTTATACCATTCTCTTTCTTCGTTCGCTGTTGCCGAGCTGATGCCAAACCAGCCCATTGTTCCCGGTTCAAGCCATTCGCCATCCGGCGTTAAGATTGAATATGTAGAAAAAGTGGAATTGCAAAGAGCATAAGTTTCTTTATCGCCATAAAGTTTTTTCAGATATTCTTCTGTATAAAAACAAAACGGCTTTTTTTCGTCTTCTTCAAGCGGCTCTTTGTCAACGACAATTTCCCAAAAGCGACGATTTATTTTCATATTTCTTTCGTCCGGTGTAAAATCAATTTCACCGATTTTACAAGAATTACAAAAAACGCCACTTTTCGTTTTTATGGAGTTGTTCCAGCGACCGCCGATTTGAAACCAATCCCACTCTGCGTTCGGATTGAAATAGTATCCGAACACAGAGTCTTCATCAGGAATATTTTCATCTTGCTTACACTTACAATATCCGCAATATTCTGCGTATTCTCCGAGCGTCATAATTTCCTTTGCAGGAACATCAGCAAGAACACCGCCTTTTTCTATGTAATCATAGAGTATATATTCTGTGTCGAGTCCGTTTCCTCCGAAACTTATATAGCTTCTAAACTGTGTCGGTGTTTCACCGTTTTGATTTTTATAGTATTCCTCTTTGGAAACTTCCTTTGCGAATATTTTATCGCCACAGTCATAGTATTTACCGTCCGGCATTTTTACTCTTTTAGCCGTATCGGTGCTATATTCTTTTTTTAATTTATCTGTAAAATCATAAAATTCAAAGAAATCCTCATCCGTTTCGCAAAACGGTGCTAAAATTTCATCAATATCAGCACCTTCCTTGTGAATTACTAAAGTTGCAAAATGCGACATATTTTATCCTCCTAATATTTAATCTATTACTTCTTGTTCTTCAAAGGAAATGTTAATGTGGTCCGTACAGTAACAACCATCTCGGTAAGCGCAGAAACTGTTTTCGCTTTCTTCTACTACCAAATCTTCATTTTCCAAATCAACAAACAAGTGGTCGTTTTCCTTGCTCTCTTTTACTGTGTCATCGAAGTATTTTTTCGCTGACTTGTAATTTGAAAAGACTTTTACAAAAACAGCACTTTCCATTTGATAAACAGATTCGTCAATAACAACAAATACTTTCAATTTTTTACTCCTTTTCATTCTTTGTAGTATGATATATACCACCCACGATGTCTTTTGCAGAGTTCGTGCAGTTCTTCGTCGGAATAGCCAACGCAAAGAGCTACCACAAGTCCATCTGCATCTCTAACGCAAGGTACAATTCCCGGCTTTTTAGAGTATTCTTCCCAAGTCATTACGCTGCTCCTTCCTTACTTGCTCTCACCGTACCAATAGCTGACAACCTCAGAATAATCAAAGTCTTCATCATCTTGATAACAGTTCGGTCCGAAAACTTCGTCTTTTGGCTTCAACGGAAAACGATAATCTTCCATATCGTCAAAGATGATATATTCTTCTACGATTTCAGCATCGTATGGTATTTCATCGTAGCCTTCAAAAACTGTTTGAATATCATACACTTCAAAAGTCTGCATATTAACTTTACAAGGTGTAAGATATTCTTTGCCGCTAATATCAACTGAAACAATATTTGCGTCCAAAGGTGAATCATAAAATTCCACTTTTGTATCCGGAACAATTCTTGCTTTAGCCAGCAAAGTATCAACATACCAACCGCATAATGCTACCAAAATATCGTCGGCATCGTCGGTTAATAGTGCTTTCAGCAGATTGTATCCTATACTTTCGTATGTATCCTCATCGCTTGCAATTTCCTGCTTGATGGTTTCTGCAAAAGCAGCATACATATCCGGTGTGCCGTTGTTAATAAGCTTTTCAAGTAAACATTTATTCATTACGGTCATCTCCCTCTTTTTGATACCGATATAAATTTTCAATCCAATCGACCATATCGTCCCAACGCTCAGAAAAACAGTCGTCACACGAAAGCCATTCATCGTAAAGGAACGCTAACGGACGCCTAAAGCTATTCAGCCAACGAACAACATCTGTTTTTATATCACAGATGTTATTAACAAGCAGCTCGTAATAATTCTCATAAAAGTTAATCACGTACCAGTCGTTGTATATTTCCTTTTTGGTTTTGTCTTCGTAGGATTTCCGAAACTCTGTGATTTCCGCATCGAGCTTGGTACGAACTTCCTCGTCAATCTCCGCAAAGCAAGCCATCCTATCGTTTTCTTCGTCATAAAGAAAATGTTCGCATTCCTTGCACTTTTTTTCTTTTGTACAAATGTAAGCCATTGTTATTCTCCTTTCAATTCTTTCACTTTTTCTTCAAACTCATCTATCGCTTCGGATGCCCAATCATTTTTATCTCCTCGATAAAGTGCATCCTCAATATCGTAAATACAACCTTCGGCGAGTTTTCTTATTGTTTCCTGTTCTTTCAACTGACTTTTGAGTTTTTCGTTTTCTTCAAAGAGTTTCTTCTTTGTCATCGAATAACATTCCAAAGCAAATCCTTTGTGGCAAAAGCCCGTTTTATCTGAAATATAATCAGACATTTCAAGAACCATTTTTTCCATAGCTTCTTCGACTATTTCTTCAGGAACATCAATCTCTTTCGGTAAAGAAAAGCCTTCTTCAACATCTTCCTTATCGACATCCCATTTGATTCTTGTTGCTTTGAATTTTGCATCCATTTTTATTTCCTCCTTATTCTTCAAATCCAAGCATGCTGTAATAATAACTATGCTCATCTTCATCAATGTTTTTGATGTCATCCATCGCTTCAAGTATAAGCTTTGCGATAGTGAAGACATCATAGTTTTTCTTAGCTTCTTCAGGCGTGAGATTTTCGTCCTCACTTCCTATGAAGTAAAACCAATAGTCTCCTATTTGGCAAGCTAAGCAACCGTCATTCGGATTGGAAATAAGTTTTACAGTGCCATTCCACAATCCGTTTACAATTTTATGAATTTTACAATCTTCGTTCATTTTGTTTCCTCCTTAAAAAATAAATTTAATAAAAAACAAAAAAAGAGCCGCAGCAGTGTATTTTGCACTTACACTGATACGACTCTATGTTTTTTCTTTTAAAACAAAAAAATCTGCCACCTCAAAGAGATAGCAGATATAAGTTATTTTTAAATTTTTATTATGTAATTATTATATCACACATCACATAAAAAGTCAATAAACATAGCAAAAGTAAATATCGTCGTTAATAAGATTTTCAACTTGTTCTCTTGTCATATCACAAACAAGTAGAACTGTGTCAATAATAATCTCGTGGACCTTTTGAATAGTTTTTGGTTCATCTTTTTTCATTTCCCACGGATATTTACGAGGATAGAACAAATAATCTTCGTCTTCGCTCGACCCGGACTCGAATAATACATTCATACAGGCAAGCATTTCACAGATATTGCTGTAATACCAGCCGAGACAAATATATCCGTCTACGATTTTTTCCAAATCGCCAATATCGTTAATGTCTTTCGTATCATTCTCTATTTGTTCCAAATCGGAAGGATGTAGCTTTTTGATACACTCAATAACTTTTTCTGGATTGACAAACGGTGCAATACTGCTCGCTGTGACACCAATGCCTTCGACTGTATAATAATTAAAACTCATATTTTATTTTTTCTCCTTTTTTTACTTTCATTTTCAACACCGCTTTTTTTAAAATTTTTACATCTTCCTTGCACTGTGACAGCATTGCAAGAATTTCTTTTTCTTTTGGGGATAAATATGTTCGTCCATAAAAAGAATCAGCCAATTTGTTATATTCAGCGAATTGAGAAACAAGGCTTTCAATATAACCTTGTTCGATAGGAAGTTTCAATTCTATCACTCTGACTGCAAAACTGATTTTATAGCAAATAGGTTCAATTTCGCTTAATGTTTCATCTACATTAAGTGATTTAAAAATGTATTTCCCATTTTTGATTTTTTTATTTTTGCCTATTTCTGCTACATTACAAACAAGTGAAGAACCACAAACCTCAGCTTCATCAAAAACACAAGCCATGTCATAAATTTGAGCATAATTACAAATTTTGGCTTTGCCACAAATTTCAGCAACACCGTGAACTTGTGCGTTATTGTAAATTTGTGCTTTTCCGGTAACAACTGCGCATCCGTAAATTTTTGCATTGTTGGAAACTTCGGCAGCACCGCAAATTTGTGCAAAGTCCTCAACCAGAGCGTTTTTACGAATCACAGCATTCCCAAAAATTTCGGCATGTTTATAAATTACAGCATCATCAAGGACTTTGGCGTTATCGTAAACTTTAGCATTATTACGAATCCAGCAATATCCCTCTTGCGAGAGATTGTTTTCAGATTCGACATAACCTCCTAAATCGCCTTTGTGAATCATTTCTATTGGTGCAGTCCAAAAATCTTTCAATGCTCGTATTCTATAAAGTGTTCTTCCGTTATAAACGATGCTTTCGCTTTTTACAATTTCATATTTTTTTGTTGACATAATTTTCCTCCTTTCTAAAATAAAAAAAGAGCCGTAACAGTACAAACTTGTACCGATACGACTCTGAATTTTTCTTTTAAAATAAAAAAATCTGCTACCCCAAAAGAGATAGCAGATATAGGTTATATTTTATATTTATATTATAGTGGAATTATACCATATTATCCACCTATTGTCAACGCTGTAAGCAAAATCTTCTTGGAAAGGGAACGTCCTCAAAAGGATTATTTCCCAGCAACGAAGAACATAAATATAATAGTTACCATAAGACCGATTTTCGCAAAAGGCGAACACGTTCCTATTACTTGGAAAAGTCCAAGATTATCCGGTGTTACCGGAAGAAGCATCAAAGCTAAAGCAGAAGCGAAAACAGCTATGCTGAACAACGCAACCAACACGTATACCGTTTTGCACGCCTTATCTGAACCGTCAACAAACACCTTGATTAACATATCGGTAAAACTTTTCTTCTTTGCCATAAGTAACACCTCCTTCTCAGTCATCGTATGGCTGTAATTCTTCGTAGAAATATTTGTAGTAAATTTCGTTGTCCTTTTTGTTCTCTCGTGCTTTTCTGAACGCTGCGTCTTTTTGTATATCCTGTATCAACCGAAATTCCGACTTATCGCCGTTGTTCTGAAAGAAAATCGAGAGAAACATCTTAATTTTACTTTGATATTTCCTTGGCGGTTGTTTTTCTTTTGCAAAACTTTCGGATTTTACAATTGCGTTTCTGTCAGGATACAAAACGTCTACATCGTCAAACACCGGTCCTACACAGGCGTAACATGGGTCAGATATTAACCGTTCACAATGGAAATCACAGTAATACCTTTGCAGAAGGAAAAGTATGATTTGCAGCCGTCCGGCGCTTAATTCTATATTGTTTTCGTCGCACAAATACATAATATATTTGCTGACTTGAGTTGATGTAAACATAACTTTCCCTTTTGCCCTCTTTTACCTCTTTTACGACCAATGTGTATCTTTTGCGGTCCACAATTCTTTCTTGTTTTCTTTTGCATCGTCCTTAATTTCGTCGAACACTTTTGAATACTCGACATTAGGGTCTATCTGCATTGTTGTAGCGTAGCCCTCGTTTATAAGCATAGCGTTAACCATATGAGAAACTATGTATTCCTTATCGCTCTGTGTGTGGTCGGTGTCCCATAGATATGCGAGAGTTCTTCCGTACTTATCTTCTCTTTCAACATCATATTCAAGAAAGTAGTCTTTTCCTGCTTCCATTTTACTCTTCAAGAAAGCAGAAGCTACCTTCCCGGATGCCGTATTTTTCGAATTGTCTGGGTTAACACTTTCGGGTGTATCTATACCTATCAAGCGAACCCTTACATTGTTACCATCCTCTTTTCGAACGATAACCGTGTCACCGTCAACCACTCTGATAAGTTTGACTTTTTCTAAATTCGTCTTTTCGGCTACAACCGTCTGAGTTGTCTCGCTTATCGGCGGCTCATAGCTTTTCGGCGTATTTTCTTTTCGGAGTAAAGAAAACAGAGCGACAAACACTGCTATAATTATAGCACAGACGACAACATTTCGCAAATGTCGCATATTATTTTCCCCTTGTCTTTTCTATTTTGCTTATCTGTTCTTCCATAAACCCGTCTTCCGCACACCTCTTAGCAATATCGCGGTTTTCGTATAGCGGGCAGCTTTTTCTTTTGTAGTCTGAACATACTATATTGTATATAGCTCCGGGCAATGGGCTGTCCGCCAATGCGCACTTGATTGCCCCGTATTCGTTGGTTATGAAGAACCCTTGAAAGCATTTGCATTTACTTCCCATACCTTCCGCTGTACCGGCAGGAATAAAATTCGTTTTATCCGTAATCATAGGTTTGTTATCAACCCAATCGGATGCAAGTCCTGTTTTTTCAATGCTTTTCTTCAACTCATCAAACTGTCTCTTAAACAACGAGACGGCCGTATCGTAATCAATTTTGCGTGTCTTTACTGCTCTTCTCATCATCTTGCTTTAATACCTCTTTTTTCTTTCTGATTGTAGTGATAGGATTTACCTTTCTGTTTATATATGACAAGAAAGCTCGCCAATTTGCCCTTTTTGCGCGATTTTTCAAAAAAACTTAAAAAAAGAAAGCCAACACCTAAATAGTGCCGGCTTTCGAAAAAGACGTTTAGACATCGGAAACCCTTTTAGGATTTCCATTGTTTCTCTTCGTATTCTTGTAAATATACGCCACCGCGTATGATTCAAAATTCTTTTCTATAAAATCATCTATATTGCACGGCTGTGCCACAAGCACGACGTCAAGACCTTTGTCGGTTTTATGTTTCATAACCGAATTCCACTGACGAGCTGAGATAACCTCATCCGTCTCTGCGTTAACAAAGGCCGTTCCGTATCCGGTTATCTTTGTAACTGTAAACCACTGGCCGTTTTTCGTTTTTACTCCCCAACCGTTTTTCAAAAACGACTTCTTGAAAGATGTAGTGTCGGAAAGCTTAATTGTTTTCGCATCCATGTGAAGTGATGCATTCTTCGCCTTTTTTGATGATTTTCTATTTGTTGTCATAATGATAGAAACTCCTTAAATTAAAATTATCTACCACAGTAGATATTAAGTGAAAAGCTGTGAACAAAATCAGAAAACATATGCGTCGTTCCACGCAGCGTCGTTTTTGTTAATTCCATACTCGTCGTATGAATAGTCATCACCGAAATATTCGTCTCCTGCACAAGCAAGGACAGACTTACGGCTAAACGCTCTGTTTTCTCCCTCCATGTCGAACACGTATAAAATATCCTCATCAATAATGTTTTTTCTATCTGTTGTCATAATAATAATTCTCCTTAATTTATTAAAGTTGCGAAATAAAATTGTTTAATGCCGCAGTGACTACTTAGATAATCACTACGACGATTTTTTGCGTAAAAAACACAAAAAGCCGCATTCTCTAAGGAGAAGGCGGCTGATATATTATACTTGCCATATTACTACAACAAGCGGTCTTCAAAAGACCATAACAGCCGCCTTTACATATGACGGTTGATAAAAAAATAGCTGCCATCATTCACCAATCGTGAAAGATAGCAGCATCTACTACAGTAGAAATTAAGTAAAACTTATAAACAAAAAAAGCTGACAGCCCCTAAAGAGGATGTCAGCAACAAATTACTTTTTAATATCTTTATTATGTCAATATGATACCATAGTATTTATTTCTTGTCAAGCAATTAAGTCGAAAAAACGGACGACAAATATCGCTTTCGGCACTTTACATAAATATCATTAAAAGCTTTAGTACATCTTAACGAACAGACTCTTTATCCATTGAGAAAACTTCATGCTTTTAGTCTTTATTGTTACAATATCCGTAAAATCAGAATAGTTCTTTTCCCCCGTTTCTTCGTTTATCATATACGTTCTGATTTTAACCTGATATGTCTTTTTATGCTTAAAGTTCACTATTTCATAGTAACTCCCCGTTGTCTCACCGAGAAAAACATAATCCTCATCGGAAGTTTCTTTTTTACCATCCTTTTTAGCAGCATACACTTCATATCCGGTAAAGCCTTTAACAGCAGTCCAACTTATTGTTATAGGATTTTCTTTCTTGCTTTGCCTTACTTGAAGCTTCATAACATCCGTTATTTCATATTTTTTTGAGGAATCATCGTTGTTCTTTGAAAACAAATCTTCAACAGCTTGGCTAAAATCATCCGAAGGTAATTCTATAACATCACCCTCGTTTTCAGGGACGTTGTTTACGTCGTTGCCGTCGTCGCCGCTGTCGCTGCTGTCGTTTGGAACGGCAACGGTATTTCCCGGTCCCGCAGAACTGCTGTTTCCGTTTCTGTGAGTGCCCGAAGGTACATATGTATTACCGTTTGACACATTTGCTACCGTAACATTACAGTATGCCGTTATATCGCCGTTTCTGCAGGTTATAGTCGCTGTTCCTACTCCGTTACCCGTTACACGTCCGCTATTGTCAACCGAAGCTACCCCGTTATTGCTGCTGCTCCAACTGACACTCTTGTTTGACGCATTACTCGGATGTACCGAAGCTGTCAGCTGCGCCGAGTTTCCAACACCCAACGTAATATTGGTTTTGTTAAGTGTTATACCGGTTACGCCCTGTTTGACAACAACCGTGCATGACGCGGACTTCTTGCTTCCGTCCGTTGTAACACACGTTACGGTTGCTGTTCCCGGTGCTATGCCGGTTACTACTCCGTCATTAACAGAAACCACATTGTTATTGCTGCTGCTCCACTTTAAAGCTTTGCCAGTAGCATTTGAAGGTGTAATTGTTACCGATAATCTTTGACTGTTGCCCGTATATATTTCAAGATTGCCTTGCATGCTTATCGAAGATATTAACTGAGCGACAGTTACGGTACAAGAAGCAGACAAATTGCTTCCGTCTGTTGTAGTACACGTTATTGTTGCCGTACCGGAATTTCTTCCGGTAACAAGCCCGTTGTTATTAACAGAAGCAACGCTGCTATTGCTACTGCTCCACCTCAATGTTTTGCTCGAATTTGAGGGCATAATTATAGCCGATAACTGATACTGTCCCCCTGATTGGATTGTAACCTGACTGACGTTTATTCTTATACTTGTGGCCGCAGCAGAACTGACAAAGCAACACGTACACAGTAATAACGCAAGCACAATCACAACAGATATAAACTTCTTTTTCTGAGTTTTAAAAATTCTTTTCACGCAACATCACCTGCCCGAAATATTAAATCGGCACGCAAAAGAAGTTCGGTACACCGTTCTCGTTGAGCAACGGTATGTTGTGAAAATTTACGTACCATACAATTCCGAAAATCGCAAAAACGGCTAACTGTATCGCTAACAAACAAAATATTTTCTTTGTTGTTTCCATATAATCTTTTCTCCCTTGTACTTTATCAGGGCAAACCAAGCTGATTATCTCGCTTCGAAAATTTTAAACACATTATTGAAGCGAATTGGTTTGTCTGGCTTTTCGTCAAGATACACAAACAAAGACTTGTTTATCTCGTTGAGAAGCTGTTGTGGCGGTCTTGCTATTTGACGAATAGTGAGAATTGTGGACTGCGAATACGAGAAATACATGACCTCACTCATTAGGAAGTCATTAAGAAAATGTACATAATCGTTTACATTATGGATATTGAGGCTCGTAAGCTCGTTTTTTGTCAAAGGTATATATTGCATCTTTTCATACGATAATTTACATGCTTTATTGATTAAGAACTTTTCTTGAAAATTTACTTTGATTTTTTTGTTTTTTTCTCTTTTCCTTTCTATTTCTTCAAAACTTTTCATTTTTTCAAAGTTTACCGCTTCTTTTATCTCACGATAACTATGTTTTACTTGTAAACATAGTTCTTTATCATTATTAGTCATCTAATCAAGGCAAAGATACTCCAACCTCTTTAGAGGTGGTGGGAGGGTTTGCCCATTCACATCCTTTCTGTTAAATAGTGGGCGAGGAAACTCGGCTTTTTTAAGCCGAGTGGTTCACAATAACAATCTCCGGATGACATATAAGGTACGCCAATTCTCTTTCGTCGTTACACGGAACCCAAGCTTCGTTTTTTGCATCTGCCAAAAACTCTCTCATTCCGTTTTCGTTGATTCTATACGGGGTGTTTGGTAGAAACAGCAAAATACGGCTGCACTCTATGTAAAACGGTTCTTTTACCTTTACATTAAGAATTCTACATATGTTCGGCAAAGCATCATTTTGAGCCGCCTGAGACGTTCTGGCGGCCATTTCCTTGCGAACATCTTTAGGTTCATCGTTATTAACCGTCTTTTCGTTTTTGGCTGCAGTCGCAGTCGTTGTGTTCGGCGTTTCCGGTTTTGATTTTGTATTTTCGAGTAATTCAGACTGATGTTCTGCATCGCTGTTTTTATTTGTCTTATCGGGGGTAAGGTTAAGATAATTTTCTATAAGCTCCGTGAAGGTATATATCGTTATCCCTTTCTTTTCGTAGTAAGACTTTTGAGCCTTCATTACATTCTTTTCTTGCAGGAAAAAACGATAACAAGTTTCGCTTCGATATTTGTAGTATGTTATTACATTGCCGTCTTTTATAATCGGCTGGTCTTCGCTCCAATATCTCCCTATCGCGTGAAGACCTGATAAAAACACTTCTGCTTCTTCTCTTGTTTGGCAATTCACGGCAAAGCCGTCATATTCCTGTTCTTTCATGAAAAGCTTAATAGCATTTACAACATCTTGCGCGTCTATTTTTGATATATCAAATGACATTCTTTATACCTCCTTTCTTTCTTCTGGTTTTTAACAGGTATGTATTCTAAACTTGCCATTTTAATGCACCTCCATTTTAATTGTTTTTTGTTCTTTGTAACGTTCACACATTTTGTCGATAGCGGTTTTCTCCCAATGACACCAAAATCTGTAGCCTTCCTTATCTTCGGCTATAATGCCAATATCACTATCAGAAAACCAGCCGTGTTTTATCTCAGATAATCGGAACCAGCCTATCAAGGTTAACTTCTCTTCTCTAAGATTATTATACATTTCTTGGCAGCTGCGTCCTATCCAAGCATTCCACATTTCGTGATAACCATGGTCGCCCAAATATTCGTTGCCGGACAAAATATTAAACACCTCTTTGGCGGCATCATAATATTGGGCGTTATATTCTTCATCGGACAACTCAACCTCAAATATAGCCGTCTTTGGTATTTCCTCAGAGCCTAAATTTGGTTTTGTTTTGTCGTATATTACAATACTGTCATCTTTTATTTCTTTTATATAGTCCATCCAAGGCATACAAGTAGAATTACCGACTGTATAGCTAACGAACTGTTGATTTACCTGAATTTCACTCGCTGTCAATTTTTTCCTTTTTCTCATCATTCCTTTACCTCCTCAACCGCAAATAATGCAGATTTCAGATTTATCCAAATCTTACA
>ERZ773158.217-NODE-217-length-76261-cov-56.571477_pt1 | contig 76261 bp, 59 predicted proteins | sample MGYA00511918_ERZ773158 | MGnify/ENA primary metagenome ERZ773158 (study PRJEB29015, sample SAMEA2737876) | human gut metagenome | biome: human gut; feature: human-associated habitat; material: faeces | place: China | collected 2012 ...
GCACAAACATTGTCTTCCATTTTTTCAATGTGTCCTTGACAAAGGGTACACATTACATGGTGTTTTTATATCGTTTCAAGGTTTACTTCTTGTCTGTGTATCCAGGCTTACCGAGAAGAACGAACATATTCTTCTTGTAAATCTCGACTCCAGGTTGGTTGAAAGGATTGATATTATCCAAGTAACCAGTCAAAGCAGTTGCTCTGAAGAAGAAATAGAAGAGATTTCCAAGGTTATAGGCATCGAGTGTATTGACATCGATAACATTGGCGTCGACTTGTCCTTCAGTATGAGCCTTCAAAACAGCTTCAAAGGCTTTCTCATTGATGTAAGACATCTTTTGTCCTGCGAGATAATTAAGATTATCCAAATTCTCCTTATCAGCTGAGATTTCGACATCTTGATCCTCAGGTACAGTGTTGAAATGGATTACAGTTTCAAACAAAACATTGGATCCTTGTTGAATGAACTGACCCATAGAGTGCAAGTCAGTGGTGAATACACCATGTCCGAGCATCAATCCCTTGTCATCCTTACCGAGTGATTCTCCAAACAATTGCTTCAACCATTCACAAATCATCTCAGTTTGAGGATCATAGGTACAGAACATCTCATAAGGATATCCAGCCTCATGGTTCAACAAATAACGATAGGCTCCATATTGATAAGCCAAGTTATTGTGCCAATCATTGTCACCGTAATCTTTTTCACCATCGACCAATCCTTTAACAAAAGAACGTATGTCGATTCCAGCACATGCAATTGGGAACAATCCTACAGGTGTTATGACTGAAAAACGTCCACCGATATCGTCAGGAATGACGAATGTCTTGTATCCTTCGACATTGGCTTCTGACTTCAAAGCACCTTTAGCTTTATCAGTAGTTGCAAAGATTCTATCCTTGAGTTGACCGGTTCCCCATTTCTTGATGATGAGTTCCTTCAAAAGACGGAAAGCTACTGCAGGTTCAGTGGTTGTTCCAGATTTGGAAATAACATTGACTGCAAAATTTCTTCCTTCGAGCCATTTCAAGATTTGATGGGTATAGGATGGACTTAAAGTGTTACCGAGATAAACAATTTTAAGTTTGTCATCGCTGTACAATCCATTTATAGCATCGATTACAGCACGTCCGCCCAAGTAGGATCCCCCGATACCTACACAGACCAATGTGTCGAACTTGCTTCTCACGAGATTGGCAGAATCGATGATGTCTTGAATATCATCGTTAGTCAACTTGGAACAATAATCCATCCAACCCATGAATTCATGACCTTCACCGGAGCGCTCAGCAATTACCTTGCTAGCAGCATTGATTTGAGAATTGATGCTTTCCAAATTCAGCTTCTCAATCTTCTTACCGTAATGTCTTAAAGTAATCATTTGTTTTCTCCCCTAGAAAGTATATTAAAACTTCAAAAACCGGAGATATTTTATAACTAAAAGATGAAAAAGCTATATGAAAGCTAAAAATAATTATATTGGTATATATTGTAAGCGTATTCTAACAAGTTTGAATCTATTTTTTCCTTAAATTTCCTTTTTCATTGCTTAAATTTATAAGACAAGCAATCATAAATGACTAAATCATCATCATTTGTTACTTTAAAGGAAAGAGTAGACCCTTGAATCAATATAGGTGATTTAGATTTGTTTAAGACCATTTGAAAATCATCGGTCTTACTTTCTTCTTTCAACTCTTCATAAGCCTCATATATCAAATTGAAGTCAAAGCCTTGGGGTGTTTGAACTCTTTTTATAAAAGTCCTGTCTACATATTTTATTTCATCATTTTCTTTCAACAAAGAATCTGACATATCTAGCACAGGTGTTACTGCATCATGATCTTTTAGAGCATCTTTAATGTTCAATATTATGTTAGAAGGAACAAAAGGCCTTGCTGCATCATGAATCAATACTTTGATATCGGCATCAAAGTACATGTTTTTAATAAAATTAAGAGCATTTCTAACACTCTCAGTACGATCTTTTCCTCCACTTATAACAGGATAGAATTTCTTAGTGAATATAAATGACTGACTCTTTACTTTTTCCTCGTCACCGTGAGGAACCACCAATATAACATCATCCATAAATGAGACTAGAGTTTTCAATGAATGAATATACATTGGTCCATCATCATCTTTAGATACATAGTACTGCTTAACAATGCCATTCATTCTAGTCGACTTTCCAGCCATCAATAAGATTCCAATATACTTAGTATTCATCGGTATCTTCCTTTCTTCACACCTAAATATAAGATAATATAAAACGAATCAAAAAGAAAAACGAGGTTTATTATGAATACTTTGTGGACTATATTGATCGTAGTTGGTTCCTTACTGGTCTTATTCCTTCTTTATCTATTATTAGGATGGATACTTTGGCTAAGTCTAAAGAAGCAAGAAAATAAAGTGATGGATGAATTTAGAAAGATAGAACCATTTGAATCTTCAAGGGTCGACTTGATGAAAGAGGCCTGGACTTATGTAGATGAAAGAAATCTACCTTATAAGAAAGACTTCAGAGAAACATTCGAAAAAGCATATCCAGATATTTCTTCACAAGATCTAGTGGCTAGAAGAAAAGCCAAAGAGACTTTAGACTTTGGCTTTATCTATACCAGAAAACTACTTGAAGAAAAAGGAAAAAGAACAGACAAAGCTAATGAATTGATAAAGAAGTTGAAAGAGAAGCAAGTAGAAGGCGACAATGCCTATCAAGCATATGACAAAATTGCCGTTAGATACAACGCTATCCTATCTATGGCAAATGTCAAAATAGTGAATAAGATGAGTGGAAAGAAAAGGAAAGATCCAGCAGTTATTTTCTAGGTGTAGAAGAATTTTTTAAAAATCACTTGATTAAAAATAACTACTCGTATATAATTCCTTCTTGCCGTGGGGTCATGGCGAAATTGGTATACGCGTACGTTTGAGGGGCGTATGGGTCTCCCGTGAGAGTTCAAGTCTCTCTGACCCCACCATTAAGAAATTAATTAATCGATTCAGTAAAATACTGAATCGATTTTTGTTTTCTATATTTCATCGAAAACAAATGATTCTATAAAGAAGCCGACAAATATCGTTTTAAAATAATCTATGTTTCTTAATATCTAAGTGATAATAATAAATGAATGAATGAAAATAGATAGAGATGAATTAGAAAGTTAATATTTCAATAGAGTTGAAGTCTATAAGGTAATGGTACGTATAACTGAACATACTACTGCTTAGAAAGCTTTATTCCGATGAAGAAAAGCTGGAAAAATGACAAATTATAGACTTATTAAAATTGTTATTATTAGTTTTAACAAATATCAACCATAAGAACAGTGTTAATAATGGTTATTTTTAATGCGATATTCTTCTAGCCCATCTATCGATATAGGATTGGATAGTATTCCAAGATATAAAACCTTTTCCTATAGATATAGCCATATACTTACATGGTAACTTATCATACAATTCTTTAGATAGATATTTATCAAATGATGAATAATCCAATAATCCATATTTCTTTATATCTTCGTTTTTCTTCTTTATGTTATATTTCAAAGATTCATTTTCATATTCAAATATATTGAATAAACCAGTAATTCCACCTGGCATACTCAACATGTTATCTGAAATGATATTTAAGTTATTAGCTGTTACTGGAGAACAAACCTTAGTAACCATCTTGTTGATAATTACATGAATGAGTTTAATTCTTTCAATTTGACCATTCGAATTCTTAAAGAATACGAATTCATGTCCAATGAAGTTACAAGCATCATATGTATGCAAGTAAACATATTTATTCAATGTTAAATCGAAGAATCCATGTTCATAAACAATATCAGTTTCATTTCCATTATCAAATATTAAATGAATCACATCATAAGTCTGCTCAGGTTCATCTATATCATCATTGATTATTATTTCAGTAGGCTCTAATCTACCTGTTTCATGATTGAATGACATTACTATGTCACCGGGTTTCAATAAACCAGCCTGTTTATATAATCCATCAGGTAACATAATTAAAGAAGAAGGAAGGATACAACTTGATCCAGTGGCTTGGAAAGATAAAGAAGCATTATCGGCAAGCTTAGGGTATGTCTCAAAATTCAAAGTGGATGTAAATTGTTTGTTCTTTTCATCAATTTTCTTATTTTCTTCAACACAATACCAGCCTGCCCAAGAATCCCCTTTCCAGTTTGATTTAGATTCAGCTTTATAAGAAGTAAAAGAATCACCAAAATGTTTATTATCAACATCAGCAGAAGAGTCAGTAATCTTAGTAATATAATCTTTGTCTCTAATTGAAAAGCTTAAAGTAATTATCTTTTGGCTAGCTACCCATACTGGTTCAAATTTTAATCCATTAACTAAAATAGATTCATCAAAAATTATAGATTGACCTGGATTGTATTCTTTATCCCCTATCTTCCATTTAGATACAACAGCTACTCCACTCTTAAGACTGATATCATCCACAGTAGGAAGGGTAAATGTATCATCGATTTGAAGATTAGGAATTGAATTTTTTCCATCCTTCCAAATGACATATTTATCTACATATGGAATATTAAATCCAATGGTAAAACCATTAGATAAATTCCAATAATTACCTTTAGAAATAAAGTTTGTATTAGAATTAGCTTTGTATTTATAACCACTATTACTGATTACCAACCCAGTTGAAGCAGTTGATGTTGTTTCTACTGCAGAATAAAGTGGCCCTTCTTTCTTATATCCAGCTTCCTTAACACTTGCTGTAGTACCAGCATCTTTAGATATATTGAATTGACCTTTTGAATTATTTGTTTCTACATATCCGCCAAAGTTTCCACTATTTACATTATAAGTTCCATCTACTATTAATCTAGCAGTATTTCCAATTGATGAAGCAGAACTTAATTCCGGATAAAAATAGCTACCACCCTTTGATGCTTCATCATAATTAATTGACTGTATATAAATAACATTAACATTATTTATTTGATTTAACGTTGCATCTTCATAGACATGAAGAAGGCTTCCGGGCATAAATTTTATTTTCTTTCCAAGATTAAATGTTCCATTGTGAAGTCCAATCTGATATCTATAATTAATGGGTAAGTCAAAATCAGAAGAAACTATGTCGTATGTTGTAAGTCCTAGTTTAAAACTAACTTTTAAAGTTCCAAATGCTCCACCACCATACAAATCAAAACTAGTTAATCCTTTTCCATTAGGATCATATTTAGTTCCTTTTTTATACCTGAATGAAGAATCCGTCCAAGTAGTATATAAATAACTGGATGGATTATATTTAATAACTGTTTACTATTTTCATTAGTCATAATAAAGAATGCATTATCACTAGCTAATATTTGTGCTTCGCCACTAAAATAAGTATCATTCATGTTGAGCAACCAACGCCCGACTAACTTTCCACCATAGTTAACAGTTAGCTGTGATTGAATATTAGGCATATCCCATTGACTGAGCGGGAATATTTTTTTAAAATAAAATGCAACAGAAACATTACCTCCTTTAAAATCATAAAAGACCAAAGGAACTTTCAATGTCCCTGTTTTTTCTACAATAACATTACTTCCGTTATTTGATTTATCAGCTTCCTTGATATAACCCCAACATATAACTTCACCTTCAATGTCAAGTGAAGCTTTAGAAGACATTGTAATTTCCGAATATTGACCAGTAACTTGATTCTTAACAAGGGTTTCAGTAGAACCGTTAACACCCCCAATATACAAGTACCCACCTTGTTCAACAGTTAGTTTTGAATTTAAGAAAACTTGATTCATTCTATATTTATCAACTTTTCCTTGAGTTGAATCTGATGGAGTATGATGAGTACCGTCGGTAATTATATTTTTAAATATTCCAGTTGTGTACTTATCATCTTTTGTTCCAGAATCGTTAGTTCTGCTTCCATCCCATTCAGCAGTTATTGTCCCATTAGCATCATTAAATGTCATAGGAATACAAAGTGTAACTCCACTAACTACACTACAGTCATTATTAATGGAAGGATTCTTTCCGGGAAGAATATATGTTGTTCCACCACTACTAGTTTCTAACAATGCCTTTTCTACAGTCGTATAGTAAAGTTTAGTAGTTGTTGAATAAGCCACCTTCCTAGCATCGTTATCCTTTATATCAGTAGTTTTAATCTCTTGACTTGAAACAGTAATCCATGATGAAAATCCAATGCCAGAAACCAAACCCGGCATTGTGATAACAGCAAGTATTGCTCTTATCAATGATTTTCTTGCCCTCATTTCAAATCCATCACTCCTACACCGAAAGTAAAACTAAAACTATCATTTTGGATTTTGTTGAAGACATCAGCTTCAAAGCTGTCTTTCTTAGAACTGAGATCATAATGATAGTAAATATTAAAACTGATGAATTCATCATTCTTTTGACCATCAGTCAAAGTATATGTGAATGATGAATTCAATACATACTTATTTATGTCCGATGATTTGTTACCAGTAGATACTTTGGTAAGACCACCATCGACACTATAAGATACCATGGGACTGTTATCAGTCAATTTTAAATATTTTTGACTGACAAATTCAAAGCTTTTCCCTTTTTCATATTTTTGTCTTAAGGTCAAAGACACTCCAAAAGAAGATAAGTCTTTTTTATAAGTTAGAAGTCCATATTTACCAGTTAAACTGATATTAAACTTAAATAATGCATTTCCTTCATAAACGATTGTATCATCTCTAACTAGTCCATCCTTGCAAAACTTAAAATCCAAGGGAGAGGAATTCTCATTGCTGAGAGTAATAGATTTTGAGTAATCCTCTACATCGCTACTCTCACCATTTATGTCTATTTGAGCACTTTGATTATAAGAAATATTCCAACTAGAAAATCCTAAGCTAAAAATAGACATCAAAGATAAAGTGATGATCCCCCAGCCGACATTTCTTACACTTTTGCGTTTTAATCTAGATTTAAAAGAATCCATGCTTTGATTTTATCACAAGGCAATGGCATTTTCAATTTTTGTTCATTCAGCCTCACTGATGATGATTTTAATTCTAGTCATATCGAAAATTTCTTTATAATTACCATAATCGACACGAGATGGTAATGATGTTGTCAACATCAAATAATCTTGCAAGAGAATATCATAATCTAGGATTCTATCTCCATTATTAAGGCAAACATATCCATAAGCATTTTACCCTTAATAGTACTGAGTAACTTTTTTAGAGATAGTGATGATATATCGGATAAATCATTCAACGTTTACAAATATCCTTATGATGGTGAAGGATACTACCTATAATTGTTTGTTCTTTGCAAATTCAGTGGCATCATCTAGCTTTATTTCAGGTGAAGCATGATATGTAAAGGAATCATCTGATACATACGATATCAAATATAGTGAAACTGATATGTTTAGAACTTATGTAGTCTTTGAAGTAGATGGAGGATCTGATTTCACTCTTTACTACAAAAACAATGAAGTCAAAGCTTTGTACTAAGCCTTAAGTCAAACCAATAGCCGCTATCACTTAGCGGCTATTTTTTACTTAGAAATTAATATATAAGACATATGTTATAAAAAAGGCTACACCAATTATTAAGTAAGGAAAATGGTTATATTTATTCAGTTCTCTTATTCCAACTTTACTAGCCCTATAATCATTCAAATCCAAATAAGGCTTGCTGTCTGACTTACTATATTTTAAAGATATAAGTCCATATGAAATAAAATCGAATGCACCCCAATCAAAAAGCCACGTGAAGAAACAAAGAGCTAGAGAGATAAAGGCTGAGAATCCCAAGGCCGCAGACATAGCTTCTTTAGTTTTACCTAATCCATAATAGATTCCTAGCATCAAACTAGTAGCTACAACAATTTCTACTATTGCTCGTATTGTTACCCTTCCTAATTTTGATTTAAAGAAATCTTTGATGTTTTCCATCTTCTTAGTTCAGCCTTTCATATTTGTTGTTATCATACAATCAATTCTTAGTACTTCTTTATATTTATCTTAAGGTTTCTTATAAAAACCTTAAGATAATATAAACAAGATGGTCTTTCTATCTAATAGTTTTTTCTCGGCTAGCCTTGTTGGAGTAAAAAGGAGGCAAACTGCATCAGCTCCATATTTTGTCTTAGTCTCCGAGTTTTAATTAAAGCAAGAATGTATAATGAAGTCTATGTGGGAATAGCTCTACATGTTGGTGAATCTACTAACACTACGACTTTATTTTGCATAAAAAAGATTATCAAACTATAATCCAGTAGATTTCAATTTGATTGAAGCTAAAATGATGGATGTTGGCACACAACAAAAGCATAATAAAAAGGGGCCTCAGCCCCTTTTCCATGATTACCATACATCCTTATTGTTTATTAAGAATAAAGCTAAGTTATCCTTTTCGACTACATAACAGTCATAGCTTTCTTTGTCGCTGAATTGACTATTCTGTAAGTTCCAAGTAACAGTCATATCTGATGAACTATTGCAACCAACATAACTAATATACTTAGATTCTTTTTCATCCTCAAACAAATAATCACAACTTCCATACCAGATTTTATCAGAATTCAGTATCTTTCCTTTGACTCTAGTAAACTTAGTCAATTCTATTTTAGTTGAAAACTTATACATCTCAAATACAGGTATTGTTTTAAAAGCATAATAATCTTCTATGCCCGGTTTCCATTTAAATATTACCTTCTCTCCCACTTCAAAATCATCAAAAGAAATTTTATTTAATCTATACTTCAAATCTGATTCTTCTTCTGGATCTACGATAGAATAACATTTAACATCGACAGATTTGTCGACCCTGGTGACTGCTAAATAGTGACTGAAATAGAATTCATCTCTTACATAGTATTTCCCTAAATTATCTTTTTCCAAAGTTCCAGATGTATATTCATATGTGAACGGATCTAATCCTAATATAGTAAAAGGCCCGAGATCAGTAATTGAATTATCAGTCTTACAAGAGAACAAAGATACTAATGAAATTGCTGATAATACTATCTTTCCAAGAATATTATGCATAATACTTTCCCACCATCCTTTCAGTTTCTATTATTTTGTTGTTTATACGAACTGCAACTAAAGCTAAATTAATTAAATCTACCATAAAAATACCCCCTTTCGCTATTTTTATGAACAATATATATCAAAGATTTTTTATAAACAATATAGACAATTTTTTTAGTTATCAAAGCTTAGTATCAATAAATCAATTGCTTATTAAAATAATTAGCCATGAGTTTTCATTGTTTTAGCATTGAATTTTCTAAAATGTTCTACTTATTTTTGTAATCGACCTTGTTTCCTATTTCGACATTTTATCCGCCGTTGATATTCTAGATGGTTAGCTCTATAAGTTTGGCCAGCACATTGTTTCCGAGATTCTCCATAAAAGAAGATGCCCATATTCCATCAAATTACAAATCTGTATTGGATAAATTAAAAAGCTTATTTGAAATAGAGACTTTGATGTTGGGTGGAGGTGTAATATTAAACAAGTCTTTCATCCATGTAGGTATGTGTGATGAAATCAATGTAGTAATTGCTCCTTGTGCTGATGGATCCACTAAGACTACGGCTCTATTCAGTTAAAAAAGATTATCAAACTATAATCCAGTAGAATTCAATTTGATTGAAGCTAAAGTGATGGATGGTAGAACTCTTTGGGTCAGATATAAAGTAAATCATTAATAACCATCACATAAATACTATCTTTTGACCGGTACTAATTTTTATAAGACTTAAATAGTCTTTTTTCTTCTATAATACTATCAGTATGGATTAAACGGATATGAACAAAATAGCAATTGTAGAAGATGATGAATTGGATAGCTCCAAATTAAAGACATTCATCAAACAGTATGAGAAGAATAATCCAAGCTTTTCGTTTGAAATAATCACATTTTCAAATCCAATTGTATTTATCGGCTCTTATTCATTTGATTTTGATCTAATCTTCTTAGATATAAAGATGCCTGAAATGAATGGAATGGATTTAGCTAAGAAAATAAGAGAAAAAGATAAGAATGTTATTTTGTTCTTCATAACCTCTTTAGGGCAATATGCAATAAAAGGATATGAAGTAGAAGCATTGGATTTCTTAGTTAAGCCTATTCAGTATTCAGAATTCGCATTAAAATTTGATAGAGCAGTAAATAGAATTCGCAAATCCAATTTAGAACAAAGTATCGTGGTGACATATAAAGGGAATTCAATCAGACTAAGCATAAATGAAATCACATATGTAGAAGCAATACATCATAGAATCGTCTATCACACCGATTCTAAAAGGGAGTTTATGTCTTTAGGGACTCTTAAATCTGTGATAGAAAAATTAAATAGCAACTTATTCTCACTATGTAACAAATGCTATCTAGTAAATCTAAAGTTCATAACTAATATAGATGATACTTACTGTTATCTAGGTAATGAAAAATTATTGATTTCTAGGCCTCGAAAAAAAGAATTCAAACAAGCCTTTGTCAATTATCTTCAAGGTAATTCAAAATGAATGAATTCTTAATCAAACTTTTAGGAGAAGAAGTCCTTAAACAGCTTGTCATAATACTAACAGCTGATTTTGAAGTCCTTCTATCTATTTATCTATTCAATATAAAAGGTCACTATAAGAAGAAGTGGTGGCTTTGGAATCTCATTACTTTTTTTTCACTCATACTTTTATCTGTTCCTCTTGCATATTTAAGAAGCACCATGTCAAGCATGAGAGCCTTACAAGGAATAGTTCATTCCTTGTATATGTTTGGACTAACATCACTGCTTTTGTTCATCACTTATGATGAAGGAAAATTCCAATGGATCCAATCATTATGTGCCACACATGCAACAAGAATATTCGCTGCAAAATCATTAGGAGCAATTCTAAATCTAACAGGTAATGATGTTCTTTTTACCATGTCTTTCTTCGGAAGTCAGAATATATATTTAGATTGGACAATATATTATGCTTATCATATAGCAATCTACATAATCTTCGGCTTCATTTTTAAGATGAAAAACAATGTCAGTTTATCTAAAAAAGGAAAACGCAACATTTCAATCTTAACGATTTTTTCTGTATTAGCGACTGATTTCTTCTATTGTTTCGTCACTCCGTATGAATCACAAAGTTTAATTCTGTCTGGAATGATTAAAATAGTTTGTTGCTTTATGGCTTTGATGATTCTAATCATTAGAAAAGGAATCTTCTATTCATCGAATCAGGAACAAGAAATGGCTTTGATGTCAAACTTGTTAGACAAAGAAAGAGAGCAGTTTGAGAAAAGTAGAGAAAATATAGATATCATAAATTCTAAGTGCCATGATTTAAATCACCAATTATCCAAACTAGAAGGAAAGATAACAGATGAAGAACTATTATCTTTGAAAGAAGCTACTTCCTTCTATGATTCAACCATAAAAACGGGTAATGATGTAGTAGACTCAGCAATTTACGAGAATCAACTGATTTGTCAAAAACACAACATCAAATTAACTTGTATGTGCGATGGAAGTCTTTTGAATTTTATGGAAAAGACTGAGTTATATTCTTTGATAACAAATGCTTTGTCTAATGCAATCAAAGCTGTCGAGAATCTCCCTGATGATAAAAGAATTATCGATTTTACTTTAGCTAAGATGAATGGAATTATATTATTAGAGATTGATAATTATTTTGATGGTGAAATCAAATTCAATTCTTCTAATCTTCCAATGTCGACCAAAACAGATGGGAAGAATCATGGTTTTGGGTCTAAATCAATTTCATACATTGTCAATAGATACAACGGAACATTATCCTATTCTACCGACAATCAAATATTCAAATTACTTATTTCATTTTAAAAATCCTAGCCGCTGAGCTAGGACTTTTAATTTCAATGTTTCTAATCTATTTTTTATTCTCTGGTAAGAATAAAACAACTATTTCAGTTATAGTTCCAATAAGAAATAATATCAAGAAAGTCAAATAGATTCCAAGATTTCCTCCAAACCAATTAACACCAGTCATCAAGTCTGCTAGGGGGTAGCAAGCAAGATACAACTGTCTTCCGCATCCAACTGAATAGAATGCGACAGAAACTAATGGTGCATAATCATCGATGTACTTAAATCTAACAAAGAACGATATTATTCCTATCAAGCTTCCGATTAGAAACATGATGAATGCAAATGTTCTCGAATAGTCTTCAATCTTCAATTCACCTGGATTAATAATCAAATAAGCGATCGATACGATCAACATAAACAAAGAAATTCCAAAAGATAAGTATTCAATCCAAGAGCGATCTTTTGAAAAAATATTCATAAAATAATTCTTCATTTGATTACATCTCCTTTTTCTTTCTATTATCCAAGACTTCGAAAGTAACATCCAAAGCTAAGAAAACAGCAGTAACACTTCCTAACACTGAAATGACACTGATAATTCCTATTTCCCACCAGCTTGCATTTGTATCGATGACAACTTCATCACCAGCCATAGCAAAATTACGTGAAATCGTATAGAAATAATGTTTAGCGATGGTTCTAGCTTTACCCCAAAGATAACCATCTTTATCCTTTATCAAAACATTCTTCAAATCAGATGTTCCTCTGGTCTCATCATTGTTGAACTGATCGATTCCAGCTTCAATGGATTCATTAGTATATAGATAATATCTACTTCCTTTAGATGAATCTGTCATGGCAACACCTTTGAATCCCCATTCGTTTCTTAGTACTTGAGTCATAGTAGCCTGATCCATAGAGACAACCCTAAATCCAACCCTAGCATTTGAAGTCATCGTACCCAATGATCCACCTTTGGTAAAGCTTCCTTCAAATCCTTTCAAAGGTCCTTGCCTATAGGTTTGCTCAGTCATGATAGTTGAATTACCGCTTCTCCAAGTTTCTTGATCGTTAGCACAGAAATGCTTTATATAAGTGGTCAATCCTTTTTCGGTAGCAGCCTTAGTTTGAATAGCCCCGGCCAAATATGAAAGGATCGTATCTTCGGAATAGTATTCAAAGTTTCTTCCTGCATATGGTGTTCTATGCATGTTAGCTCCGAATCCATACACTCCGTTTTGACCTACAGCCATTCCATCCTCAGCCATGAATTTTCCTCTCAAAGCGATAAGTTCATCGTTGAATGTCGAAGTCGCAACTACTTCACTGACATGTGAGAATCCGACATTTGCTTGAATTCCATCTGGTCCATCAGCAGCTGAGGTTTGAGGAACTCCAAGTTCTTCAATAGCGTCATTTCCAAACTTTTCACCACAAATCTTTGCTAATTGAGTCGGAGTCAATTGATCGATGAATTCATCCCATTTCTCATCGTCTTCATAAGGAACATTGCGCATATCCTTCAAAGTGATTGGAGTCTCATATTTTTGTGAATACTTATACGAAGTCACATCAGGTGCATCGCTAGGTTTAACATAAGTATGACCTTCCAAAATAGTTTTAATTTGATCGTTGACGGTCAAGTTTTCAATTCTAGATGGATATGTATTCCAATCAGATCTAGTCAAATAAGTGACTGTATCTTTCATAAAATAATTTATATCCATATCGTCGAATTGGTTAGATACTATATTTCCAGTATCAGGAGATTTAGCGTAAGTTATATTATCCAAAGAAGACAGGGTAGTTCTATCTGCATTTTGTTTATCTCCGGTTACTATTTGTCCATCTTGATCAAACAATCCAGAAATGCCTTGTAATGCCATAACATTATTTAAAGCATCATGACAATCTTTTCCAATACTGAAATAATAATCTCCTGGGTCAAAAACATAGCAACCTTTCTTTGTTGAATCAGCTCCGTTAACAGCTTTATTATCATATGTTGCAAATAAATAATCATCTGCAGTTATGGTTATTGTCTCACTTTCATTTGCTTTAAGATTCTTCGTCTTTCCATAGCCTATAAGCTGTATAGCTGATTTTTCTGCATTTCCAACGGTATAAGGAAGTGAAGCATATAGTTCTACAACATCCTTACTCTCTCCAGAATAATTATCACTCCCCAAATTGGTCACTTTGATCTTTGCCTCGACAACATGTTTATCTCTATCCCACTGTATGCTTTCTACTTTTTCTTCAAACTTAGCATATGAGATTCCATATCCGAAAGGATATGAAATTTCATCCGCATAGTTCCAAGCACCATTAGAAGCATAAGATCCAATTGTATTCTTTGCACTATTCTTTTCTTGAACTTGATCAAAGTATCTAGTCTCATAATACTTATATCCGACATAAATACCTTCTGCATAGACTAAATATTTATTTTGACCTGCATCAGTAACATTTGAATAATTGAAGGATCCAAAGTTTCTCATAGCTGGTGAAGATAATGAGTTAGTAGCATATGTATCAACAGTTCTACCGCTTGGATCATATTCACCTTTCAATACTTTAGCTACACCTTCAAATCCAGTATATCCTGGATAACCTATCCAAAGACAAGCATCAACTCCTAGTGACTCTAATTCACCAACTTCCATCGTGGTAGCTGTATTCAAAAGAACGACAATCTTTTTGAATCCACTGGCTTTAGCTAATTCGATGGTTTCTCTTTCTTCTTGATGAAGTGAAAGCATCCTAACACCTTGATTGTCGATAGGATCTCCGTTTTCATCTGCTCCATTGTCTTGGTTTGCATCACCGTTACTAGCAAAATCTTGCTGTTCTCCTGAATATCTACCCAGAGTGATCAAAGCCACATCGTCATATTGGCTGAAAGAAGACTTCATTCCATCATCGTAGAAGTCTTTACCGACTTCCCCAATGAATCCACGACTTCTTTTCACGGTCGAGTTCTTCAATGCATTATAGACATTATCATTTATAGAATATCCTTCGTTCTTCAAGGCTTGATATAATGAAACAGCTCCGTTTTCTTCAGTTGTAGTAGATCCTCCAGATCCACCCTTGAATATATTGTCTGCACTAGTTCTACCTAAGAGTGTCATCTTAGAACTAGCTGCAATCGGCAATGCATTATTGTTGTTGAATAAAAGAACAGATCCTTCAGCTTGAGTTTGAATTTCATTCAATCTCTCTGCTTTTCTCATTTCTTCAACCGAAGAATAATCAGAGCTTTGGGTATTAGGCTTTGATATTCCAAGGAAAATATCTACTTGTCCTGAATTTTCAAATGCGAGGATTCCTGCATAAGAACAAAGTGCAGTCAAAAGAGCAAATGTTCCAGTAAATCCCCTAAACAACTTGCTTTTTTTCATTTTAAATCTCCTAATATATTAATAAAGTTGAGCAGTGTAATTAACAAAATCAAAATTAGCTGTTTCTTCAGTCACAGCAATACTTGTAGCTTTTGTATTAAAGGAATTCAAATATTCGCTACCAGTGGCATATTGCTTAACTTCTTGAGTTATTCTATCCGTGACTTGAGTATTAGTCTTAGCTGCATCGTCCCAGTTATCTGAATCAACATAATAAGCACCATCATAATTCAATGTAACTCTACTAGGAGCAGAAAGACTTATATCAGACATTGAATCATCCAATTCATTGGCTGTTTTGGTATATGTTCCATAGAAAGAAAGAACATAATTTGCTCTATCAGATCCTTGAGCGCCATTTCCTTCTATAGGAAGAACTAATCCAGAGAAAGAAGTCGAGTAAATGGAGAAGCAATAATGAGTCGAGTCCAAGAGATCCAACACTTGTTGACTCATAGTTGTCACATAATAATTATAGGTAGGTCTCGTATTCATATAACCTAAGGATGTGCTGCTCATGTAACTACCTGTAATTGAGTATCCTACAGCAGAGGTTGAAATACTTGCTCCTTCATCTAAGGTTTCGATTTGGAAGAAATCAAAGCTAGCTGCTGTTTTCGAAACTGAAACATTAACAGGCTTAAAGGCAAAAGCTTTCATGAAATCTTCTTTGGTCTCATAGGTGACGTCTTTATTAGAGGCACCTTTTCCAGTAACAGAATGAAAGTTCTCTGTATCGACATAATAGTTAGAATTGAAATTTCTTACTATTCTTGTAGGAGTAGCTAAAGATACATCCAGTGTATCTTCATCTAACTCATTAGTTTTTTGAGTACAGGTTCCATAATAACGAGTTACATAGTTTTCACGAGCAGAACCAGTGGCACCGTTTCCTTCATCAGGTAAATAGATTCCTGAAAAGCATGATGAATCCAAAGTCAAACAATAAGTGTTGTCTGAATAAAGTTGAATGGTTTCAAATGAAAAAGTGGTCAAATAGTAATTGTATGCTGGTCTCATGTTTTGATACTGAAGAACAGCAGGTGAAGCATAAGCACCAGTCAAAGTAACATCGACAGGATCGTCCTTCTTTCCAGTGTTTTGAGAATTACCTACATTGGAATTTGCTGAATTTCCACTAGTAGGCTTTAATTCGTTGCAAGACATAAGTCCCAATAAAGAAGAAGACAAAAGAATAATTTTTAATAATTGTTGTTTCATATTACCCTCCTAGGTAATCGCTTTCACGATAATTTCTTTCTCTTCTTCTATCAATTGAATTAGGACAAACTGTTTATTTTTTATACTGAATTGTATACTCTTATACTAGTAAACCATCTAAATTATGAGTAAAACAATAGAACAAATATTATTCGGTAAATCTAAATTCAATAACGAAAAACTACTCAATTATGGATTTAAAAAATATGATAATTCTTTTAAACTCGAAAAGAATTTATCGATTGATAATATGATGCTCATCCTCGAGATTCGATCAAACAATGTCATCAATTCCAAAGTTATAGATTTAGATGTCATTGAAGAGTATTTAAACTATAAATTCAGCAATAAACTTGGTGAATACGCCTATAAAATAAAAGAAGAAGTAATAAATATATTAGAAGATATTAAAGAGAATTGCTCTATTGAAACTAATTATAGATTCGCTCAATCCAATCGAATCGATTCGTATATTTGTGAAGCATACAAAGTAAAGCCAGAATTTCTATGGGAATCAAATCCTAGTTCCGGTGTATATAGACACTTAGAAAATAGAAAATGGTTTGGTCTTATCATGAACATAGACAAAAGAAAATTAGGTTTTAAATCTTCGGATGAAATAGAAATTATCAATTTGAAAATCACTCCTCAAATCATAGAAGAAAAATTAAAATCGATCGGATATTTCAAAGCATATCATATGAATAAGAAATCATGGATTTCAGTATCTTTGGATGATTCTTTATCGGATGAAGAAATAATGAGATTGATCGACTTGTCATTTGAATTGACAAAAGACTAGTAAATATTGTGTTTATTGCCTATTAAGTTGTTTTTTATTACTTGTTGCCAACTAAATAATTGTAAATATAAGTTTTACAATACATACTATAAGAAATTTCGACAGATAGATTTATAATAAAGCGTTAGAAGGGTGATAGTTATGTTCAAAAGAAATAAAAAGAAATATCTCATCGCATTTGATATGGATGGGACTTTATTAAAAAGCGACAATACTGTAGGAAAGAAATCTAGAAGGATTATAAAGAAATTAGTAAAAATGGGTAACTACGTCACAGTTGCTAGCGGAAGACCTGTTAGAGTAATCTTATCCTATTATGAAGACTTAGGTTTGAATGGACCTATAGTCTCATATAATGGATCTTTGGTATCTGATCCATCAGATAGTTCTTTTGTGCCATCTAAAAGATTATTTCCTAAGGAAATCATTATCGATTTTCTTAACAAAGTCGGATACGATAAAATCGACAATGTCCTCATAGAAACTGAAAAAGCATTAATATCAAAGAAAAAAGATCAGACTTTGCAAAGCTTTTATCACAAAGAAGGAATGGAAGAAAGAATTGGGGATGTCAGAACACTGATCGATGACGATTGTTTTATTTGTGTATTATCGATGGCAGATCACAAATTTGATGAAAGATTAGTAAACGCTGCTTTCTACTATCCTAATATGGGACTTAGATTTTGGGGTGGAGTTGAAAGCAATTTTTCCGAACTATATTGGTTAGATGTATCAAAGACATATGGATTGGAACAAGCAAGACAAAAACTGGGTTTATCAAAAGATCAAATAATAGTAGTAGGCGATGCTGATAACGATGTAGAAATGCTCACTGAATACCCCCATTCTATAGCAATGATAAATGGTGAAAACCAAGTAAAGAAAAGAGCGTCGACTGTCTCTAAATACGATAATAACCACGATGGTGCTGCAAGAGCAGTCTATGAAATGATAAAGAAATTAAGAAAAGAAAATTGAAGAATATAATATCGACTAACCTATTTCAATAAAAAAAATAGATACCTGCACTATAAAAGTAACATCACAATCAGATTTAAAGAAATTGTTTAAATAAAAAAAGCAAAAAAGTGAGGCCTTATGCCTCACTTTTTCTATGCATTTAAAGCAGGTAAATAATAGCAATAATAACTAATGATATAACCTATAAAAATATAATGAAAATCAAGATATAAACAAAGAAATTCCACTTTTCTTTCTTCCTAATTATTACCCTTTTCTCATTAAAAAAACCTATAAAACAAAAAAGCTATCAGTCATGGACTGATAGCAATTCTAATTCTTTTTGAAATTAGTCGAGCTTGAGATGGCTTCTGAAATCATCGATGATCTTATGAGCCAATTCTTGTCCTAATTTCTCACTTGGAGTTACTGTTTCAACATAAATCTTGCATTTAGGTTCAGTTCCAGAAGGACGGCAAGCAAGCCATCCATCCTTGAAGAAATACTTCAAACAGTCGGTAGAAGGAATATCAGTGATAGGTGTAACTTCACCAGTTACTAAGTCGAAATGCTTTCTCTCGAGATAGTCATCACATGCAATAACCTTGTCTCCTCCGATTTCCTTCAAAGGATTGACACGAAGCTCATGGAGTTGCTCGGTCATCTTCTGACGTCCAACCAATCCATTGACATAGATGTTATCGACGACATTTTCATAATGACCGAATTCCTTCTCAAGTTGTGCAAAATATTGATCGACAGTCATTCCATTACGATAGCACCACTCGACCATATCAGCAATTGCAATATTGGATTGGAGACAATCCTTATCGCGTACGAAGGGTTGGGTGATATAACCATAGGATTCCTCATATCCAAATTCAAATGGTTCATCAGGAGTATGCTCAATCATGTATCCGGTGAACTTGAATCCAGTAGGAACCCACTTGACCTTAAGGTTGAACTTCTTTGAAGCTACATCAGCACCGAAATTAGATGTGACGAATGAAGAAACGATATAACCATTGTCATGAAGTGTACCGAGTTTCTTACGCATAGTCATCAAATAATTGATGAGAAGTCCGCCAGTTCTATTTCCTGTGTAAAGGTGGAATTCATTATCACTCCCGATAAAACCGAATCCGACACGGTCAGCATCAGGATCGTTGCAAAGTGCGATGACATAAGAAGGATCCTTGGCATGTAATTCCTTCAAAAGCTTTTCAGCCTTCACAAAGGATTCAGGGAATTCAGGGTTAGGGAAGTGAACACCATCAAAATTTCCATCCCAACGATCTTGACCAGGAACAGAAGTGACAGTATATCCGAGCTTTCTCAAAGCCCAAGGACCCAAGAAGACGTTGCATCCACATTGAGGAGTGTAAACAATCTTGATATGTCTCTCTCCAGGAAGTGAAGAAGTGCTAGCTTCACGAGCGATAAACTTCTCATCGAAGTTCTCACCGAGAACGGTGTTGACTCCAGAAACTGTACCTTCTTCAGGCTTGACTTCAACATCGAGGAAATCAGGAAGAGAGGCAATCTCCTTCATCAACATATCGATGTTCTCATAAACCATCTGGCATCCAGTTTCATCATAGACCTTGTATCCGTTATAAACACAAGGGTTATGTGAAGCAGTCACCATAACACCAGCACAGCAATGCATCTCACGAGTTGTATAAGAGAGCTCGGGAGTAGGGTGTGGGCAAGCAAAAGTGAATGTGTTGATTCCATATGCATTGAGAATCTCACATACTTCCTTTGCAAATTCTTGAGAATGATGACGGGAATCAAATGATACAGCTACGCCACGCTTCTTTCCTTCTTCTCCATAGTGGTGGATAACGAAGTTTGCCATTCCAACAGTAGCCTTTTGAACAACCAAAGGATTCATTCTATTGGTTCCAGGACCCATTTCTCCACGAAGACCGGCAGTTCCAAAAGCGATATCGCCACCAAACATATCACGTAACTTGTCGTCGCTAGAATTACGAATGATTTCCTTGTCAGCATCACTGACTTTGGGACTATTCAACCACATCTGAGCACGCGCTTTAAAATCCATTGTTTATATCCTCTTCCTACCCTTTTTTTCATATCAAAACAAGGGTTAATAACCACTTCTTATTATAGTCTTTTAACTATACTTTTTTCAATAAAATTTAAAGTTTAGACATCGTATACTTTGTTGACTCTTCAAAGTCGGAATTTTATTTATATATTCCCATTCAATCCCCCAATGAAAGTTATCAGACATCATATCTTCCGCTTCATACGAGGAAGTATTTCCATTAAAGAAAACAAAAGGATCTTCACTCCACGTCTCTAGCTTTACATCAGACTCCAAAAATTTAATAACATTCTCGTCCACATCGATAAAAGCCTCAGCTTCTATACAAGCGATATCTTTAGATAAAACCAATGCCTTAGGACCATATCATAAAGATATAAAAGTTCAGGGCGAATGGTATAAGTTCTATCAATTATAGTTTAAGAAGTGTCAACAAAAATATCAAAACATAAGTCCATTATCTAATTCTATCGATAACTAATTTGTTAGTATCAATCATTTCATTATCTTTTCTAATTGAAAATACTTTTTATGATCATCATCGATCAGGCTTTTCAATCTCATCAACCCATCGCTGAAATTAGAAACCTTAGCGTATGAATTAATATAAGGCATCGTCAAAAAATCATATGAAGTCATGATTCTTTCATCTCCACCATTGATGGTGAAGAATTCCTTCAGTGTTTTATATTCTTTTCCTTCGAAAAAGAACGATTTCTTTTTCGATAATAAATATCCTAAATCAAACCAACTCTCAATAGGATGAGAATTATATTCATCAGTTATTCTCTTTATCGAGCTATAAAAGGTCGGTCTGTTTTTTCCCAGTCCTCTAATTTCTAAGAATCTGAGAAGCAATCCTTTAGATAGTAAAGATTGTAATTCGACAATGGGTCTAGGCGCATTGTTCAATATCATCATTCCTAATTCATTAGAGTCGTTCAATCTAATACCGCCCAATGCTAATCGGTGTCCAGGATTTAAGAGAAATGAAATTTCAAAAAGAGCAATTTCTTTATCTTTGTTGTCTAAAAAAATACTGACTGCCCTCTTGCCTTTCTCAATATCCATCTCATATAGCCAGTTAGTAAATGATGAATCGTCGAATTGATCGATGAACAAATCTGGGTAAAGACACATTTCATCACCGACTTGTTCTAAAGATGAATAAGACAATCTATCGTTGATTCTAAATGTTCTCTTGATCATATGGCAATTCCTCTTTGCATGTCGATGATGACTACTATAAAACTAAACACTACCAAGAAGAAAAAGACCCAACTTATCGAGGAGAACAAAGTATCCAATATTCGATGATTCTTTTGTCTAGTAATCTTCAGCATGCTTTTAATCTTGGTCGATTCTTCAAACACAAATCTATTAATTGAATCTTTATCTAATATCATCTTGTCTTTAATATGTTCGACAAGATAAGACATCAAATTTCCTGCCAACTTGTCTATTTTATTCAAAAGTTGAACAGATTTATTTTTGGAGAAATTCAAGACATAATCAAACCCACTATCTCTTCTAGATTTTATGGAGAAGATAGTAGCGAACAAAATGTCGTATATCAATGTTCCGACAATAGGAATAAAAAGTGCGTAAGTCGATAAATAAGACCAATCTGGAGAGATCAAAAACTCTCGCATCAATCCATTAGAAAAAAGATAAAGAGAGAAGAAATTGCTGAATAACAACAATAAGACTGATAGGAAGGACTCAATAAATCTCAATCCACCAGCTCTTCTATCTCTACTCTTAACTTCATCGACTACATTGGTCATTCTAAAGACTTGATCTTTGTGCCACCCATCGATTCTTTTGGAAACAATTTCAATTTTATCTTCATCAGAAATATCATTATTTACTATCAATTCATCTATAGTCAAAATCTCGCCTTTATAGTCGATCAAGAGTTGTCCTATGGATAAAGGGCAATCCTTGGGTTGCTCTTTTTCAAAAGGGTTGACCCACCAATTGACAAAAGAATGTATAGCATACTCAAATACATGTGTTTCTAAAGAGGCGTAGTCCATCATATTGGTAACTGCAAAATCCAAATCACGAAGTGAAGCATATTCATACATCAGTGAAGGAAGGTAAGTCAAAGAAGCTTGTTGCAATTTGATCATGGATTCTATGTAGACGGGCGAGTTCTTCAACGAAACTGAAAGTTGTTGAACAACCTTATAGCAATTGATTCCCGAAGCTTCCATCAATAATCTATTTCTATCAAGAGTATTCATAAAGGCATCACCTCACTATAAGGAACAAAGTAATTGAATATCGGTTCAAAAAATCCATAGTCTATAGTTAAAGCTGGTCTCATTCCACTTATAAAATAAAATACAGTTGTGACTGACATGCACATAAACAATATGGAATAGGTTAGATGGATAAACTTATGACCTATTCCTCTATTGAAAGGATTGGATAAATGCACAAAGTGCTGGGATGATATTCTAAATGTCAAAAGCAAGACTAGAAAAATCACCATTATCAAAAATGTTCCCGAAGTCAAATATAACGCCTCTAAGTTCTTTGGAGAGTAAACGAAAATAGGTTTAAGAAATTCATAGAATCCTTTCCCGATTGCATTTAGAACTTTATAATCAAAATAAAACTTGTCGAATAGGAAGAAAAAGAATAAACAAATATAAGGAGGAAAGAAAGACCAAAACAAAACTTTTATCTTGTTGTAGGAAACAAAAAAGGAAATAGCTATACAGCATACCAATGGAATTGTTATAAGCCATGATAGGACCATGATAACCGTCTCCTTTTATGTTTCTTATTTTACCTAATAATTAACTCAAATCAGAAAGTATTTTGCGAAGGTGATCGGGAAGAGGCGCTTCAAATGTCATACCAGAAAGATATGATAGAACACCATCGATCTTCAAAAAACTGAATGTAGCTGCGTGAAGGAATTGAGACTTCAATCCATAAAGATCTTCAAATTCCTTATTTATTTCAAAGTTTCCGTACTTTCCATCACCTACAACCGGATGACCAATCAAAGAGAAATGGGCACGAATCTGATGTGTTCTACCAGTCAACAATTCGACATTCACCAATGCAGTATTGGAGAATTGCTTGACTCTTTTATATTCAGTTATCGCTGTCTTAGCACCTTCTTTCAATGTGCCAGCCCTGACCATTCCTTTATCAGCATCTTTGAGCAAAGGAATATTGATAGTTCCTGAGCCATTCAACTTTCCATAAACCAAGGCTGTATATGATTTCTTTATTTGAGTTCTATCTCTGAACAAAGCCAATAATTCCTGCATTGCAGGAAGATTCTTGGCACAGATGACAATACCAGTAGTATTTCTATCCAATCTATGACAAGGTCCAGGAACAAAGCCATAAGAATTGTTCGGGTTGAATTCACCTTTTTGTATAAGGTATGAGGTCAGCATATTAGCTAAAGTGAATTTGCTATCCTTTCCATCAGAATGAATGAGCAATCCTCTCGGTTTATTTACAACCACTATATTCTTATCTTCATAGATGATATCCAAAGGAGTAGAAATCGGTTTTTCTACATAATCCTTCTTAAATTTTTCTAAAAGATCTGGTTTTAAATATATAAATAAGGTATCGCCATCTTGCAAAATATATTTAATATCTACCTTTTTTCCATTAACTTTGACATCTTTTTGCCTAAAAAGCTTATAAATGAAGGATAAAGGAGCTTCTTTTATCCATCTTTTGATAAATTTGTCGACTCTTTGGTTGGCCTGTTCGGCGGTAATTTTAATTTCCATGCAAATTTCTCTTTTCAAATCAAATCTTTTCTATTATAATACTACACGCGCTGGAGAGATACCCAAGTGGTTGAAGGGGTGGGCTTGGAAAGCTCATAGTGGCAGAAATGCCAGCAAGAGTTCAAATCTCTTTCTCTCCGCCATTAAGATTTTAATAGAACATCCATGAATTTGGATGTTCTTTTTCTTATAACCGATTAAATAATTCCTAATTGTAAGTTTGAAATCCATATTCAAAAAATGAATAAAAAAAGCCGAGCACTGAAGCTTGGCTTTTCCTTTTATTCCAGTTCAAACGCACCAGTATATAACTGATAGTAAGTTCCTTTCATGTCAATCAATTGATCGTGAGTTCCTCTTTCGATAATCCTTCCGTGATCCAATACCATAATGACATCTGAGTTTTGAATTGTGGAGAGACGATGAGCTATGACGAATACGGTTCTACCATTCATCAAGTTATCCATACCTTTTGTAACTATGGCTTCTGTTCTAGTATCGATAGAGGATGTAGCTTCATCCAAGATCAAGACAGGTGCATCATTTACTGCAGCACGAGCAATGGATAGAAGTTGACGTTGACCTTGAGACAAGTTTCCACCATCATTGGTGAGCATTGTCTGATATCCGTTAGGAAGACGTGTTATGAATGAATCGGCATTAGCTAACTTTGCAGCAGCAATACATTCTTCATCAGTAGCATCCAATCTTCCGTAACGGATGTTATCCATAATAGTTCCAGTAAACAAATTAGTATCCTGCAAGACCATTCCAAGAGATCCTCTCAATGAAGATTTCTTAATCTTATTAATATTGATTCCGTCATATCTAATCTTTCCATCAGCTATGTCATAGAATCTATTCAACAAATTGGTAATGGTTGTTTTTCCAGCTCCTGTGCTACCGACAAAGGCCACTTTTTGACCGGGCTTTGCATATAAAGTAATATCGTGAAGAACAACCTTATTTGGATTATAAGCAAAGTCCACATCAAACATTCTTATATCGCCTTCGAGCAAAGTATAAGTAATAGTACCATCAGCAGTATGAGGATGTTTCCAAGCCCAGATTGTCTGATTTTGTCTTGTAGCTTCGACGATGTTTCCTTGCTCATCGTATTTAGCACGAACCAAAGTGACATATCCATCATCTACTTCAGAAGTTTCATCCATCAATTGACATACTCTTTCACAGCCACCATATGCCAATCCGACAGAGTTTACCTGGTTAGCCATTTGAGAAGCATTGTTGGTCATTTGTTTGACCATAGGTAGGAACGAAACGACTATTCCTACTGTGATTTCAGCATAACTTCCAGACAAAGTAGGATTCTTAACGTGTCCGATATAAAGCAATGTTCCAACAATAGCGATAACCACATACAAGATATTACCGATATTTCCAAGAATTGGCATCATAGTGTTTGCATATGAGTTTGCCTTGGTGGAAACATCTTGCAAGTTTCTAACAATAACATCGAAATCCGCTTCGCCTTGTTCCTCATGGTTGAACGATTTGATCACCTTCAAGCCGTTCATCATCTCTTCGACATATCCTTCTTCTTTTCCTAAAACTCTTTGTTGAGCGACGAAGTTCTTTGATGATTTTCCACCTACTTTATAAGTCACGATGAACATCCAAACCACAAAGAGCATAACAATAAGAGTTAAATATATAGAAGAGAACAACATGACGAACAAAACACAGACGAACAATATTCCAGAAATCATTATTTCTGGAATAGATTGAATCAAGAATTGTCTTACCGTATCGATATCGTTGAGATATACAGACATGATGTCTCCCTTATCGTGACGATCGAAGTAAGAAATAGGAAGACTTTCCATATGGTTGAAAACTTTCTTACGAAGCTCATCCATATACTTTTGACCATATGTGGCATTAATAAGTGAATAACTGAAAGATCCTATTACCGATATAACATAACAGGTCACTAGAATCATTAGCCACGGGAAAATCTTGCTCCAAAGTTCATCTGGTGAAACAGATAAAACATAGTGACCTGTCAGCTCATTAAATACTGCATATTGACCATAAATGTTGGTGACTTGTTGTATGACAACAGGTGCAACAATATTTCCGACAGCGACAAAGAAAATACAAATCAAAGCGATTGAGAATGCCCATTTATGGTTTCTAGCATAATCCAAGACACATCTCATCATAGGATTCTTACCTTTTTTAATAGGTTTGTCCTTGATATCGATGTTTTCTTTATTCATTGAGATTTCTTCAGACATTTTGAGCACCTCCCACACGATTTTGAATATCGTTAATTTCTTTGTAGATAGAGCAATTTTGAACTAGATAATCATGAGTTCCCTTGTCTACAATCTTTCCGTCATCCATGACTAAAATCATATCTGCATCTTTGACTGATGAAACACGTTGAGCGATGATGATCTTAGTAGTATCGGTCAAAGTATCTTTAAGACCCTGGCGAATCAAAGCATCAGTCTTTGTATCGACAGCCGAAGTGGAATCGTCGAGAATCAAAATCTTAGGCTTCTTTATGATTGCTCTGGCGAGACACAATCTTTGCTTTTGTCCACCTGAAACATTTGTTCCACCTTGGAGAATTTCAGAATCATATTTATCGGGAAATGATTCGACAAACGATGAAGCCTGAGCTATATCACAAGCCTTTTTTATTTCATCATCTGAAGCATCTTTATTACCCCAATGCAAATTAGACTTTATTGTTCCACTAAATAGAACATTTTTTTGTAAGACCATACCCACAGCATTTCTCAATGTTGTGATGTCGTAGTCTCTGACATCTACACCCCCGACTTTAACATCGCCTTGTGATACATCATAGAATCTTGATATGAGATTTACCAAAGTCGATTTAGATGATCCTGTCGATCCTATGATTCCGACGGTTTGACCGCTCTTGATATGTAAATCGATGTCCTTAAGTGCGAACTTCTCAGCTTCAGGTTTATACTTGAAAGAGACATTATCGAAGTCTATTCTTCCATCCTCTACTTTCATTACAGGATTGGTAGGATTGGAAATTGTGGGCTTTTCAACTAACACTTCATATACACGACGCATAGAAGCAGTGCTCATTGAAATCATCATAAACACTGATGAAAGCATCATCAAGGAAGACAAAATCATTGCACCATATGTAATCAATGATGTTATTTGTCCGATAGTGATAGCTGTTGTAGCACTATCTCTAACCAGCAATGTATATCCACCAAACAAGACTAAGCTCATAGAAATATACATAGCACAGTACATAGAAGGATTGGTCATTCCAATCAATCTCTCTGCTACTATTAAACCATTCCTAATATCTTCACTTGCTTTAGAGAATTTCTTCTTTTCATAATCTTCACGAACATAAGTTTTCACAACTCTTATACCACGAACATTTTCTTCGACCGACTCATTCAATCTATCGAGCTTTTTGAAAACTTTATTGAATACAGGAATGACATTGCCGATCAACAACACTAATACAACTGCAAGAACAGGTATAGTAATGGCAAATATCCAAGCCAACTCAGGAGATTGGATGATAGCCATCACTAACGAGAATATGAACATCAATGGAGCTCTCAAAGCGATACGTATCATCAACATATAGGATAGTTGTATGTAGGTGATGTCTGTCGTTTGTCTAGTTACGAGACTAGATGTCGAGAACTTATCAATATTAGCAAAGGAAAACTTTGATACTGCCGAGAACAAATCCTTACGAAGATTTGTAGCAAATCCAACAGCAGCCTTTGCTGAGACCTTGGCAGCCGTATAACCACAACCAAATGAACAAAATGCCAAGGCTATCAATCCCAAGGAATAATAACCGACTGTCGCCATTGCTTCGCCTTCAGTCATCGTCTGGTTGAGAATATACCCTTCACTCTTCTCCATGAATGTCAACAACATAGACATAACAAAAGGAATAACACACTCAAATACAGTTTCAAATGTAATGAACAATGCTGCTAAAATTGAATCTTTCTTATACTCTCTAACGGAGTGAAGAAATACTTTGAGCATCTGTCCATAGCCGGCTTTTTTCTCTTTTGTTTCTTTCTTTTTCATACTTACCTCCTCAAAAAATGGCCACCTTCACAAACAAGATATCTTATTTATGGAGGTGGCCACTCAACCATTTTTATAGGTCTAGTTTACATTTAATCCGTTTTTAATTATAAGAAAAAAATAATTTATTTCTAATCATTTTTTGTGAATGCGTTTACACTTTCCAATCTTGTAAAGCACATCTTAAGGAAGCCTCAATTCAATTAGCAATTTAAAAGCAAAGGTTGAAAATAAGCATTGGAATTTATTTTTATGGAATAACTATTTTTCTTTTGAACTAGTAAGCTCTAACATATATAATTAAGAGTAATTGGTTGGAGGTTTTAAATATGGTTGAAATTATTGGAATTGACTTAGGTACATCATCTACTAGAATCTATGTTAAAAGCAAAAAGGCTGTCATCTTCGATGAACCAACTTGTCTATCCATAGATATTAAAACAGATCAAATCGTTAACATCGGTTATTTAGCATTCAAATCTTTAGGTAGAACTCCATATGGAATAGAGGTAGAGTTTCCAATGAAAGAAGGAGTCGTTGCCGATATTCAATCCGCATACCAGCTCATCGATCAAGTCTTTCAAAATCGTGGAAAAAAGAGAATGTTGAGAGGTGCAAGTTTCTATGTATCAGCACCGAATCAAATGACAAATGTCGAAAAGAATGCATTGATAGATGTCTTCAAAAAGATCGGAGCTAAAGAAATAATATTGCAGCCTTGTGGAAAACTAGCAGCCTTGGGGGCCGGATATGATGTAAATTCACCTACAGGAACAATAATACTTGATATTGGAGGCGGAATTTCTGATTGTGGTGCAGTCTCCATGGGAGATATCGTAGTAGCTCATTCAACCAAAGTCGGTGGAAAAGAATTCGACCATGTCATAGAGAGATACATTAAGAACAAGAAGAATTTAGATATCGGTCCTAGGGCTAGTGAACAAGTAAAAGCTAGAATAGCAAGCGTAAATCCAAAAGCAGAGAACCAATTCTATGAAGTATCGGGAAGAAACATATCTACAGGATTACCATCCACAGCAATCATCTCTACAGCCGAACTATATCCTCTATTAAGACAACTCATCGATCAAATAGAAGATAACGTCAAAGAAGTTATCCAAGACATTCCTTCAGAGATGGTAGGCGATATCGTAAAATCCGGAATTATTCTCACTGGAGGAGGAAGCCAAATAGCAGGAATGAAAGAAACACTTCAATCCGATTTAAAAATTCCTGTAAATCAAATCAAAGATCCGTCCAATGCCGTCATATTGGGCTTGGCAAAAATGATAGAGCAAGAATAATACAATGACTAAGATAGGAATAGTAGAGAACGACGAAAAAGATATGGCTCTTTTAAAGAATGCCATAGAAGAGTATTACAACAAAAATGGTGATAGAGATTTTAATTTGGTTTGTTTTCCAAGTGCTTTATCATTCCTCAACGATACAGACAAGTTTGACGTGGCCTTTTTAGATATCATGATGCCACATATGGATGGGATGGAATTGGCCAAGAAAATAAGAACAACAAATAACAAAATGATAATTGTTTTTACGACTAATCTCATCAACTTTGCTATTAAAGGTTATGAAGTCGAGGCTTTGGATTATCTAGTGAAGCCTATAAATAAGAATCATTTATTCAAGACATTGGATAAGATTTCATATATCATAAAAACTAGAGAAGATAAATTCGTAACACTCAAAAACAAAACAGCGATAAAAGTTGTTCCTGCTAGCAGTATCACATATATCGAAATACATTCCCACCTTATCTCATACCATTTCATGGATGGAACTACTTTCGATGTTTGGGGTACTTTAAAAGAAGAGATGAGCAAACCACCCGAAAATGAATATGTCAGGATTAATTCATCAGAGATTTTGAATATGCAATTAATAAAATCGTTAAATAACAATGAAGTGTCCATAAACGGGGTGGGTATTCTTTATATTTCTAGACTATTTAAAAAAGACGCAACTAAGAAGATCATGGAGTATTTCGGTTCTAAAATATGATACATAATCTTGGATTAGGAATCTTCGAAGAATTGAGATTCATAATAGAATTATCGCTTGGCTTATACCCTGTCTTTTTCATATATTTTCAAAAGAAAAAGAATTTCTGGCTCAAATTTATAATTCCATATATAGGGATATTAGGAACTAGTATTTCTTATTGTTTCTTTTTCCAATATATCATCAATGTAAGCAATAGGGGATTCACAGTCTTTTTTTCATGTATATGGTACCTATTCTTAACATTCTTAATATTTATTCATAGCATCTATTGCTTTGAAATGAAAATCAACGATGGAATTTTATTTATCATAGGCGGATACGCAATCCAGCATTTAGATATGATCTTAGCTAATGAAATCGTAAGATTCATTTTGTACCCAGATGTTGTAAACCATCTATTTATTTACTTTTTGATTTGTGTTGGCTTTACTGTTCTATTCTATACGCCTTATTATCTGACCATATTTTTCTTCAACAAGAGTAGAGCTTCAATTTTGGACGATAATATCAGCACAAGAATCCTGTTATTGGTTCTCATCGTAATGCTTTATGTATCAACATATTGCTTCCAGAATTTCTTTAGATCATATGACTCATACGATATACAAGTCATCAGCGCAATTGGAGATTGTTTCACCTCTACAATGCTTATAGTCGCTATGTTCATGATAGAAAAAGCGTCTATAGATAAAAGAGAAAAGGAATTTATGAAGTTGATGTACCAAAAAGAGAAAGAAAGATACGATTCATTCAAAGGAAACATCGACTACATGAATGTCATGCTTCACGACTTGAAATATGAGATAAAGAAATTAGCTGATGATGGTGCAATCTCTGTAAGTTCATACGACGAAATCAAAAAGAACATCAGCGCCTATGGTGCCAATATCGATACAGGAAATGAAGTTATGAATTTAATAATGAGCGATATTACATATAGATGTCAGTCTAACAATATCGCATTTTCGCCATTAGTAGATGGTAAAACTTTAAATTCAATCGACAAAAATGATTTATATATAGGAATGTCGAATTTATTCGACAATGCGATTTCTTATGTGAAAGAGCTCCCGAAGGATAAAAGATACATAAACTTCATAGTGAAGAAGGTAAATAATTTTATAATAATAAAGGAAACCAATTATTTAATGAATCCATATTTAATTGAATTCAACAAGGATGGAAGCATAAAATCAACCAAAAAAAGCGATAAACAGCATGGATATGGCACTAAATCCATTGTTTTATTTGCTAAGAAATATAAAGGTGATGCTTATTTTAAAGTCGAAAACAATGAATTCATAACAACCATAACCATTCCAAATTAACTACCACTTATGTAATTAACTAGACCAAAAACGCTTTTTTGCTGTAAACGCTTACCAATCTTTTGTAACCTCTAATCGCTAAGCACAATGGAGGTAACAAAATGCTAAAAAGACGTGTAAAGTCGTTATTAGGATTAGCGATTCTCAGTGTGAGCATGGCATCTGCTCTGTCATCCTGTACGAGCGATAACACCAGCGATCAAACTGAAGAAAAGGTAATTCAAACATTAAACGGATCTGGTTCGATCAATGATACGAATTATGATTTCGAATTAAGAATTTTGGAAGCTGACAACGAATTCTACATTAAAACCTTAAACACCGAATATGAAAATATTTGGGGTGAATGGACATTCACTGAAGGAAAAGGATATATCTTGACATTCGATGATGCCTATTGGACTGAAAAGAAAGTCAAGTATAACGAGGACTCAAAAGAATTCTTCTTCACCTATGAGGTCAACCTTGGAAGTGCAGTAGGGAAAACTAAAGTCAAATTCAGTGGATCTGCTGATAACTTCAATTATGATGGAGAAGGATGGGGATTTGAACCATTCGAATTCTCTGCTTCTAATCTCGATGTCATGGGAATAACAACCATCGATATAACATTGACTTGTTATGAGGATTTGACATTCAAGACACAGGCTTCTTGTCCTTTAATCGCCGTTCCAGAAAGAAACGGAACTTATTCATTCGATGAAGCAAATAAAGTATATACATTCAAATTCTCCGACGAAGAGAATCCAACACAAACAACATATGCTGACGGAACTTATTCATTAACATTGAAATTAAATGTTGGAATGCCTATGAAGTTCACCATCACATATACACCAGAAGCATAATAAATAGGAGAATAGTAAAATGAAAAGAAAAGGTAGAATTATATTAGCTTCTTGCTTAACAGGAATCGCTGCTGCTTTGGCTGTCGGAATCACCATCGGCAACTTCTATGCATTCAAATACGAACCTATCATCGCCTTAAACTTAGGTCAAGACACTTATAAGATTGTTAACAACGATTCAGATGAAAAAGTTGAAGATATCTATAAATCAGAATTTTCAAGCTCTAGAAAACTAGTCAGAGAAGAAAGCAAATATGCTGAGACTATTCAATCCGAAGGAAGTGTCCTTCTAATGAATAAAAACTACGCACTTCCTGCTACAACTGCTAAGAACATAACTTTGTTTGGAACAACTTCAGTAGATTTCCTTTATGGTGGAAGTGGTGCTGGTAGTATTTCAACTTTAGGTACTCCAACTTTAAAGGAAGCTTTCGAAAATCTCGATTTCAAAGTAAACAGCAAAGTCTGGGATTTGTATAGCAGTGGTGCAGGATCATCCTATAGAAGAAAAGCCAGTTCAAAAACTTATAAAGTTGGTGAAGCTCCTGTTTCTATTTTCACCGATGATATCAAGAGTTCATTCAGCAATTACAACGATTTAGCAATCGTCGTAATCGGTAGAACCGGAATGGAAAACAGCGATTTGGCTTTAACGACAGTCGAAGATAGCTCAAAACACTCTCTCCAACTTTCACAAAACGAAATTGACACAATCAAATTAGCTAAGGATTCGGGATTTAAAAAGGTTGTAGTTCTTCTCAATACATTGAATGCAATAGAATTGAATGAACTCGACAATTTAGGTGTCGATGCCTGTCTTTGGGTTGGAGCAGGTGGACAAAAGGGTATCAATGCAATTCCTAAGATGATAAAAGGAGACCTGGTTCCTTCTGGAAGATTGGTAGATACATATGCAGTCGATGCCTTATCAGCTCCTGCAATGAAAAACTTTGGAGATTATACCTTCACCAACGCAACTACCCGTAACACTAGCAAGTATTTGAATTATTCCGAAGGAATATACATCGGATACAAATATTATGAGTCTAGATATGAAGACAAAGTCCTAAATCAAGGAAATGCTGGAGACTATGACTACAAAAAAGAGGTTCAATTCCCATTTGGATACGGATTGTCCTACACAAACTTCGAATACAGCAATTTCAATGTGAAAGAGAATGCTGATACATTTGACTTCACAGTTACTGTAAAGAACACTGGTGGATTAGCCTCAAAAGATGTTGTAGAGATCTATATGCAAAGCCCATATACAGACTACGACAAAACTAATAACGTCGAAAAATCAGCTGTTGAATTGGTCGGATTTGAAAAGACAGATATAATCGAGCCTAATAAATCAGAAACATTGACAGTAAGTGTGAAGAAGAGCGAAATGGCAAGCTATGATTATAAAAAAGCTCAAACATACATTGTCGATAATGGAACTTATTACTTTGCTTTAGGTGACTCAGCTCATGATGCTTTGAACAACATCTTGGCTAAGAAAGGCAAGAACACCTCCGATGGAATGGATTATGATGGAAATCAATCATTTGTTTATACATATGAACAAAAAGATTTCGATAGCACAACATATGCAACATCATTGTCTGGAGGAGCAGTAAACAACAAATTATCATTTGCTGATTTAACTAACTACGACAAGGGTGAGAAATACTTGACTCGTTCAAATTGGGTGGATTCATTCCCCAAGACTTACGAAGTTCTAGATGGATCTAGAAAAGCTCAAGCCAGCAATGAATTGCTGAATGATTTGCAAGTTCCGACAATCACAGATGATGAATCTAATTACACCATGCCAGATTTCAATTTAATAAGTGGAAATGGTGAATTATCCTTGGTCAACTTGAACGGAAGATCTTATGATGATCCTTATTGGGAAGTCTTGTTAAATCAAATGAGCAAAGAAGATATGTATAACCTTGTTCGTGTTGGAGGTTACCAGACTGGTGCAGTCGCCTCAATAGGAAAACCTGGAACAATCGATAAGGATGGATCCGCAGGTATTTCTTCGACATTGGTCGGTGGAAAAGGCGCTTTCGGATATCCTGTCGAAAGTGTCGTCTCTTCAACTTGGAACAAAGCTATTGCAAAGAGAATGGGTGAGTTGGTCGGTGAAGATGGAATCTATACTAAGACCAGTGGATGGTACGCACCTAGTATGAACATCCATCGTACTCAATTCTCTGGAAGAAACTTTGAATACTTCTCTGAAGATGGCTATTTGAGTGGACAATTCGGTGCTGCCATGGTAGAAGGTGCTGAATCCAAAGGATTGTACTGCTACATCAAACACTTCGCCTTCAATGATCAAGAGACAAACAGAGGTGGAGTGGCTACATTCATGAATGAACAAGCTGCAAGAGAAATTTATTTGGAGCCTTTCAAGATTACTGTCGAAGAAGCTCATCCACACGGAGTTATGGCAGCTATGAACAGAATAGGAACCAGATGGGTCGGTCATTCTAAAGAATTGATGACTGATATTCTAAGAGGTGAATGGAACTTCGAAGGAATGGTCATCACTGATCAAGCTAGTTTCTACACAGACTATATTGGGGATGTAAGACCTACATTGTATGCTGGAGTTGATTTGATGCTCTGCACCAATTCAAGTCTTTGGAAAATTGAAGATTATGAGACTAGCAACATGTATTGCACCTTGCTTAGAAGAGCTACAAAGAATATCCTTTATGCAGTTGCAAACAGCAATGCCATGAATGGTGTCTCAGCAAAGACAAAGATCATTCGTGTAATGCCAGATTATGAAAAATGGTTGATTGCTTTAGATTGTGTCGTAGGTGTCCTTTGTGCCGCTGGAATCACATGGGCTGTGTTCTTATTCAAAAAGAAAGATAAAGTCGAAAAAACAGTAGAAGAAAAAAAGGCTAACTAATTAAAATAGAGAAACGGCAGCTGATAACTGCCGTTTTTTCTTGCCTTTTCAAGATATAAACAACTGAGTGATAGAAGAGTATAATAAATATTTGTGGAGGTCATATATATGGCTGAAGAAAAGAAATCATTATTTCAAGAAATCATGGCTTATAACATGGAGGCTTATAAGGCTCATGACCAAGAAGCAAAGGATGCTTGCGGAGCTTTGATATCTGCTGCAAGAAATGCCCAAGTTGTTTGCAAGAGTCAAAATAAGCCTTTCACAGATGCTGAAATGGGAAAGGTAGTCACTAAGACTTTGAAAGAGTTAGAAGAAGAGCTCGATGTATATGTGAAAGGTAATCGTCCTGAAAGAGCAGAGGCAATCAAAAAACAAATCGAAGTCGTCAACAAATTCAAACCCCAACTTATGAGCGAGGATGAAATCAGAAAAATCATCGAAGCCTTACCTGACAAATCGATAAAGTCAGTTATGAAGGAATTCAAGACAAACTATCCCGGAAAAGCTGATATGAGCATGGTCTCAAAGATAGCCATGTCATTCCAAGGCAAATAACTAGTCAAAGACTTAAACACAGCCAAAAGCTGTGTTTTTTTATAAAACCTTATCATTTTTCATCTTTTATCTTGTTTATTTTCTTAATTTGAGTTTTAATATTACGGCTTTGATAAAGCTAATTTTAAAACCCTATTTGGGGGAATAGTTAAATGGTATAACTACGGTCTCCAAAACCGTTGTTCTGAGTTCGATTCTTAGTTCCCCCGCCATTAAGAATGCATTAGTTTGATACAGTAAAATGTATCGAACTTTTTTTGTTTTTACGTGGGTTCAATTCCTACCGTTGGTTCGAACTCGCGAACTTTGATACACTTTAAAACAATTCATAGGGCTTATTCAGCTATTTTTATATAAGAATATAGGAGTTTTAAACGTCAATGATTGAACGATTACCATAATAAATGAACGATTACAGGAACTATTGAACGTTTAGAAAACGATGGATAATTTCGATGGACAAAATGATTCCTTTTTTAATATTGTTATAATATAATTATTTTGAATAAAGGAGAGATAACGATGGCATTTGACATTTTTAATAGACGTTATACCGGAAGCAAAACAAAAATCGTTTCATGGATTGACAATATAATTGAAGAGCATTGTTCTGAATGTTTCTCATTTTGTGACATTTTTGCCGGCACTGGTGTCGTTACATATTCTTTGATAAATAGATTTGATAAATTTGTTATTAATGATTTTTTATATTCCAACGAAGTTATATACAACGCATTCTTTTTGAAACAAAATTACAGCATTGAAAAGGTTTGTAGATTTTCACAAAAATATAAAACAATTGACGTTTCAAAATTATCTGATAATTATGTGTCTATAAATTATGGAAATAAGTATTTTTCTTACGAAGATGCTTTAAAAATAGGGTTTATAAGAGAAGATATCGAAAATAATAAAAATAGGTTGAATAAAAAGGAGTATTGCATTTTACTTGCGTCATTATTATATTCGCTAGATAGAAGTGCGAATACAGTTGGACATTATGATGCTTTTTTTCAAAATAAATGTGTAAAAAATTCTTTCGCTTTTGAACTTATATCTCCGGTTATAGTTTCAAAAGATGATCCAAGAGAAATTAAAATATTCCGTGAAGATGCCAATACACTAGCAAGTAAAATTAAATGCGATATTGTGTATATCGATCCGCCATATTCTTCAAGACAATATAGTCGCTTTTATCATGTTTTGGAAAATATAGTCAAATGGGAAAAGCCAGAATTATTTGGAACTGCATTAAAACCTGCACCAGAAAACATGAGCGAATATTGTGCGTCAAAAGCATTAGATGCATTTACTGATTTAATTGCCAATCTTAAATGTAAATACATTATTGTCTCATATAACAACACATATAATTCAAAAAGTTCTTCGTCTAGAAATAAAATGGAATTAGATGATATGCTTAGAGTTTTACAAGCAAAGGGAAAAACGGAAGTATTTGCAATAGATCATCAAGCTTTTAATGCTGGAAAAACCAATCTAGAGAATCATCAAGAATTATTGTTTGTAACAAAGGTGGGTGCAAAAGATGAATAAAAGATCTCCGTTTTTTTATGTTGGCGATAAATATAAATTGATGCCACAATTATCAAAATATTTTCCTAATGCAATCAATAATCTAATAGAGCCATTTTGTGGTGGTGGAAGTGTATTTTTGAATACAGATGCAAATTCTTATTTGGCAAACGACAAAAACTATTATATGATTAAGCTTCATGAACTATTAAAATTTTATGCACATAATAGAAATTCTTTTTTTGAAGAATTTGAAAGCTTAATAAAAAAATATAATCTATCAGCATCATTCTTAGGAATTAATGTACCGACTGAGTTAAAGAAAAAATACGTTAAGACATATTATGCAAAATATAATAAAGAAGGATTTTTAAAAGCAAAAAGTGATTTTAACATAGATAAAACTAATATAATTCTTCTTTATCTATTACTTATATATGGGTTCAATCATATGCTTCGTTTTAATTCTTCCGGTGATTTTAATTTACCTGTAGGAAATGTTGATTACAATAAAAATGTCTTCAATGCTTTAAATGGATATTTTGATTTTGTAGAGAATGAAAATATTAATTTTTCTAACCAAGATTTTACAGAATTTTTAGAAAACATAAAATATAGAAATGGCGATTTTGTATATTTGGATCCACCTTATTTAATAAGTGCGTGCGAATATAACAAAGGTTGGACAGAACAAAATGAACTGGTTCTTTTGCAACTCCTAGATAAATTAAATGAAAGAGGTGTTAAATTTGCTTTATCGAATGTCTTTACACACAAAGGACGAAGCAATGTTTTATTGATTGAATGGTCAAAAAAGTATCACGTTTATTCAGTTAAATCAAATTACATAAGTTATCATGACAATACAATAAAGGACACAAAAGAAGTTTTAATTACTAACTATCTTGTGGAGGATGGGACAAATGGGAAAAAGGAAAAATGAATATAAACCACTATTATTTACTACAACATTAAGAAACCCTGAAAGAATTAAAAGTTTCCTTTCAATTATAGCTAAATATGATAAAGAAATATTAACTAATAAACTAATTGATAAAATTGTGTTTGACTTAGTATCTTCGAAAATATATGTTCCAACTTATGTTAATAAAAATTCTTATTTGAAAAAGCAATTATCATCTGATTCTCCTTTTCAAATGAAGACACAAAAAAAATTATAGAAAATAGTAAGCAAGAACATAAAGAAGCAGGCTTTGATCGTGGATGGCCTTCAAGGTTTGATACTTGGTATAAATTCTTAAAAGAACTAGGGCTGGTTTATTATTCGATGAATGAACCAATTGAAATGTCTGAAGCTGGACTAAAATTGGTTATGGCAAATCAAGAAGGATATGAGCATTTAGAAGAACAAGTTTTTTTAAATTGTTTTGCAAAATATCAAAGAAACAATCCTTTTCGTCGTATAAGTAATTGTAATAATCCTCTAATACTTTTACTTTCTACGATTAAAGAACTTCAAAAATATTATGGCACTTCTTTTAGTGGCGTGTCCACTAAAGAAATACCTCTCTTTTTGGTATGGAAAGATGATAATTATAAAGGATTAGCAGAAAAAATCGTTTCAATAAGGACAACATATGGTTTTACTCCAAGTGATGATGCTATTTATGAAATATGCAAAGAAATATTAGGATTAACTAACGAAGATGAAAAAAGGTTTAAAAAAAGTAATCTTTTAAAGGAACTTCCTGATGAATTTATTAGAAAAATGAGATTGACTGGTCTTATATCAATTAGAGGAATGGGAAGGTTTATAGATATTAATAAAACCGAGCAATCAAAAATTAATTATGTTTTGACAAATTATTCAGAATTAAAGTCTTTCTCATCGGAAAAAGAATATTTTGATTACATGAAAATTATTGATTCTAATTTAATAAATATTAAGAGAAATATAGTATTTTCTAATTATGAATCAAGAAAGTTATTTTTACATTGGGTTAATTCGTTTGATTTAGATACACTTATTTCAGAAATCAATATTCTAATCAAAACAAATGCCAAATCTACTAATGACACTCTAAAATATATAAGTGAGCCATTAAGATTGGAATTTATAACAGCATTAATTCTTCAAAAACATTTTAAAGATGTTCTAGTTAAACCAAATTATTCATTTGATGATGAAGGAGTGCCTACGTCTTTTGCACAAGGTGGTATGCCTGATATTGAATGTTTAGATGAAAATGGTGATGTGCTTTTTGAAGTCACTTTATTAACTGGAACAACACAAAATATAAAAGAAATGCCTGCAATCTGTAGACATTTGCAAGATAGAAAAGAAAAACAAAATAATTCATTTAGTGTAATGCTTGCACCTTATATCCATAGCGATACTCTAAAATATGCTCAGTTTGCAAAATATAAAGATGATTTAGATATTATCCCGATTGATATTCCAACTTTTAGTTCGACAATCAAAAATAAAGTCAGTATTTTTGAATATAAATCGTAACTAAGAAGGAGGACATTATGAAAGCAGAGCCAGAACATTTAATAGATTTAATGTTTGATAACAAACGTCAATATCAAATACCTGTTTACCAAAGAAATTATGATTGGAAAAAAGACAATTGCATAGAATTATTTAACGATATTTTGCATGCATACGATAAAGAAAAGACTCATTTTTTGGGCACAATTGTTCAAGTTAATCAAGACGATGAAAATGGAATAAAGCAATATTTAATAATTGATGGCCAGCAAAGAATGACATCAGTATATCTTTTATTGAAAGCTTTATATGATCTTTCCGAGAAACCTGAAGATAAGGCAGAACTGGAAGGATATATTTTTAATTCGTCCAGTTCGAAAGAATATTCAATATCGGAACAAAACAAGCTTAAATTAAAACCTATCAAAAGTGATAATGAACAATTTATCTATTTAATGTCAAATAAAATAGATAAAATGGATAAAACAAGTAACATTTTTATTAACTACGATTTGTTTAAAGAGCTAATTAAGAAATCGTTGGAAAATGGCTATTCAATACGTAATGTCATTAAGGGTTTAAAATATTTGGAAATAGTAATGATAAGTCTCAAGGAATCACCAGATGGTCAAGGTGATGAGCCACAAGTTGTTTTCGAGAGAATTAATTCAACTGGAGAAGACTTGACATTAGCCGATCTTATTAGAAATTACGTCTTAATGACCGATAAAAACAGAGAATTTCTCTTCAATGAATACTGGATACCAATGGAAGAACTCCTCGGAAAGGATAATCTTGTTGATTATTTCATAAATTATTTGACTTTTAAACTTCCAGAAATTGTAGTAGCTAAAAATGCATACCAATCATTCAAAAAATTTGTAGAATTCAACAAAATATCAAATGAAGAAATTTTGCGTGATTTGAATAGATATTCTAAATATTATAACGCTTTTGTAAATCCAATTGCTAAAGGTTATTCAAATGATATTATGAATTTGTTAGGTGTATTTAGAATTTTGCAACAAACAACAATTTATCCTTTTTTCTTTAGCGTGTTTGACGATTTTGAAAATAAAACAATTGATGAAAGCACTTTGATTGACATACTTTTATTCTTCTTGAATTATACGTTAAGAAGAATTGTAACAGGAGTTCCTTCCAACTCTTTAAGAGGACTATACAAGTCTTTATACAAAAGAATATTTAGTGATGGAAACAAAGAAAATTATTTACAAAAAATATATTTATTTATGACCACGTTGTCTTCTACAAAAGATGCTGTTCCAAATGATACTATGTTTAAAGACGGATTATTGTATGGAAACATCTACAAAAATACAAAATTATGCAAATATATTTTAACAGTTTTAGAAAATGGTACTTTTAGTTCAAAAGAAACGGTTAACATTGATTCTAGCATAACTATAGAACACATCATGCCACAAAACAAAAATGAAGAATGGGAAAAGGAAATAGGAAAAGATTACTTTAGTGTTCATGAAAAATATCTTCATACACTGGGAAACCTAACTTTGACTGGCTACAATAGTGAACTCTCTGATAAACCATTTACAATAAAGAAGAATATGATCAAAGAAAAATCAAAATTTGTTTCTTTAAATAGTGATGTAATAAATCAAGAGCATTGGAATTCAAGTGCTATTTTAAAAAGAGCGGAAAGGTTGTCATCCATTATAATGGAATGCTTTAGATTGCCTAAATTGATTTTAGATAGTAAACCAGTCGTAATAGAAAATAATAAGCATAACGCAATGGATGGTGCCGATTTATCAAAGACAAAACCATCTTCATTCATTTTATTAGGGGAAAATGTCATAGTATCTTCTTATAGTGATATGCTACAAAAAATTATAAAATTGCTTTATGTTACTGATGATAAAATAATGCAAAAATTAGCCACATCAAATTACAAAATTCCAAATGCAACAAGAATATATTTGTCACTTGATAAAAGCAAACTTAGAAAACCTATTGAAATAGAAAACACAAATATATATTTTGAAACGAATTTAAGTGCAAACAACATAATGAGTTTTATAAGGGAATTGTTTTCAGAATATGATTTATCCAATGATGATTTTACATTTTACACTGATTAATTAAGCAAATTGGCAATTAACAGGAATTATTTATTTTGCGAGAAACTTTTGGAAATCGCGAAATTGAGTATTTAATTGTAAGAGCATAAATGTGAACTAAGAATAATCAATGCTTGATAACTCGTTAAATGCGAATTAAAAAAATATAGGGAGAAAATGAACATGGTTTTAGGTGTTAAAAAGAAAAATTTAATAGTTTATATAGTATGCCTCTTTCTTGGAGCTTTGCTTATATCATTATCTTTCTTATTTAAAAGTGATAGTGTTTGGAAAGATATATTTATAGGACTGGGTTGCAGTTCTATTCCAACTGCGCTAACTGCATTTTTTATAGAAAGAATTAGCGTTCAAAATGAAATTGATAAACGTAATAGATTAAGAAATTCTTTTTTGTGGGGACTTCCACATGGTGTAATTTGGATTGCAAAAACAATAATTGAAGAATATTATTCATCAAATTCAAACAATGAAATCTCGTTTATAGATGCGTTTAAAGCTTCAATTGAGAACATGGAACACGTTAATGCTAATGCATATGATTTAGAGAAATATGCAGAAATTAGAGAAAATACTATTAATAAACTATCTTATGGATGTTCATTATGCATAAGAGACGGCGAGTCAATCTTGCAAAACAAATAGGAGCTTAAAATAGAAGATATTTTTTCAGAAGATGAAATACTAGCCATTCAATATCTGTATGACAATTGCAATACAATTAAGGATTATTCTGTTATTTGCGAAATGGCAGAATGCATAAAACAATTCATCAATGTTATTTATGAAAGAATTCCTGAGGTAAAAGCAAAATTTGATAGAATGGCTATAATCGAGAATAATCACATTAAAAACTTGGTCGAATTGTCAAAATGATTCATAACACCATCCATCGAAAATGGTGTTTTTCTTTACGTTGCTATATTAAATATACTTAAAAAATGATATAATCGTAAATAACAGAATATTGAAATAGCAGCTGGAAATCGAGGTATATGTGATGGGGCGCGGCAAGAACAGTTTTTTTTCGTATCTAGAAGAGAATTTTTACGATCAAATTTATAATTCAATAAAGTCTTATGTGATAAGGCATAGGGAAGAGCTGATAATCGAACCAAAAGATTTGATTGCCACCGAAGACATTGATGTAGAGAGCATTTGATAGTCAGTGGATTTCTACTCCTGATGTAGAAATCAGTACACACATTATTTCATATTTTAACAGTCTATCAGATATAAAAAAAGAATGTCCTGATCTATATAATCAAGTGGACTTGGAAAAAACACAAAAGCAATATATTTCAGGTAAGTCAACTAAATCGGTAACTGTCAATTTCCAAGACTACCAATCATCTTATTACTATATAGAAAAAGCCTAATAATAAAAATGTGTTCCTTGATTTGGAACACATTTTTTATCATATTTTATTTGACATCATCGACATCAACCTTAACAAACTTTCCTTCGATAATCGAATATAGGTAACATTCAATTTTGTGAATGTCTATATTCAGCAATTCAGCTAAGTTCTTCCTATATATCGACACCTGTCTTCTATATGCCAAATCAGCTGTAGATGAAGTTTTATAGTCGATGACATACGATGTATCATCGGTTACTATAGCTAAATCGATGCTTCCTTCATGATGCGAGACAGGATCTATGAACTCGAATTCTTGATAGAACTGTGGATGTCTTCCAACTAAATTAGAAATAAAGTCTGATCGAATAAACTTGTCGATCAACATCTTTTCTCTTTCATTCTTTATAAAATCTGATTTAGGCAATGTAGGATAGTTTGACCAATCTAAGTTTTCTAATTCTAAATGAAGCTTGGTTCCATATTTCTCATTATCCTTATCTGCAAAGACTGAATCAGCCTTACTAGCTCTAGCAAAATTGTTGAGCTTATTCTTAGTTACCGAGTCAGGTAACGAATCACATAATCTAATAGAAAATGAATTTGAATCCAATAATTCTTGCTTATATGGGATATTAGATTTATCGACATCGCTGATGATATCTTCCATAGAATAATGAGCACAATCGCCATGTTGAAGTCTCATAAAGCTATGCGAAGCTCTAGCACCAAAATCTTCAAACGATTGAGGAAGAAGTCTAGTGGAATAGTAGAGTCTGCTCTTCATCGTAATGCTATTTGAAAAGACCATAACATTAGCTAATCTCGCTCTGGTTAAAGCGACATAGACCAAACGTAAGTGCTCGCTCAAATCATCTTCCATTTTTTGTAATTCGTGAGCTAAAAGCTGAGGAAAAACAAATTTGAACTCATTTTTCTTATCGGGATTCCATATTTTTCCTTCTCCATTAGCATCCTTTTTGGAATTATCTCTTGGGCATTGCTCTCGAATAAAATCCCTATCTGCCTTAGTAAAAGAAGGAATAAATCCATATTTTTCATCAAAGATAAGACTTCCATTCTCTTCTTTAGATTTAGGTCCTTTATTCGACATAGGAACTATGACAAAAGGATATTCCATACCTTTTGATTTATGAATAGTGGTAATCAAAATAGAATTACCTCTGGCTTTATAAAGTTTCAATTCCTGTGGAGTATCAGACAAATCGCCTTCTCTCAATTCCTTGAAGTATTCGATGAATTCATTATATGAGAATCCCATACTAGACAAGTTATCGATTTCGCTGATGAAGAAATTATAAGAAGAAAGTATTTCATCAGGATTGTTCAAAGTTGAAATCTTATAATAGACATCAAACTTTGAAAAGATTTCTTTGATGATTTGATTTGGCGATTTGATTTCGGACTCGCCGGGAACATTGACTTCATCGAGCATTTTCAAGACTAAAGGTCTTTTAGCTTCATCCAACGAGAGACAATTCTTAACATCTTCAATTATCTGAATGTCCTTTACGTTGAGCAAAAAGCTTCTTTCTACTGAAGCTATACAATGCTTGTATGAATCTAATTCATCATTTGTGAGTTTTCTACCGGATTTCATTTCAGTCAAATAATACTCTAGCTTGACCAAGTTTTCTAAAACCATAGTCGCTGTATTCATCTTAAAATCTTGGTCGATGTCCAAAGTGCAAGGAATATTCAAACTAGAAAAAGCTTTGACATATGGATTAGCTTGATTCTTTGCTCTTACTAGGATTGCAAAATCCCTATATTCGGCAGGACGTCTACTACCATCCCTCTTTTCGGTGACAATCACTTTTTCACTTTCGACCCAAGACTTAATTTTCTTGGCGATATCAAATGCAATTATGTGTTTCTTAAGCTGACCATTAGTAATTTTTGCAGGGAGTTCCTTATCTTCAAAATCATAATCATAAGAGCCTAAATCATTGAAATCAGTCGAGCTGATTTGGTTTAGTGTTTTGTTTGATGCTTTGATTTGTTGATTTATATCATTTGCATAATCTACACCTCCAACTTGTAACGTCATGTTGCTAGTAAAGAAGCTATTGACCTCATCTACGACTTGACTATCGCTACGATAATTATCAGTCATAGTCAATAATTCAAAATTATTGCCTTCTGGATTTTGATATTTACTCATAAATAAATCCGGCTTAGCATTTCTAAATCCATAAATAGATTGTTTGACATCACCGACCATGAAAGTGATATTTCTATTAAATCTGTTCTCGACGAAATTAACAGTGAATACTTTATTGTCATCATCCATTGCCAGCAATTGTTCTTCATCAGTTCCTAACAACATCAGAAGCTCTTCTTGTGAATTATTAGAATCCTGATATTCATCGACCATTATGGTTTTAATTCTATTTTTTTCTTCTTCTCTAATATCAGAATTCTCTTTTAATAGCTTAAGACACATATAAGAGACATCGAAGAATGTATATGCGTTATGTTCTTTCTTTTGCTCTTGAACTATTTCATGAATCTTCTTATTCAATTCAATTGCATAATCTATATATTCGGCATTCTTGTCCATCAATGCAACTGAGGTTTCGGTAGGTAAAATCTTAATCAAAGAATTCTTGATATTATCATAGGAGTCTTTAATACACTTCTTTTGCTTTTCCAATAATTCTAATTTTTGATCATCACCTTCATACTGACTTACAACTTCATTCTTCCACCAACTACGGTCCATCGGCCTAAAGATTTCTTTAGGACCGCTTTTCTTTCCTTGAAATGAAATGTTTTCCATATCACGAATCATATTTTGGATTTCAGAATAGTAATCCTGGCATTCAAGATAGTAATATTTCTCACCGATTTTTCTAATCTTTACTGCTGCTCTTTCAAAGAACGTTGCTGAGTTTTCCTCATCATTAGCCTGAACATCGACATAATCAAGTCTAAACTGATCCAATACAGCACCAAGAGCCATCATATATTCAGCAAAATAATTCAAGCAATAAAAAGTTGCATTATTTTGTATTTCTTCCTGATTACTTAAATAATTCTCTTTCCAATTATCGAATATATCTTCTGCATTAGATTCAGTCTGTCTCATCTTTTCCAATGAGGCAATCATAGATTTAAGTAATCCACTATTAGTTGAAACATCCCTATCAAAAAAAGATCTAATCTTTGAATTTGGATTGTTGAATTCCTCATTGATTATTTCATCTTCGACTTTATAAAACATATAGTCATTTACTGTTTGATCCAAAATAGTAAATGTTGGAGATATTCCTAATCTATCAGCATATTTTCTAACTATAGCATTTGAGAAAGAGTCAAATGTAGAAATCTGAGCCGAATCAACCTTTTCAGCTTCATCTAATAGCTTTTTGCTAGCTTCCTCGTTGATGAATGGATATTTTTCTTTTTTAGTTGCAAACTCTTTCAAATCATCCTTTATTCTATCTTTCATCTCTCTAGCTGCGTTATTGGTAAAAGTCAAAATCAGCATATCTGATACGGATAAATCCTTCACCAAGATTCCGTATAAGACTCTCAAAGATAGGGTTGTGGTCTTGCCACAACCAGCACCAGCAGAAAGGAGTATATTTTTATTAAAAGTAGTAATAGCTTCAAACTTTGAGTTATGAGACCCGTCGGGTGAAGTTCCATATTTTTTCATCAAGAACTCATTAAAATCAGCTAATTCATTATCGTTGAGCAAACCCATTTCATCAATTCTCCTTTTTGCTATCTTCAGTAGCATCGTCAATAGCATCATCTTTCACTTCATCATCGATCAAACCACCATCAGGCATTTTCATACCATCATAGTCCCCATGCACACTTGATAAAGTTGATTCATCAAAATTTGCAATGACTATCTCATGTTTTTGATATGGTCTTGTAAAACTAATGTCTGGATAATCATCTTCTGCCATGGCCTTGTTAGAGCCATTGTAGTAAACATAAGTTGGATATACAGGAAACCATTTAATTCTATTTGGATTGTCCTTATCAGTTAGTCTTCCTTCTCTCAAGTATTTAAGACAATAAAAATAAGAAGTCAGAGTAGCCGATCTGATTCTATCGTTAATACCCAGCCCATCTGTAGATGGGCTTCCATTGGGATATAAAGAATCTGATTTTGCACCAAACGTCAAATCTTTTGTGATGAAACCTTGAATCTTACAGATAAGATTGTATTTAACACCTTCTTTAGAAATATCATTTTTCGAAGTTAGCATTACTTTTTCATTAGATAAATTTTTAATAAAATCCGTGTTTTTAGATACATTATCGATTCCAAAAGCCTCTTGGAAATCTTCCTTGATAGGAAGATATTCATTTTTGAATGAATATCCAGTGATTATTCCACTATAGTCCAAATCATAGGGAGCCGAGTAAGGAATCCTACATATATAAGATCCTATTAAGTCTCCTGTTTTCATTCCATTTGCCTTCATGACTCTATCAAAAACTACCGAATACAAAGGAAGTTGAAGCATCCTACCCAAAAGGGAGTTAGTTCTATCGACATAATAGGTGGTAGAACTAGAAGTTTTATAATCCACCAACACATAATCATTATCGCTTCTATACACTTGATCATAGAAAACTCTAATAGATGAATTCATAGGCATGTCGATAGTAGCAGTAAATTCATCACCTTCTTCAGGTCTAATTTGCTCCCATCCACATGTTTCTTCAAACTTTTTTAATATTCCTAAATCATGACCGGTAAAATTCAAATCAGCATTCTTTAAGAAATATATTAATTGATTTCTATTCATTCCACAAAAGATTTCAGGAATTGGATGTCTGGCACCATTTAGAAGATTATCGACAGTTTTGTCAAAATCAAACAAGTCTCTTTCCTCTGCATGAGCATGAATCAATTGACCTGCTATATTTGTAAAGTTCGATGATCCCTTCAGCTTTAAAATATTTTTACAATAATAGGAGAAAGGATTATTCATATAGCAATCCAAGGATGTATGAGACAATTCGATTTTAGAGTTCTCCTCAAAATAATTCCTAAAATACTCTTGAGTTTCTTCATCACTATCGAAATCGTTATCGTAAGAGCAATAAACATTTGCACTTTCCTTAGCATTCTTAGAAATTGCTTCAGCCATATCATCTTCATATCTAACAGAATCATATCTGTTATGAAGAATAGAATGATAAAAACTTAGGTCCTTTCTTCCTTCTCCAATAACAGAGCCGTAAGAATCATATTCATTAATTGAGTTATCTATTTCCGATATCCAATCAGATCCCTTTAAGAAAAATACTTTTGGATATTCCTGAAAACAATCATTGGCCGCTCTCGACATCCTTACATTTTGAGAAAGCGAAAGATTATCTTTTATTATCAATTCTTTGGATTTATTCTCTTCAGTAGATAGTTGCTCATAAGTAAATCTTCTCTTATAGGCATCAGCAATCATTCCATTATCCTTTGATACTGAAACTAAAGCATCGGAGAATCCTAGAACTAGTAGGTGTTTGGAAGGAACTAAGTCAACTAAATTATCAACCACACTTATTCCTTCGATTCCATCATCAAAGTCGATTGCTGAAGATAAAGAACTTTCCAAATATTCAACAAGTAAATTCAATGGTAAATCTATATTTCTTTTTTTCTTTAATGTATAGATAGTAGATAAAACTTTGATGATTGCTGACTGTGCTGTCGTATTTCTTATAAGACTAGCTTTTATAGCTAAGTCATCTAAAGACATTCCACCTTTTACATCGTTGATAAACTCTTTAACTTCTTTTATATTTCTCACGCAATCAATAGGAACAGAAACTGGTAAATTAAATAATGAAGCTGTATTCTTTACAATGCTGAAATAAGAACTAGGACAAACAATTTGATAATCAGCAAAATCTACTTTTCCACCCTTTATATCATTTGATACTTCTGAGCATAACCAATTCAATCCCTCAAGAACTTCAATCCAGGATTCACCATAGAGAATTACTTTTTCAATGAAATTATCATGATAAACATTTAAAAAATCTTTCACTTCTTTAAAAGAGTTAGAGATATCAATATTTAATGATTTGAAAGCACTAATCAAATCATAATCATTCTTAGTATATCCGATAATAATTACTGGTCTAGAATTTAATGCATATTGATTCATATAATCAGGCTTATGCAAATAGCCATTAGTAATAGCATTATCTCTAAGTTCTCTCAATTTAATTAATGTTATAGATTCATCACCACTAAAATTCTTATTATCAGTAAGAAGATGGAAACTTTCAAAATTCTTTTTTGCAATAGCAAATGAGACATTTCTATTCAAAGCATACGATAAGACATCTTCTTTTTCATAAGTATAAAAGGCACTATCTAACACATCTTTCTTAGAGAAATAATGAGCATGTTTGAAAACTCTATTTTGAATTAAATAAAGCTTTAAATTATCAGGACAAATAACATTGATATCAGTAGTTATCATATTGCTTAATCCTCCTTATATTATTTTACTTCTATTTTTGTTTCTAGAAATACAAATATAAAATATCAATTAAGTATTGCTATATTTTTTACCCATTGTTTTCAATCAACAATTCTAAATTAGATTACAGAAATTCAATCGAATAACACTTTGCTGATGAAAAAAATTAGGCATGCATCTATTAAAATAAACACATGAGTCTCTACCTTTATGCTATAAAAAAATCAAATAATTCTTTAAAAAATTATTTTTTAATATTTAAACTTTATTTTTGGCCAAATTTATATTTATAAATTAAAATTGGTTATCCAAAATATCAATGTATTTCTTTTATTCTTAAAAAACTAATATATATTATATTTATAACAACTATACATTATTTTTAATAAGTGATAACTATTAAAATTTTCCTTACAAATATCTTATCTACTTTTCGTGGACAAAGATGTAATACCCTATTTTTCGTGGAAATCTTATAATTTTATCGATTGGAGATAAAAACATGGATCAAATTAAAACCGGAAACTTCTTAGTTAGTCTAAGAAAAGAGAAGAACATTACTCAACAGCAATTAGCCGATATATTGCAAGTCAGTGTAAAGGCAGTATCCAAATGGGAGTGTGGCGAAGGTTATCCTTCTCTTCAAAGCTTAAAAGATTTATCTGATTTCTATGGTGTTACCGTAGACGAAATCATAAATGGTGAAAGAAATAAAACAGAAGTCAAAGAATCAGTCAATACTACCACCCAAAGCAAAGAAAAGAAACCATTGAACTTTCCTATCCTAAGATCTATTTCTTTAGGAATAACAGGATTAGGAATAATGCTTTTTTTCATTATAATTTATTGTGCTTATTCAACAGCAGGTGGTTTAATTTGCATACTTTTCACAACCTTAATAGGATTAGTTTTAAGCTTAATAGAATTGAAGCATTATAAAGATAGAAAGAATAGCATAATAGCCTTATTCAATTATGAATTCATAATAATTGGAATAGCTCTATCCTTTATTAGTTTTTGTTTCTCGTTAGGCAAATTTACTGTTACTTACGGGAATTACTACGTTACATTTGACTCTTTTCATTTCGCAATTGATTTCTCTAACATTGCAATATGCCTTATAGGATTCCTAGTATTGTTGATTTGGGGTGGAATAGAATATGGGCTTTATCTTAAAAAAGGAAAAGATTTCTTCGATGCATTGAAAGACAAAGGAAATAGAATTCTTGCAGTTAACAATGTTAGTCTTATTATCGTCTTAGTAATATATTCAATGTCTAACATGTATAAATTCAACACTAGTTCTATTTGGTATGGAGTATTGTTCTTTGCTATTCCAACTATATTTGAAATTGTAGATTCCATAATCGATAAACATGAAATCACCTTCAAATCCATCAATTTAGCTCTATGTGTAGCAGCATTGATAGGAAGTATTACAATTCAATATGTATTCAATGAATATGTATTTGATTTGGAAACAATAATATTTATAGAAACTTCAATTTTATCTTTCGCATTGTCCTTTGTAATATCTTCTTTAAAGAAAAAAGAAGTAAAATCAATTGAAAACAAATAAAATTATTGACTTAAATATTGAATCTGTGTAAGTGCTTACACTATAATTTACTCATAGGAAGGAGGTTTCTCCTAGTATGGATATATACATTCAAGATATAGCGACGATGTGGAATAATGGTTGGGACATAACCTTATATTCATTAATAGTAATTGTTATAAGTGCAATACTTACTGGACTGATAGGACTAGAAAGAGAAAAGCATGGATATTCAGCAGGTTTAAGAACTCATATGCTTGTAGGTTTCGGATCTACTTTATTCACTATTGTTTCAAAGTATGCTTTTGGAAGCGGAGATCCTGGAAGAGTAGCTGCTCAAGTAGTTACAGGTATCGGTTTTATAGGTGCGGGAACGATAATCCAAAATGGAATCAACGTCAAAGGATTGACTACAGCTGCTACCCTTTGGGTGGTGGCTGCAATAGGAATGTGCTGTGGAGTCGGCTATATTTCTGTAGCGATGATAGGAACTTTAATTGCTTTAATAGTTCTAATTGTTCTAAAACTATTGGAAGATAAAAATCCAGGTAAAAAGTCATATAGATTAGCCTATCTTGTTTCTAAAGGTGAAATGACTTTGTCAAAGGCTGTAGCAGCCATGGACGAAATGAATGTCATCGTCAAAGATATAGATATCAGTTCTGCTATGCACGAAAACACTAGATGCACAAAAGTAGTCCTGACTTTAAAGATAAAAGGTATGAATACAAAAGCTGAAGTAATGGATAAGTTGATAAATATACTCCAGCCTCTGGCAATGGAAGAATTGACTTGATCATTATCCGCTCGAATTAAAATCGAGCGGATTTTTATTAAAAACCGTATTCTAGGATCAAAAATATAGCTTCAAGATCTGGTCATTTTACATATAGTCAATAAAATAAGATCAGAAGGTATATTTATGGAACAAACTGATGAATTATTCGTTTCTTCATTGATAAACGCATATATAAAAGATAATGATGATATCAATTCTGATTTTTCACCTGAATTCATTTATAACTCAAACAATAAACTAGATAGAAAACAAGTAATTAAAGTATTAGCTGAAAACCTTAAGACTTGCGATGAATTCATGTTCTCTGTAGCTTTTATCAGCGATTCAGGAATAAGTCCATTAAAAATAGCTTTAAAAGAATGTCAAAACAAAAATGTGAAAGGCCGGATATTAACTAGTAATTACTTGGATTTCACAGAACCTAAAGCCTTAAAAGAATTGGATGAAATGCCAAATGTAGATGTAAAACTATTATGGATTGATGACAAATTTACAAAAGATGAACCATCAGGATTCCATACAAAAGGATATATTTTCAAATTCAAAGACACATACAAAATAATAATCGGATCATCGAACTTAACAGGATCAGCATTAACATCTAACGAAGAATGGAATAGCCTTATAGTCACAAAGAAAGATGGAAAAATAGCAAAAGATATTTTGAATAGATTCGAAACACTTTGGAGCAATGATCATTCATTGAGCATAAAGACAATAATCGACAAATATGAAGAAGAATATGAATCTTTCAAAGAAATAAGATTATCGAATTCAAAAGAAATCAAGAAAGAATTCAAGCCTAATTCGATGCAATTAGCATTCTGTACCAAACTTAATGAATCCATAGATAAAGGTGATAAAAGAGGTCTTTTGATTTCTGCGACAGGAACTGGTAAAACATATGCATCAGCATTCGGTGTTAAATCCATAAAAGATAAAATTGATTTAAAGAAAATGTTGTTTATAACCCATAGGGAAACGATCTTAAAACAAGCTATAGAAACATATAGAAATGTTCTTGGTCAAGATATCAAAGCAGATTTATTTTCTAATGGGCATCACGATATAAAAGACAAGGATTATATTTTCTCTACAGTCAATACGATGAATCTTCATTTGAAAGAATTCACAAGAGATGAATTCGATTTAATTATAGTCGATGAATGTCATCGAATTGGAAAGGAAGGAATGTATCAAAACATTTTAAACTACTTTCAGCCGAAGTTTCTTCTAGGAATGTCTGCAACACCAGATAGAACTGATGGATACGATATTTATAATTTCTTCGATCATAATATCTTATATGAGATAAAACTATACAATGCTTTGGAATCAAAAATGTTAGTTCCTTTTTATTATTTTGGAATATCGGATATCCTTATAAATGGGAAACAATTGAGCGATGATGCAACATTCGATCAGCTGACATGTGATGATAGAATAGACAATATAATCAACAATAGAAAATATTACGGATCATCTGGAAGTAGAATCAAAACTTTGATGTTTGTATCAAAGATTGAGGAAGGGATAGAATTATCAAAGAAGCTGAATAATCGTGGGCTCAAAACGATTTTCCTATCAGGAAGCAGTTCAAATGAAGATAGGGAAAAGTATATAAAACTATTGGAAGAAGACAATACTAATAATCCATATTTAGATATGATTTTAACAGTCGACATCTTCAACGAAGGAGTCGATATTCCTTCAGTGAATCAAATTATTCTTTTAAGACCTACACAATCTACAATTATATTTCTCCAGCAATTGGGTAGAGGTCTAAGAAAATTTGAAGGCAAGGATTATTTGACTTTAATCGACTTCATTGGAAATTATAAGAATGATTTCATGATTACAGATTCGTTCTCTTCAAAGAATAATGGAGAAGAATATCAGTCTAATGGCGGTGGTCGAGACGCATCTAAAACGACAAAAATAATGCTTCCAGGTGGAAGCATTATAGACTTCGACCCTATAACAATGAAGACAATAGTCGAAATAAGCGATAAGGCGAGAGATTCTGATAGTAGAAGAATTAAAGAACAATATATAGCTATTAAAAACAAGTTAGGCCGTATTCCAACTTTAATTGAATATGATGAAAATGGAGATTTGACAGGCAGAGTTTTCTTAGATTTATTCAAACAGACTTACTATGATTTCTTATCGAAAGAAGAAAAAGGAGTATTTGATATATTAAGCCAAGAAGATAGGGATGAAATCAAATATCTATCCAATAGTTTTGGAAATGGATTAAGAATTCATGAAAGTCTTCTTCTCAAAACTTTGATTGAAGGTGGAAATGAAGAAGAATTCATAAAGCAATTACCTATAAATCAAATTTATGATGAAAAAACTAGAAAGTCAGTGATATCAGTACTAGATACGTCATTCTTATCAAGCAAAGGGTCTTTGGCATATTCGACTATCACAATAAAAGACGATAGAATCCAATTATCAGACAAATTCAAGCAGCATCTTCTAAATAAAACATTCAATAAGTTTATAAATGAAATAATCGATTATTCAATCTATTCAAATAAGAAGTATTTTTCCAATGTGACAGGAATCAATAATTTTGTTCTATATGAAAGATATTCTAGAAAGGATGTCTCTCGTTTGATCAATTTGACTAAGAATCAAGAAAGCACGATATATGGATATAGAATCTTCAAAGATCTAAATATTGTCCCTATATTTGTAACCTACAACAAGCATTTAGATAAAGAATCACAAATCAATTACTCCGATTACTTCAAAAATAAAAATATCTTTTGTTGGGATTCAAGGCATGATAGAACGATTGAATCACAAGAAATAAAAGACTTGTTGAGCGTAGCTAAGAACAACGGCCAAATAATGTTGTTCGTACAGAGAGAAAATCCAGATAACAAAGATGGTTTAAATAAACGTTCTTTCTACTATCTAGGAAACACAAAAATACAAAAATGTTTCAATTCGATAAACACTACTGAATCAGGAAAGAAAACAAACGTGGTCAAGTTTGAATTGAGGATGGACAATCCTATTCCAGAATATCTTTATAAATACTTCGTGATTTAATAAGAAACAACTGAACTGAATGATTTTATGTATCATCAAATCTTTAAATACAGATTGGAAGAAATCTTTTAGATGGATTTCTTCAATTCTTTTACAACGAGTAAATCAGCTGGTAAAAAATCGATATTATCCAGTTGATCTTTGGTTATGAATTTAGCATCTTCAGCCTCAACTAATTCTAAGTGGCCATCTATCAAAGAACAGATAAAACACTCCATCTTCAAATGAAAATTCGGATAATCGTATTCTACAGTACATAAATATTTATCTATGTTTATATCTGCTTCCAATTCTTCTTTAATCTCTCTTTTTAAACATTCTTCAGGGGTTTCACCTTCTTCTATTTTTCCACCTGGAAATTCCCACCAATCTTTAAATTCCCCATATCCTCTTTGCGTAACAAAGATTTTATTATCTTTCATTATTATAGCTGCCGATACATGAATATTTTTCATTGCTGACTCACCTCTTACAAAACAGTATTTTATCTGGTGAAGGATCAGAGATCAAATCAAAAATATCATTTGGCTTGTTATTTAAAAAACATTGGAGTAAAATACTCCATTGCAACCTGTCCGAGAGTTAATCATTCCTCGGTTTTTCTCATGGGCATGGTCGAGCTAAAATTCCAAGGAGGAAAACTATTATGGCATTAGCAAAAGAAGAAATCGTCGAACTTACCAAGAAGTACGGAAAGGACGAGAAGGACACTGGTAACACCAAAGTCCAAATCGCTCTTTTGACCAAAGAGATTGCAGATCTCACTGCTCACCTTTTGGCCAACACTCACGACTATTGTGCAAAGCGTTCTTTGACAATCCACGTCGCAAAGCGTACCAAGCTTCTCACCTATCTCAAGAGAACCGACTATGAGGGATATCAAGCCCTTATCAAGGATCTCAAACTCAAAAAGTAATTCGAGTTTCCATGTCATATACCCGCATTTCAAAACAATGCGGGTCTTTTTATTCCAAAAAATAAGGTAAAATATATAAGATGAAGGAAGGAATAGATATGATCGATAGTTTCAATGATGTTCTCAAAGCTAGAAGATCTACTAGAGAATACACTGAAGAAGGTGTATCCAAGGAGGACATGCAACAAATAGCAGAAGCTGGTACATTAGCTCCAAGCGGAATGGGTAGAAAAGAATTGATGTTTGTTGGATTGACGAACGAATATGCGAAAGAATATTTGTCGATTGCAAAGAATAAATTTGGAATGGATAGATATTATGGTGCAAAGAACATAATCCTTGTATTTAGAAACAAAGAAATCGAATCCTTATATCTTTTGGATGTCGGTGCTGCTATGGAAAGCATGTTGCTCAAAGCTACAAACTTAGGACTTCAATCTTGTTGGATTCATGCTGCTAAAGATTTAGCAAAAAATAAAGACTTTTCTAAATTCCAAGAGAAGCTTGGATTAGATAGCAAATACGAAATATTAGAATCTATAGCTATAGGACATGGCGAAAAAACTATAGATAAAGAAGTGGACAATTCCCGTGTCAAAGTATTCTAAACATAGAATTGCCATCTTAGGTGGTGGAGTAGCCGGAGTCTCTTTAGCTCTATTCATAAAAAATAGAGATCCTAGTTTTGAAGTCTCGATTTTTGATAGTTCAAAAAAAGTGGCTTCTAGAATTCTTATATCTGGAAATGGACGATCAAACTTCTTCAATACAGACTATTTCAACCCATCGAACTTGGAAGACCCAATCTTTCACAAAGCAAAAAGTATCGTGGAAGGATCGATAGGATTAGATGCTTTTAATGAGTTCATCAAAATAACAAATTGTCCTTATTTCAATCAAGGAAATCTCATATATCCTTTTGCGAACAAATCATCTGCTTTATATGATTCAATGATGGATAAAATCCAACAGTACAAAGCACAAATAATTCATGAGAAAGTAATTGATGTATTTGAAAACAAAGATGAATCTATTTCTTTTAAAACTATCAATGAAAATAATGACATAAAGAAATACTCATTCGATAAAGTATGTCTTTCATTCGGTGGTAATTCATTAGCGTATCCACCTTTTGATTGGTCTATTTTGAAATCCTTAAATTTAAAACATATCGAATATACCCCCGCTATTTGTCCTATAAAAGTAAAAGAAAAAGGACTTAAAGCCTTAGATGGAATAAGAGCTAAATGCATCATGTCTCTTTATAAAAAGGATGATTTGATTTATAAAGAAGAAGGCGAGATATTATTCAAACCTGATGGATTATCTGGAATATGTATCTTCAATGCATCGATTAGATTAAATCCAAATGAATTGAATTCATATTCTATTCATTTGGATTTAACTAAGCATTCCAATTCTAAGATAGAAGTAGATATGAATAATATCTATTATGCATATCCAAAACAATTGAGTGAATATATAGTTAAAAAATCTAAAGAAGATAATAAGACTTTAAATAATGAAGCTAGTGATCTATCATTCCAAATTCAAGGGTTATATCCTTTTAAGTTCTCACAAGTATCCAAAGGCGGTATCGATTTCTCTGAAATCAATACAAAAAACATGAATCTAATCAAGCATAAAAATATCTATACTTTGGGTGAAATGCTAGATATACCATTACCATGTGGCGGTTATAATATTGGATTGTGTATAATCGAAGCCTACAAAGCCATGTTAAGTTTATTAAGTTAGGAGAAAGAAGCTATGGAAACAAACATAAATCAATTAGTTAAAGACAATTTAGGATCTTATCCAGCTCAGATCTTTGAAGAGTACTTCAACGAAAGAATTCCGGAAGCTGATAGGGATGGAACATTAGCTGTTTTAAAGAACACACTAGATATCTTAAAACAGACAGGTAATCTCCCAAAGAATTCTTCCTTATACTCATTGGTCTTCGATTTAATAAACTATTCGTATGGTGAATGGTGGTTTGCAGTAAGAGATAACAAGAACAAAAAAGAAATAGTAAAAGACCATTCTTTGATCGTTTCACTATCAAATAAAGTTGCTGTTAAATTCTTGCTATTGGTAAGAGGAGTTAGAAAAGGTCAACTTAAAATATCTTCTTTGAGTCCTTATTCACCAGTCAACACTGCTTTAAAAGCCTTGATTACTGAGCTTATAAATCTCAATTTTCCTTTCATACAAAACAATCCTCAGAAGACTTTAATCAACGATTTGTTCGGAAGGATTTTCTCAAAATCAAATGGAACTTTAAAAATGTTATCGCAAGGTTTAGCTAGTGATGCATATGTATCGTGGAGAACATTGCATGAAGCAGAATGCATCCTTGCAATCCTAGTTAAAGATGGAAAACCTATGCAGGATGAATATGTCCAACATATCATCTACGATAACGCCTTTAGAGGATCTATACAATCCAAAGAGAGAACAGACGAAATATTCATAGCTTTAAAAGCTGATTTAAAGTCTCACGGATTGAAGAGTAAAGATATGAAGAAGTTCATCGAATACGGATGGCTTTATCAAACACCAGAATACAAAACATTGGAAGAGAAAGGAAAGCTATTTGAAAAATACGCTGTTTCTATTCGTGATTCAAATGGAAAAGAAGGATCCTTTAAAATCATTAGAGGCCCATCTATCGAATCTGAGGACTATCCTTTATTTGAAAAATATCGTGCTGAATTGATGTCATGGGATCACAACCAATTACATGATTTTAAATTGAACTTCAGGGATGGAATAGAATTCTTAGCCGGACTTTCAAAATATTCCGAATGGTACGAAACAGCCAGTGAAGTCACACATTCCTCACCTGTTTTCTTCTATTCAAACGATCAATTCTTCTTTGACTTATCAACTGTCGCATTATATCAGTTAGTACTAAGAGTCACAGGAATCTTCATGTCATATATGGACGAAGTATTCTCGGCCAATCCAAACACAAAGGGATTAGTTCTTCAGCTAATCTCTTATGCCAAAGAGATGTGTGATGATCAATGCCAAAGATTTAAGAATCTATATGGAATAGATGTCTTAAACGACGAAGGTAGTGTCAAGGATCCACATTCGAGAACAAGAGCTGAAAACAAGAGTGTGGATGATGGTGAAGCCTTCGATAAGCTGAGTGATTCTATGGATGATAAAAACTAAAAAAGGACTATTTAAAATGAGTGAAAAAACTATATATAAAAACCTTCCTATTGTTAGTGCCAAATGTACAGGATTGGATGATTTAGGGCAAGGTGTATGCAGGGATAAAGATAACATTCTTTTCGCTAGAGGACTCCTTCCCGGTGAGGAAGGTGAAGTACAGCTTAGAGCTGTCAAAGGGAAAGTTGCTTTTGGTGACACGATCAAAGTCACTAAAAAAAGCCCTGATAGAGTCAAATGTCCTTTTGAATTGACAGAGACAGGAATATCAGATCTAGGTCATTTAAGATACGAAAAAAGGCTTATCTATAAACAAGAAAACATAAGAAATCTTATAAAGAAGTTCACCCATCTCGATATCGAAGTAAAGCCAACAATTCCTTGTCCTTTAAAAGATGGATTTAGAAACAAAATACAAAGACCTGTAAAGTATTCTGCTAAAGAGAAAAAAATAGTCAGTGGATATTATAGAATCAACACCCATAAGCTAGTAGAAATGGAGCATTGTCCAATCGAAAGCAAATTATCCGATATAGTTTTGACCAACCTTTTAACCATATTGAACAAATATAATATTCAGGCTTATGATGAGGATTCACAAGTAGGACTATTACGTCATATATTGATCAGAACTTCCTACAACTACCAAGAAGCTTTAGTCACATTAGTCGTCACAAGTTTTGAAGTTCCAAATCTCGAAAATATAATTAACGAATTAATAGAAGTATGTCCTGAAGTTAAATCGATAACACTGAATTTAAACAAGAGAAGAACAAATGTCATTCTAGGAATGCTCGATAAAGTTGTATATGGCGATGGCCATATAAAAGATTCGATTCTCGGAAAGTCATTTATCATATCAGCCAAATCCTTCTATCAAACGAATCCATCTCTTTTAGATCAACTCTATGGGAAAGCAATCGAAGGCCTTAATCTAAACGGAACAGAAACTATATTAGATGCATATTGTGGAACTGGTACAATTGGAATTTGTATGGCTGACAAAGCTAAGAGAGTTGTCGGTGTAGAAATAGAGAGCAGCTCTTATGAAGATGCTTTGATAAATGCTAAAAACAACCATATAAAAAACATTAACTTGCACTTAGATGATGCGACTGAATACCTTCAAAGAACTGATGAGCATTTCGATTGTATAGTCTTAGATCCTCCAAGAAAAGGAACAACACCAGAGTTCATTAAAGCCTTGATAAAAAACGGTCCTGAAAAAGTAGCATACATATCTTGTGACCCTGCTACATTAGCTAGAGATTTAAATCTATTAAAGAATGATTATTCAATCATTTCAGTACAAGGTGTGGATATGTTCCCTACTTCGCATCATGTGGAGACGGTGGTGTTGCTGAGTAAGAAAAACGGCTGAAAAAGGCCAAAAATCGATAAAAATTGACGGATTTCCTTCTTTCTAAAAATGAGGGAAATCCTTTTTTTGTTGCAAAAACGCCTCAAATCGCGGTAAACCGGTAAAAAATAGGGCTTTACTTGTATGGGGAAATAGGTCGACTTCAAAAATGAATATCCAACCTACCTCGTATCGATATGGGAATAGGTGACCGGTATGTTTACACGATGGAAGAAATAGGTGAAAAAGCCAGTATTTATCGGATTTTTCGAAAAATCACGATTTTCAGATTTTTTGCGTTTTCGGGGTAGACTGCAACTACACAGACAACCTGGAAAACCAGTTATGGGTCGAAAAATGGCAAAAACGTTGGTATAGTTTGGTTGCGAGACGAAAAACAAATAGGTTTGTTGATTGTGCGAGTTTCAATAAAAGATATTTGCTCGTGCGTTTCATTAATCTTTTTAGGCTTTGCACAAAATACATTTCTCGATTTTATGTTTCGTTTTGACTTAAACCAATGAGTGAACCAATGAGTGAACCAATTATTGAACCAATCTAGGCTTTAAAGTACACTATTGTTACTATTGGATAGGGGATACCACATGAGTTTTTCAGCATCACAAAAAAGCATAGATGAAATTCTCTCAAGGAATTCATCATATCTAATCCCTAAAAACCAAAGAAAATATGTCTGGGGTGAAACCGAATGGTCAGAGCTCTTCGAAGATATATTTTTGATAGAACAAACGAAGGATTACTCGCATTTTATCGGCTCATTCGTTTTTTCTGAGTCAAAGAATCAAAACGATTATATCGTTGTCGATGGCCAACAACGTATGATCACAATTTCAATTTTGCTCTGTTGCATGGCCAGTGTTTTGCTTGAAATTAATGAAGAAAAGGTTGCATCTTCCTTTTTGCAACCATACCTAAGTGGTTCAAAAGATGGAGAAGAATATTATAAGATCACAAGAGATGATGGACCATTCTACCTAACTTACTTAATTGACGAACTTAAGAACAACAATCCTGTTACGGCTGTTAAGGCGGAAGATATTCTTAAGGAAAATTTCGATGAAAAAGATCGATACAACGGAAGACTTTTGGAGTGCTTCCTGTTTTTCCAGAAGAAGATAAACGAATATATAAAAAGCAAAAAGAAAAGCAAGAAAGAAACTATCGTTGAGCTGAAATCAAAACTTACTGCGTGCCAATGCATCGAGATCGATGTGGGATCGGACGTAGAGGGATATAGGGTCTTTGAAACTTTGAATGCCAGAGGGATTCCTCTTGAACAGCACGAACTTATCAAAAACTATCTGTATAGTTATTTGAGAAGCAAAGAGAAAATCAAAAATCTTGATTCGAAATGGAGCAAGATTATGGCTAATGTGGCAACCGATAAGAAGGATTATTTTCCTGCGTTCATCAGTCATTATTGTGCGCATAGATTTGGTAAAATCGGGAAGAACGATGAGTTCAAAGAAATTCGCAACAACGTGCCGAAAGGCAAGGTTGAGGAATTGTTAACGTCCCTCTATCACTGCTCAATTTATTATTCGTACATCATTGACCCTGATAAATATAAAGCCGAAAAAGATAGCTCATATTCCGTTTATGTCTCGCTCAAGTTTTTTCATAATCTGAAAATCAGACAGGCTCGTCCATTGATTCTTTCACTTTTTGAAGCCTTTAACGACAATAAAAAGATTCAAAAAGAGCAGTTTGAGAAGTCGATGACACTACTTGAGAATTTCTACTTTATGTATGTTGTTTTGTTGAAGGGAACGACCAATAAAGTAGATAACGCCATTATGCAGCTTTCAAAAAATATCTTTGATGCTACAGATTCTATAGATTCTTGTCAAATGTTAAGAGATGAATTGTCAAAATTCGTATCGGAGAAAGAAAACATCAAAAAACAGTTCAAATCGATTGGATTTTCCAATAAGAATCCGAAATTCGATAACTCATCAAACAAGAAGTGCGTCAATTACATCTTTGAGAAAATCGAAAAATTCTATGATGAAAATGATGAGTTGCAAACAATCAAGATAGCTTCAATTGAACACATATATAACGATAGCGAATCTGAAGATTTTGCTTCATACATCGGTAACTTGCTTCCTCTATCCAAAAAATTGAATAACAAAATTTCGAATAAAACGTTCGAAGAAAAAATAGCGTTTTATAAGAAATCCAACATGCTTTGCGTCCGCAAATTTGTAGAGCACCATGGGGACCAAAAGGCGTGGGGGAAAGAAGATATCGAAAAAAGAAGCGAAGCAATTCTTAACGACTGCTTCGATAAAATTTGGCAATTTTAATACTCACGAAATTGATTGTGCTTGGTGAAAAATAAAATCTGCCATTTCATGGAGCTCAAATGAAAATGCCCGTGCTATTTTCCGCAACGTTAGTAGCTTGACATCCTTGGACGCTTTCATTTTTCTGTAGTCATTTTCGCTTATGCCAGACAATGAAATTAGTTTCTTTTTTGTGATATGGCATTTCTTCATCAAATTCCATAAGCCGTCATAGCATGTGTAGCTATAAAGGTCTCTATCACCTCCTTCAGGAGGCGAAGAGGCCTTTTTTCCCTTGCAACGACGCACTCAAGATGGTCTTTTATGGCGAGCAGTATGTCTTTCGCGGCAAAAGAAGGCCTGACTCTTATCCCAAGCCCTTTGAAATCGGCAATCATCGACTTCATGGAGTCATTATCAAGCCCACAGTAGCTCAGCGCTTCCTCAAATCCGTCCTGGCATAGGAGTGACGGATTGAGGATCAACGCATCGCTGTAAGAGATGTCTTTTTTGCCGTTTGGGTTCATGAGCTTCCTTGCATACTCTCCCTTGTGTATTGCTTCCATGACTTAAGCTTTGTCCTCATCGAAATACCTCAGAAACCACGACCATATCGTTTCGTAAACGATGGAAGCCGTGGCTTTTTCTTTGACCTGAAGCACCCTCCGTATCGCATTGAATAGACATCTGGAATTCTTCCCAAGCATTAAAATGTTCATTTCCTTGCATTTACTGAACAGGAAAAAAATGATATAAAAGGAGTGTGGTAATCAGTACCGATTTGAGGAGGCTCAAAGGAGGTACCGTACTTGAAAGATTATCACAAGGCCACATTAGACAAAAAAAAGACCGGTTTATTGATTAGGGATGCCATCATGGCATCAGGGATTACAATTGAGGGAATATCCGTATTATTGGAACTATCCACTCCAAGAGTCATCTATGAATGGATGAGCGGCAACAAACTCCCAAGTCTAGAAAACCTTGTTAATTTGTCTCTAATGTTTGATGTAAAGATAGAGGATCTTGTCGCTTTGCGATAAGGCCTCTTTTTTTGTACTGACAGTACATTCAATAAATTACGAATTTAATTTAGAATATAAGAGTATTAGACATTTTACTTTATAAGTAAATTATAGTAAAATTAAGTAGATACAAAGAGCGTGTTCTTAACCGTAGTTTAAGAGCTTTACCTATATGGGGTGTCGGAATGAATGCGAGGGCTGGGACAATCCTGTCGCAGGAGTAAACCGATTGTTAGAAGCAAAAACCCAAGAGTGGTATGGCGTATCATCCAAAATAAACTGAGGGATATAGTTTATTCAGAAAGGGTGTGGCCATGCCATGCCCCTTTTTGTTTACTTATCCCAAAAGGATGGCGGCCATGAAGAAGAACAGCAAAAAGACTATAAAATTATATGATGAGAATGCGTATGACCAACTCGATTACTACGGGGTTTTAATGAAGAACGGCAGAGCTAGAATAGACACAAAAAGATATAAGAAATTCTTCAATATCCCCGATTCTAAAATAGAGCATAGAAAGACTGTTTATTACATCCCGACAAAGATTCATAGATTGGATTATTACTGCAATGTATTTCGAGACTTCCTATCCTCATTGAAAGATGAATGGAATAGGGAATACTCAAGAGCAATCAAACTCATAAAAACGCCTACAGAAGTCGAGTCCGATACAGTGGCATCTAGCCTGTCAACGGGGATTTTTGAGTACGATGAAGCTTGTTCTATTGGAATGATGGCAGGCATAAAAAGAGATAGCCAATATAGATATGTAATCAAATCTATGTATGCCCAGTTTTTCCAGCAGGCAATGTCCCAAGTCGATGCTTTGAGCTTGAAAGTGATTGTTGCCGAAGGCTATCAGAACAATAAATTCAGCAGAGAGATTTTTGATACATTCATCCAAGGCAAGCAAAAGAACGACCCTAAAACGTTCTTTTCTTTCGACAGCTACGCTATTTACGATAGAGCATATAGGGTTTGGAATTTCTTGAAACACAACTCCCTTAAAGCATATTCTGCGTTGAAGAGCAAATATCCCGAGATGATTTATGATCCGAATAACGCATATAAGAACGGAGATTTGGCGGTATCGGTCGTCAAAGTCGATGAGAAATTCTTAATCAGCACTTTGGATGAGTTGCCAAAGTTTTTTGATGAAGTTTGTCAAAGAGGGTTTAGCGAGAACCCTAAAGACGCAAGCTGGGATTACGATGATTACTTTATACAGAACGCCAAGGACGAGATTGAAGCAATCACCAATCCACTGGGAATTCCAGATTATTTATGATGAGCGAGGTACAGAACTATGAGTTACATGTTTCTTAGTTTCGAAGAGCATTTAGAAAAGCAAAATAGACAAAAAGGGGATTTCTATACTGAGTCTCTTACAGATCAGTATCTAAGGTTGGCAAAAAGAGTTCCTGATAGATACAGGCTTGCTAAGCTCGATGATTTTATCGAGAAGCTCTTTCCTACCGATATATTAAATGAGTATTTCTTTTCCTGCCCGAATTTTTTAAGAGAAAGGCACGAGAATGACACAGGCAAAACATACTTGAATAACGTTGTTATAAGACCAACCAAAACCCTGTCCTCCGCGAAGTATATGCCCGAGAATCAAAATATCATTTTGGTCGGCGACATATCCGATAATGGAAAATACAAGATTTTCGAAGTTAAGGGTATGGAATTTATCGACGACTCCATGAAGTCTGATAGAGATATGGTGGTGAAAGCTAAAGCCGTTAGTAGTTTCGGCTATGTCAGTTCACCTAATGGCTCTAAATATAAAGCATGGACTATCGATAGAGTCAACCATGATGAAACATTATTCACCCCCGATTTCGTCAATGAGCTAATCAACAAATGCTTTACCGTCGATGACGTCATGAAGGTTAGGAAAAGCTATGACGAATGGAAAAAGTATTTCGACTTCAGAGATTATTATTTAGACGAGCAGTCAAAGCGCAATTTCAAACTGGATTCGGCAGAATATATCAAATCTTATGCCGTAAACAGGAAAGAGTACAGAAGCAAATCCGTTGTTTACGACGAATACATCTTAGACGGCAGGGATGAACTCAAAAACGGCGAGATGATCGTCTTGTCCGAGAAGGTCGAGAATGCCGAAGAGTTCCCGTTAGTCAGACTTATTATCGATAGAAACAGGAAAGAGTTCCTTGATAATAGGGCTTTAAGACGTGGAAGACTGGTGAATGAGGAAGAAAGGAAAATCCGTTCTTTGGCAAGCGACAATGTTTTCATAACTGCCGTCGATCCTGCCTCTAAGTCTAAATACCCCAATAGAGATAAAGTCGACATCAGCGAGATGCTGCCTCAAGGCTATGAATTGGGCGATAGGTTCAAGGTCATCTCATATGATGTTGAGCCTGCCGAACACATTGAAGAACTTAATCGAAAATGTGCTCAGGATACAGATAGCGCCTACAAATCCATCGATTCAAAATACAAAAAGATAATCGGTGATGAGCTTAATAAGTATATTGCCATAGAGCAAAAGAAAATCGACGACGAGAACGAAGCTCAGCTACGAGAAGCCGAAGATTCTTCGAATTCTTCCTTAGATGAAGAGGTTAAAAACAATACTGATGAAGAAATCATTAATAAGGTTGAATCTATAAAACGCGCGAACAAGAGAAATATCCAATCTGCAACTAAGATAGAAAAAGGTGAATCAAACGGAGCTTTTTCAATCAGGTTAAATCGCTTGATTGAGGAAGAAAACTCAAAGATAGACATTAGGGAATTATATGTTGAGAGAAACGAAAAAAGATTGGCTGATTTGGGAAGAAAGCTTCAAAGAGAAGGCAACAATAAACTAGATAGAAAGAGAAAAGAAAAGAATCAGGAATTAGAGAATAAATACAAGGAAGACATAAGACTAGAGAAAACGAACGCAAAGGCCAATCTCGACGAAGCCTTGAGGAAAGACACCGAAAAGGCAATCGAAGATGAGACAATCAAAAGATTTGCTCTTTATTTTAGGCTTGGCGATCCCAATGGGAGCATCAAAGAAAAGCAGATCAAGCAAATAGCCAATTGCCAGTATATTGTCTATGACAACAGAGCCGAATTATCGAAAATCAAAAGGCAAAAGACGGCCTTGGATAATTTCTACCAAGGCTATGTCAAGAACCCTTATTTATCCACCTATCTTTTCGCTCCGGAAACATTGCCGCCTGTCTCTAGCACTGTAGAGCCTAATTGGACGTGGTATTTGGAGTCTCTTAACGAGAAGCAAAAAGAAGCGGTCAGAAAAGCCGTTGCTAGCAATGGCATATTCTTGCTACAAGGCCCTCCCGGGACAGGAAAGACTCAGGTCATCGCGGAAACCGTTGCTCATTTAGTAAAGAGCGGCAAGAAAGTTTTGATTTCATCTGAAACGCATAAGGCCATCGACAATGTCTTCGAACGCTTGCCGAAGATTGCCGAGATTGTCCCGGTTAGACTCATCCCTTCAAGCAATGACAAGAAGAAGGATAACGAGTACGATCCCGGAAAACTCGTAGATAACTTCTATTCCAATATCGCCTCTACCATGTCTAGATCCATCAATAGATATAGGAACTTCGAAAAGAACAAAGAAGAATTCAATGAGAAGTACAAAACTTTAGCAATCCTCAAATCGAAGATAGACAAATCGCAAGCCACCCTTGATAAGTCAATCGAAGAAATTAAAGAAAAAGAATCTAGAGCCAAGAGCATCAATGACAAAATCAGCGCTTTAAAGGACAAAGAATCCAAGAGCAGGATAGCTTTAGACATTCTCAACAGAACACAGCGCCATATCGATAAGAACAGTTTCCAACTAGACGATGACATCGATAACGAAATCATCATTGAACTTAGGAAAACTATAGAGGCGTACATTGACTCAAGCATTTATCTCTATGAAGAGAATTCCGACTTGGGCACTTTCGTTAGAAATGTGTTCAATCTTTCCAATGAGCAAATCATCCAGGAATTATCAATCATCGATCCTTCATCTAATCAAACAAAACGCGAGATTGAACTCAATGACTTAAAACACAAAAGAAGCTTGCTTGAGGATGAATCAGGTGATCCCTTGCCAGGCAAAGAAGACGAACATAAAGCCGTCAAAGACGAGATAAAGAGACTTATCAACGAAAGAAACTCCTCACAAAGTGCTGATAACTTAGATATCAAGTTGAAGAAGATATTCAATTACAGCTATTTGGTCTCCAATATAAGCACAATCAGAGACGCCCTCGACAATCTCAAGGATCAAATTAGAGAGGCGAAGGCCGATGCCATAGCTAAACTTAATCCGAAAATCACTGAAGTTGAAAAGAAGTCCAATGAAATCAAATCTGAAATCGCTCATCTCAGCCTAGATATCAAAGAAATCAATAACGAAATTCAGAGTATCTATGACAAGGATGATGTCAAGAACATACAAAACGACAAGGATAAACTAGAAAGCGATATTTCCAAGTTCTTTAAAGAATTCGAAATTGCCGAGCCTTACACCGACATTGACGCAGCATTGCGCATCATCAAAATCAAATGGGACGAACTGGAAACAAACTTCGATAAGACCGCAAAAGAGAATCAAGAAAAGATTCCGATGTATGAGAAGATATCGAAATACATTTCCAGTGATGACATCCTTGAAGAAGACAGAAAAGCCTTCACTAAGGATTTGTTTGAAAGCGCCAATGTCTTTGGCATCACTTGCACAAGCAACGATAGATTCAGAGAAGGGAAGATTGATTCTTTGTCCGAATTCAATTTAGGTGATATCAATTTAAAATCCGTTGGTATTGATGTTGTCATTATCGATGAGGTTTCAAAATCTAGTTTTATAGACTTATTGATTCCTATCCTTTATGGCAAGACCGTCATTTTGGTTGGTGACCATAGGCAATTGCCACCGATGTATGAGTTCTCTAAGCTCAGAAAAGATGATTTTGAGAATTTAGATGAAGAGAAGATCACACCTGAACTCAACGCTAAGTTCACCAAGATGTACGAGGAATGCTTCTTCAAGACTTTGTTCGAGAAGATACCCGAAGATTACAAGATAATGCTTGTGCAACAATATCGTTGCCATGAGCACATCATGAATGTATTCAATCATTTTTATCAGGACGAATTAAAAATGGGGTTCAATGGACAAAATAACGAAAAGAAGCACGGGGCAACAATCATTTCTAACGGAAGAACAATCATTGAGCCAAGCGAGCACGTTTACTTCGTTGACTGCAAACAAAACGAAACCCATGAGGAAGACTCTACATCCATGTTCAACATGGGTGAGGCTAGAGTAGTAGCGGAGCTTGTAAGAAAATTGAATGATTTCTATAAAGCACATCCTGAGAAAGAAAGGCTGAGCATAGGAATCATTTCGACCTATGGCGACCAGGCGGCTAAGATAAAGAGCGAGCTTAAGGCTAGAAAAGTTAAGCATGACGCCTTCTTAGAATCCGAGAAAATCACCGTAAGCACGGTCGACGATTTCCAAGGTGATGAGAAAGACATAATCATACTATCTATGGTCAGAAACCCCGAAAAGCCGGAAAAGTCTAACCCAGGATTTATTTTGGCCTATCAAAGAATCAACGTCGCTTTATCTAGAGCTAGAAGGCTCTTGATAGTGGTGGGCAACAGAAAATACCTAGAGAACAAAGGCGTAATCGATTTGCCTGACGTCTACGGAAGGAAGGACAAAGACCAACCGCGATTCAGAGTTTACGAAGAGATAATCCATACTATCGAGCAATACGGAAAGGTCATAGAAGATGTCGATGTATTGCCTGAGAAGGAGGAAAGAATAAATGGCTAAGTTCGAATTAAATACCTCATTCCAATTTCCTTTCTTTAGGGTGACGGAACTCGTTTCATATACCGAGGTCAAGAAGCCTAGCGGCGTCGCTTATATGCTTCTTGTCTTGATAAACGAATCAAAAAACAAGAAAGCCAATCTTTCTATTACGTTAGAGAATTTTGGCATTCCAAAAAGTTTGCATTTCATCTATGAGAATGCATTGAGAGATTTAGAGAACAAAAACATCATAGAGGTTGATAGAGAAAGAGATGCCTTCGATGAATATCTCATCAGCGATTTCTCATTCACAGCTGAAGGCAAAAAAGTCTTCAGAGAAGAATCCATTCCTACTGGAGTTATTAAAGAGACAAGGATTCCTGTTTGGTACGACATTGCCTTGAATAATTTTTCTATTGGATTGCTCAATTCTGACATGGAGCCAAAGCCGTTGATGGATAGTGCGATCACTCCTGAATTCATGGAGCAATTCAGAATCAACAAAGACGTAGAAGATTTCCTGAAGTCGAATCAAGGAAAGAGGATTCCTATCTATGACGATAACAGCAAACACCAAGGCGATGTGACCATCAAAAAAGAAGAAGTCATCACTAAAGTAGAAACTTTAGATCAAAAGAATTGGGTGGCAAAATACGATTGCTCGATTGAAATAAACGACGACAATCTTGATTTTGAATTTGATAATGAGCAGCTAAAGAAATTCTTCGATAAATATTATTCAGCAGAGATCATCAACAAGTTCCTAACTTTAAAGACCAAATTCAACTTCGAGTCATCATATACCGATGGTTTAAAATTATCTTCATTCAACAACTTTGATATCGCTCAGGTTTTGATTCCTAAAGAAATAAGGGACGAACTTAAGAGAAAAAATAGGCTATTGGTCACTAGGGGTAATTATACGAATAGTGGAATTTTCAGTATTGATGGAACAAAAGGATTAGATATCGTATCTAATTCTTGTGAGTTTATGGTTGTTGGCCAGGATAACTCCATATATGCCTATGTTCCCGGCGTATTTGTTTTCAGTAATAAAATTTTTGGAGATATACGTATCCCGTTGGCGCTTAAACTCAGGATCTCAACCGAAGAACTTCAAAAAATAGCTCTTCCTTATTTGGAAGCAAGACACGCTTATAGCGAAGAGTCCTTCAAGGATATCGTTAGACTTACGAATATAACCAAAGATACTAAGACAGCATGTGATATCTTGGACGGCTATATGACCGACAATTTCGAAAACAACATCGTGTTGCTCAAAGAAATAAAAGATTCAGCCATAACAAATGAAACGATATCGCAAAGATATAAGGCTCTCCTGACTGATAATTATCATAATTACGCTAAGACTATCGATGAAGATAAGTTGGAGTCCTTCTTGAAGATAACCCACTCAATTCCTAAATTCATCGGCTTGAATGAGAATGATGTTTTGACCGAGATATTCACCAATATAGGTGATATTCAAAGTAATCTCAATGCTTATGAAACTTTGGTTGAATCAGGATTCGATAGGAAAGTCGCTGCTTTTTATGCTAACCCTATTCCTGAGGTGCTCAACGGAAAAACATCTACCGATAAGTCTGTACTAGATTTCATCAACTATAGAACCTGTGTCAAACATATGAAATCTTTGACCGGCATCAATGATGCATTTAATTACGTTATCGATCTAGAGAAAATAGAAAAAATAGAATTCAAGAAGCGTTATAGCACGGCGTCTTCTCTGACTAACCAAATCAGCTTCTTCAAAGAGAAGAACACGGATGCGTTCAATTCTATGGAATCATTCATGAATATCTTCAAAAAGATAAACGACGATTTCAATATGCTTGACGTGGCCTTGAAGAATCCAAACAACATCACTCCAGAACTAATCGATAAAAAGATAGTTAACGGCGATTATCAATTCGTGTTCGTTAACCTTGCGGCTAAATTGGAGTCCATCTTGAAGACCAAGTTCAAATTAGATGGCACTCTATGGGAGAGATTAACAGTTGCTAAAAAAGAAAAACTAATAGATCGCAACATAGTTTATGATTTATTAACTTTCAAGAAAAACAGAAACGCATATATACATCCAGAAGATAGAGATGCTAACTTCCAACCTGATGATATCAGACGTTGGAGCAAAGAAATATTTGAACTAGGCAAGGAGAAGGATAAGAAATGAGCCATCAAGTAGTTATAGATTATCAAGGCGTGTCCGTTGAAGCACAGGCCAAGTGCGATGTCGCCGTAGCGTCCTTGTGTAAGATAGGCAAAACCTTAAATAGAATTCATGAAACCGCAAGCAGTTTGGAAACTTCTAAAGTTAAAGAATATGAAGCCTATTTATTAGAAGCTAAAGAGAAAATTAAGACTAAAATAGAAGCTTTCAAAAAATCATTAGATGCATACAAGCAAAGAAGCAAAAAAGTAGATTCCGACAGCAAAGAATATAATCAGTACCTACAAACTAAGGACGATATAATTGCAAAAGCGGATGAACTTCTTAATTTGACCAATCAATTAACTGGATCTAAGTTGGCAGTCATCGACCAAATGATTGACGAAGGATTGCTTGATGCAGGCAATAGGCTGTTTGAAAACTTAGAAAAAAAAGCAAATGGTGTTTTAAATCTCGATGAGAAAATGATGGATAAGATCAATTCCATCAAAGATGTGTCATTGAGAGATTTAACTTACAGAGAGTTACTCAATGAAGAAAATAAGGGATTATCATTCGAGCAACTTAAGGCTAAAGCTCAGGAAGAATATGACATTTTACTTGGCAAGAAAACAGCCACAGTTATTGCCGAAACTAAAGAAGAACTCAAACAACAAGGAATCGACACTGAAGTTCTAAATAATGCCAAAACAATCAGCGAGGCAACAAGCATTGCGAACGATGCAATCGTTGATGAGAAGATTAGAAAAGAAACGCTCAAAGTTATAATCAAGTCCATCAAGGCTAGAGGATTTATTGTCGACACAAAGAATAACCTTAAGATTGATAAGAAAAACAATATAGTAAAACTTGTCGCTCTAAAAGCATCAGGCCAAAGGGCTGAATTCGAAATCCAACTCAATGGCAAATTCATGTATCACTTCGACCAATACGAGGGCCAAGCTTGCAAGAAAGATATAGAACCTTTCTTGGAAGACCTTAAAAACATTTACGATATTGATATAAAGCACGAAGAAGTGATTTGGGAGAATCCAGACAAGGTTCAAACACAGAAATATCAGTACGTTAATAAAAACAAAGGCACGAATTAGGAGGTAACGCCAATGTCATTGCAAAACAGTTTTAACAAAATCAAAAGAAGCGCGGGTATCAAGAAATGCGTTATGATCGACGGAAACGTCGGTGACGTCTATCTTGACGACAAGAAGAAAATCGTCACATTGAGAGAATACCTTGAGAGCATGCTCAAGGAGATGGATTATCCCGACATCGTCTATTGGGATAGAGTCGAAGGGGCAACCGGAGCCATCGACAAACTCAAAGTAACCGATGACGTCGAAGTCCAAGGCGATGCCTATGATTTGGGCGACGACGAGGAAGAGCAAGAGCAGCCTAAAGGCCAGTCAGGCTTATTCAAGGCTCCATCTGAGATCCTTAATGTCGTCTACAAGAACGTTATTGATAGAAAAAGGAAGGTTGCATTCATTCTCAATTGGTCTGAGTATCTTTTCGGTGTCAATGGGCTTTCCGAAGACGAAAGGCAAAACATCACTTTGCTTGGAAAAGCATTGAAGGATAGAAAGGTCGACTACCTTGACTCCGACTGCAACGAGAGCGTAGTCATAATGATTCTCAACAAGACTTCAGGAATGCCCATTTCTTTCTACCAAGGAAACCCTGAAGTTGAGATAGTCACCCTTCAAAAACCTGATAGAGAGGAAAGAAAAGCCATTGTTGAGAAAATAGAAGACTCATTCAACGTCAAACTTCCTAATGGGACGTCATCGCTTTTAGATGTTGAGAACTCTCAATATATCGATATGCTCGAGGATTTCACCAACAGAGAAATCATCCAACTTTCCAGATTATCCAGAAAAGAAGAGAAGACCACATTCGATAAGCTCTTCTATTTGTTCAAATACGGCGAGAAAGAAAATCCTTGGGAGAAACTCGAATACGAAAGAGTCAAGAATATCAAAAAGGAACTTTCTGAAAGAGTTGTTGGGCAAGACGAAGCCATAGAGAAAATCGAAAAGACGGTCATCAAAGCCTACATGGGGCTCACTGGGCTTCATAAGACTTCATCTAGATCAATGCCTAAAGGCGTGTTCTTCTTCGTTGGTCCTACTGGTGTAGGCAAGACAGAACTTTCCAAAGCTTTGGCTCAATTCTTATTCGGCGATGAGCAGGCTTGTATCCGTTTCGATATGTCTGAATACGCTCAAGAGAACAGCGATCAAAAGCTTATCGGTGCCGCTCCTGGATATGTCGGGTATGAAGAAGGCGGACAATTGACTAACGCCATCAAGGAACATCCATTCAGTGTCGTCTTATTCGATGAAATCGAAAAGGCAGCTAAGCCAAATCCTAGAATCTTGGATATCTTCCTTCAAATCCTTGAAGACGGAAGACTCACCGATTCCAAGGGTGAAACAGTCTACTTCAGCGACACAATCATCGTCTTCACCTCTAACTTGGGTACCAATGAAGTACAAGCAAGTTCTGACAAGGAAGGTGTTGCTAAAGAATTCACCAAGATCGTCAAGAATTACTTCGATAACGAGCTTAAGAGACCTGAGCTTTTGGGACGTATCGGTTACAACAACATCGTTCCCTTCAACTTCATCAACAGCAGAGATTTCCAATACAAGATTTGCAAATCCAAATTGAAACCAGTCATCAAAGGAATAGAGGAAAAGTACAAGCTAACTCTTGAATTCGAGAAAGAGATGGAAGCCATTGATTATATTCTTAATGGAGTTGATTCATCTAAAGGTGGTAGAGATATCCTCAACGCCATCAATGACAGACTGCTTGATCCTTTGGCTAAATATCTCTTCGACAACAAAGACGAACTCCGTGGCTTAAAGGGCAGCGATATAGTTGCGAAAGTAGGAAAGAATGGATTCGAATTCATCTTCGATTAAATTCAACGTCGCAAATATAAAATTAAACACAAAGACCGAAGGACCATATAGCCGTTGCTGTATATGGTTCCAAGGCTGCATCATTCATTGTCCAGGATGCTGCAATTTTGATTTGCAAAAATTAGCTCCAAAACACATTGTCGGTGAAGACAAATTGTTGGAAATAGTCAAAGAAGCAAAGAACAAATATGGAATAGAAGGAATCACTCTTAGCGGAGGAGAACCTTCGATACAAAAAGGGCTTACTGATTTCAATAAGAAAGTCCGTGAATTAGGATTAGGAATCATAATGTTCTCTGGGAGATATAAAAATGAACTTGATTCCAATCTTGTATCATCAGTGGACTTGTTGATTGATGGTCCGTATATAGATTCCAAACATGATTTTAAAAGACTGCTTTTAGGATCGACAAATAAAAGACTTAACTTCATCACTGATAGATACAAAGATAAAGCCGATTACTTTGAAAATGAGGTGGCACTAGAAGAAATCAATATCGAAGATGGTTATCTATTCGTCAATGGAGATTAGAAAAGAAGCCGGAACGGTATAAATGTTGTTTGTAGTTTCCAGTAGACCTGCCAAGAAATGGTTCCAGTGGATATGTTCCTTCTATGCGGTTCATCGTATGTATGGTCATGTTCCTTGCGTTCAAACTATGCATGTGGAGACTATAGTTGCACTGACGAGGAAAAATTCCTGAGATAGGGGCAAAATCGAGAGTTTTGACCGATTCAAAAAGATTGAGACTCTTTTTTCTTTGCCTAAAATCGGCTCGGATTCTTCCGAAAGCGAAGAAAACGGCTTTTACTAGTATGGGGAAACATATCTACACCCCCAATGTCTTGTACAGGTAACTCGTATGCACACTTGGCTTTGTGGGAACATATCAAGCTTGCTTTAGGTCTTGCTTTTTTCAATGTAGATTTGTTTCGATAGCATCTGATTTTTGAGTGACCCAATGAGACAAAAATGCTATACTTGTCTTATATCGATAACCACGAAGAGCTTTTATGGTATATTCGGAAGCTATCAAGATGCTAAGGAAGAAGTTGATTTTGTCGCAGACTGAGTTTGCAAAACTCTTAGGTGTTTCCTATGCGACTGTGAATAGATGGGAGTCTGGGCACTTTGAGCCTACGATCAAATCAAAACGAAAACTAGCCCCTTATTTTAAGAAATATAAGATTGAAACTGACGAATAGGGGGACACTGGAATGGAGCCAAATATAGACGCAAATGAACTGTTCAACAATAATCAAGAACTCCTGAAGCTATACCTGCAATAGCTCCAGCAATTGCTGGAATTGCAGCGACATT
>ERZ773158.224-NODE-224-length-74199-cov-6.616166_pt1 | contig 74199 bp, 83 predicted proteins | sample MGYA00511918_ERZ773158 | MGnify/ENA primary metagenome ERZ773158 (study PRJEB29015, sample SAMEA2737876) | human gut metagenome | biome: human gut; feature: human-associated habitat; material: faeces | place: China | collected 2012 ...
AATAACTATAAAAATATTTCTGTTTAAATTTGAGTATATTAGTGTATCAAAACAGATTTCCGAGAAAAGGAAAAATAAACAACAACTATAAAAATATTTCTGCTTAACTTTGAATATATTAGTGTATCAAAACAGATTTCCGAGAAAAGGAAAAATAAACAATAACTAAAAAATATTTCTACTTAAATTGGAATATATTAGTGTATCTAAATAGATTTCCGAGAAAAGGAAAAATAAACAATAATTAAAAAATAGTTTTACTTAAAGTTAAATATATAAATGTGTTTAAAAATTTCTGAGAAACAGCAAAAAAAGGATTTTATTTTGCAGCAAAGGGCGTTAGAAAAGCGTCGGTACTAAGTGAGCGTATTAAGCTCACATATGTACCGCTACGCTTTTCTCCGAGGCGCGAGCCGTCCCTGAGCGTAAAATAAAATCCTGTTTTTGCGTCCGTAAGACAATTCTCAACTACCCAAACAACTTAACTCCGTCAGCTTCTCCGAAAACCGCAAAGCCGTCGAATTCATTCTGTTCAAGTTTGTTTAAGAATTTACCAAGCTTCTTAGGTCTTGCGATAACTGAAACCATATATTCATCCCTTAAATTTTCAGCATATGCAAGGGCATCGGCATAATTATCTTTGTCATAGAATACGGCAATACGCTTTTTACGGTCAGGTATCGCATAATTCTGTTCCATGAGGATGCCGAAAATCCTTTCAAAGCCGATTGAGAATCCTACGGCAGGAATGTCCTCATTTAAGAACTTTCCAATAAGGTTGTCATATCGTCCGCCGCCTGCAACAGCACCGCTGTAACCATCGGCTGCAACCTCAAATATAGTGCCTGTATAATAACCCTGCCCTCTTACGAGTGATGGAGTAAACTCAACAGGGATAGTTCCGTTTGAAGCTTTGTCAACTGTATCAATGATATATTTAAGGTCATTGACATATTCTGCATCACATACATCTGCAATAGAGTCAAGTGTGAGACTGCCGTTCTCAAAAAGACCTATGAATTTGTCAATTGCATTTTTGTCAAATGAATTTTCTTCAAGTTCAGCTTTTACACCGTCAATTCCTATCTTATCAAGCTTATCAAATATAATGGCAAGCTTTTCGTTGTCGGCATCATCAAAGCCTGTATATGAGAAAATGCTCTTAAGTATGCGGCGGTCATTTATCTTTACGGTGTAATTCTTTAAGCCGACTCTGTTAAGAGCCTTTGTTGTGGTGAGGATAAGCTCTATCTCGGCGTCTCTTGAGTCATTTCCTATAATATCTATATCACACTGCATAAACTCACGCAGACGACCTTTTTGAGGCCTTTCGGCTCTATACACTCTGTCCATCTGAATAACTTTAAAAGGTGTCATAAGTTCATTTTTGTTATTTGAAAAATATCTTGAAAGAGGGAGAGTAAGGTCATATCTAAGTCCCATGTCAGATAATTCTTTTTCTGTCACATTTTCGTTATTTAATGCAGAAGAAAGTTTTTTTCCTCTTTTAAGAACTCTGAATATAAGGTTTAAGTTTTCGCCACCCTCGCTCTTGTCAAGGTTTACCGCATCTTCAATGATAGGAGTAGTAATGCGTACAAATCCTGCATCTCTGTATGTCTCGGCAATTACATTCTGAAGATAATCTCTTATTTCAACTTCTTTTGGAAGATAATCTCTCGTTCCTTTGACTGGTGTAGATTTCATATAAATAATCATCCTTTCTGAAAATAATAATCATAATCCTTTAATACTTTACCATATCTGGTCTTTTATATCAATCTCTGCGTAACAGTTCAGCCTTTCATTTCTTACATTCATAAACCTGCCAGTAAGCTGTCAGTCGCTGCTTCGCAGCTTATGTTTATTTACGCGAAAGCAAAGTGAGGATGGAACAAATAAATTTGTTCCATCTGAGCGTGCTCGTGAGGGCTTTGCCCTCATTTCAGAAATGAAAGGCTATTCTAACATAAAAATGTACTTAACAATACAATGAACAAGCTTATTGTATTGCCAATTACATTTTTGTGGCTGAACTGTTACCAAAATTGTAAAAATAATACAACTTTAACATAAAAATTATAAAATTAAAAAATATCAATGTATAAAATTGCTAAATTTGCAGGTATAAAAAATATTAACACTGTGTTAATATTTTGTTCAAATGTTAAAGGCAGTTTGAGGGGTGCAATAAAGACCAATGATTTCTGCTTTAAGCAAAAGTAAATTAACAATTTATTACCCATAGAGATGGGAGAAGGAGGATTTCTTAATGAGATTAAAAAAAGGAATGAGAAAAGCCCTTTCTTTAGCTCTTTCAACAGCACTTATTATTACCAGTGCAAATATTGGAAGTACAAAAAGTAAGGCAGCGGAAGCGGATGATGCGACACATTCATATGTCGCAACAGTAGAAAAGAACAAATTAACAAAAGTAACTCTTGATGGAAAAGATGTTACAGATAGCCAGAAAGTATTTAACAATGGTACAGCCGATGATGGTAAGTTTTATGTAACAGATAAGGAAAATGCAAAAACAGTACATGGACTTGGGATTGATTTTTCTGAAGTTGTTTCTAAGACAACAGGTTATACAACACCAACCATTACAATGTCTGGTGATGATTTAGTTAAAGATTCAGGAGAATTTCCAAAGTATTGGTGGGGAGGAAGTATTGTAGACAAGTTTGAAGGAACAGAGACTGACACTTGCGGTACTTGGAGTTATGTAGGAAATGGCAATTCAGCAGATACAATTGCAGAAGCAATAAAAAGCACAGGTAGTAAATTTATCTTAAACTTAAAAGATGAGAAAGGTGATGCTTGGTCTGAACTTAATTATACTGTTACAGTAGAGTATTATGACAGTTCAGCAAAACCGACTATTGATATGTCCAATGTCAAAGATGAGATTACTATTCATCGTGGAGAGACAATTAAGATTTCTGCACCTGTAACAAAACCAAATTCAACAAGAACTATTGAATTTGACGGATGGGCATATGACAAAACATATACTGCTATCAAAGGTGTAAAGGCTTGGTTTAATGATGAGACAGATGAGTTCTATATATCAGCAAGTGATGATGCGGATATGAATGCAGATACACCTAAGATTTATATGGGAACAAAAACAGATATTGATGGAACTACATATAAATTATCAGGTGGAAAAGATTGTGCTCTCGTTGTTAAAGAAGCTTTAGCAACACCGACACCAACAGCAGAAGTTTCATCAGCACCTGCAGTGTCAACAAAGCCTTCAACAGCACCAACAAATGGAGCAACAACAGTACCGACAAACGGAGCAACAACAGCCCCAACAAATGGAGCAACAACAGCACCAACAAATGGAGCAACAACAGCACCAACAAGCGGAGCAACAAATACACCGGCACCTGTATCAACAAATACACCAGCCCCAACAAGCGATGCAACACCAGCTCCAACAGAAGCTCCTAAGGGAAATATGGATAAATTTAATGTTGCATTCAACTATGTAGCAGATGACAAATGGGGCGAGCAGTCATGGGGAGACAAGTCAGTTGATGTAACTGGTGATGGAAAATATGAAATCAGCTACACTGCTCAGTCTGATACAACTGACATCTTTATGATGATTCTTTCAACAGACCTTTACAAAGGTTCATTAAACAAAGACTTTAAGCTTGTTCCTACAACTGTTTCTGTTGGAAAGACAGATTACAAAGTAAATGCGAAAGGCGGATGGTGCTTCGCAGACCAGGAAAAAACAAACGCTTACAGATACAACATTGTAAATCCATATAACGGACCTATTGGTTCAGATGGTGTAACATATGTTGACCCTGCCGTAACATCTATTGATGGACTTGGAACAGCACCTGTAAAGAAGGGAGATACAATCAAAGTATCATTTACTGTATCAGGAATGAAGGGCAGCACTAGTGCAAAATCAAAAGCTAAAGTAACAGTTTCTAAGAAAACAGTAACAGTAGCAGCAGGAAAGTCAACAACAGTTTCTTATAAAGCACTTAATAAGGCAGGAAAAGCAGTTAAGGCATCAGCTAAGACTTCTAATAAGAAACTTGCAACAGTAAAAGTAACAAGCAGCAAGAAAATTAAGATTTCAGTACCTAAGAAAGCAACAAAGGGTTCTTCAGCTAAGATTACACTTACAAGTGCAGGAAAGAAAGCAACTATCACAGTTAAGGTTGCAAACCCTGTTAAGAGTGCAAAAGCAGCTAAGAAAACAGTAAAGATTAAGAAGGGCAAGAAAGCAAAAATAACAGTTAAGGTTACAGCTCAGAATAAGAAGAAAGCAACAACAGATAAATTAACAGCTAAATCTTCTAAGTCAAAGATTGCTAAGATTACAGGTAAGAAAGTTTCTAAGGGCAAAGTAACAGTAACAGTTAAGGGTGCTAAGAAAGGTACTTCAAAACTTACAATCAAGATTGGTAAGAAATCAGTTAAGGTAACAGTTAAAGTAAAATAATTACCATAACATAATAAAATTTTCCAAAGCATAATTTTTGAAATAAAAAGCAGAGGCGGATGTAAAAAACCGTCTCTGTTTTTCTTTGGTTATAGTAAATTTAGGGCGGAACTATTACGATTTTTCAAAAATTTTATTCCAAATATTGTCAAAAATTAGCCTTAACTATAATGTTGATAATATGGGAAAAATCACTGAAAAAAACACATAATCAAGGTGTAATCATTTGATGAATATACAAAATACACAAAAAAAGCTGGAATAATTGTGCATTTTTACTGTTTATTTGAAAATATTATTCTGTTACTATGTTAGATGTAACGAAACGGCTTATAGGGTTGAGTGCGGACTACAACTTTATCGTTTCAAAAATTATGCAACCCTATATATGATAGGGAGAAGGAGGATATGTTAATGAGATTAACAAAGGGAACAAAAAAAGCTCTTTCCTTAGCACTTTCAACAGCATTAGTATTGACAGGTGCAAATGTTGGAACATTAAAGGCAGATGCAGCCGACAAAGACGGTGTTGAATTAACACTTAAAGGTGAAACTTTAAACAAAAAAGAGGCTACTGTTAAAGCAGACGGAAAAGTTGAAGTTACAACAACTTTTGCAAATGCAGCTACAGCAGGTGCTCTTGCTGGAGCTAATTTTGGAGAGACAACAACCACTGTTGAAAATGTTACTGAAGATTTCGATTTAAAGATTGTTTCAGTTAAAGTTGGAGACAAGGATGTGTTAAGTAAAAAAGCAGTGTATGGTGAATATGCTGATTCAAAAAATATCGCAACAACTAGTGTAGGTGATTTTGAAAAATTTACTGCAGAAAAAGGCGATGAGATTACATTTACATATAAAGTGAATGGTGTTACAGATTTAGATGCTCTTAAGAAAGAGAATGAAGCACTTGCAGCATCAAAAGCAGCCCTTGAGAAAGAGAACGGGTCACTTGCAGCATCAAAGGCAGCCCTTGAGAAAGACAATGCTTCACTTGTAGCATCAAAAGCAGCCCTTGAAAAAGACAACAAGTCACTTGCAGCATCAAAGTCAGCTCTTGAGACAGAGAACAAAGCACTTGCAGCATCAAACTCAGCACTCGTAGCATCAAAAGCAGCCCTTGAAAAAGACAATAAGTCACTTGCAGCATCAAAAGCAGCTCTTGAGGATCAGCTTAAGAATACACCTGCACCAACAGAGACACCGGCACCGGTTGCTAAAGGTCAGATGGGTAACTTCAATGTTTCATTCGACTATGTTGGGGATGATACTTGGGGCGAGCAGTCTTGGGGTGACAAGAGTGTCAATGTAACAAAAGATGGTGATTACTCTATCGAATACACAGCAACAAGTGATTCAAAAGGAATCTATTTAATGATGCTTGACACAGACCTTTATTATGGAAGTCTTGCAGACAACTTTGCACTCACAGTTAAGAATGTAAAGATTGGTGACAAGACATACGCTATAGATAACAAAGGATGCTGGGGATTTGCAGATCAGACAGTTTCAAAGAACTACAGATTCAACATCGTAAATCCATGGAATGGTCTCTTTGACAAGACTGGTGTTAACTGGCAGGATGAAAAAGTTACAACTATTGATAAGTTAAATAAAGCTCCTGTTAAAGCTAATGATAAAATTGTAGTAAACTTCAATGTAACAACAAAGAAAGCTTCTTCAACAGTATCTATCAAGGCTGCTAAGTCTAAGGTTTCAGTTGCTCCATCTAAGTCTGCAACAGTTAAGTACACAGTTAAGGGTACATCAACAGTTAAGGCTACAAGCAACAACAAGGCTGTAACAGTTAAGGTAAACAAATCTAAGAAGAATGTTACAATCACAGCTAAGAAGACAGCAGTTATGGGCAAGACAGCTACAATCACACTTAAGGCTGGTTCTAAGAAGTCTACTATTAAAGTAACTGTTGCTAAGACAGCAAATGTTAAGAAGAAAAAGACAGCAAAATACACAGTTGCACTTGCAAAGGTAACTAAGAAAGTTAAGGCTAAGAAGATTAAAGTCTCTGTAAAGAACAAGAAAGTTGCAAAAGTCACAGTTAAAAAGACTGCAAAAGGACAGGTAACATTCCAGGTTAAGGGACTTAAGAAAGGTAAGACAACTGCTACACTTAAATATGGTAAGAAGTCCGCAAAAGTCAGCGTAGTAGTTAAATAATATTTAATAAGTTTGAATTCCCACAATTAAGGAAAACAAATCGAAAGAGCTTTCAGGGAGGGCACACCAACAGGTGTGCTCTCTTTGTGTTATGAACAGATAAAGAGTAGATTGAAGATGTCCGATTGAGTATGCAACAGGTGTTTATAAATGCCGTATATATTAAAAAACATGTATAATATATCTAAAAGTCAGGATATAAATATTAACAAAAATATAATAAAATATGAATATAATAATAACAGTTCAGCTATAAAAATATATCGCAATATTTGAGTTTGCCAATTCTATTGCTATATTTATGATAAAACTGTTACTTATAAAAGGCATATAATGAATTAAAATTATGTGAGAGGAGATTTATATGAGAAAAATAACAAAAAAATTATTAGCTGCTGCATTGTCAACTGCTATGGTTGTTACATCGTTTACAGGTGTAGGTGCAGTGAATGGTGCAAAGCCGGCAAGTGCTGCAATAAGTTCAGTCTGGAAAGAAGACGGCTATCATGCTTATCTTTATTATCAGACAAAGACATGGGATTACAGAGATCCGCTTAAAACAGGAAAAGAGTATTCGTATGTGCAGGCGGGTGGTCAGGATGTGACAGAGAAAGCAGAGATTACGGATGTTCTTTTAAAAGAAGGTGACGGAGAGTACACTGTTAAGATTTCAGGTGTTGACCTTACAGGTGCAGATGCATTTAACATGATGGGAATTTCGACAGACATTCCTCTTAAATCAGCAGACAGTATAAAAGTCACAGATGCGACATTAAAAATTGATGGCAATGAAGTAGAGGGAGCATCAGGTGTAGAGCTTCCACATACAAAATCATATGAGGCAAATGGTTATAGTGTATTCAGTTATACAGGTTATGACGGATGGAATCTTTCAAGCACTATTCCTTTCAAACAGGGCAAACTTACAACAATGCCTAAATCCGATATTGAGATTTCATTTAAGATAACAGGTGTTCCTAAGTTTACAAAGACATATGGAAAAAAGGCTGGAGCTACATTTACAAGCGGAAATTATACATATAAGGTAACAACTGCCGCTACAGAAGATACAAATGGCAAAGTTGCAATTACAAAGCTTTCTACAAAGGGAAAGAAAGCAAAGACACTATCAGTTCCAAATACAGTTAAGGCATCAGGTGCGACATATACGGTATCTGCTGTTAATGCAAATGTTTTCAAGGCAGCAAAAGCAACATCTGTTACACTTGGAAAAGGTGTGACAAAAATTGCATCTTCAGCATTTGCAAATTGCAAGAAACTTACAAAACTTGTGGTAAACGGTAAATTATCGTCTGTTGCAAAGAATGCATTTAAAGGATGTACTAAAAAGATTAGCATTTCAGGAAGTTCAGTTGATGCAAATGCTAAAAAGATTAAGGCAGCCGGTGCTAAGAGCATTAAAAAGGTTTATACACCTATTTTTGCCACAAAATATGCTACAAGTGGACTTGTGAGCGGAAAAGCTGGAACTGTTGCAATTACTGCTGAAAATGTTAAGAGTGTGACAAAGGTTACTGCTTCAAGTGCAGATGAAAAAATAATCAAAATTAAGAATGAGAAGACATCAGGTCTTACATATTCTGCTGAGATATTTGGTGAAGCTGCCGGAAGTGCAAAGGTTACATTTAAGATTGCATATAAGAGAATGGATGGAAAAACAGCAACAAAGACTATTACAAAAGATATAACAGTTGCAGATGGCGGTTTTTACGGACAGCTTGAGGATAAAGATATTACACTCCGCGTGAAACTGCCGGAGACTTCAACAAATGTCGGTGAAGAGAGAACCGTTTCGATAAAGGGCGGGACTTCAGCAAACATGACTGTTAAAGACAACGGTACTGTTCGTAAAGATGTTTCTACACAGTGGCTCATTGAAAATGAGATGGGGGAGGGTGTAAACCTCGGAAATACTCTTGAAGCTACTTTAGGAACTTATGCTGACAAGGTTGCTGCTACAGATGCTACAGTATTTGAGCAGGCATGGGGGCAGCCTATTACAACAGAAGCTTATATCCAGTCACTCCGTTCATATGGATTTAATACTATCCGTATTCCTGTAGCATGGTCAAACATGGATTCAGAGGATGGAACATATACTATCAATGAAAAATATCTTGGTCGTGTGGAAGAAGTTGTAAACTACGCATTAAACTGTGGTATGTATGTTATTGTCAACGATCATTGGGATTCTCAGTGGTGGGGACAGTTTGGTGCGTGCAAGGAAGAGGCTGACGGAAATAAGTTTGCCGATGAGACAAAACGTGCAGAGGCATGGAAGAGATATGAGAAATACTGGACACAGATTTGTGACAGATTTAAGGATTATTCAGATCATCTCATTTTTGAAGGTGCAAACGAGGAACTTGGTGACAGATTAAACGACGCAATCTATGAAAGTGGTTATTGTGTACCAAAAGATGACAATGATACAAAGGCTATCTCAGGAAACCTTACAGAGGATGAGAGATACGAAATGGCAAATAAGATTAACCAGAAATTTGTAGACATTGTCCGCAGTACAGGCGGAAACAACGCATACAGACATCTCCTTATCGCAGGTTATGACACAAATATTGACAAGACTTGTGATGACAGATTTAAGATGCCTACAGATACAACAGAAAACGGAACTACAAAACTCAGCATATCAGTTCATTACTACACACCATGGGATTTCTGTGGAGATGGTGGCAGCGGTATCTATACACAGAAAGACAAAGAAGCAACAGAAACATACTTCACAAAGATGGATAAATTCTACAATGCAGGATATGGAATTATCATGGGTGAGTTCAGTGTTTGCAATCCAAAGCAGGAGGGTGTTGCACATTGGTTAAATGATACAATGACTATTGCAGCTAACCATCATATTTTACCTGTACTTTGGGAGACAAATCAGTATATGGATAAAGACAACTGCAGGATGAGATACAATGACATTGCTGTACTCTACAATACAATCACAGGTTCAAAAGGGGATACGAGTTCAAAGATAAACACAAACGGAACAACAACAGACGGTTCAATCGCTGATTATCTTGAGACAACAAATGTAAATAACCTCAAAGCAGGCTTTGAATGGACAGGAAAGTGGTACAAGAACGGCGGTGGAAACCTCGTAGGAGATGATATATACACAACAGAAGAAGGTGGAACAAAGGTAACAAAAGGTTCTGTTGAAGCATTTGTACCTGAGTCATCATCAAAATCATCAATTGACGGAGATACAACAGAGCTTGGCTTTAATGACTGGGGCTATCAGGCATTCTTAAAGATTGATTTATCTAAGTATAAGAAGCCGGTTGTTGCATTTAACTTCTTAGATATATCAGATACAGAAGACTTTGTCGGAACAGTGACTATTGGAACATCAGACAAAGTTGGCGGAAGCGGAAAGAATACATATGACCTTAAGTATTCAGAATTCCACGGAAAAGGAATAGTACTTAATGATACATTGTTAAAAGCACTTGAGACAGAGCCATACCTCTATATAACATTTGCAGGAAAACCTGCAGTGACAGGAATTACTGTTTACGAGGGTTAAAATCTTAACAGATAGTGTAAATAGAATATTTTGTATAGTGTATCACTGACTTTTAGTTAAATAAGCATTAAAACAAGCCGAATACAGAATAAAGTATCTGCGTTCGGCTTGTTTATTTATTTCTTAAAACCGGTTATGCTGATTATTTTCCACAGTTCTTTTTATCAATCTGCTGATTAAAAGCATAAAAGTTTCGACAGTCAAGGTTTTCCTGAGTGCGTCTGAGACATTCGCCAAATCTCTGGAAATGAACAATTTCTCTTTCTCTGAGGAAACGGATAGGTTCTGCAACTTCAGGGTCTTTTACTATACGAAGAATGTTATCATAAGTCAGGCGGGCTTTCTGCTCTGCCGCCATGTCTTCATAAAGATCGGTTATGGTATCACCGGTGCTCTGAAGCTGGCTCGCACTGAAGGGCTCTCCACTTGCTGCCTGCGGCCATATGGCAAGTGTATGGTCAATATAGTATTTATCAAAGCCGGATGCCTTGATTTCTTCCGGTGTAAGATTTTTTGTAAGCTGTCTGATAATGGTAGCAACAATTTCAAGATGACCGAGTTCTTCGGTGCCGATGTCAGTAAGAGCACCCATGACACGGCGGTCGGTCATACTGTAACGCTGTGAGAGATAACGCATAGCGGCACCAGCCTCGCCATCCGGACCACCGTAGTCGAGGACTAATGATATTACGAAAAGGCTTGAATTTAGGGGGGATGAGGAGTTATGGTTTTTGTTTGAGCAAAATATATCTTGCCGGATAGGCTGTAATCTTTGCTGGTTGCACTGGATATGTGAGCAATAATGCAATACAAAACTTGTCGGAATCCGACAGAATAAAATAGTTGCAAATATTTTTAATATTGTATATAATGAACTTAACAAGAGAGCCGAACGCTAGGTGCAGACTAGCCGCCGGCAAATAAGATGTTTATATTTAAAGTAACGCCTTACTTTACTAGAGCTGGGGCGTTACTTTTTGTGTGTTATCGTATATACAAGAGTAATAACTGCACAAAGCATAATTACAAATGTGAATAAATCGCTATATGTAACCATTGGCATCCAGCTCCCTTCCTTTGTAAGTCCGGCAACTGTCGTAGCACCCTTCGGCTCCCTGATTAAGTTCATTATTAAGTTATCGGTATTATAGTACATATGTTAATAATTGGCAATAGAGAACCCCTGAAAGTCTGGTCCACTTTCAGGGGTTTTGTTTTGTTCAAAATGGAACATATTATGTGTCTGATGCCATTATATCATATCCAAAATCTATTTACAATTTACAAGCGATATATCACTATTCAAAACCACGGTCATTTCCTGCGTTTCCTTATTCCAGACAAAATGGTCTACGACTTCCAGTAAAGCATTATGCTTTTCCATATCATTTGAATTTTCATCTTTTATAATATCAATCAATCCCTGAAAATCAACATCTTTGTGAACTGATGCAGGGTGAACGGTGACGGTGGCAGCTTCAAGTTTTTCGTTTAACTCTGTGCGTCTTTTCAAAATAAGTTCTTTATTTGCTTTGTATTCTTCTAAGGTGTCTATCTCATTTATATACGCATCTTTGATACGCTTCATTTTTGCATCAAGTGATTTGAGTTCTTTTAATATATATCCCCGTTCTGTATTTTCGGTATTGATTACATTTAGATTATAATTGTAAAAATATCCTGAGCCGGATAGTTCTTCGAGGATGGAGAGAACTTCTTTTTCAGCATTTTTCAATGTGATGCCATTTCGTGTAGAACAGAGCCCTTTTGAATATTTCCAGCAACAAAAATTTGGAACTGTTTTAGTACCACCGTGGGCGAAACCGAGTGAAGCACCGCATTTTGAGCATTTAATCATGCCGGACAACCAGTTGGCAAGGAGTGGAGCAGGGCGGCGTTTCTTGTTATATCCCGTGCGGAGTCTGTCGTGTGCTCTACGGTTTGCAGCCTTTGAGAATTGTTCTTCAGATATGATAGCTTCGTGTTTGCCGTCAGATATAATCACATCGTCAGGATTTTTTCTTTTATTACTCTGTTTGTCAAAAAAGTTCCACCGGATTTTTCCTATATAAAAAGGGTTTTCAAGTATATATCCGATAACACGGGTTTCAAAAAGAGATCCTCTTGCCGTTCTATAACCGGATTTATTAAGTTTTGCGGCTATGTCACCCATCGGGATATTCTGCTCTGTGTACATATCAAAAATCTTTCTGACAATCTCAGCACCTTTGGGTTCAATCTGTGGTATCTTATCTCTGCCACGCTCTTTGATATAACCGATAGGGACATTTGAATTGTAGCCGCCCTTTAAGGCTTTTTGGGTCATTCCACGCATAACTTCACCTGAAAGATTATACAGATAAAATTCGTCACTCCATTCAATAACCATCTCGATAAGGCGGCCATACATACCCTCAGTGATAGGTTCGGATATGCTTATAACATCAACATTACATTTTTTTCTGAGAACTGATTTATAATAAGTGCTTTCATCAATGTTTCTGGCAAAACGGGAGAACTTCCAGAGCAGGATTGCATCGTAAGGATGTGACTTTTCTTTGCAGGTCGCAATCATTTCCTGAAAAGCCGGGCGTTTATCTGCTTTCTTGCCAGAAATACCCTTGTCTTCCTGATAAATTCGTGTAAGCAGCATATTGTGTTGCTCCGCATAATCCTTAATGAGTCTTATCTGACTTTCCGGAGAAAGTTCTTCCTGTTTGTCAGTAGAGACTCGGATATATGCACAGACTTCTTTTAACTTTTCACTCATGCGTCTTCCTCCTTAAAGTTGAGTATAAAAAAATAAGCCTATACAAAAGAAGTGGCTTATGTTAAAATAAATATGCGTTATCTTTATATTTTAGCCATATTCTTTTGTGGGTAAAGTGTAAGGTATTGACCGCCCGCAAAGGGCGGTCTTTTTGTTATATTAAATATACCTCATTTATATCTGATTGATTTGTTGTTTTAAAGCATCCTGCAATATCTGAGAGAAATTTAATCCTCTTTCTAATGCGGCGGCATTAAGCCATGCAGGAAGTGTTACTGTACGATTTACTGATTTGTTTACATTTGCCATTCTTATGGATGGCATATAGACATCAATCAATGCTGACTTTTGATTTTTTCCTAATGTTATATCTGATAAGTGTGTTGGTTCTGGAATAGGTTCATTGTCTTCTTCAATTCCCAGCATTGTCACACCTAATAATTCTCTGGCAGATAAAAAAGCATCGTTTTCATCTTCTCCAGATGTGGCAGTATCTAAATCTGGAAACTCTACAGCAATTTCACAACCGTCCTCATAAGTAAAGATAGCAGGATAGATATAGCGTTCGATTTTCTTCTTGTTTGACATATAAATCACTCCTTACAATCATATGATAACAAATATAATTATATTTGCCAATAGAATATAACAAATATTTTTGTATTTGTTGTGCTTTTCAGATTGCAAGATATGGATTATTGACAAAAGCACAAAAATGTTTAATAATATTACATATATGTAATATTATTAATGGGAGGTAAAATGAATTTTCAAAAAGCACTTGAAGAATTGTTAAAATACTTAGGTGAATATCCTGCATTTGAATTTCATGAATTATTTTTAAAGGAGATTAGTAATCTTTTAAAGAAAGAGTTAAAAGGTCAGGAGAAAGATTTTTTTAAACAGATGCTAACACAATTTGATAATATTAAGCAATTTAGAAAAGAAATTATAACTGTTGGAGATAATGAACTTTTATCGCATATTGGAGATGAACTATCATTATATTCTATTCACATAAAAAAGGGAAGTAAATTTAATGTAAGGTTATTAATGTTTTTTAATAATGACAATCCGACTTTTTTGTGTGCATTTTATGAAAAAAGTGGAAAAAGACAGACAGGTTATGAGAAATTCATTAAAATTGCAAAGAAAAGATATAATGAGTTGAGAGGAGAATGATAGTATGGGTAATACAAAATTGAGAACAATGAGTGACCTACTAGAATTGTTTGAAGATTCTTTAAAGCCATCTGATTTGATAGAAGCCAGAGCAATATCACAGGTCACGGGGACAATTATAAAAGAGAGAAAAAGATTAGGTCTTGATCAGAAAGAGTTTGCAGAAAAATTAGGAGTATCACAATCATTAGTTTCAAGGTGGGAAAGTGGGAATAGTAATTTTACAATAAAATCATTGGCTGAGATTGCTGCCAAGTTAGATATGTGTCTTGATATAAAGATTAAAAGAAAGATAGAAATTGTTCAAATAGACAAATTTGAAATGAATAATTATGTAAAAAAGGAAGATTATGTACCTGCATATAATTATTCTAAAGGAAATGGTTTTACTCTAAACAAATTTAGTAGTAAAAATATGATAATGTCGGCAAAATAGAAAGGTTATTTAATGGAGGATAGTGATATGTTAGGTTATTATGTAGATGGTTTTAGTATTTTTGGTGTCGGAGATCATGAAGGTGCTATGATAAATCTTTATCAGATACAACCTGATGAAGATAATGGGGATGTAAAAAGGGTGCAGGTAGGAAACATAAAAATGGATAATGAATGTGTTCAGAAATTATATGATTCATTAGGAGAGTTGCTTAATGGTACACCTGATGATGGTAAGGAAATAAAGCAAAAATAATTTTTATCATTTCTTTTATCGGAATTTGACAGGATGAAAAAATAGGAATAAAAACCCCCGAGAGTATGCGACACTTTCGGGGGTTTTGTTTGTGTTCACTATGGAACAATAATTTCTCTTTGTCTGCCGACATTATATCATATTACAAAAATGATTTGTAATATGTGTATTAGATTTAATGTCTGTCGGATTCCGACAGGATTATCATTTTAATCAAGCCCCAATTCCCTTAATGCTTCAGCTTCAGAAACAAATTCTTTACAGTCAGGGTTAGTTTCAATATCTTTTATCATTGCTTTGTCCCACTCATCAGGTTCTACTTCTTCAATATTTAAGAAATCGTTAAATGAATTAAGCATACATCAAACGACCTTTTGGCTGTGGAATTTCACGACCTATGGAATTGGCGGTTTCAATCCACTCATTTATGGCTTGCTCTGCATTTATTAGGGCATCAACAGCGGTAGCACCATCAGCCATGCATCCGGGAAGTTCTGGGACTTCAACAATGAAACTTGCGTCATCTTCTGACCAATAAACAATCATTTCATATTTATACATATTTACACCTCCATCATATATTTTAAAATTATATTTCTAACTTGCTTAACCTGATAAGGTTTTGCTTTATTGCCAATAGGCTGTATATTGATGATTTCATCAATACCATTTTTATAATATATAAAATTGTCGCCTTTTATACGACATTGAAAGCCAAGAGCAGATAATAGTTTTTGTAAATCAGAAAAGCGTATATTTTTGTCTTTTGTTCCACACATAACATCTATAAGTATTTTCTTTTACTGCTGACATAGTAATACCTCCTAATGTTTATAAATTTGTCCTCTATTACCAATAGATATTATGTTGATGATTATGCCATCTTCATTAAAAATTATGCGATAAGAACCCACATGCAATCTATAACCATCTCTACCTTGAAGTTTTTTAATATCTCCATTTGGAATGTTAGATATTGCATTTATAAGTCGTTGCTGTGTTGGCTTATCTTGTTTTTTTTAAAACTTTTTGCTTCTTTGCTAAAAATAATCTTCAAAGTAATAGTTCTCCTTTTAAATTTTTTTAAATTTATACTTTTCACTGCACCCGGCTAAAAAGTATTTTTTACATTCGCTGCTTTCGATTTTTTTGAACCATCAAAGCAGGTTCAAAATATTTATAGAATAACATTATTAAATCTATCTAATAAATCATTAGGAAAATTAAAAATTTCAAAAATTGTTTTACCTGAAAAAGTTATATCTTTGTAAATCATCAATAAATTTGTTAAATCCTGCATCATATTGTTAACCATGTATCTGTCATTTAATAAAAATGTTAATAGAACGATAACTGCAAAACTTCCATTATTGGACATACCGCTTAAGTATTCAGATTCGTTTGTTAATCCGTTACAAATGGTTAATAGTGAATTTTTAGGTATTTCTTTCCTGATATTTGATACAAATAATCTGTTTCCATGTGCAATACTATTCCTATATTCTCTAAATAATTTTAAGGAATTTAGTAATAATTCTTTTTTCTGTTCAAGAGTTAAAGTGCTATATGGAAGAAATTCATTACATACATAGTTTTTTTCGTCTTTTTTTAAAATGGAATACCATTCAATACATATTCCAAATGTAAGATTAGATGTTAATATCCAAGAAGGAATATGGTTTTTTGTATCTATATAATGTTGTACAATTGTATTTGTTTGTTTATTTACATATTTTTTTATTGACCTTAATATATTGTTACGTTTTGGAGAGCTTGTACTATAGTTATTTCTACATAAATAATCGTTAGGATCATTATTCGTCATATCAGAAAGAGAGGTGTAGACACCATATTTTTTGGATATAATATATGAAATATGCGATTTTAATGCACGCTCTATAGCTAATATGTATTTGAATAATATATTACTAAGACTGGAATCTATTATATGAATAGTATATAAATCATTAAAATTTACAGGTTCTTTGAGAATACCTGAATTAGTTTCAGTTTCAAAAATATGATAATAACCATTTATAAGTGTGTAATATGATACATTTTTTAATGTATTAATTGCAAAGTCTTCATCATCTATAATGAATTTTCTTGATTTTAATAAATCTAATAATTCTTCATATGTTTTAAATGGTTTGTCATAAGTGATTGTTTGTGACATAAAGCAAAAACCCCCTTATCTTAAAATGATAAGAGGGCTTCTACTAGTCGCCTTATGCGGTGACCATTTCTGTCTGAAAACTATCTTATCATTTGAAATAGTTATTGTCAAGTAAATATCAAAGTTTTTTTACAGGATCGCCTTTTTTTATTAAGTCTGACTTTATGTGAATTGGTTCAATGTCACTTTTTGAAACATTTAGTGGTTCATAAATTTTTTTAGGAAGCGTTGGGGATAAGATGAAATTGGGACGATTTATTGTTTCTGCTTTCTTTTGGCAAACAGAATAATGTTCGTTTGTGTCGATTACTTCTAATTTATCCTTAATATGTTCATATTTACATAAATAGTTGCCATCTAAATCTTTTAGTTCATCGCAAACTTCATAAACTGCAATAGAATCTCCAACAAATATATTTTCTTTAGAAGTGCTAATAATAATAGTTCTATTATCTAGTATTCTTAAAACTTGTCCTATACAATGTCTGCCATAATTAAATCTTGATTTGTTCATAGTAATACCTCACTTTTCTTTTTTATTGTAGGTGTTATGTAAATAGTTGTAATATTGTGTTTTTATGAAAAAATGTATATTTTTAAATGATTTTATTTTAAATATTATAAATTTTTATTATTATTCACCCTTTTCTTTCCTCTTTAAAGCCATAAGCATACTATGTACCGTTTGTAAATCTTCTGGTTCAGCATCTTTGGCAGCATCAAAGAGCAATGAAAGCTCTTTGTTATCATATATTATTATGTCTGTCGGAATCCGACAAGGTTATCATTTTCGTGACCTCACGAAAATGGTTAAAATATTTCTTGTTTATTCGTCCTCGTCTTCTTCATCATCAGAATAACTATCGTCTGAATAATTACCATTAGTTTCGAGCGAAGCACGATATTCACTTGCAAGCATTGTGCGATTGAATTCAGCGGTTGGTTCTATTTCTTCAACGAGCTTTTCAAGTTCATCTATTGATACTTTGAAGAACTCTTTACGAAGATTAACTTTATTTACTCGTTTATCTGTAAGCATCTGATGTAACTTGCTTTCAAGGGCAACTGCATCTTCTGAGAATATGAAGCTGTGGACATCGAATTTGAATGGCACACTTGCACTTCCAAGTTCGTTTACTCTGTCTTGTGGTTCAAGACGGCGTGTCATTCCGACCTTAAATACATCTTCGCCAAACGAACCAAGATTACTTATTATGTAAACAGTTCCAGCTTTACCATTCTGTAGGTTAGATATTTCTTCTTTCTTTAATACAACATCAGATAATTGATTTTGTAATTCAAGTATTCGTTTGTTGAGAATATCCATTTCTTCCTGAGCTGCATTTTTAAGCTGTTCTTTGACCTTATCAATTTCAGCTTTGTATTTGTCCTCTTCTTTTGCAATCTTTTTCTTTTCTGCTTCCAGTGCTTTGAGTTCGGCTGCTTCCTGACGCATCTTTTCTTTTAATGCAAGCTGTTCCTGCTTTTCTTTTTCTTTCTTTACATAATAGTTATATTCAATTTTGGCAGCATTTATAAACAGGTATTCAAGCTGGCCTATAAATTTTGTAAGAGTGCCGTATATCTGTTGGTTGCCATTGCCGGCAATCTCAAGATATTTCATCGTGACTTCTTTTATTTTATCTGTAGCTTTGTCTATTGTGCCATATTTCAAATCAGATAAAATATTTTGAAGTTCTGAACGCAATGCGATAACCATAAGCGAGTACATTGCTTTGTTTGATTTTGTAGTGTATCTTGAGGAATATTGTTCCATCAGCTTTGTTATCTGTTTGTCGTTTTCACGGTAGGCTTTGCGAAGTTCTTTTGAGTTCATGTATTGTAAATGCAAAAATACTGATGGAGCATAGGCATCAACAAGATTAAGGTCTTCTTGTTTGAAAGTTAGAAGTTCGGAAGATGGATCATATTCAAAGAAATTATTGATAGAGTATTTGATACTCTTGTAAAGCTCTCTGAATTTTGAAACTTTCTTTGCTTCTTTTTTGATAAGTTCTTTCTGTTTTGTTAATTCAAGATTTATCTCTGAATCAGCAGCAGCTTTCTGAATGTTTATTGTCTGATTTAAATTCTGGTATTCATTAGTGACATTCTGTAATTGTTTTTGTCTGTCTTTTATGTCAGATTTAAGCGTTTCAAGTCTTTTTTCAAGTGTTGAAATTTCTTCCAGTCGCTCTTTAGTGTCAAGTTCTTTAACTTTATCTTCAAGTTCTTTTATTTGATATTTGTGATTGTTTATAACCTGTTTTATTTCATCTTCTTTTTTATTAAGAAGATAAAACTGGTATCCTATAAGTCCAGCTGCAATAACAAGCGGAACGATAAAATTCCAAAATATTGATGCAAAGCAGGCAATAGCACTTATAATAAGTACTTTCTTGATAAATTCTTTTTGGTTTTCCATATAATTCTCCTTTTTGATTTGTTGGATTCAGACAAAGATATTATTATATATTTGATTTAAAATCTCCTTCAAATAATCCTAGCTCCATTGCTAATCTGTACATATGTTTACAAGGCAATCTCCTTACAAAATAATCACGACATGTACAACTGTTTAAAGTTGTATTGTAAGGTTTTTTCCCTGAGCCTTTAAAGATTCCCGTTTGGTTTACATGATCTACTTCAGCTGGTGTGCATTTAGAAGATAATGCACTTTTTTGGCGTTTTAACTGGTCAGGTTCATTATTTATATCATCAGAAGCTTTTATACGAGCCAGTTTTTCTTTTTCTTTATTATAATCACGCGTAGAGTGGCGATTTATTATTTCAATTACTCCTAATTCTGCAGCCAATCTATATATGTGTTTACAAGGCAGTTTGCGTTCCTGAAAGTCATGACAGTTACAACTTGAAAGTGTCGTTGTATAGTATGGCATATCAGATGTACTTGAACAAGTGGCAGTTTTCTTCTTTTTATGTACTGTAATTGTAAAAGGGTATGTAAAAGCTCTACCCTGTCTTTCTATTTGTGCTTTATCACAATGTATTGAATAGTCCCAATCTGTCCAATCGGAAAGAATATGACATCTTCCATAAGTGTTTTCATCATTACCCATAGTATAAATTTCTCCTTTAAATTTAGTAATTATTTTGATATAGGTGTATATATCAATCACCCTTTTCTTTCCTCTTTAATGCCATAAGCATACCATGTAAAGCTTGTAAATCCTCCGGCTCAGCATCTTTGGCAGCATCAAAGAGTAGTGAAAGTTCTTTGTTATCATATATTTGTTGTGCAATCTTGCTTGTTTTTGAGTTAAGGTAGTAGGATTGATTTGGTTCATTGTTTTCATTTTCGTTCCAGCCCATAATATAAGAAGGACTACAATTAAATATTTTAGCCATTTTCGCTATTGTTGAACGTTTAATATTGATAACTCTACCATTTTCATATTTTGCAATAGCAGATTTTTGTAGACCTAGTAAATCAGCAAGCTGCTCTTGTGAAAGATTTTTTTGCTTTCTTAGAGCCTTAATTCTTAAAGCCATAATATCATTTGTTTCTTCTTTCATTGATAACCCCCCTTTTTTACATTATAATTATTTTATAATATGGAAATTTTAATCTAAAATAATTACATTAGCTGGTAAAAATTCTGTATTAATTAAAAGATAGTCTTTTTTTATTTTCACACATTTTCTTCTTTTTGTTGATTGAAGAAAATTTTCTTGTATTTCTTCGGAAGTTAAAATCCCATTTTGTTCAAGTTGTTTTGATGAAAACATACCATGTCTTGCAGCGCAATTAACTATTTCCATTGCACGATTTATTGCTTTGCTACTTGCATCAAATGTTCTTCTTGAAACTAATAAAGCCATGCCCCTGTTCCATTCGCAATAATATCCATGCCCACCATAAATTTCTTTAAGTAGTGAATATATTACTGCGTGGGATTTTAGACCACATTCATACATTACAAGATTGAGTGCATTATCAGTGGTGCATTTTACCGGAAAGTAATCTATACCTTCTTTATTAATCATAATTTAACCCTCCATTATTTTGCTAATTGTGTAAATTTATTGAGTAGTTTAATTTTACTATATATTTTGTTTGGTTGCAAGAAATACCGAAAAGAGTGTCTTAAAAATCAAAAAAATATATTGACAGAATGAACAAGGAGTGATATTCTTTAAGTGTCTTTTAAAGACACAAAGGAGGGTCGATAATGAATAAAAATGCTCTTTTATCAATGATGCAGCTTTACGGGGATACTGGTGGGAAATTGGCAAAATATTTAAATATTGCACGTACAACTTTTTCAGCAAAGCTTAATGAAACCAATGGAGCCGAGTTTACGCAGAATGAAATAAAACTTATAAAGAATAAGTATAATCTTTGTGCAGAGCAAATAGATTTTATTTTTTTTAGTTAGATGTGTCTTTTTAAGACACATATGACTGAAATGTTAGATTATGGAAGCGAGGTGAGAGCGATGGATAAAAAGGTAGAAAACATAAAAGCTTTACAGGCAGAACTTGAACATAGAACTGCGGTTGAGAAACTTGCTGAGAAGATGATTATTGATGGAAAGTTTGAGGAAGCGAAAGAGCTTCTTGACACATTGGATGATGATAAGGCTAGAGAGTTGATGGAAGAATGTCCAGATGAAGAAATTAAGGAGGTGAGAACGATGGATAAAAGGGTAAAGCTGGAAGAAAAAGCAGTTATGGATATTATGAAAATTCTTACGCAAGGTGGAATATCAGTTAAACAGTCAAAGAGCATACTTGATAGAGTTAATGTTATATTTATGGAAAGTTCCAAGAACTTCCTTGATGATTGTGATGCTAAGGAAGTTCTTGAAACATCAAGCAGATATGATGTTTTTAAAGTTTAAGACGATCATATGATTCATGTAATTCATCAATAATATCATATAGTTGTCTTACTAAATCATCATAATCAGAAACTTTAGCGAGGTCAACTTTGGAAGCTAATATAGATACAGCAAGCGTTCCGAGACTATCGCGTGTAACAACATTAACCTTTTGAAGTGCTTGACTGTTTTCATCGTAAAAATCAAAGTTTGACATAGTAACATTTCCTTTCTTTTGATACTTGGCTACGGCAATAGCCTGTATTAAAAGTATAGGGGGATAAAGTGGAAAAATCAAGGAGGAAGGTAAGGACAATGAATAAAAAAGCAAAAAATATAACTGGCTTACAGGCAGAACTTGACCGCAGAACTGCAGTTGAGAAACTTGCCGAGAAGATGATTATTGATGGAAAGTTTGAGGAAGCGAAAGAACTTCTTGCTACATTGGATGATGATAAGGCTAGAGAGTTGATGGAAGCAGGTGAGCAGCAGGAAATTTTTTCACATAAAAATGTTGAAGTTACAAAAAGATATATAGGTGTGAAAAAAACTGAAGATTATGCTGATGTTATTAGCAATGATGAAGTGAAAGCTATAGAAAAAGCGGTGCAAGAAGAACCTGCACCACTAGAAACTCCGAATTATTTTGTTATTCCTGATAATGACAGTCAGACAATAACAATTATGCCTGATATTGAAGGGGCAGTTTTAAAATTGGATAAAACAAATGCACTTATTTTGGCTTCGATTATTCAGGAACAGGTTGTTGGATTTTGAGAAAGCGAGGTGAGAATAGTTGGGTGACAGTATAGAAGATATGTTAAATGTTACTATGAAGCGACTTGATTATATTATGAATGAAACAGATATTAATAGGGCATTAAAGTCGGAAATAAACAGTCTTATGCAGTCAGCTATTATAATTTTGAAAAGCCATTCAGGAGAAATTCAAGCAGAAAAGATGATGAAATGTTGGAAAAAATTGCAGAATTGGGCAAAAGTTTTATACATAGTTTCATTGAGGATGCCGTATGGAAAACCGCAATTAAAACAATTTCACTGTTCAAGATACTTTATGCACATAATTATTGAGAGCAAAAAGGAAATAAAACTAATTGAAAATTGTATAAAAGAGGCTGATGCAAAAACAGCGTCAGCCCAGAAGAATAAAACAGTTTAATGTTATTAGTAATTACTTCTTCTTTTTGAGCCTGCGTTCCTGCTTTTCTTCATAGGAACAGCGTGGAGCCGCAGAACCAAGCAGACAACCGTGTCTGTTGATGTCACGTGCGGAACAAATTTTGATATTGCAGCAATCTTGCAAATATGTTCCGTCAATATCCAGACGGTCTTCAAAGTCTGGAGAAATCAGGGGATTTACATAATTTCTTTTCATTGCAGCACCTCCTTTGTTATGGATTGCCAGCTCCGCAATAGCTGACAATTTGATTATAGCAATGGGGAAAGAAAAGGTAAATTATATATTTGAAGTAATTACCAGTGTTATATTTGCTTGTCGGATTCCGACAAGGGGGTTAGGAAATTAAACTATCATCCATGATAAAAAAATCTGCAAAAACAGTTATTCATGATATGTTTTTTCAGATTTAGGCTCTTAAAATTAGATTAAAGAACAGTGGTCAAGACTTGGGAATAAAATAAAATAAAAGCAGAAAAGGAGAAAATTATGGCAGAAAAGAAAAAGATAACGCATAAGATACTTGTACCAACTAAAGATGGTGGGTATGTAAATTTTAATGACTTGTCAGAGGAGCAGAAACAGAATATAAGAAATCAGTGCTTTACGAGATTTGCTGACAGTTACATGGGACAGCTTGGATATACAAGGGTACATACAGAGGACGAAGCGGTTTCACAGAATTAATAATTTGCTGTGCTATCGGCATGACGGGCTGTTGTTCTTCCAAAATTGTTTTTGGGGCGGGATTGCCCGCCCTAAAGAATTTGAGGACAGCAAAAATCAAGATAAAGGAGGCAAAAAAGTATGGCTAGGTTAAAGCTGGACGAGCTTGCAGGCGGTGCGGCTCAGGAAAAGTTTGACAGAAGTTTTAGCAAGGTGGCACAAAATCTTATGGATGTAAATTGCCCGTTTGATAAGAAAAGGGCAATAACGCTGCAGTTTGAGTTTGCATTTAAGGATGAGTCAAGAACTGAACTTGAGGTTAAGATTACATCTAAAGAATCGCTTGCTCCTCAGATGCCAATTCGTACACAGATGTCAATCGGACAGGATTTAGAAACTAAGAAAATATCTGTGCAGGAATATGGCAGCAGTGTTCATCAGAAATCTCCGGTAAATACAAATGAATTAGAGGATGGTTCAGAGGTGACATTATCTGATGGTTCGGTTGTTAATACGGATACGGGCGAAGTAGTAAATTATAGGGATATTAACAGATTAAAGGCTGTTCAGTAAGGAGGAAATCAATGATTAAAGATGCGTTAGAGTACATTGTAGGAATGAAAAAACCTAACATTACAGAAATAGGCGGTCAAACTTATTCGGATAAAAAGCTGGAAAGGATAAGTTATGAGCCTCATATTGAACCTTTTAAATTATCTACTTTAGATAGTTTAATAAAGTACATCAAATCTGATTTAGAAGTGCCTGTTACTCCATTCTTTTTACATATAGTAAGTGAAAAAAGTGTAAAAATGCTTTCAACACTTGACAGTGATAAGCATAGAGAATGTTTAGCAGTTGTTGATGCAGAAGTTCCAAGATTTGAATTTGGTGCGTATATCCCGCAGGAAAATTTTTGTATCAATCTGAAAACGAAGTTTATTCAGAATGAGGACAGAGAACTTTTAGTTTCATTTGCCGGAAATGTTGAGGATAAAACTGTAGCAGAATATGGTGACGATGGCATTTCGCAGAAAGCAACAGTAAAAACAGGGGTTGCTTCAAAAACAGAAACAATCGTTCCTAGTCCGGTACATCTGAAACCGTATAGAACATTTGATGAAATAGACCAGCCGGAATCAGATTTTATTTTTAGAATTAAATCTGATAAATTTGATGGAATTACTTGTGCATTGTTCTCGGCAGATGGCGGTGCATGGAGAACAGAAGCTAAGCAGCGTATAAAAGAATATTTAAACAATGAATTGTCTGATTTGATAGAAAAAGGAAAGATTATAATTCTTGCTTAATAGGATAGGTCAATATTATTCAAGTGATCCGTTCTTTATTGTGAAGTGCAATAAGTGTGGTAAAGAGGTTTACAGTACCAGACGGAAAAATGAAAAATGCAGCAAGTGTGGAAGTGCCGATGTGAAAACATCGGTACCGTACCACACGATTGAACAACATAAAAAATAAATTTTAGGAGGAACAACATTATGATGAAGACAATTTGTATTGCCGGGTTGAAGGGTGGTATTGGCAAGACCACTACCACAACAACCCTTGCTTATTTATTACAGGCTGAAAAAGAAAAAAGAGTGCTTTTGATTGATGCGGATTGTCAGGCAAATGCTACCATGACATACGATGTAGAGCCGTCGGATGATGGTATTGCGGATATTATGTCATATGCGTTAAAAGGTGATATGCCGGATATTAAAAGCCACATTATAACTACGGACTATGGTGTGGATATTGTTCCATCGTCTACGGGTTTACAGGTCGTAAATGGCCGCTTGCAGGTGGAGAGGGAACATAGTCAGATTGACGTTCTGAAAAGGGCATTATCTGAGATTGAAAGTGAATATGATTACTGTATTATCGACTGCGGTTTACAGCTTGATATTACGGTTTTAAATGCTATATGTGCATCGGATCTTGTTCTTAGTCCTCATAAGATTGGCGGATTTGAGGAGCAGGGGAGTGATGTACTTGATGAAATTCTTATTCAGTTATCCAATACAGATATAGGTGAGAATATAAATTTGAAAAGATTTGTGACATTGTTCAGGAAAAACAAGACAATGTGCAATTTTCTTCTCGCAACACAGGAAAAATATGATTCTACTCTTATGCCGTCATATGTGCGTGAGAGTGTGCAGGTTATTAAAAATTCTATGATGTCGGGTCCATTGCCGTATAATTTTAAAAATTGTATTGCGGTAAAAGATTACAGACAGCTTCTTGATGATGTGCTGGAGGTGATGGCATGACAGGTTCATCTATTCTTGATACTTTAAATTCAAAAAGTTTATCCGGTGGAAATATGAATACTACATATGCAAGGTTTCGTTTGCAGGATATATCGATTGACAAGATTTATTCTAATGACAAGAATTTCTATCCTCTGACTGATATAGAACAACTTGCAAATGAGATAAAGCTGTGCGGTCTGATGGAAAATCTTACTGTAGTAAAAGAGCCTTGCGAGCGTGGTGAATACAGACTTGTAAGCGGCGAACGAAGATGGAGAGCTTTGACTTATCTTGTTGAAAATGGTGAGGACAAGTTTAAAAATGTGTCAGCGAAGGTTACCAGATTTGATAATCAGAATGAAGAAGAACTGTATCTGATAGTGGCAAATTCTTATAGAACAAAGGATTCTGCTACAAAAATGAATGAAGTTAAGCGGATGCAGGAGCTTCTTCAAAATGCAAAAGAAAACGGGACAAGTATCAATGGTTATGATATGCAGCAGGAGAGCATCAGAAGTGTTATGTCAAAACTTCTGGGAATGTCGGAAACTAAGATTGCGGAGCTGACTGTAGTTATAAATCATTTGATTGATGAATTTATGACAATGCTTAACGATGGGACGCTCGGTATATCGGTTGCTTACAAAATAGCAGGAATGTCACCCAATATGCAGCTTGAGTTTTTTGATTATTGTGAAAATGAACCAAAGATTACATTAAATGTTGTAAAGGATTTTAAATGGCTTAAAGAATCCGAATATGAAAATCAGCAGATACCGGGACAGAGTTCTATTGATGACATTAAGGGAGAGTATGAGATAGAGCCTGAGAATATTGAAAGTGATGTAAATAATGTAATTAAGGCTTTGGAACATGATAGCGATGCAATAAAAATAGAAACAGGACAGGGCGATGCAGAGGTAAGTTCACAGGCTGCTGATGTAAAAGACAGTATTAAATCATTTGATGCATTGATGGCAGAAAAACATGGAAAGTGTGATGTAAATGTTGATGATGATATTGAATTGGAAACACATAATGTTTGTGAAAACGATAAGGCAGCAGATTACATTGCCGGGATGCTGAACAGTCCGGTAAATGAAAAAAATACTGAAAATAATTGTGAAATAAAAGAGGAGATGAGACACAGTATTATTGAGTATGTAGTAAATAAATATAATATCAGTTTACTTCAGTATATCAAAAGCAGGATTGCTATGTGCTGTGAAGACTGCTGTATAAAGATTGATGATGAGCAGATGAGTACAATGAGCAGTTATCTGTCAAGGGATATAAATGCCCTTGCTGAACAGTATAAGTATGATGACTGATATTGCTATTTGAAAGGATGTGGTTCTATTGATTGTTTTTAACCATAAGGCAGATAAACCTTTGATTTTATCAGATAGGAGATGTAATGAGGAAAGACAGACCTTTGAAGAAACTTAACAAGTTCAAATATAAAGAGCTTGCCTATTTCTGTTACCAATATAATGAGTGGTTGTCTCAGATCAGAGACATTAAGCACAATATTGGTGTATCGGGAGTGAATTATGACGGGATGCCACACGCACATAATACGGCATCCTCTGTGGAAAATCTTGCTATTAAGCTGGCAATGCTGAGTGGCAGAGTAGAGCTTATTGAAAAGGCTGCAATGCTTACTGATAAAGAGCTTGCAGCGGCATTATTAAAATACTGTACAACTCCAGGGATGAGTTTTAGAGAATTGTGCAGCGTTGAGACTGTAAATTGCAGCGAAAGTACATTTTACAGAAAACGAAGTGAGTTTTTCGTGATATTGGACAAACTCAAGGAAGAAAATTTTTATTCAGAACTGCCAAGAAAATACAGGGCAGTTGAGAAACATCATAGAGGTAAATGGACCTCGTAGTATTTTATTATTTTTGGATTTAGCTTGTATATTTTTTTCGATTGTTCGGGGGGAATATATGGGTTAATATAATATATTTTTTATTTTTTGGTGTGTATGCTTTTTAATGAAAATCAGGGGGAGTATATGTGCCGTAATTACAGGAAGGTGCCGACTATTCGGACAGTGTCAGTTGGTCGGATGTCTTCCTTGCCTTTGTAAATTATACCTGTTTGATTAAATTTAGGAGGACGCGCCTATGAACCGAAAAGAAGGTATTGATTACTTTCCGGTAAAATGCGCGGCTGATAATGCAATTGAACTTGTAACAGCAGAATGCGGGTTAAAGGCGCACGCCGTCATATATGCGTTACTTCAGGAGATATATGGAGTACACGGTTATTATTGTGAATGGCAGCGAGAGAGGGCTTTGTTACTTTCGTCACGAATGTTTGGCGGGGGTGACAAAGCGGTCAATCGTATAAATGAAATAGTGAACTGCTGTGCAAGGCGGGGTGTCTTTTCATTGGAACAGCTTGAACAAAATGGAATTTTAACTTCAAAAGAAATTCAGGAAAATTTTCTTTTCGCAACAAGGAGAAGAAAAGCTGTAAAAATGAAGAGAGCATACCTCTTAGTTAAAGTCGCCCTTTTATCAGATAATGTAATCATTTTGGATGAAAATGTAGACATTTTGGACGAAAATGCAGACATTTTAAAACATAGTAAAAGTAATAGTAAATATACTAACACTCTATCTATAGTGCCAACGCTTCAGGAGGTAAAAGATTATGTTGCTTTAAACAATCTTAAAATCAATCCTGAAAAGTTTTATGAATATTATGACCGTATTGATTGGAAAGACAAGTATGGCAGGAGAATAAACTGGAAAAGCACTGCTGATTATTGGAATAAGACAGAGCGGGCAGACCAAAAGCCGTCAGGCAATACAAAGTCAGGATATTCAACTAAAAAGAAAAATCAGTTTAATTCATTTAACCAGAGAGAGATAAGTTCCTCAGATATGAGCGAACTTGAACAGCGTTTGTTGCAACGTGGCTGATTTGTCGGAATCCGACAAGTAATAATTTTGACAGCAAAAAAGTTTTAAATGCACTTTTACATATAGCTGTAGGAAAATTAACATCACAAATAAAGCTGGGAGTGTGGTGCAGCTCCCGGAAAGGAGCAGGAATGAAACAGACAAAGAAAAAAAGTAAATGTATAGGATGTGGAAAGCAATTTACTGTTAATGCGAGAAATCAGCATTATTGTTCCGTCGAATGTCGTGAGTATGAGCGTAAAAAAAGACATGCACAGATGTATAAAAAAAGAAAAACACAGAAAAAGGCAAAAAGAATGGAGGAAAAGAAAAAAGAAAAGCATATGGGAGAGCTTGCAAACTTTAATGACAAAGCAAAGAAACTTGGACTTTCATATGGCCAGTATATGATTTTTTTACAGACGGAAAAGGATAGAGAAGAAAGAGCAAAAATAAGCTAAGACAAAGAAAATTGGAGGATGTTGATATGTTTAATAAATTGTTAATTAAGATTATAAAAAAGTTTGATTATGTGAAGAACTTGGAAATAAATGTGGAACAGCTCAAGGCGGTAGAAACAAGACTTCGTGAAGAAAAAGGGGATGCGGTGAGGGAAAAGAACCGATTAGCGTTGAAAGTGAAATATATGGAAAGTGTAGTAATTGATTTAATAGAAAATCTGCATATGATATTTACAGATGAACAGGGAAAGTTTATAAGCATTGATGAATCTGCACTTAAAGAAAACGAAAATAAACATGTTATGTGTGTTCACTCATTTCCGGTAAATCGTATTGTATTGCGGGTTAAGGAGGGGAATGCAGAATGATAGATGAAAAAATAGTAATAAAGGATATTGAGAACAGAATAGATACATTTGTAAAGCAGTACCCAAAGGAAAAGGATTGTAGGTCGGTGCAGGTGCAAAGAGAATTTATACATATACTTGAACTTGCGGCAAAGAAGCAGAAAGCGAAAGAACATGAACGTATGCTGAGTATAGAGAGTGAATTATTAGGCACGCTGAATGATATGAAAGATTCAAAAGTCGCATTTTGTGACAAGCAGGGCGGTAAATGTGAATTATATGAAAGTTGTTTTAAATGTGCTGTTGTAGGAATAGTTGATGTAGTCAAAAGGCTGGAAGAGGAAGCTGAGTATTCGAGTGCAGATTTTGACGGATATGTAAAAGAGGTTGCACCGTATTTGGATGCTGAGTATGATGATATTTTTTATGCTGGGCTAAAGCGGGCTATTGTGGTAATCAGGGCGGTTTGCAGAGAGAAGATGGGAGAGAAATATGATTAACGGAGAATTGATAGTTGACAATTTCGCTGGCGGTGGTGGTGCCAGTACCGGTATTGAAATTGCCACGGGAAAAAGTGTTGACATTGCAATCAATCATGACATAGAAGCAATTCGGATGCATAAAGCAAATCATCCGCATACAAAACATTATTGTGAAAATGTATGGGAAGTTGACCCTGTCAAAGCTTGCGAAGGACATCCTGTCGGACTTGCATGGTTTTCGCCTGATTGTAAACATTTTTCAAAAGCAAAGGGTGGTAAACCTGTAGAAAAGAATATCCGTGGTCTTGCATGGGTAGTCTTGAAATGGGCAGCTCTTGTAAGACCTAGAGTTATTATGCTAGAGAATGTAGAAGAATTTCAGACATGGGGGCCATGTGTTCCTATTCGTGATAAAAAGACTGGGCGTGTGATTGTAAAAACAACAGAAAAACATGAAAAAAACAGGATTGCTGAGCCGGGAGAAGTCGTACCGGTCAATATGCAGATATTTAAGCCTGACCCTAAAAGAAAGGGTCAGACATACAGAAGATGGAGAAAGCAACTTGAAGCACTCGGATATGAAATTGATACAAGAGAACTTGTTGCGGCAGATTATGGAGCACCGACTATGAGAAAACGCTTTTTTATGATTGCAAGATGTGACGGTAGACCTATAATATGGCCAGAGCCAACACATGCTCAGAGGAATAGTGAAAAAGTAAAAGCCGGATTGTTAAAACCATATGTAGGTGCATATACACAGCTTGATTTTTCTTTACCTTGTCCGTCTATATTTGATACTTCGGAGGAAATAAAGAAGAAATATGGACTTCGAGCGGTACGACCACTGGCATCTAAAACAATGGAACGCATAGCAATGGGACTAAAAAAATTTGTAATTGATAATCAGGAACCTTTTATTGTTCAGGTAAATCATAGCGGAGCAAAAGGAGATTATTGTAACAGTATGGATGAACCATTAAAAGTAATTACGTCAAAACATGGATTTGGAATTGTTGAACCTAAACTTACTCCATATATGGGAACAAATACAACAAATCATCCTGGTGGTGATTGCAGAAATCCAATACATACAATAACCACTGGCAATCAACAATGCCTTATAAGTCCTACAATTATTCAATATCATTCTGAAACATCTGCTAAGGAAGTAAGAGGACAGGATATAGAAGAACCTATTATGACGCTCGACAGTTCAAATAGATATGGTCTTGTTACATCGTTTTTGCACAAATATTATGATGGTGGATATAAGGGAGCTGGGGACACAGTGAATAATCCATTGCCGACAGTGACAGCATGGGATCATAACAGTCTTGTTACGGCAAACCTTATTCAAATGAATAATCATTGTGACGGTAGAGATATTAAGGAGCCACTTCCTACCATTACAGCTGGAGATGGACATTTTGGAGAGGTCAGAGCGTTCCTAATCAAATATTATGGAGAAGGTACGGGGCAGGATATTAAAAATCCGTTAGATACAATTACATCTCGTGACCGTTTTGGTTTAGTAACTATAGCAGGAGTTGATTATCAGATTGTTGACATTGGTTTGAGAATGTTGGAGCCAAAGGAATTGTATGGATGCCAAGGGTTCCCAGATGATTATATTATCGACCACGATTTTGAGGGACATAAATATCCAAGAAGCGAGCAGGTAAGAAGATGTGGAAATGCAGTGTGTCCGCCAATACCAGCAGCATTAGTTCGGTCGAATCTTCCAGAGTTGTGTGTGGCAGAGAGAATGCCGAATATTATTAAAAATAATATTGTTATGGAGAAAAATGGACAGTTAGCATTTGCATGAGAAAGGGAGAAACAATGGTAGATAGATATTTGTTTAAGGCTAAGTTTGATGATTCTGATAGATGGGTTAAAGGGGAACTTGTTGAAGTAAATGATAGTTATTTGATTATTCCAAATCATGCGAGCAAAATATCAGTCTGTTGGTTTTCGGCATCAAACATTATAGAAGTAAAGAAAGATACAATTTGTCAATGCACAGGATTGAAAGATAAGAATGGTAATCTTATTTGGGAAAATGATATTGTAAAAGACTTATTTAGTGATGTTTACGCACAAATCAAATATGGCGGCTATCAAAGTTGTTTTGACAGTACAAAAGTTGAACATATTGGATTTTATGTGAATTGGTTTGGTAGATATGCAAAAAGCCGCAGAAAAGACTTAGGTTACTGGATAAATATGGTTGATGCAGAAATTGTCGGCAATACATTCGATAATCCTGAGTTGTTAGAAAGTGGTGAATGACATGGATAAGCAGATAGACGAGGGTTTGGTTCTTCGATATACAAAATTGGAGGTATAAAATGCTGATATTGCCTATAAAGAAAAGGTGGTTTGATATGATTCTATCGGGAGAAAAGAAAGAAGAATATCGAGATATTACACCATATTATGAAACAAGGTTTAAAAATTTATGGGGTGATAGATACATGGGCAAGAGAAAGATTATGTTTAGAAATGGATATTCAATACATAGCCCATCTTTTGTTGTAGAATGTGAGTTGAAAGTTGGAAATGGTCGTTCTGAATGGGGAGCCGAAGAAGGAAAAGATTACTACATTCTCAGAATCTGTAGGATATTAAAGTAAATATGAGGAAAAAACATGGTACGAGCAAGTGACGAAGAAAGATTTTATCAATGTTTAACTTGTCTACACATAGAAAGTTGTAATTTAGATGAAGAATCGGAAGATGAAAGAGGGATGTGTGGACAATATAGTGTTGATAAAAATATTGAAAAAAATTACAGAACAGTTTAAAAAACATTTTTTATGTTAGAAAATTAAGGAAAGGCGGTTGAAAGACCGTCTTTTTTGAAAAAAATAAAATAAATTTCAAAAAACTATTGACATAAGGGTAACCTTATAGTATAATATAATTGTAGCAAGGGAATGGCAGGAAAGGAGATAGAAATGGAGAACAACACAATGACAAACAATCAGTTCAAAGGAATTATCAAAATGATAATTGCACTAATAAAAAATGATACACCAAAAGAAGAACTTATAGAGTATCTATCAGAGTTAATTAAAGATTAAAAGCTCGAAGAAATAATCTTCGAGCCAAACCAAAACACCGAGGGCAGACCTACAACTTCCTGCTATCTGTCCTTGGTATAAAAATAATAGCAGGAAAATAAAAAAAAGTAAAGAGGTGATATGATGCCAACAGCACAGACAAAGGCAACTGAAAAATGGCAGAAGAAAGCCGGATATATGACAAAAGGATTTAAGTTAAAAAGAGAATTAGCTGACGAATTTAAGGAAGCCTGTGAGAAAGCTGGAGTGAGTCAGGCGGCACAGATTTCCAAGATGATGCGTGAGTTTATAGATGAGCAGAAATAAAAATAAATTCCCTGTCGGATTCCGACAAAATAATTTTTTCAAAAAGTTGGGAGGCAGGGACACCAATTCTGTGATATAATGCTAATATCGCAAAAATAGAAACAAAGGGAGAGAACGCAGGTTTTCTCTCTTTTTTAATGCTTGATTTAAGGAGGTGAGGAGGAGTGAATACGGTTGAACCAATTCGTGATATAAACACGGTGATGGATATTGCTGATTATCTAAAAAGCAAGAATGAAAGAGATTATGTAATGTTTATGTTTGGAATTTATACGGGACTTAGAATATCGGACATACTTAAGTTTCGTGTGCGAGATGTTAAAGGGAAAGATGCGATTTATCTTAGAGAAAAAAAGACAGGGAAAGAAAAACGGTTTCCACTTAATGCTGAACTAAAACCGATTATTGAAGATTATATATCTGACAAGAAAGATTATGAATATCTCTTTAAATCATGCAGGAGTGGTAATAAAGCAATAAGCAGACAGCAGGCATACAAAATACTGTCGGTAGCAGGTAGGAAGTTCAACATTGATAAGGTGGGAACACATACACTCAGAAAAACATTTGGGTATCATATGTACCAGCAGACACACGACGCAGTCACTATAAAAGAGATTTTAAATCATGCAGATATAAGTGTGACATTGAGATACATTGGTATCAATCAGGACAACAAGGACAAAGCGATAAAAGGTTTATCGTTTAGAAAGAGTGGAGAGCATAAGGCTCTCTATTGATGTTAAATCTAAAAATTGGCATAAGATTTATTTTTTCATGTGCTAGTTGTCATATTGTGGCTATGTAATCTTAGATGAATATTTTTTTCTGCACTTTAATGAAAGAATACAGTTTAAAAGAAGTTTACAAAATTACTAGATATGTCAACTATTTTGAAGAAAAATATAGAAAAGTACAATGAAAGAACATGAGTTGATAGAGATTGAATCATCCAATGCGGGACACACTACAGAGAGAAATAAATAGTTTTAGTTTTTATAAAAATCACTTAGATGTTATTCTGAGTGATTTTTTTGTAAAAAAATTTTAGGTTCTGTGAGCAAAAAATCAGAATCGAGGGTCGGAGCGAGGCCCGAATCTTGGCTAGTTCTTTTTCAAAAAAGTTTTGCATTGCCGTTTCCGTTTTTTAAGAAAGGTGGTGGTAAGAATGGCAGATAGTGCAAAGGTCACGGATGTATCAGCGGTGACAGTGTCAGCAAAGGTGCTTGCAAATATAATAGGTGTCGGTGACAGGCAGGTGAGAAATCTTGCAGATGAGGGAATTCTTGTCAGAAATAGTCATGGACGATATTTGCTTGAGAAGTCTGTAAAAAATTATATTATGAATCTTAAAATATCAAAGGTCGGTGAAACAGTAACCAGCGACTTTGAAGATGGTGAACTTGATTTAAAACAGGAGCAGGCAAGACATGAGCATATAAAAAGCATGATTTCAGAAATTAAGCTGCAACTTATCAAAGGACAGGTTCATAAGTCTTATGATGTAGCAAATGTGATTACAGATATGTTTACTAAGTTCAGAAGCAAGATTTTGGCTATCCCGGCGGAGGTTGCTCCGTCAGTCGAGGGAAAGAGTAAAAGTGAGATTATGGAGGTTTTGCGTGATGAGCTTGAAAATGCTCTTAATGAGCTGGCAGACTATAATCCATCTGATTATTATCCGGATGAATATATAGAATTGTCAGAGGATGACCTTTTTAACGAGTCAGCAGGGAAAGCAGGTGAGGCAGATGAGGACTAAAAAGAAAAATGAAAAGGTAGCTTACCACACATTGCATTTTATATGTTCTCTTACAAAAGCTCTAAGACCTAAGGAAAAAATGTCGGTTTCCGACTGGGCGGACAAGCATATGGTTTTACCGGGTGGAAGTAATAAGGCTGGCAAATTTAGAAGTGATTCCGTTCCGTACCAAAAAGAAATAATGAATGCGATTACGGATTCTGCTGTAACGGAAGTTACTGTTATGTCGTCGGCACAGATAGGAAAGACAACAATAGTTCTATGCGGTATAGCATACTATATAGAACATGAGCCGAGCACACAGCTTTTGGTTCTTCCAACTTTAAGTCTTGGTGAAAAGTTCTCAAAAACAAGGCTTGCACCTATGATAAGAGATATTCCGGTGCTTCGTGATAAGATAGCACCTGCAAAGTCAAAGGACTCTGATAACACGATTCTTTTTAAACAGTACGCAGGCGGTTATATCGTCGTGTCGGGGGCAAATTCTTCGGCTTCGTTATCATCAATGCCTATCAGGGTTGTATGGATGGATGAGGTTGACCGCTTTCCGGCTAGTGCAGGCGGTGAGGGTGACCCTGTAACACTTGCTCAAAAGAGAGCAACAACATTCTGGAATAAAAAATATATTAAAACATCAACACCGACTACAGAAAATGGTCGTATCAATAAAGAATATTTAAAAGGTACGCAGGAGGAATGGTGTGTGCAGTGTCCTTGCTGTGGTATGTATCAGCCGTATTCGTTTAAGAGAGTGGATTTTAACATAGTCGGAATGAAATGCGAATACTGTGGGGAAGTGATTGAAGAAAAATATTGGAAAGAATCAGAGCATATGTGGATAGCTGCACATCCGGAAAGGAAAAATAAAAGAAGTTTTCACCTCAATGCAATGGCATCGCCGTGGGTGGCTTGGAGTGATATTATAGACGAGTTTCAGGGTGCAATGGATGAGTTTAAGACATATCACGATACAGAAAGGTTGCAGGCTTTTGTGAACACAACTCTTGGCGAAACATGGAAAGAGGATGAGGTCGCAGAAGAATCGACTACCGAAGATAAACTTCTGGAGCGTGCGGAGCATTACAAGGGTGAAATACCGGAGGGAGTTCTTTTGCTGACGGCAGCAGTAGATGTTCAGGATAACCGTTTTGAAGTTGAGGTGAAAGGCTGGGCGAGAGACTATGAAAGCTGGGGCATACATAAGACAGAGATTTATGGAAATCTTGAAACATCACAGGTATGGGATGAATTGGAGGAATATCTTGAAATAACTTTTCGTTTTGAAGATGGCAGGGAACTTAACATAGCTGCATTTGGCATTGATACAGGCGGTCATCATACAAACAGAGTATATAAGTGGATAAAGGCAATGAAGAAAAAAGGTAAGAAAGCATATGGAATTAAGGGATATGCCGGAAAGCCTGATATACCGCTTTTATATAAACGAAGTAAAGTTGAGATTAAGGAAAAGAGCAGAGATGGCAAGAGAGATATAGTTGTGGACTCAACAACAATATGGATACTTGGAGTTGATGCAGGTAAGGAAAATATAACAAATTGGCTGACGATTGAGGAAAAAGGTGAGGGATATTGTCACTTTCCGAATAATGTCGGAAAAGGTTATGACAGAGAGTATTACAAGGGACTTCTTTCAGAAAAAAAGATAAAAAAGAAAGTCAGAGGTGTTGTTAAAGATGTGTGGGTAAAGAAAAGTGGTGCCAGAAATGAACCGCTTGACCTGTTTAACTATAATCTTGCGGTATGTGAGCTTTTGCGTCCTGTGTGGAGTGATTTAGAACTAAAAATTTCAAAAGGAATAAATTATACAAAAGCGGTTAAAAAGGTTAGAAAACAGAGAAAAAGCACAAAAGGTCTGTCAATTTGAGAAAAATTTTTATAAAATTTCAAAAAGTTGGGAGGCAGGGACACCAATTCTGTGATATAATGCTAATATCGCAAGAGGTGAAGAAAGAGAAATATTGTTGATTTTGAGGAGAGAACGCAGGTTTTCTCTTTTTTTGTGTTCAATTTTATTTGGAGGGTTATTGTGGAAAAAAACAAAGAAAGAATTGCTTTTTTGAAGAAAAGGCTTGAAATGTATTATGAAGCAGAGGAAAAGATATTGCAGGGGCAGTCTTATACTATCGGTTCGAGGACATTGACGAGAACAAGCCTTGCGAATGTTCAGAGCAAAATTAAAGAACTTGAGAGTGAGATTTCTGCATTGGAGACAAGAGGAAATAGCAAAAGGCGAAGCGTCAGAGTTATTCCGCTCGGATAGGAGGTCATATGTTTGATAAGATGATGGCTGTTGTTAATCCGGGTGGTGTGGCAAAAAGAGCAGAGGCAAGGCTTAAAATAGCTGAGACGAACATGAAAATTGATGCGGTCAAAATGAAACATACTATGTTGAATGATATTATTTCAGACGGCGGAAAAGATGTGACAAACAGCGGATATTCTCATGGAGCCGCATCAAGAAGGAGAAGCTGGGCGAAGAAATATCATTCAACGAGCTTATCTCCAAAGTCGGATATTGAGGAAAACAGAAAAATTTTAAGAGAGAGGTCGAGAGACCTTGCCATGAACGCTCCGCTTGCATCAGCGGCGATTGCGAGTACAAGAACAAATTGTGTCGGGGCAGGTCTTGTTCCGAAACCTAAAATTGATTATGAATTTTTAGGAATTTCAGAGGATGAAGCAAAGGAAATTCAAAGGCATATCAAGAAAGAATTTGCAATCTGGGCGGAAAGTACCATGTGCGACAATAACGACCAGAATAATTTTTACGAATTGCAACAGATAGCTTTTAATGATTGGCTGCGTAATGGTGAAGAGTTTGTTTTGATAAAATATGACAAGCCTACAGCGAATATGCCGTATCGGTTGCGAATAAAACTTGTAGAAGCTGACAGAGTATGTACTCCGGGAAGTGTTGATGGAGAATATGATGGGTTTGATAAAAAAACAGCAAACGGCAACACGATAATAAATGGTGTTGAGATTGATGAAAACGGCAAGGTTGTAGCTTATCATATATCATCACAGTTTCCAGGTGAGTATAATTCTGTGGAATCAAAATGGACAAGAGTTGTTAAGCGTGGTGATAAAACAGGAAATCCAAATATATTACATATATTCAACGGGGAGCGTGCCGACCAGTACAGGGGCGTTCCTTTTTTAGCACCTGTTGTTTCTACGATTAAGCAGCTTACAAGATACACCGAAGCTGAGATAATGGCAGCAGTCATAAATTCTATGTTTACTATCTTTATTCAGACGGAGAGTGGCGAGGATATGGGTGGATTTGCCGGAGAGGATGAGTATGACGATGGAGCAGAGACAGAAGATGACGAGGTCGAACTTGGTTATGGAAATGTCAATTTTCTAAAGACAGGTGAGAGTGTCAAGACTGTTGAATCATCACATCCAAACGCAAATTTTGATACATTTGCAACGGCAATGGCAACTCATGTTGGTGCCGCATTGGAGATAGCTCCGGAGGTGCTGCTTAAAAAGTTTTCTAATAACTTCTCAGCATCTAAAGGTGCAATGAATGAAACATGGAAAGCTTTTAGGATGCGCCGTACATGGTTTGTGAATGATTTCTGCAAGGAAATCTATGAACTTTGGTTTAATGAAGCCGTCAGTACAGGGCGTATAAATGCACCGGGGTATTTTGAAAATCTTCTTGTAAGAAAAGCATATCTCAACTGTACATGGAATGGGCCTGCACAGGGTCAGTTGGATCCGGGCAAGGAAGTCGTGGCTGCTGCAAAGAGGATTGAGGCAGGGCTTTCAACGCATGAGGATGAGTGTATTGCATTAAATGGCTCTGATTTTGAAGATAATGTCAGGGCATTAAAGAGTGAAAATGAGATGCTTGCTGATGCAAATAAAAATGAAAGTGAGGATGTAAAAGAGTGACGAAAATAAATGTCAAAGGTCCGATAGTATCAAATGACTCAGCGTGGCTTTACCGCTGGCTTGGGTGGGATGCCTGTTGTGTCAATGATATTAATACGGGGCTTGAAAGTGCAAATGGTGATGATGTAGTAATTGAGGTTAATTCGCAGGGCGGTCTTTGTACGGCTGGATTTGAGATGTATTCGGCTATTAGGCAGTATGAGGGAAATGTAGAAGTTCATGTTATAAATGCCTGCTCTGCCGCCACGTTTATCCTTTGTGCAGCGGATAAGGTGCTTATGTCAGATGCAGCGGTTGTAATGATACATAATACTCAAAGTTCTTGGGGTGGTGGTGATTACAGAGATGCACGGATGACTGCTGATATGTTAAGAGAGTTTAACGAGAGTGTGTTAAATGTCTATGAGAAAAAGACTGGAAAGAGCAGGGAAGAATTGCAGGCAATGATGGATAAAGATACATTTATGTCACCTAAGACTGCGATTGAAAATGGATTTGCTGACGGTATGCTTTTTGAGGATGGAAAGGACGATGAAAGCAGCCAGATGAATTTTATTGAGGCATCAAAGCAGATGGCTGTATATAACAGCACACTTCCGGTTATTTCAGATGAAAAAGCGCATGAACTTATGCTTTTGTTAAACAGTGGAAAATTGCCGGAGAGAAAAGTACTTGATGATTTGAACAGCAATAAAGCAGATAAACCATCTGAAAATGCTGATACAAATAAAAATAATATAACTAACGAAAACAACGGAAAGGAGCAGAACATGACATTAGAGGAAATGTTAAAGGAGCATCCGGAGCTTAAAGCTGAGGTTGACGGATTAAAGGCTGAAGCTAAGGCAGAGGGTGAAAAAGAGGGAGCAGACAAAGAGAGAGGCAGGATTGAAAATCTTGACAAGATTGCGGCAAATGTATCTGCGGAAATGCTTAAAAATGCAAAGTACGGGGATGCTGATGCGAGGGTTGATGCGAGAGAACTTGCTTATCAGGCTATGATTGTGCAGAAACAGGAGGCGGCTGCATATATGCGTGATGCAATGGCTGATTCTAAGGAGTCGGGAGCTGCTGATGTAGGGGCGAGTTTGTCGGATTCCGACAAGGATCTGCAGGATGTTGAAAATATGGCAGCATATGTAAATGGCAGAAGAGGAGGCAAGAGATGAGATTAAACAGTAGTATAAAACATTATAGTGACAAGCTGATTTATGATTCTTCACATGAGATTGATGCGGGAGTTTTTACAGTGACGCTTCCAACGGAATCAAAAGCAGCAGGAACAGTAAAAAGAGGTCAGATTATTTACTTTGATACGACCAAAAAAGAATATGTTCTGATAAAGGGTGATGATGGTGTGGCAGCAGTTATTGCTGCAGAAGATACATCTTATGCAGAGGATGACACAGAGGTTGCAGTACAGTCATACATAAGTGGAACATTCAGGGAAAGTGAATGTATTTCTGACGGAAAACTTGAAGCGGATGATATTGACACATTACGCATCAGAAATATTTATCTCAAATAAAGGGGGAAAACAGAGTGATAAGAGAAACTTACAAACTTGTAAAAACAGTTAAAAAAATGTATCCGGTAGTACAGTTCTTAAAAGACAGATACTTCCCGGATGGACCTGTTTATTATTCAGAAAAGGCGTTAATCGAGTTCAAGAAAAAAGGACGAAAGATTGCGCCTTTTGTTATTCCACTTGTAAACGGAATAGTCATGGAAAAAGACGGTTATAGAACGGATATTGTAGATGCACCGTATATAGCACCTAAAAGGGTTATTACGGCGAAAGAACTGGAACAGAAAGCCTTTGGTGAGTCTCCAGAGTCAGGAAGAAGTCCTGAGCAGCGTGAAAATGAACTTGAGTCGGAGTTTATTGACGATAATCGTATATCTATACTCAGAAGACATGAAAAGATGTGTGCAGATATTCTTTTGACGGGACAGGTTATAATGAAACATTATGCAACAGCGGAAGATGCTGCAAAGGGTGAAAATTATGATTTTAAATATCTCCGCTTTTATGAGGGTGAGTTTAAAAATAAATATAAATTCACAAAGAAGTTTAAGGACATGACAACAGCCGAAAAAATTCAGGAGTTTTACAAAATGGCTACAGTTCTTCGCAAGAGAGGTGTTAGAGCAACAGATATTGTTATGACATCTGATGTGTCAATGCTTCTTATGTCTGATAAGGACTTTTTAGAGTTCTATAACAAGGCAAAAGTAAACATCGGTGAAATCAATCCGACAGAACTTCCTGACGGTGTGGTATCAAATGGCAGTATCAATATAAACGGTGTAGTTATGACATTGTTTACATATGATGAAATCTATGAAGATTTAGATGGTGAGGAAAAAGCAATTCTTCCGGCAGGAACTATTGCATTTTTACAGCCTAACATGGGAACTACAGTATATGCTCAGGTTACTTTCTATACAAAAGATGGATTTAAGTCATATGCAGAAAAGATTGTTCCACGCTTAGTTGGGGATGAAAAGTCAAACATGGCGGAGGTTCAGGCGTTTTCAAGACCTGTTATGTATCCAAATGATATGGATGGTTGGCTTGTGGCAAATATTTATGATGAGACTGCATCCAGTCAGACGGAAGCAGATAACAGTGTAGATACACATGAACCTCCGACGGTAGATGCCGGTACATTAAAGACAGAAGCAGAAATCACAGCCATTACAAAGAAAGCGGAGCTTATTTCATATGCAACATCAATAGGACTCAGTGGTCTTGATAATTCTATGAAACTTGATGAACTTCAGGACGCAATTCTTAACTATCAGGAAGAAATTTATGGTGAGTAGCAGGAGGTGACAGGGATATGATTGCAAATATATTATTAACTGTTGCTGATAAAACTTATAAACCGGGTGAAAGTATTGATAAACCGTTGAGTAAAATTGACAGAGAATTTTTGTTGTCGGGAAATTATATTTCTCTTGAAGATAAAGATGATGTAGGGTCTAAAAAGGCAGTTGAAATATCAAAAGATAAAAAGTCGGAATCCGACACATCAAAAAAAGATGGCAAGATTTTGAAAAATGGTTCAGAAAACAAAGTAATTGTTGATATAGAGGTTAAATAACATGGGTTTTGCGGAACAGGTATCAAAAGATATTGATGATGTATTTTTTGATGAAGGCTTTTTCGGAAGTAAGCACAGTCTTGATAATAAGGAGATAACTGTAATCGTAGATGAGGACGCACTTGAGGAAATAAAAAAGAACTGGCGGGACGAGCTTGTTAAAAAGCCCGTCCTTATTTATGTAAAAGAGTGCGACATAGAAAGAAAGCCGTCTGTCGGCTCAGTTATTGAGTACGACGGAAGACCTCACATAATACGGGAGATTTCAAAACAGGATGGTGTTTGGAAAATTTTAATGGGAAGGAGCGGAAATTGATGAATGTTACAGGTAAGTATTGATAGCAATATAGATGAGATAGAAAAAAAGTTATCTGAAATAACTGATAGGTCGAGGTTGGTTATGATGCGTGCCATGAATAGAACAGCTAGAAATATAGCTACAACGACAAAAAGAGAAGTAGCATCAAGATATTTTGTTAAGCAAAAGCAAGTTGCAGATACATTAAAAATTTCAAAAGCAAGTAAAAGTAATTTGGAAGTGGCAGTTGTAAGTAAAGGTGAAAAACTTGAATTAGAGAAGTTTTTCACCTAGAGAGCCAGTTAAAATAATTAGCCGTGAAGAAAGAACTCCGAAAGTTTACAAGGCTGCGGTAAAAAAAGCAGGAGGACTAAAACCACTTTATGGGGAAAGAGTATCTGGTAAACAGAGTAAACCATTTTTTGCTACAACTAAAAAAGGCACACAAGGAATATTTTTTCGTAGTAGAGGAAAAGCCTATCCTATAAAGCAGGTAATGGGTCCAGCAATACCACAGATAATTGACAATAAAGAGATTATGGAAAATATTATGAAAAAAGCAAATGAAACCTTGGAAAAGCGTATAGAGCATGAACTTAGCAGAGTAATTAAATAAGAGGATTTTATGACAGATTTACAGTTGTTAAATGACATTGTTGAATCACTTAGGGAATTTGTTAAAAGTGATGCTATAACGATGAAACTCGGAAACGAGTATAAAGATTTAAAGGTATATCCACAGGATCTTCCGGAAAAATACGATGAGGATGACGAAGAACTTCGCAACTATGTTGTAGTAATGATAGCGGATGAAGATGTGGTGGATGATGAATGGTGTGTTGAAGTTCATTTTTCAATCAATATTGAAGATATGGATAATGATCATTCCGGATGGGTAAATGTTATGTATCTTATGAATGAGATATATAGGCATTTTATAAAAGTTGGAATTGTTGGCAGACATACAAGGATGGAAAGAAAGGCTCATAAGCGGTTTAATCCGAATGTATTATATCCTTATTTTGAGTCAGATTTGATTACATACTGGACATTGCCAACACCATGCGAAGAATTTGACGAGATGGAGGTAAGTATTTGATGATGCAGAAGATTTATATCGGTCCTACTATTCCGGGAGTGGTGACAAATGGGACTATTTTTAAGGACAAACTTCCGGAGCACATTGAGAAAAAGGCAGAAGAAAACAAAAACATTGCAAGGCTTATCATACCGATAGGAGATGTGCTGGAGGCTAAAAAGAGACTTAATATTGAGGGCTCAGTGGAGTATGCAGCATATAAGAACTTGCAGAGCAGGAAAGGAGTAAACAATGAGTACATATAAACATGGTATTGCAACTAAGTCAAGTGGTGCTGTTGGAATAACTCAGAGTAAAACAACATATTCAGCACAGGTTATTATCGGAACTTTGCCGATAAATACACTCAAAAATCCAAAGGATGCAGTAAACTCAATAATTCTACTTGAAAATTCCGAAGACATGGATAATCTTGTGGGTAAAACTAATGAAATTGAAAAGTACACAGCAATGCAGGGTGTGTATGCTTCACTCAAAGTACACAAGGTTGCTCCGGTTGTTGTTATCAATGTTCTTGACCCTGATAAAAGTCAGCATACACAGGCTGTTGTCGGAAAAGAATATGATGTAGTAAATAAGATGGTGGTTATAGAAGATACGGGTGTGCTGCTTGATAAAGTTGTGGTGTCTGAAAATGAAACAACTTATAAGGCAGATGATGATTATGTTGCGTCGATTAACTCAGAGGGTTATCTGGTTATTGCTTTGACGAATGACGGAGCTGCTTCATCGATGCAGAAACTTAATATAAGTTATGTAAAACTTAATCCTGACGGAGTTACGGCAGAAGATATAATCGGAGGCATTGATGAAAAAGGTGTAAGAAGTGGCATTGAGCTTCTCGATGAGGTGTTTATTAACACAGGAGTTATTCCTGCTATTGTTACTGCACCTGTTTTCAGTAAGCAAAAGGAAGTGGCAGCAGCACTTGAAGCAAAGGTACGGCTTATTGGAAGTCTGCACAATGCAAAGGCATATGTTGATATTGATAGTTCAGAAAGTGGTGCAGTCAGTGTATTTAATGTTGCCAAAGTTAAAGAAAAGAATGTTCCTCAGAGTGAACTTATTGATGCCTGCTGGCCTATGGTAAATAAAAATGGAAATATGCTTGCATTTTCAAGTTTTGCTGCGGCACTTGCACAGGCTGTAGCTGCTGAAAACGGAGATATTCCTGACGGTATCGACAATAGGGAACTTCTTGTTGATGGTGTTTGTACGGAAGACGGGACTCCGGTGAAAGTGATACAGGGTGATGCAAACTCATATCTTAATGCTAATGGAATTATTACGGCAATAAGACTGCCTGAGTGGAAAGCGTGGGGAAATAATACTGCAATGTATCCGGCATCAAAAGACCCGACAAAGAGATGGTCGAAATGTGTTATGATGCTTAATTATCTCCAGAACCGTTTTAAAACGGAATATCTTTCAAAGGTTGGAAGAAATGCTAAAGTTAAGTTTATAAAGGGAATAGTTGATGAGTATAATGCCAGTCTTAATGCTCTTGTTCCGGATTATCTTGCAGGCGGTGAGATTATTTTTGATACCGCAAAAAATCCGCCATCGAGTATGCTTGAGGGTCATTATATATTCTCGACGAGGTATGCTGATTATACTCCGGCGGAGTATATTGAAAATGATTTTGTATATGATGCCCAGATTCTTACAGATACTATGGAAGGAGGCGATGAGTAATGTCAGAAATTTATGACAAGACTAATATTTTTAAGGCATATTACGGTCAGGTAAGTGAAGACGCAAGACTTGCAGGTGTGACTGATGAAGTGACTTTGCCAAACTTTGAAAATGTTTCAGAAACACTTAATCTTGCTGGAACGGTAGGTGAGATTGACAGCCCGTCAGCAGGTCAGTATAAGAGTGCTACGATTGACATCCCATTTACACAGGTGTCAAAAGAAGCTTTTGGAATTATGTGTGATGACAGCACATCGATTATTCTTAAAAGCGTACAGGAAATCTTTAATACAGAGACATTGAAAAAGACACATATTGTTAGGACGATAACTATCAAGGGAATGACTAAAGGTCACGATTATGGCAAGCTAAAAAAGGGTGGATATGGCAATCCGACTATCAAAAAAGAAGTCATATATTACAAAGATCAGGTTGGCGAAGATGTTATTGAGGAAATTGACAAATTCAACGGCAAGGCTGTTATAAATGGCGAAGATGTACTTGGTAATGTTGCCAGCCTTATTTAGTTAAAATCTGACAGCAGCTTATAATAAATAGTTAATCAAAAATCAGAGAAGATACATTGAAAAGCAGATGTATCTTCTCTTTTAATGTAATGAATGGAGGAATATTATGGATGTAAAAGAAGAAAATTTGGACGAATTGCTTGAAAAGGCAGAACTTGAAGCAGCAGGTGATGAGGTTGTGAGCAGTGGAAGAAATTTGTCGGATTCCGACAATGAGAATGAAGAAAAGGAAAATCCATATCTTGTTGAATTTTCAAGGGAGTATGATTGGCTGAATGATAAGGGGGAGATGGAAAAGATTTCTTCACTTGATCTGTCAGGTCTTGTAGACCTTACAACAATAGATGGAGAATATTTTGACAGACTTCTTATCAAGATAGGTCACAGACCTCAAAATAAATTTACGGACTTCACATATTGCAAGTATGTGGCAATGCATGTGACAAATCGTCCGGCAGAGTTCTTTAATATGCTTGGAATAAGAGACATGATGATAGTTATTGCACTTATAAACCATTTTTTTATGTACGGGCAGGGCTTAGTGATGACTGGGCAGTAATGCTTTCCAAAACGGCAATGTGTCTGGCTCTTGCCACAAACAGCGGCATTGAGTACATAAAAAAAGTGCCGGTAATTGATTTTTTGAGGACATACGAGGATTTACTTGATATTGTCAGGAAGGAGGAATAATGGCTAAAAGCAGGTCACAGTATAGTCTTGAAATTTTGCTCGGAGCGAAAAAAGCATCAAGCTTTCAGAGTGGAATCAATGGAGCTAAAAATGAACTAGAGGGGATGAGTTCTACAGCAAAAAAAGTGGCAGGTCTTATTGCTACGGCTTTTGGAGCAATAAAGATAAAAGATTTTGTCAAAGAATCAGTTGATACTTTTTCTGATTATGAACAGTCACTTGCCAATACTGCAGCTATTGCAAATGCCACACAGACTGAGCAGGAGCAGCTTAATGAAGCGGCAAGAGAAGCGGGAAAAGCTACAACTAAGACAGCACAGGAAAGTGCCGACGCACTTGGATATATGGCACTCGCAGGATGGAATGTAAAAGAGTCTACATCAGCATTGCAGCCTGTTCTAAAACTTAGTGCGGCATCGAATATGGATCTTGCTACTTGTTCCGACCTTGTTACTGACTCAATGAGTGCTTTAAAATTGCAAGTCAAAGATTTACCCGAATATCTTGATATGGTTACAAAGGCACAAAATTCCTCAAACATGAATTCACAGCAGATGATGGAGGCATATATAAAAGCCGGAGGTGCAGCGAGAACATTAGGAGTAAGTGCAAAGGACACAGGTGTTGCACTCGGTATTCTTGCCAACAATGGTACAAAGGGGGCTGAGGGCGGAACTGCCCTTAACGCTATGTTGACAAGACTGGGAAGTAATAAGAATGCACTTTCTATGATGGGAGCATTAGGAATATCAATTTTTGATGCACAAGGTAAATTTGTCGGTCTTGAGGAAGCCTTGAAACGTATCAATGCAGGAGTAAGTGGGTTAAGTACGGAAGAACAGGCGAAAGCACTTAAAGAGATTGCCGGAACAAATTATTACTCAAAAATGGCTTATCTTCTCGATGGAGTAAAAGAAGGGGCAAACGGTGCGAAGAGTGCTTGGGATGACCTGGATAAGAAACTGAAAAATTCAGATGGTTCGCTTGAAGATATGTACAATAAGCAGACAAATACACTTTCTGCTACAAGAGAAATTATGAACTCTGCTCTTGATGACCTTAAAATATCATTTGCGGATTCATTTGACGGAGAACTTGCTGATGGCATTAAAAAGCTGACTGAGTTCATAAATGAAACATCTGAAAATATATCGGACTTTGCAGATACGCATCAGGTAGAGATACATAATGTGTTTGAAATATTTTATGAGGACATTGAGAAAGCGGCGGACTTTGTAGGAGATGTCGGTGGATTTGTAGTTGACAATTTCGATGCAATAGCCTCGGGAGTTGAGGCGATAGGTATTGCACTTATCACATACAAAGTAGTTTCAGGAATTTCATCGCTGGCAGCTTCTATAGCTGCTCTTGGCTCAGGACCTATTGGATGGGTAGGGGTTGGCTGTGCAGCGGCGGCTACAGCAATCACAGGAATTGGCATTTATGCAAATAAAACAAAACAGAAATTAGCTGAGGCAAATCTTGAACAACATTTCGGAAGTATTTCTTTATCGCTGGATACTTTAGATGAAATTGCACAGCAGATTGTTGGAAAGAAAAAACTTACGCAGATTTCTGAAATGCTGGAGTCTATAGGAAAGACTGACGATGCAATATCTTCAATGAGCAAAAATGTTACATCTATAAATGAAATACGATGGAAAATTAAAGCTGGATTTAAAATAAGCAAGAACGATGTTGATAAGTATAAAGCATCTGTAGAGAATTATGTTAAGTCGGCTAAAGAAGCTGTTGAGAGTAAGGGATATACAGTGTCAATTGCAACAAAGTTACTACTTGGTGATAATTCAGAAATTGGAAAAGAAAATGACAGATTTTATTCTGAGCTTGATAGCGACCTCATTAGGTTACAAAAACAATTAAAAAAGAAATTAAATGATGCAGTAAAAAATGGTCTTGATGTTGACAAAGAGCCGGCTGTTCAAAAAATTTTAAAGCAAATATCAGATATTACTTCGGCTGTAACTGAGGCAGAGAATGAAGCAAAACTTCAAACGATTGGTTTAAAATATTCTGGCAAAAAATTGAAAGCAGAAGATTTTAAACAGTTGACAAAAGATGTAAAGGACTATGAAAAAAAGGCAATGGAAGGATATGAGAAAGCATATTCAACTTCTTTAGTTAGTCTTAATGAACGAAAAAATTCAGGAGATTTGTCGAAGAAGCAATACAATATTGAATTGAAAAAACTTCAGGCAGGATATTATAAACAACAACAAAATACATTGTCAAAAGGTTCTGACTATGTCATGGGAACTATAAAAGCAACTTATCCTGAACTTGCAAAAAGTATGAAAAAAATGCAGAAAGAAGTTGCAAAAGGTCTTAAGGAATCCTTAAAAAATGGTGTAAGTGCAAAAGATAGCGAAAACATATTGATGAGCATTGTCGATAATGCGAGAAGTAAAGCAAGTTTAAATTCAAGTGATGCTAGTGCTTTGAAACAAATTATGAAAGATTCTGGAATTGAAAGTATGTTTGATGAAATAGATGACTTGCAGAGTCGAATCAATAATTTAGATGGCATTGACTTGACTAAGAATTTTGAAAAAACTTTAACAAATAAGTCATTGTTTAAGGGGGTCAATGAAAAGCTTGATGATTCTGTGGATTCAGTATATGAAGCATTAGGTCAGGATATTCAATCAAGTTCAGAAGCATCTGTAGTTTATCAGGCTGCGTATGAAATGGGCGGGAGAATGCCTGAAAGTATAGCAAAAGGATTTAAAGCTAATGAACCAATAGCTAGACAGGCTGTTAAGGATATGATTAATTCGCTGGGAGGGCTGTATTCTGCTCAGGGTTATACTGCTAATATTACTGGAAGTACGGCAAGTGATTTTATAAATAACAGCAAAAATAAAATCACATACAATACCCCCATCGGTCCAATACCGCAGAAAAAAAGCAGTAATGGTGGAAATAGCAAAAAAACTACAATCAAAGGAAAGAAAAATGCCAAAGGTGGAATATATAACAATCCGATAATCTCACTGCTTGCTGAAAAGGATAGTGAAGCTGTCATTCCGTTAAACAACAGTCCACGTTCAAAGGCTCTTTATCAGCGTACAGGTGAGCTGTTAGGAATGTCGTTTACGGACGATAACACATCTTATAAACAGAGAAGAGATGTGCGGTTATACAATGCCGTTAAGAGAAGTCCAAGTATGGGTGGTGAAAAAATAAATATAACTTATTCGCCAACTATTCAGGTTACAGGAAATGCAGATGAAAAGACATTGACTAAGGTAGTAAAGATGAGTCAGGCAGAGTTTGCAAAAATGATGCAGAAATATATGCTGTCAAATAAGCGTGTGAAATTCAGTTAGGGGGCGAGATAAAAACATGATGGGCGGCTTTACTTACACGACCAAACAGGGAGATATGTGGGATTATATTGCGTGGAGAGTTTATGGTGATGAGTCTTTGGTATATTTACTTTATCGTGAAAATCCCAAGTATCTTGATACATTTATTTTTGATGAGGGTGTGAAGCTGTATTGTCCGGAGGTTGAAGTCATAAATGAAGATGAGGACGAAGATGCTCCTGAATGGCAGGAGGACGAAGATGATGAGGATGCAGAAGAAGATGCTTTAGACGGTGTATCTGATGAAGGAGATGAAGACGAAGAAGATGAAAGCTAGAAATGCCTATGTAAGGCTTAGATATAAAGGCGGCGGAACAATGGATATAACAGAAGAAAGCAGCGGTTGTACTATTGTAGATTGTGCTTCAGGGGAAGCTGACACAATATCCGTAAGCCTGTTTAATAAGAGTGGAAAATGGTTTAAGAAAAATTATTTTCCGAAGTCATCAGATTATATAAGGGCAACAATAGTCGTTGATAAATGGAAAAATGATAGTGAACATCGGGAAGTTTATCAGGGGAAATTTGTTGCAGATCAATTTGCAGCATCAGGATTTCCGGCTACGGTTGATTTGGAGGGAATGAGTATTCCGCTTCATACAGGATTTAATGTCACTCAGAGAAGCAAGACATACAAGAAAACATCTCTGAAAAGTATTTTACAGATTATAGCAAAAAGGGCGGGCATAAAGTTAGTTTTTGAAGCGTCAAATCATAAGGCTGATGAGGTCAGTCAGGATGGAAATACTGATTTGGAATTTGCCTTTTCAATATGCAGCGATTATGGATGCTGCATGAAACTTTACAACGGAAAAATGATTATATATGACCAGACGGCATACGAGAGAAAAGCAAGTCGATTTACATTGAATAAGTCGGATCTTGGGGATGACAGTACATATAATTTTACAAGAAGTGTATCAAAGGTTTATGACAGTGTTAAGTTCCAGTATCAGAATAAAAAAGGAAAAAATATAACATACAATTATAATATTCCAGGAAGAACCGGGAGGAGGACATTGTTTATATCATCTTCGGCAGACAGCCATACAGATGCAGAGAAAAAGGCAAAAGCACAGCTTGCATCAACTTTAAGAGAGGCAATAACAGCATCGTTTACAGTTATGGGAGACCCTAAATATCGTGCGTGCAGGGTGTTTAGGGTAACCGGCTTTGGAAAGTTTAACGGCAGATATTTTATTGACAAGGTTACGCACAATTTTTCAGATGAAGGTTATACAAGCACTATAGAATGTCATAAATGTGTAACCAATATTAGATAAAAGTGTTAGCTCGGAGGTGATAGTTTGGATTCGATAAGAGTTGGAAGAATATCTTCTATCGACTATAAAAAAGGATGTGCGGATGTTTATTTTGAGGATGAGGAGAATGTAATATATTCAGAACTGCCATTTTTGGCATTTGAATATAATATGCCAAAAGTCAATGATTTAGTGCTTGTAGTGGCTCAGAAATATGCTCAGAAGAAAACAGGGTTTATATTAGGACCTTATTATAATGATGAAAATAAGCCGGAGTTTACAGGTAAAGGATTTTTTAAAAGGCTTTCTGACACGGCATATATAAAATATGATGCACAAAAGGATGAGATTGAGATTGCTGCTGGAAAAGTAGTCTTAAAAAATCTTAATGCAGATTAGAAAGGAGAAAAAATGGGACAAGTCGGGCATTTTGGTGGAATAAAGTTTTATTCAAAGATGAGTAAACCTATTTTGAAGAAAACAGTTAAAGGTAATTATCTGGAACTTCCATATAGCGGTGGAAAAGTAGAAGCATTATCTTTTTCTGATGCGACATGGAGTTCATCAATAAATATTGCAGAGCACAAAAGACATGGAAAGAAGCCATTGCTTGAATTTACATCAAGAAATGCAGATGATTTTACGATGACAATATATTTGTGGGCTCAACTTGGGGTGTCGCCGTGGAAAATGCTTAATAAATTGCGAAGTTATACGCTTGAAGCAAAAGTGTATCCACTGTATCTTGGCGGCAGAAAGGCAGGGCATAATAAATGGATTATAAGCAGTGTGTCAAATGAACTGAAAACATTTTATAAAAATGGAAAACCAATTTTAATTGTTGCTAATGTAACTTTTAAGGAATATTTATCAGTAAAAGAGAAAAAGAAGTCAAAGCATAAAAGAGTGGCTGTTAAAAATAAAAAAAGGAAGAAGAAAGTAGCGAAAACGAGCAGCAATAAAAAACAGAATACAAACAGTTCAAAAAGTAAAAAAGCGAGCAGCAGTAAGTCTAAAAAGAAGAGTGTAAGCAGTAAAAAGAGTGGTGGATATATTACATATACATTAAAGAAAACCGACACACTTTGGAATCTTGCAAAGAAATATTACGGTTCAGGTGACAAATACAAGAAGATTTATAATGCGAACAAAAGCCTGCAGCAAGGCTATAAGTTAAAACCCGGTTCAACTATTAGAATACCAAAAAAATAGGGAGGTGATGTGCATTGAATGTTATTTACACGGGAGACAGGGCAGATGCACCAGATATAGTTGGCTGCGTGGGGAATATTATATCAAGTATAAAAGGAAGTATTCCATATGCAAGGGATATGGGGATAGATGATAGCGTTGTCAGTTCTCCGGAAAATTCTATCGAGGGAATTTATATGGCAGAAGTCGAAGATCAAATATCCTTTTGGGATGAAAGGGTGCTTGTGGATGAAATAAGTTTATCAAGAAAAAATGCAAGATTAGATTCGGAGGTGACACTAAAAGATGGCGATTAAATTGGATGCGTTGCAAAATTTGCCTGAAATTGATTTTTTGAGCGATCTTAATATCACGCAGGAAACAATAGCGGAGGAGATGCTTGAAGATTATCAGAGCAAATATGAAGAACTGACAGGAAAAGAAATAACATTATATCCTGCCAATACCGAAAGATTGAAGATGCAAATTGTAGCTGGAGAAATTTATCAGATATATGAGTATATTTCTTATTTATTTAGTCAGAATTTTATACAGTACATGGATAGGGAAGTGTTGGAAAACTGGGGGGCTACGCTTGGATATGCTGAGACAAACATAAAAGCGGCAACTTGTATATTACAGTTTAGTGTTAATGATGTGCTTGATTTTGATGTTGAAATACCTGCCGGGACAAGGGCCACTGCCGGTGATGATGTTTATTTTGCTACTGATGAAAGCTGCATATTACAAGCGGGAGAGTCCTTTGTAGAAGTGTCTGCGACTTGCACAGAAGAAGGAACGGTCGGAAATGATTATGTGACAGGTCAGATAAATGTACTTGCAGATTTGGTCTTAAATATATCTGGTGTTGTAAATTGTACGAAATCATCGGGCGGTCAGGATGAATATGACGATGAAACGCTGCGTGAAAATATTTTTATGTTTCCATCTACTTATTCAACTGCGGGTCCTAATGCTGCATATGAGTTTTTTGTAAAGGCTTATAGTACAGATATAGTTTCTGTTAATGTGGTTCAAAATAATGAAACAGCAGAGGTTGATATTTATATTATGCTTGCCGATGGAAAAATACCGGATGAGAAATATTGTAAAGCCGTTGCTGATTATATTGCAGGACTTGAGAATACCCCGGCGGATGACAAGATATATGTTAAAGCTCCTGAAGTTATAAGATATAAAATTTTAGGAAAATATTATATATCTGAATCAAATAGGGAAAATGAAACAATCATTAAAGAGTCTGTTATAGAAGCAGCACAGTATTTTGTATCAGAATGTCATGAAAATATAGGAGTAGACATTGTCCCGGATAAACTCATTGAGGTAGCAAGAGTCGCAGGAGCAAAAAGGCTTGAAATAACAAGTCCGGTGTTTACGCAGGTAACGGAAACACAGATTGCCATATGCGATAGTGTAGAGCTTGTTTATGGCGGATTGGAGGATGATTAAAACATGGGAAAACTTGGTGAAACAGGGACTACATTTTTGTCAATGCCTCCTGCTTTTCAAAATATTGAAGATAAGTGTTTCGGTTACGCAGTAGACAGGCAGTTAGCGAAAGTTATGGAAAAAACAAAAAGCGTAGCAGTTTGGGCGGATATGGATAGCGTGGATGCAAGATATTATGGATATATGGCGGCAATGCTTCGCTCACCATATTTTTTAAGCAGCTTGTCGGAATCCGACAAACTCAAAACAATAAAAACAACATTAAAGTCACATTCATATGCAGGAACGGTAAAAGGAATAAAAGAATTATTGCAAACAGTCTTTCCAGGGGCAGAGTTTGTGCCGTGGTATGAATATGAGGAAACGGGAAAACCGTTTCATTTTAAGATAGTAACAGATACATCACCGACGGAGGAGCTTGTGAAAAGATTTGCAGATATTCTTAAGTATGTAAAGCCACAGCGTTCGATAATAGATGGAATGGAAACAAGAACACATATATTTGATTTACAAAGCTTTATATCTACAGGTGAGTGGCATAGTGAGAGATTGGAGGAAATATAGTGACAAATTTTACAAAAACAAGACTGACCGATAAGGGACTTGCACTGCTTGCAAAAACAGGAGTTTCAGTAACAGTCACGAAAGTAAAAACCGGAAATGGTGAATATCAGACAGATGCAGATATAGGTGCTATGACTGAATTAAAATCTGAAAAGCAGGAATTTCAGATAACCAGCACACAGAAGAAAACAGACACAACATATGCAATCAAATTTGTTATGTCTAATAAAGAATTAGCAGAAGATTATCTTTTCACGGAAATTGGTATATATGCGTCAGATCCTGACGAGGGAGAGATATTATATGCTGTTTGTTATGCAGAAAATAAAGACGCAGATATGATAAGAAAATATAGTGGACTGTATGAGTTCAAAGCAATTATTGTATTAAATATTCAGGTGAACGCTGGTGGAGTGGTTAATGTTGTAGAACAAGGACTGTATGCACTTGCGGAAGATTTGGAGGAGTTAAGAGAGGAGGTGGGTGACAAGGTAGATAAAGAGGAAGGAAAGGGACTGTCACATAACGATTTTACGGATGCGGATAAAAAGAAGTTGGATGGGATAGATGAGGGAGCGAATAAAACAGTGATAGACAGTGAACTGTCGGAAACGAGTGAAAATCCTGTGAAAAATAGTGTTATAAAAAAACATATAGATGATATAGAAAAGACATTTAAAGAGGAATATCTAACTAAAAAGGATGTATTAACTTCGGTGAATATAGAAAGTTTAAAAGAGTATGTTGGAAAAGTAAACATAGCAGATATATATAGACCTGATAGATATATTTTAGAATTTAGCAGAGAACAATATGACGATTCAGATCCATTGCGTAATGTCTTAAAAGCCGGGACTATTTTTTATGTAAATGAAAGTGTAAGTATAGATGTGGCTACAGGGAATATAACTTCTCAATTCGTATTCCCGGCGGGATATTATGAAGTACGCAAAGATATATATGTTGTATATGATAGTGATGGAAACTTTGTGAGTTCAAATGACTATGGAAATAGTAAAAGTCAGATTCGTGGTGATGGTTATTTGTATTTAACACTTTGTGATATTGACGGTGAGACAAACAAAGCTGAATATATGAATATTATACCGGATACAGCTTACATATCAAACTTAGTGTCTGAATTAGACAGCAGGATATCAGCTTTAGAAGCGAAGTAATAAAGTTGAAAAATTAGTAGTGTACGATTTATTACAATTATTTTTATGAAGCTTAGGCTTCTTTTTTTAATGCCTAAAGGCAGGAAAGGAGACACAAATGGCAGCATACGCAATAGAAATAATAATAGCAGTTATTTCAATGCTCGGCACAGCGAGTGGAGCATATTTTGCAAATAAAAAATCAACGGTTCTTGTAGCATATCGCTTGGAGCAGTTGGAGAAAAAGCAGGATGTACATAATCAGGTAATCGACCGGGTTTATGAGCTTGAAAAATCAGTAGCTTTAAATTCGGAAGATATAAAAATGGCAAATCATAGAATAGAAGATTTAGAAAAGAAATAAGGAGGTTTTTATTTATGTTTAAAAATTGTGTGTTGAAGGTAAGTGTTGATACTCAGAAATGGGTGAAATCTGCGACAGTCAGGGCGATTAAAACAATGGCTCAGACTGCAGTTTCTGTAATAGCAGTTGGAAGCACAGTGGCAAATGTTGATTGGAAACTGGCAGCATCTTCGGCAGTAGTAGCCGGAGTTGTAAGTATTCTGACATCAGTTGCAGGACTTCCGGAAGTAAAGTGTGAAGAATAGCATAAATAAGTGTGTAAAGTACACGGAAAGCGAGGATAAAGACTATGAATAAGATAAAAGCAGTAACAGTACACGGAGGTCACAATCCACAGGGTAAGATAGCTTGTGGAGCATCTGACTATATTGACGAGAGCAGAGAGGACAGAATTATTACCAAAAAGGTAATAAGACTTTTGAAAAAGAATCGTATCAAGGCATATAATTGTACCGTGAATAACGGAACAAGCCAGACGGATGTGCTCAGGAAAATTTGTGCCAAGTGCAATTCAAAGACGAGAGATATTGATATTTCAATTCATTTTAATTCAGCAGTTCATCAGAAAGTGCAGGACGGTAAAACAACGGGAACGGAGGTCTGGGTAAGAGATACCTCCGGTGTTAAAGGAGATTTGGGAAAGCGAATATGCAATCAGCTTTCAAAAGTAGGTTTTAAGAACCGTGGTGTAAAGACAACATCAGGATTGTGGGTCTTAAATAAGACTGTAAAACCTGCCTTGCTCATTGAGGTGTGTTTTGTATCCGATCCTGATGACGCAAAACTCTACAAAGCTAACAGAGATAAAGTAGCGAAAGCTATTGTGCAGGCTATCCTTAATTATAATAAGGTGCATTGAGAAAATTGTAGAATTGTGTCACATTGTATGGTAAAATAAATTTGTTACCGCCTCTATACCGGTAAGGGAAGGAGGTGAATTGTATGGATATAATTGTATCTATTTTTATTGCCGTTGTGAGTGGTGTGATCTGTCATTACATCATTAAATGGCTGGATGGTGATAAATAGTCGGTAATCAGCCTAATGGTGATATTCCTGCCATTTTGAAAAATTGGAAATAGAACCCCCCCGATGCGGCAACATCGGGGGGTTTCGTTTTGAAGTCGAATTGTATGGACTTCTTGTATCTATTTTGTCTAACGACATTATATCATATGTAAAATTCGTTTGCAATATACTTTGCAATAAAATTTCCTCGCATCATAAGTTCTCGACTACAGACCACCGTATTGACTCATTATTACCATTGCAGCTTTTGGGTCGCACCTTGTTATATTGACAGGGTATTGCAATCGCTTTTCATAATTAAACATAAACTCCTCATTTCTGCGTCAAACGCAATGATATTTGTTTTTTGTGAAATTTACAGAAACTTTAAAAATCCATAATAAACAACAATAGTTTATTTTTTATTCCCATGGCCACGGGTCTTTTACCCATTCCCAGTAACATGAGTCCGGGACATCATATTTAGAAAGTGGACCATATTTCTGTGTATATTCATTTACTGCTTCTTCTCTTTCTTTTTTTAATTTGTTGTAATAACACAGAGCATCTTTGTCACATGGGTGTGTGTCTAAAAAAAGAACTGTATCGTCCATTGCGAAGCTTACCTGGGTGATATATGCCAAGAGGTTATGCTTTTCTCTATTCATCTCGCACCTCCTTTTTGACTGCAAAATCCATTTGGAATACAGCCGTAAAACGGATAGTCAAGTTCTTTAAAAATAGTTCCCTGTGAAAGACCTTCGCAGAGGGCATAGACATTTCTCCACTTTTGCCAAGGAACATAGCCTATTCCAATAGGAATATTGTGCATATCAATATGTGATATTGAATCAGCACAATTTTCAGGTGGTCTGTAATGTGGTCGCTCACAACCGGAATCGCATGTTCGTGGTTGATTTTGATGGTGGTTGTTGCAACCGGAAGCCATGTTATTTTGATTTGAAGAACAACTGTTGCAACCGGAAGTCATATTGTTTTGATTTGAAGAACAACTGTTGCAACCGGAAGCCATATTGTTTTGATTTGAAGAACAACTGTTGCAACCGGAAGCCATATTGCTCTGGTTTTGAGAATGACTATTGCATCCCGGAACCGTATTATTTGGTTTTTGAGAGCGGCAGCTGCAGTTACCACAATGCTGACAGCCTGCCTGTAATCTGAAATTCATGTTATTCATAGGAAATTCCTTTCGTTATCGGAATCATATATTTTAAGAATTAGAATATATTTATATATCTAATCTATATATTTTTATGAAGAAATAAGAAAAATGTTACTGAGATAGCATATTACTGACGGGATAGTTAGGTAGATATTAAGAAAACTTATATTATAAGGATTGAAGTTCAGAATAATCCCATAACATAATATCTAAGAGATAATCAGAATTGTTATAGTTGATAAGAAATGGAATATAATCAGGGACAGTTTCATCATGTATATCAATATTGGACATAATATACTGAATTGGATTTATGGTTTTGTCAATTTTAAAGACAGCAAAAAAGGATACCAGCATTTTCTGGTATTTGTTGGTTTGCAGTAATGTATTTTGGTTTTCAGAGTATGTATTCATGAAAATTGAAACCTCATTTCTTTGTGTGGTATAGCAATGTTGTAAGCCGTAGTACCGGTTTAGGGTCAGATACATTTTAAATCCAATAGGGGTATATAAATTGTTATTGGTTACACAGGCTATTTAAAATTAGTTCTATATTTATTTTAACATACTTTTGTAAAATTGTAACATAAATAATTAAAATATTTTATATTTTTGTGCAGAAACATGTCGAAAAATTCACAATAAATCAGGGGAGTAGTGCGAAAAATCCATATATACAAGATTTTTCGCACACAAGATTTGTGTCTGTGCACACTTGACACAAACTTAATATGCAAAAAAATGTGTGCAGAAATGAGGAGTAAAGTGAAAAATAGGATAATAAAAGTAATTATTTCATTATGTTTTATTTTGTTGGCGATAGGAGCAGTCAGGGGAGATTATTTTTCTGTTATTGATGTTTTACAAAAAAGTGTCGGCTATGATAATTCAAGGTCTGTTGAAAAGATGCAGGAGGATTTTGATGCTTTTTTAAATCAGATTTTTATTGACAGCGTTTCGCAGGATACCCTGACAATGAATTATACTTTAAAAAATAAAAAGATATATGGTCTTGATAATATGGAGGTCAGTTTTGGAAATATGGATTTTGATGAACAGAAGGGGACTTATTCGGTTTATGAAAATATGATGGAGACTCTTAGAAGTTTTGATTATGATAAATTGAAAGAGGAACAGAAAATCTGTTATGATCTTGCAGAGTACATGATGAAACTAAATCTGGAATCGTCAAAATATCCGGACTTTGAGGAGTATTTAAGTGAGACTTCGGGTGTCCAGGCACAGCTTCCTGTTTTGCTTGTTGAATATAATTTTTATACGGAAAATGATATTAAAGATTACATAAAGCTGTTAAATCTTATTCCGGAGTATTTTAATAATGTCATTAAATATGAAAAATATAAGGCAAGTAAGGGAACTTTTATGAGTGATACTTGTGTGAATCTGGTGATAAAACAGTGTAATGCGTTTGTTAAAAATCCGGATAAAAATTATCTTATTACGACTTTTGAAAAGAGAATATCAGGATTTGCCAATATAAATGATACTGATAAACAAAATTATATTGCTAAAAATAGAGATGCTGTACTTAATAAAGTTATCCCGGCATACAAAAATCTTGTATTTGGATTGGAGTCACTTAAGGGTAATGGAAAGAATAATGGAGGTCTTTGCGGTTTTAAAAATGGTAAAAAGTATTATGAATATCTTGTAAGGCGAAAGACGGGGTCTGACAGAAGCATTAAAGAAATGGAAATACTAATAGATAAGGAATTGAAGCAGGCACAGAAGAAAATTTCGGAGATAATTGCAAAAGATTCAAAGATTTATGATAGTGCCGTAAATGTAAAGTATAAATATACTGAGCCAAGTGAAGTTATAAAACATTTAAAGAGTGCAATGAAAGAGGATTTTCCGTCACTTTCCGATGACATAAAGTGTCAGGTAAAGTATGTTGACCGTTCTCTTGAAGAAAGTCTAAGTCCCGCTTTTTATCTGACACCTGCGATAGATAATTATAATAATAATGTGGTTTATCTTAACGGAAATAAAAAATACGACCTTAGCAAAGCGTTTACAACAATAGCACATGAAAGTTATCCGGGACATTTGTACCAGAACTGCTTTTTCTATTCAAAATCACCGGTTCCTTTCAGAAGTGTTGTTAATATAGGCGGTTATGTTGAAGGATGGGGGACTTATGCAGAGCTTTACAGTTACAAATATGCCGGGTTGGATGAGAAAACGGCAGAGATACTTCGGGAAAACACTATCGCAACGCTTTGTATTTATGCACAGGCTGATATAGGAATAAATTATAACGGCTGGAGTCTTACAAAATTGGCAAAATATCTCACGGCATATGGATTTGATATAGAACAGAGTAAAACAGTGTATAACAGTATGGTTTCAGAGCCGGCAAATTATCTTAAATATACTATGGGTTATTTAGAGATAGAGCAGATGTATAAAAAGGCAGAGAAGAAGCTTGGAAAGAAGTTCACACCGAAGAAATTTCATGAATATATATTGTCGATAGGGGAAGCTCCTTTCTCATTATTAAATGAAAGGCTTGATACTTGGATAAAGGAGCAGAGCCGGGGCTGAAAGAAAAGTATTATCTATATTAGTGCAGATAGGAAAACAGACAGCAATGTTGATGTTTGCAGATGTGAAAAATCTAAAATTGTATTATAATGTGAAAGCAGTTGAGAGATAAATAAAAACAGCACAGCAGTTTTTTTAAATACTGCTGTGCTTGTGGATTAAAAAAGTACAATATTTATATAATTCTGCGTTTATTTATCACGGTCAGGCAAATAGCACTTTATTCAATCAAATCTCTCTGGGTGAGGATTTTTGCTTCGCCACTTTCACGCATTTCAATAACCGGAGAACCTTTGTGGTTTATATAATCATCAGTGATAGTTACCCGTCCTATCATGTCATCCTTAGGAATTTCGTACATTATATCAAGCATAAAGTCTTCAATAATGGCACGAAGAGCTCTTGCCCCGGTGTTTTTCTTTAAGGCTTTTTTTGCTATGCAGTGAACGGCTTCATCGTCAAATTTAAGGTCAACTTCATCAAGTGCGAGAAGCTTTTTGTACTGCTTTAAGATTGCATTTTTGGGCTGTGTGAGTATCTGTGCGAGCATATCCTCAGTCATTGCCTGAAGTGTAAATACTATAGGAAGTCTGCCTAGAAATTCAGGAATCATACCAAATTCTCTGAGATCCTCAGTAGTAACTTTTGAGAGAATATTTTCGTCGTTATCATATTTATCTTTAAGTTCAGCTTCAAATCCAATGGACGACTGTTTTGTAAGTCTGTTTTTAATAACTTTTTCAAGTTCAGGAAAAGCACCGCCACAGATAAATAAAATATTTCTCGTATTAACCGTTGTAAGCGGAACCATCGCATTTTTGCTTGTAGCACCGACCGGAACTTCGACATCACTGCCTTCAAGAAGTTTTAACATTCCCTGCTGAACGGATTCTCCACTTACATCTCTGCTGTTTGTGTTTCTTTTTTTAGCAATCTTGTCAATTTCATCTATAAAGATAATTCCATGTTCGGCTTTTTCAACATCGTTGTCGGCTGCGGCGAGAAGCTTTGATAAAACGCTCTCTACATCATCGCCTATATATCCGGCTTCTGTAAGTGAAGTCGCATCAGTTATGGCAAGAGGAACCTGAAGTATTTTAGCGAGTGTTTTAACAAGATATGTTTTACCGCAGCCTGTTGGACCTACCATAAGCATATTTGACTTTTCGATTTCGATTCCGTCATCTTCCTCAATATCATCTGAGAGTACACGCTTATAATGGTTATAAACTGCGACAGACATTACTTTTTTTGCAAATTCCTGACCGACTACATATTCATCAAGTTTTGATTTGATTATATGAGGTGCAGGAAGATGTTTTATGTCAAAGACACCTGTCTGTATATTATCTTTTTTCTTTTCTTTTGCAGCTTTTTTCTTTTTAATCTTCTGATTTTTAGGGATATTGTCACCGCCCGGCATATTTGGCATACCAAATCCGAACATATCCATATAAGGCATATTTGGAAATGTGCCGTTCAGGTTCATATTGTTCATTGAATCAAAAGTTTTCTGCATACAGTCATTACAGATACATATATTATTTGGAATATGTATCATTTTGCCTGCTTTGCTTTCAGGACGGCGGCATATATAACAGATTTCTTCATAACTATCGTTGTTATTATTGTTATCTGATGCGTTTATATTATCACTATTATTATTATCTGACATAAATTATCTCCTTTTCTTGACTACTATGCTGTAGTGTGTTAAAATATGAATTGTGTGCTCCCATAGTTAAATGGATATAACAGCCCCCTCCTAAGGGGCAGTTGTAGGTTCGATTCCTACTGGGAGTGCTTTTTGTTTATCTGGATGTGTTTATGCGGTGGCAAAATTGTTTACAATTTAGCAAACCGTAACATCATGATAGCTTATATATTTAAAATATGCAATGCAACTTAGTAAAAGATTAGCGTTTTTTTATAAATAGATTAAGATTTTTATAAATTGAATTAAACGATAGATTTAGTGTTATGAGCAAGCAGCACAGCAAATTGCGAATATCCGCTTTACTATCAGATAAGAGGTATGTTATTTACACAGGAAGTGGGGAGATTATGAACAGAAAAAGAGTTTTATCGTCGTTTTTGACTGTAATTATCATGTTTTCCGCAATGTTGTCGGGAGTCAGTGCACAGGCAAAGGGTGGTTCATGGCCGAAAGGACCGTCAACGGACAGTCTTGTCAGCGGTTCGGCAATAGTTATGGAAGTTTCCACGGGTACGGTATTATATGGAAAGAATATTCACAAAAAACGCTATCCGGCAAGTATCACCAAAATTCTTACGGCACTTTTAGCTGCTGAGAACAGTTCACCGAGTGATGTTGTAACATTTTCAAAGACGGCAGCATACGGTATAAGTCCGGGAGATTCGACGGTAAGTTCTGAGCCGGGTGAGAAAATGACGATGGAACAGTGCCTTTATGCCATCATGCTTGAGTCCGCAAATGAGGTTTGTCTTGCGGCAGGAGAACATGTTTCAGGAAGTGTAAAGAACTTTGTTAAGCTGATGAACAGGCGTGTTAAGCAGCTTGGTCTTAAAGATACACATTTCAATAATCCAAACGGTCTGCCTGATCCTAATCATTATACTACGGCATATGATATGGCGATGATAGGAAGAGCAGCTTTACAGAATTCTGTATTTAGAAAGGTCAGCAATACACCGAGATATACTTGTGCAAAGACAAATAAGCATAAGATGAAGAGAATATGGCTCAATCATCATGAGGCTATCAATCCGGACGAGTATCCTCAGTACGGATACAAATATTGTATCGGTGGAAAGACAGGATTTACACACGCAGCAGGAAATACGCTTGTTACATTTGCGGAAAAAGACGGTATGCAGCTTGTCTGCGTTGTCATGAAGTCGACAAGCCAGAAAGCAGGAGAGCCTAATCAGTACACGGATACGATTAAACTTTTAAATTATTGTTTTGGAAAGTACAAAAAGCATAATGTCGGTGGTTCCGATTCAAAGATAAGTGAAGATTTGTTTGACAATTACGGAAGTTTCTTTAACAGTTCAAATTCTCCGGTGAGATTTGAGGGTGAGTCAAGTGTTGTACTTCCAAAGAATGTTAAACTTTCAAAGGCTAAGCAGAAAATAATTTACAATAAAAATGTTAAAATTAAGACTGGAAAGAATATTATAGGAAAAGTAACCTACACTTATGCGGGAAAAACGGTTGGTTCAAGCAATATTATTTATGACAGTACAAAGAAAACATATCTTGATGAAGCATCAAGAAAAGTTGTAAACAAAGAAATAAAATCAATCGAAAAGACAAATTCAAATCCATCATTGTTTCATAAGATATTTACCGGAATAAGAGATGGCATTTCAGGTGGAATTTATGGAGTGATTGATTTTATCGTAAACAACATTGTTCTTTCGATAGTCATACTTTTAGCGATAATAGTTATTGTGATGTTTATAATTTTTGCCATTACAGGTAAGTCCATTGTAATGTCAAGGAGCAGAAAAAGGCATGGTGGCTACCAGAGTAAAATGGGTAGAAGAAATCATGCTAAAAGAGTAAGGCAGAACAGAAAAGATTCTTCTAATAAGAATGTGAGAAGAAATCATAGTAAGCATTATACAAAGAAAACATCTGCTTCAACAAGTGATAAGCCGTCTACAAGAAAAAACACAAATTATTCAAGACGCCGTAAGAAAACGCGTGAGAGTTTTGGAAAGAATTTCTTTGACTTTTAAATATCAGATCGGAGTGGATTGTCACTCCGGTCTTTTTTTCATATTTATATAGTGAGGGTGATTGCGAAACTGATTATAAGTTGTGTTAATTGCACAATTTAATAAAGTATTATGAGAGTTTCGCAATTTGATGTTATTAAAATATGGAAAAAGAAGCGGAGATTATTTGTATGAACAGGTTGTGTATGGAGGCGGCGGTTTCGCAGGAGTATCAGGATTATCTTGTAGAGTATTATGGAGATGAAAAATACCTGACCGATAAATATGGTGAGGGATGTTATCAGATAATCTCTGAGCGGTTTGCGATTGCATATGTAAAGGGAGATGAAGTTAGAAGTGGCATAAACGGCGGAGCATTTTTTGTGCCCGCTTGCTATGGTCTTATGTCATCAGAGCCGGCTCTTGCGTCCGCGGGGATAACAAAAGTCAGAAATCAGCCGAATCTGTCTATGTACGGACAGGGAGTTATGGTTGGGTTTATAGATACGGGGTATGCCGTGCGAAAATAGAAGAAAGGGATATAATAGGAGTATGAAAGAAAAATATTATTCAGATTGTATTAAGGTTTTAGATGAAGTGGGAAAGGTTGTTATAGGAAAAGACGACTGCATAAGAAGTGTTATGGCGGCAGTTTTGGCTGAGGGACATATACTTATTGATGATGTTCCGGGTGTCGGAAAAACATCGCTCGCAACGGCATTTGCGAAAGCAATGGGTCTTGAAAACAAAAGAACACAGTTTACATCTGATGTAATGCCGGCAGATATTACCGGATTTAATATGTATGACAACAAGAGTCAGGAATTTATTTATCAGCCAGGACCTGTAATGTGCAATTTTTTTCTCGCGGATGAAATCAACAGAACCTCACCGAAAACGCAGTCGGCACTTCTTGAAGTGATGGAGGAAAAGAGTGTGACCGTTGACGGTGTGACGAGAAAAGTTCCTGAACCGTTTATAGTCATAGCTACGCAAAATCCGGAGGGAAGTATAGGAACACAGCTTTTGCCGGAATCACAGCTTGACAGATTTATGATATGTATTTCCATGGGTTATCCTTCGCTTGAGGATGAGATAAAGATTGCAAAAAATTGTGAAAAAGATTATGAAAATGTGCGTATGTCAGAAAGTGTTGCGTCTGTTATTGACGGGGAAGAACTCTTAAATATAAGAAAATATGTGAAAGATATTTTTATAGCTGATGAAGTTTATGATTATATATGCAGACTTATCAGGGCTACCAGGGGAAGCGATTATATAAGACTTGGCGTAAGTCCGAGAGGAACAATCGCACTTACGAAGCTTTCAAAAGCATTTGCATTTCTTGATGACAGAGATTATGTGACACCAAAAGATGTCAAGGAGGCATTTGAAAAGATTGCTCCGCACAGGATTGTCATGTCGGGAAGAGCATCAGGAGAAAGGATTTCTTCGCAGATGGCTATCAAAAAAATAAGTAACGGCATAAAAGCACCAGGAATTAAAAAGAAGAAATGAGGAGAAAATGGCAGGTAGGATTTTTACATTTATTTTGAGTGTATTGTTTACTTTATATATGTCAGTTTTATATAACAGCAATGGTTTTTTGTTTGTGTTTTATGCTGAAATTTTAATAGGAAGTATGTTGTTTATCATGAATATGATATTGTTTTTCAAGCTTAAGATAAAGCTTGAAACAAAGCCTGTCATAAACAAATGCGGGCGGATAAATTTTGAACTTGTTCTTGAAAACAGGAGTATTTTGCCAAGTGGAAAAATACTGCTCACATTGAACTGCCTTGACCCATATAATATGAAGCAGAAAAAAGTTGTTGTTAAGCAGTGGTGTTCGGCAAAAAGGACAGAGAGATGTTCGTACAGTTTTAGGGATGATGAAATCTTATCCGGAAATTATATAGTTTCTGTTAAAAAGGCGGGAATATACGACTATCTGGGATTTTTCAAGTTAAACAAACATATGAAAAATAAAAGTGAAGCAGTTTGTATAGTGCCTGTGACAGATGGAAAATATATTGAAACCGCAGAAAAAGATAGTGATGACAACTGTGTTATGATTAGCGAGAATAAGAAAAATAACGGAGATTTCAGCCATGTCAGAGAGTATAGAAATGGCGACAGGCTTAGAAATATACATTGGAAGCTTTCATCAAAAAGTAATACACTCTATGTAAAGGAATTTTTGGATGATAGTAAAAATTATTATTGTTATTATATTGAGACAAGACCGTTAAAAAGAGAAGAGATTGCAAGAGAATTTGATAAATGGAACAAGGTAGGATTTGGGACTATCGAAAATGGTGAAAATATAGTCTATGTCTGGTATGATGCAAGACAGAAGCAGGTGAAAAAAGCATATGTATCAAATGAGGAAGAATTATACCGGGCATTATGTGAGATAAATGTTTATGATGAAATGAATTTGCGGTCAACAGGAAATAATCCTGTTATTGATAAAGATACGCTTATAGAAATGGAGAAAACAGGTTAGAGTTATGGAATTGTATGGAATCAGGCAAAAGAAAAGACAGACAATGCCTTTAGCGGGGATTTTTATGGCGATAACTGCCGTTGGAGTTTACCGCAGTTTTTGTGATGAGTTTAGTTATCCGGCAAATTATAGAGAGGTGTATCTGGCAATCTTCATCTTCTCGTTGATATTTACATTGACGGGGATGTTAAAATCAATTCCCCAAAATATATTATTTGCCGGATATACGATTGCCTTTTTTGGTTTTATGCTATTAAGGCGTGATTATTTGAAAGGGAGTTTAAATATACTTCTTAATTATGTGAACATAAAAAAACAGGAGTATTTACAGTCTGATGAAATGACAGATGTAACTTCCGTTTTGCACGGTTCACGGCTTGGGAATAGTGGAAAAGCAGCCATTATCGTGATAATAGGGATGATGGTTCTTGCCATGGCAATATGTATTTTTAGTCTGAAAAGCAGGGTGTGGAGTTATATTCCGGCGGCGGTAGTGGTTATCATGGGAATGATGTACGGAAAAACACCATCTGTGGAGACTTTTGCGATGCTTGTTGCAGGTGGTGCGGGTATAGCATTTTCTATTACAAACCGTAAAATGAAAAATAAGGCGGTGGGATATGCGGTCATTTCAGTTATAATGGCAGCCTGTATGGCAGTTTCAGTCTGTGTTACAGATCAGACCGAAGAAAAGATTATGTCGAAAAACAATCAGATTTTAAGAAAACAACAGCAATATGAAAAGATTGCAAAAAAGATTGCTGATAATATCGTTGAACAGATACAGGATATGAGTTATCGTGGAAGATTATCAAATGTTTCACCTGTTTACACGGGGAAAAATATGTTTGAAATAGTGCTCGACAAAAAGCCCGGGTCAAAAATTTATTTTAAAGAATTTAGTGCGGACACATACAATAACGGCAAATGGACGAGTGAAGCAGAGGAATCAGGATTTTATTCTTATCGTTTGAAAAGTATTTTTTCTTATGGATACAAGTCTGTTAAGGATATGGCGGACAAAAGTAGTGAAACAAAACTTATAAATATGCGTGTCCAATATGACAATAAGGCAAATCAGAGAGATAAAAAACTGGCTCTGCCTTATTACAGTGATGTAAAAAATATAAATACAAATAAAAAATCTGATGATAAAAATGTAACAACTGTTGATAATGGGATAAAATTAGATGATTTGGAGAGAAGCATAACAAGAAAAGCTGATGATTACAATATAAAGTATTATGATGTGGCGTATTCAGAATATAATTATCTTTTAAACAGTGATAAAAGTTATGTGACAGATACAAAATATAGCGAATATGTCAGAGAAAATTACCTTGGAGTGCCTGATGATGACAAGTTAAAAAAATTTGCAGATGAAATAGAATTGTCTGAACAGTTAAGCCTTAAATGTCAGGAAATAGAGTCTGCATTGCAAGCTGATACGACATATACAAAAAATCCGGGCAGACTTCCTCTGACGAAAGATTATCTTGACTATTTTCTTTTTGAAAATAAAAAGGGCTACTGTGAGCATTATGCAACGGCATCGACGATTCTTTTAAGATTGAAAAATATTCCGGCAAGATATGCCGCAGGTTATATGGTTTTTCCAAGTCAGTTTAAAAAGGTAGTGAGAAAGAGTGCTTTTGGGAAAAATAAAGTGTACTATGTGGCACAGGTACATGATGAGGATGCACACGCATGGTCTGAGATATATAAAGAGGGGGTGGGCTGGCTGCCGGTAGATATGACAAAAACATCTGCAATCTCAAAGGAATATGCCGATGAAGAACCGCCACAAGTTTCTTTTGATACTGTACCGAAAAGCACTAAAGCGGCAGATAAAGCTCAACACAGGGCAAAAAATACGGCAAAGCCAAAGAAAAATAAAGTTAAAAATGATAACGGGAATGTAAAAAAGAAAAAAGACAACAGGAAAAAGTCCGATAACAAGACAGTAAAGAACAAAACAAAAGTTAAGGACAAGATGGAAAGCAATATTAAGAAAAGCCAGTCGGAAAAGACTGCAGCAAAAAACAGAACAGGCTTGCCGTTGTATGTAAGATTACTGCTTGTTTTTGCGGTGGCATTTGTACTTTTTGTGATATATATTTTTTATGGCAGACAAAAAATGTTTTATCTTTTATATAAAAAGAAGATTTCAAGAGCAGAAAACAATTCAGCAAAGCTTTTTGTGGCAAGAAGATTTTTGACCCTGTATATGGGATGTGAAGGCAGGAAAATGGAAAGGCTTTCCGATGATGAATATATCAAAAAACTGTCCGAGGTGTGTGATATAGGAAATCTTAGGGAGATACTTGAAAAGGCTGCTTTTTCGGCGGAGGATATATCAGAGAGCGAACTGTTGTGTTGTCTTTATATAATGAATGAAATTGCATCAAAGATTAGAGCCGAAAGGTCTTTACATTGTCTTTATTTTGAGTTAAACTTGTTACAGAACTTTATTATAGAAAAAACTAAATAAATTTACTTTTTTTTATAACACTTATTAAAAATTTTCACTGAGAAGGAGGAAAAATATGTTAGAGGAATTAAAGAAAAGAGTTTATGAGGCAAATATGCTTTTACCAAAGTACGGTCTTGTAACATTTACCTGGGGAAATGTAAGTGAGATTGACAGAGAGAGTGGAATTTTTGCTATCAAGCCAAGTGGTGTTGAATATGACAAGCTTACACCTGAAGATATGGTGCTTGTTGACCTCAACGGAAACAAAGTTGAAGGAAAATATAATCCGTCATCAGATACGGCAACTCATGTAGAGCTTTACAAAGCATTCAAGGACATCGGAGGAGTCGTACATACTCACTCATCATATGCTACAAGCTGGGCACAGGCAGGAAGATCAATTCCATGCTATGGAACAACACACGCTGATTATATTTATGGTGAAGTTCCATGTGTACGCTGTCTTACAAAGGACGAGATTGAGGATGCATATGAAGAGAATACAGGAAAACTTATCGTTAGCGAGTTCAATGCAAGAAATCTTGATCCTGTAGCTGTTCCTGCTGTTCTTTGCAAAAACCATGGACCATTTGCATGGGGCAAAGATGCTCACGAGGCAGTTCACAATGCAGTAGTTCTTGAGGAAGTCGGAAAGATGGCATATCGTGCTGAGACTATCAATCCTAGAATCCAGCCTGCACCACAGGAGCTTCAGGACAAGCATTACTATCGTAAACACGGTGCTAACGCATATTACGGTCAGGGCAAATAATAATATTTTTATTCGCACACCAGCGGGGATAGACTACGGTCACCCCGCTTTTTTAAATGCTGACGGAACAAGCAGGATATATTCAATATGGGATCAGACAATACCCATTGAAAATATGAAAAGCGGCAGAATTCCCGACGGATTTTTGTTCGGGGCAGAATATTTAAGAAGTAATATTAATGAAGCACTTATGTCTGATAATCCTAAAAACATAGTTCCGAGTGTAGACACAAACGGACATGGAACATTTCTTGCAGGGGTTGCCTGTGGCAATAAGATTGATGAGAGAAATTTTTCGGGGGTTGCCCCGCTTGCCGATATATGCGTCGTTAAGTGCCGTGAAGCAAAAGACGGTCTTAAAAGATATTTCCGCATAGGCGGTGATAAAGTAGTCTTCGGTGAGCAGGATATAATGCTTGGCATAAAATATTTGTGGCAGACTGCAGTAAAAGCCGAAAAACCGCTTATCATATGCTTTGGAATAGGAACAAATATAGGAGGGCATGAGAGAGGAGGATGTCTTGGAGAATATCTCGAAAGTAGAGGAAATTACAGCGGTGTGTGTGCGGTGGCTGCGTGTGGAAATGAAGCTAATGCCGGACATCATTATAGGAGCGGACTGCTCAGGTCGGGGCAGGATGTTGAGGTCGAACTGCGGACGGGAAGTGATGATGGATTTACGATAGAGTTGTGGGGAGATGCACCAAATCTTTATGCGATAGGTATCATATCTCCAAGCGGTGAATATAGCGGAAAGACAACGGCAAAACTCGGTGAGCAGCACAGGATAAGGTTTGTACTTGAAAAAACAGTGGTTGACATAGATTATCTGATAACGGCATATGAGAGTGGTGACGAGTGTGTAAGGCTAAGATTCAGCTCAGTTGAACCGGGGTTATGGAAAATAAGGGTTTTCAATGACAATCGGGGTGATGGTTTCTTTGATATGTGGCTGCCGATAAAAAATTTTATAACTGATGAAACTTATTTTCTTGAAAGTGACCCTGATGTGACGATATGCAATCCGGCAAACAATATAGCTATATTGTCAAATGCCTACTATAATTCATATACGACTAGTGCCGTTGCAGACTCAAGCCGTGGCTACACAAGGTCTGGATATATAAAACCCGATATATGCAGTCCGGGAATAGACATATTTGGACCGATGGCAAGTGTCATTACAGACAGGACACAAAAAGGTGATGTGTCATTGGCAAGATATGGTTATATGAGCGGTTCAAGTGCCGCTACGGCAATAACAGCCGGGGCAGCAGCACTTTTGATGGAATGGGGGATAATAAGAAAAAATGACATAACGATGGACACCGTGTCCGTCAAGAAATATCTTATCCGTGGTACGATAAACACGGGGGTGGAAGTCCCAAACAGGATATGTGGTTACGGCGGCATTGATCTTTATGGTGTGTTTCAGACAATGCGGGGAAGAATATGATTTTAATATATTTTATCATATGACAGGTGTATCCTATTTCAGTTTGACTATGTTGTAATTTTTTGGATAAATTTATGGATTTACTGCACTGATGGTTTATGTGTTGCCAGTGTCAGAGTTTTTTATGTCACGAAGCAGCACTTTGTATCTGAGGTTTGCAGCATTTATTTCATATATAAAAAGGTCTATAAGGTCCGGGTCATCTACACTTTCGAGTCCTTTGTAAGCATTTTCAAAGCTTTTTTGTGTCTCTTTTAGTGCATTTTTAAGGAACTCTTCTCTTTTGGGAGGGTTTCTTTTTTTGTTTGAAAAAATCATAAAAATTCCTTTCTCATTATTTGACTCTAATATCATTTATAAATAAGTATAGACAAGGGTTGGAAAAAATATGCAATTTTATAAAAAAGTTAAAAAAATTTTTTGTCATTTTCCCTTAAAAAACGACAAATTAAAATTTAAGTCTTTAGAAAAGAGAAGATGACGTGATTACAAAATACAGTGAAGTATCATATCAAAAAAATTAAAAAAAGTTTAACGAAATTTTTGCCTTAGGAGTGAGGCAGATGTTGTGCAGAATAAATAACAAACTAAGAAAATTTTTAGTCAGATATTAACAAAAATAAAGATGAAATTTTGGCGATTTTAGATAAAAACAGGGGGTGTTGACATACATTTTGTGTGATGTTAAAGTTAGCCCACGCAAATGGAGGAGGTGAAAGACATGAGAGAAATATTTGTGTGCAGTATGCTTTTAATGGCAGGAATTGATGATATGAAAAGAAACAGAATAAGTAATTGTATAGTGATTCCGGCAATAATTTTGTCGGTTATATACAAAGTGTATTTTGATGGATTTTTGTATGCAATGCGTGGGATAAAAGATATGACTTTAATATGTCTGATATTTTTACCGGTGTTTAAGCTGCGGGGAATAGGGGCAGGAGATATAAAATTATTTTGTATGATTACCGGATTCTACGGATTTATTTTTGGTATAAAAGTGGCTGCACTCACTATTATGTTTGCAGGAGTCGCGGCGGTATATCGTGTTTTAAAGTATCCGTATTTGCTAAACAGATTTTTTGAATTAAAAAATTATCTGTTATATGGTGTTTGTGGTGCCGGGCATTATTTTGCAGCGGATAAGTCAGAAAGAGCAGTGATTATCCGCATGGCACCATTGACGGCATCAGCATATTTTTTAGTGCTGTTGTAATTGTTAAAAAATTGAGTTTGTAAGTTGTTTTTCAGGCAGACAAAGACAAACTTATTGTAAGAGGAGGGATAGTTTGGAGAAAGTAGTAATAGGTCTATATGATAAGACGGTCTATTCAGAGAGGTTTGCAGAATACTTTTGTAATAATAAAAATAATTGTATAGATTTCAGGATATTTACAGTGTTTGACAAAATTTCAGAATTTGTAAAAAAGGGAAGGCTGGATGTATTACTTTTGGGGCAGGAGTATGTTGATGAGATTAAAAACACAAAAGAAATTGGTAAGATAATTGTTTTGTCAGAAGGAAATTATGTGATGGAGGGTGAAAAATATCCGGTTGTGTTTAAGTATCAGTCGGTAGAAAATATTATTAACGAGGTGCTTGAAAATATAGCTGATGACGAGAAAATCCGATTGGAAGAAAATAATAAAAATCCGGTCAAAATCAATACGGAGTTAATAGGAGTGTATTCGTCAGACAGCGTAAATCTGGCATTGAAATATGGTGTTGATCTTGCGATAAAGACGGCAAAAGTAAAAAAGACACTTCTTGTATGTCTTGACCAGTTAAACGGTCTTGATGGTGCATTAAGGCTGGAAAACAATATGTGTGAACAGTTTTTTTCATATGAGGGAGAGAATATGACTTATGAAACTTCATATGTAAGAGGAATGTCAGAAGTCATATATTATCTGAATAAAAAGGGCAGTAAGCTTGCCCTAAAATTACAGTCTATAATATGTCACAGAGGTGGCGTGGATTGTATATATTCGGTGGAAGATTACAGAGATCTTAAATACTTTGATATTGAGGGAGTAGAGGAGTTTATCAGTATTCTTTCAGGTCAGATGGAGTATGAAACGATTATTTTTGTAATAGGTTATCTCAATGAAACATTTATTGAGTTGATGCAAAGGTGTGATAAATTGTATTTTTCTGCTGTGCAGGATGAGATTGACAGGCAGAGATTTAGTTCTTTTGAAAAGACGCTGATGCGTGATGGTCTGGCAGGGAGTCTTGATAATATTATGTTTTATGCATCAGAAAAATCAGTGATTGATTGAGCAAAAAAGAGAGGAACTTCCTGATTAAAAGTTAAAAATATGAGCAATAAAAAATTTTAAATAACTGACAAAAAGTAACAGTTCAGCCATAAAAAGATAATTGGCAATACAATGAGCTTGTTCA
>ERZ773158.258-NODE-258-length-68900-cov-20.464958_pt1 | contig 68900 bp, 73 predicted proteins | sample MGYA00511918_ERZ773158 | MGnify/ENA primary metagenome ERZ773158 (study PRJEB29015, sample SAMEA2737876) | human gut metagenome | biome: human gut; feature: human-associated habitat; material: faeces | place: China | collected 2012 ...
CTTTTCTTAACCACTTAAGCCGTTCCAGCTCCTTTTTTATCTTTATCTCGTCCATTCTGCCTCCATCTTCTTAAGCTCATATTCCATCCACTTTGTAAAATCATGCGGCTCTTCCGACCAGCTTATAACATGCCCGCGGCTTACATTTAGGTACTGCTGCCACAAATCCGCATTCTTTACCGGCTTACCTGTCTTTTTCTTCCAACCGTCCTTTTCCCATTGCTGTGGCCAAGCATTACGGCAACTGTTTAACACATGCTCGCATTCTGTATTTATGCGGATTTCACAGTTTTCGTGAAAACGCATAAGTGCATGTATTATTGCCTGCAGTGTTGCCTGGTTCTCTGTTACATTCTCAAGTGTACCTTTGCCATTACGAACAAATTCTTTGCCATTAATAACTATCTTTTATGCGGCATGCTTACGGACCGCTGGTCCTCTTGCACTTGTTTTTATATAAACATCTACTTTCTGCACTAACCACACTCCCTTCCTTTATGTCGTCGGAACTTGGCTTCATAGTATCTAAAGCCCATCTCAGATATTCCGGTTCTCTCAGAATCCTTAACCATGTAATATCCTTGTTTCTCGTACTTGCGTATTGTGCTTCTCCTTGTTTTATCTGCAAACGTATTTGCATTAACTACCTGTTTTACAATCACTGGCTCTTTTAAATTTCTTGAAGAATTCCATCGCTTACCAATTCTTCTGCCAAGTGTTTTCTCTGTTTTGTTGGCATACTTAACAAAATACTGTGTAATTCTTGTATAATCATTGTCGCTGTCCAAAGGTTTCACATGGACAAAACCATGATTCCAACATTTCTTTAATACACGCACATCACATACGCTCATGATCATGTGGATATGATGTGCTCCCTTGTTTCCTATTTCTTTAACATAGATGTACTTTAGAGGACCAATATTCTCAAATTCTCTCCTCAAAGCTTTTAGCAGATTGCGAATATCTACTGTCATATCATCAGGTGTGGGAGGTCGGCTCTCCCTGGCATAAGTCCATGTAACCAACATTCCTGTCTCATCTGTAAAATTGGTATTCATCTTTGCTGCCAGCTTCCTTTCTGCCAGTCTCCGGTTTATGGTTTCCTGTTTCGCTGTTGTTACCTTCTCCCGGCTCTCCCTTCTTTCCCCTCGACAGTTATATCTAAGGGTGTGATATCGTCTTATTGTTATTACGCTACCTGCTATACATATTTCCTTTATGTATGGCATTAAAAATTGTCTCCTTGGTTCTTAACTTAATTAATACAATCAAGTTTTTATGGGGATTTCTCCCCATTATTTTTCTTGATATTCACATCAAATATTGACTTTATTCTTAAAATGATTTATTATGTATTCAAGTTGTTACGCAACTTGTCGATTTGGTTCGAGCCGCTTCTCCAAGCGGCTCTTTTTATTTACTCTGTCTTATCCTCTGTGACCTTATGTTCTCTACGGACATGAAGGCGTTCATCACTATCAAGATACACACTGTAGGTAACCCCCCCATCTTTAATTGTGAGCTTATCAAACTCACTTCTCATAACAGGTCTTACTGCAGCTTTCAGTACCTCTCCTATCTGTTCACTGTTAGCAAGCTTCAGGCACTCGTCTTCTGCCTTACGCACTCGCCTTTCTACATTCCACCATGCTCTTGCACCTTCACATTTGCAAATCTTAGTCGCTTCCTCTGAAATGTATGTATCCCAATCATCTGGTTTGTCTTCATATGAAGCTACAATATCATCATTAATCTCAAGCATTGCCTGCTGCCCGCAATACATACACTTTCCCAAATATGTACTTTTAGTCATTTACGCCTCCCTGAGTCTATAACTCCCCACTGGAACTCCATTTCTATTTTCTAACTTATGTAATCTGCACATCCACTTAGCCGCATCTTCAATGCGTCTATCGTCTACCGCCGCATTAATGCGCCTGTTGTATGCAATTATTAAACCTATGTCTCTCATTCTGCCTCCTTATACCGCTTTGTTTTTCTTGGGAATTACCTTAAGCCCATTCTGGTGCGCCCACAGGCTTACAAGTGTGTTATACGCACGCTGTTTCCAATTGTTTTTTTCTTTTTCAGACATCTCTTTCCAAAGTTTCCCCATAAAATCACCTCTGTTCTTTCTTCATCTTTATCCAGTATTCCGACTCTACTGTTACAACCTCAATCTTTTCTTCCTGCATATAACGGAGTAAATCTTCCGGTTTGCCAAAATTGGCATATTCAGTTCGTATTATCATAAATTTTGCCTCCTTGCATTATCTGTACAATTCAGTAGTATTTTCTTGTTATAAGTGCTATACTAATTTAATAAAATATAAAGGAGTAAATATATGCCACTATGGTTAGACTATTTATGTGCTGCTACCGGCTTAATAAGTTTTGCCCTGTCCTTATTAACTTATTGGAACACTCGTAAATTAAAGCTGGTTGTTCTTTATACAAAAGAACGCGCTGACTATAAAAATGAATATCAGTCATTAGAAGCTCAGATTGACGGCTTCATTCTTTCTTTATCCCATGATTTGCAAGCTTCTGACTTAAGCGACTCAATTGATATTTTTGTAAACAACTTAACTGAAAGATATTCTTTCTTGAAAAAATCACGAGTGCAAAATCATGTTCTTTATTTAAAAATGCTGCATAAATTTAATAAAAATAATAATCACTTATACATAACCAGATTAAATTCACTAAAAATTCAACTTAACAAGGAGGCACATTATGACTCAACCCAACATTATTAATTTTGTTATGAATCTCTCTAATAAAACTGCTAATAATCAGTTAGATTGGCAGCAAGTTCTCTTTTTAGAACCATCCTTAAATAAATTATTTGATACATTTGATACTCTTCAATCTTTTGTCTGCCATCTTGACGCTGGCGACATATACCTTATTAATGGGAAATTAAAAAGTTCTTCGACTGCATTTAAAAATTACTTATTCCTTGATGACAAAAATGTTGTTCAACAGATATTCATTGATGATTGCTACATATATCAACTCTTAAATGCAATACAGGTATCTTCTAATACCACAAATGAACTCATTAATAAATTTAACAATGCAATAAATAATCAATGATCATCTTTTCTGTCCCTGATTCCGTATACAATCAAATCAGGGACTTCTTTTATGTGTCTTATTTCTCGCCTAATCTCATTCAGGTTCTTTATCTGAACAAAAATCGTAATTATACCAGCTATTAAGAAAATTACCTTCACTCTCTCACCTCCTTGAGTTAAATGTTTTGAACTTTTTCTTTAAAAAAATATTCTTGTATATCGTCTGTTGTAAGATTTAATGCCTTTATTGCTTGTACAATTTCTGGTTGTCTCCAAGCTATTTTACCATTCATCTTTAAAGAAAGTGTTCGCTCCGAAATACCTATTTCCTTTGCAAATGCACTTTGGCTATTATATTTTTCAATAATTGCTCCTTTCAATTTTCTATAATCAAATGACATTACTTTTATCATCTCCTTTCAGTTCAATGTTTTTAACTTTTGTATTTTAAGAATACCACAGCATTTTTTATTGTCAATACATAAATTCAACATTTTTAACTTTTTTGTTTTTTCTCTTGAACTTTTGTTCAATATATGATAAATTCAATTTATAATAATTAGTAAGGAGGTGTAAGATTTGAAAAAGGAAAATACTTCATCTAGATTAAAATACATAATGAAGACCCGCAATCTTCGTCAAATTGACATATTAAATGCCTGTCTTCCATTTTGTAAAACATATAATGTAAAGATGAATAAATCTGATATAAGCCAATATGTATCCGGAAAGGTAGAGCCTAATCAAGATAAATTATTCATATTAGGTCAGGCTTTGAATGTTACAGAAGCATGGCTTATGGGTTATGATACATCTATGGAAAGAAGTTTTTCCAATTTAGATTACACTTATAATCCAACTGGAGCTGTTATCGAATTAAATGAAGCAAAACATAATCAGTCTGGTCTAACAAATCGCTTATTAGCTTATTGTAATAAATTAAATTCTAAAGGAATCAAAGAAGCCGTTAAGCGTGTTGAAGAATTAACCTATGTACCTGAATACACCTCTGATGATAAATTTTTGCTTGACGCTGCACATGAATTAGATGGAGCTTCTAAAGAAGAGCAACAACACGATAACGACATTATGGATAATGATGATGAATGGAAATAACTTAAAAGGCGGTGCTAACTATGGACTTTCAATCTATTATAGGATTAAAAATAAAAAAGCTTCGTGAAAATATGGAATTATCTCAATCTCAACTTGCTGAAATGGTTGGATATAAAGATAAAACATCTATTGCAAAGATAGAAGCGGGAAAGGTTGATTTGCCACAAAGTAAAATACTTGCATTTTCAAAAGCCTTAAATGTTACACCTGCTGATTTATTAGATTTTGATTTATGTCTAACGAACAATAATCAAGTTATTTGTATTGAAACAGCTAAATCTAATTCATCTAATTTTATAAACCGTATACAGTCTTATTGTAATAAATTAAACAATAAAGGAATTGAAGAAGCCGCTAAGCGTGTGGAAGAATTAACTTATATTCCTGAATACACTGCAGATAATAACTCTTTGCTTAATGCTGCACACGAATTAGAGGGAGCTTCAAAAACAGAATAAAAACACGATAACAACATTATGGACAATGATGACGAATGGAAATAATTTAAAGAGGGGATTTATTTGAGCTACGAAGAATTACTTATTGAAGCAGATAACAATAATCTTATTACCAGGGAAAAGCCTCTTGTTGCTAATGCCGGAAGAATTAAAGGTAATCGTATTGCTATTAAAAAGGATTTGCCTACACAAAGAGAAAAGGCATGCGTACTTGCAGAAGAGCTTGGACACTTCTACACGTCTTCTGGAGATATATTAGATATGTCTGATACCGGTAACAGGAAGCAAGAAGCTAGAGCCCGCCTGTGGGCATATAATAGACAGGTTGGTTTGCAAGGCATTATTAACTGTTATAAAGCCAACTGCAGGACCTTGCACGATATGGCAGATTACTTAAATGTAACAGAAGAATTTTTAAGTAATGCTATTGAATGTTACCGTTCCAAGTATGGTATATACATACAGGTTGACAATTATGTTATTGGTTTTCAACCTACTCTCTATGTTTTGGAATTATTTGAGTAATTTATAAGGAGAAATGCTATGAATGATTATAAATCTACTAATCAAATTGGATATACATGTGGTCTATATTGTATCATTATTGCTGATTGTATTCTTAATAAAAAGAACTTTAATTTAGATATTTATTATGATTTTATAAAAAAATGTGTTGATAGTTCTCTTACGAAAGTTGGTGAAGTGTTTGATATTACAGTTCTTGAAAAAATAGCTAAATCTTTTATGCCCAATATCAATATACAAATATATGATACAAAATCCGTAACTGATTTAAAAATTCTATTAGAAAATAATATAATAATAATGCCCGTTGTTTCCGGCAAAACTAATACTCCTCATTATACTCTTATATGTAAAAGCAAAAAATATGTACAATATAATTCATTTCCATGCGGAAAACATATTTTATCTTTTTCAAAAATTTTAAAAAGCAACAATTCTATTAGTGATAAATATGTTTGGCCAAAAAATATTATTTCGCCTGGTCCTTATTCTAAACTATCTGATTTTATACTTAATACTTTTATTAAAATTGGAAAATATCGAGAAAGATATTCAAAAGAAATTTTTAATACTGCAGTAAACAAGAATATTATTCAAATTGGTGATGTAGACGAAGTTAATATGCGTGGTAAATTTCTTTTATTATCCAAAACAACAAATAAAATAAGTGAATAAATTTAAGAGGTTTTATGAATAAGATATACGGAAGATGTGAGGTCCTAAGCTGGCCGGATTTTGATAATGATATACATGCTCTACCAGATCAGATACAAAAGCAGGATGCTGCAATGAAATATAATGGCAGCTTTTACATAGATAAGAAGTTAGCCACTGGGCGTTTTGGTAAATATAGAGCAAGCTTAAAGCAATGCACCTGTCCTGAATTTGAATCCAGTAAACTACCTTGTACACATATGTATCTAATAGCTTTTTATTCTAAAGCTATTAAGATAAATAGATTTTTACATTACTTAAAATAAAAGCCCCTGTGCTACCAACACAAGAGCTTTTACCACGATACTTACATAAGCAGTGCTTATGATACATACCGCCCTGAACAAGCACATTGTATCATTTCTAACACCGCTTTTGCAAGTAGGTGTTATTTTTGTACTTAAAATTGTTGCACTGGTGCAACTTAAGGAGGAATGATATATGAAACGCGCTGCTATTTATGTTAGAGTATCTACAAAAGAACAAAAAGAAAAGGGCTTATCTGTTGATTCACAGCTTCTTGCATTAAGAGAATACTGCAGTAATAACGGATATGTTATAGCCGGTGAATACAACGATGCCGGCATCTCAGCAAGAAAAAAATATATCAATCGTCCAGCTCTTCTGCAGTTAATAGATGATTGCAAAGAAGGTAAGATTGATATCATTCTCTTTACTAAGCTCGACCGATGGTTTAGGTCTGTGGCCGATTATTACCAGGTACAAACTCTGCTTGATTCTTATAAGGTTCCATGGCGTGCTATCTGGGAAGATTACGAGACAGAAACATCAACCGGACTATTCAAGGTTAATATAATGCTTTCTGTTTCTCAAAATGAAGCGGATAAAACATCTGAGCGAACTAAAGAAGCTGTTAAATACAGAAGGCTCCGCGGTGACTTTGTCGGTGGAAAATGTCCGCGTGGGTATAGAAGAGAAAACAAAAAGCTTGTTTTTGACGAAAAAACATATGACGCTATAAACGCTATGTTCAGAACATATCTATCTTGTTTTAGTATTGCAAAAGCAACTGAAGCTGTTGCAGAATATGGTCTGCATATTGCCACTTCACAGATATGTAGAATGTTAAAAAGCCCTGCTTATGCCGGAAATGCATCCGGATCTGAATGTCCAGCTTACATAACATGGGATGAGCATTTATTAATCCTTACAAATTCGACAAAACGTAACCGCACTCCAAAAAGAAGTGACCGAGTATACTTATTTTCCGGACTCTGCCGATGTGGTTACTGTGGGGGACGTATGGTAGCAAGAGTAAACAGGTGGGTTAAAAATGGCCAGCAATTATATTATCCTTTTTACAGTTGTGCTGCTCACAATGATAAACGAAATCTTGACTGCCCAGGTGTTAATCTTGCAGAAACAAAAATAGAAGCTTATCTTATGGAACATTTAGAAGCAGAACTTAAGATGTGTCAGTCTGAATTTGAGCTTGAACAAGAAAATAAAGCAACTTACGAAAACAAGATTAAGGCTCTTGAGCAAAAGCTTAAGCGGATTGGTGTACGATACGAAGATGGAGATATTCCTTTTGAGGAATATAAAGATAAGCGTTTTGCAATTAAAAAAGAAATAGCGGGCTATAAGGACAAGATAGACAATGCCAGAAGCGTTCCATCTCTGCCAGATAACTGGAAAGATTTATATAACAGTTTAACTCCAGACAACAAGCGTGGATTCTGGTTAAATATACTTAAAGAGATAGATATAACCAAGGAGGCTATTAATATTGTGTTCCCTGTATAATCACATTACTTTATTTTACATTACTGTTCAATAATATCATGCATATACAAATCCTCCTCTTGATTAAATTATTTAAAAAGTACTTTTTATATTGTGGATATTATCACACATTTAAAAGTTTGTAAAGTATAAAAATATATAAATTTCAAAAAAAGACTTTCGCATCATAATATAATGCAAAAGTCTTAAAATACTATTTCTTATTAAGTTCTATTGTATTGTTTCCATCGCTTAAAGAAAGTACATTTTTCTTGATTGAATATGTATACTCATCTGTCTCTTCTGTCCCAAGGAAACTGATTGTTATGCTCAGCTTTCCATCTTTTGCTTCATACGAAGTAATTGAAACGCTTATCTCTCCTATCTGCTGGATTCCTGTTCCATCATCATTGAAAGTATAAGTATAATCATCTCCTTCCCATGTTCCAACAACCGTTGCTTCCTTACCACAGCCTGCAAATACTGCAATCACTGTAATAAGTACAGCTAATATGCTTACTCTCTTAAGTAATTTCATAAAACCTCCATTATAAATTAATTGTTTTTACAGCCTCTACAACTTTGGTAAATTCCATACCATGAGATGCCTTTATAAGTATATTATCACCTGTTTTCAGAATATGTCCAATACATTTTAACATATCATCTCTTGTTTCAAAATCATGTACTTCACAACCATGCGCATTGTAATTAGTGTAAATATACGCCCTTGTTCCTGCCGCAATCTGTGCAGCAAGGTCGCCTGCAGTTATAAGTACATCAATATCCTTTGTTCCAAGATACATCCCAACATCGTAATGCATCTGTTTCTCGTTCTCCCCAAGCTCAAACATACTTCCAAGAATAGCAACTTTTCTTCCAATAGCAGTGTCAAGAACATCAAGAGATGCCTTCATTGAAACTGGATTAGCATTGTAGCAGTCATCAATTATTGTAAATCCATTTTCCTTAATAATATTGTTTCGTCCGGCAATTGTCTTTAAATTCTTCACTCCACGCTCAATCTCAATAGATGAAAGTCCAAGCACAGAACCAACAAGTGCTGCTGCCATCGCATTATATACCATATGATGTCCCGGTACAGGTACAGTCAGGTCAAATGTTGAATAGTTATCTGATGTTTTGATTCCATGAATTGTAAAGCTAGTTCCATCAAGTCCAAGACTCTTGATATTATCTGCATATACCCCGTCTTTGTTGCTTATTCCGAACACAAGCGGTCGCTTGCCGTGTACCTGGCTTATTGTTGATAATTTGTCATCATCTCCGTTAACAATAACAATTCCATCCGGATTCATATGATTAAATATCTCTGTCTTAGCCTTAAGAATTCCATCTCTTGTTCCAAGATTCTCAAGATGGCAAAAACCGATATTAGTAATAACACATATGTCAGGCTGTGCAATCTTAGATAATCTGTCCATCTCACCAAAATCACTGATTCCCATCTCAAGAACAGCAACTTCATCATCTTCTGTCAGTCTGAAAACAGTAAGTGGAAGCCCAATCTCATTATTGAAATTACCAAGTGTCTTTAACACCCTGTATTTTTCAGATAAAACAGAGCTTATTGTTTCCTTAGTACTTGTTTTACCAACACTTCCTGTGATTCCTACAACCTTGACATCCAGATTATTTCTGTAAAGAAGTGCAAGATCCTTTAATGCCTGAAGACTTGATTCAACCTGTATATACGAACGTTCTTCATCTGGCAGCTCCTTTTCAGAAATAACGCACGCAGCGCCCTTCTCAAAGCATTGTCCTATAAAATCATGGCCATCACTTCTTTCCCCTTTAATAGCAATAAAAAGCCCGCCCTCAGCTACCTTTCTGCTGTCAATCGTAATGGCAGTAATCTCTTTGTCATAATCTTCTCCATTGCCATGATATATGCCGTTAACAGCTTGTGTCATGGCTCTTAAGGTCATTCCCTTCATAACACAATATCCTCAATTCTTTTCTTAGGCACATGATGTACCTGATTCTCATCTCTGTAATACTTGATATCTCCATCCGCAGGAATATCCTCAAGCACCACTTCTTCTTTAGGATAGCCAAATGCAATGACATACACAATCTTTAATTCAGACGGTATATTTAGCTGTGTCTTTAACTCATCTCTTTTAACATTGCCAAAAAAGCATCCGCCAAATCCGGCTTCTGTAGCTGCCAGAAGCATTGTCTGTCCGACAATTCCCGCATCAACTTCATCATTGACATTCGCAGGACAGGTTATAACAATATATCCTGTCGGCTTCTCACCTTCAGATGGGCCATCCCAGTCCTTTAAATATCCGGCAAATCCTAATAGTCTGAAAACTTTCTCATTCTCTTCCTCATCACACACAATTCTATACTTAAATGGCTGTCTGTTAGCTGCTGACGGAGTAAGTCTTGCAGTCTCAACAAGTTCCATAAGCTGCTGCCTTGTCAGCTTCTTTTCCTGATAAAATCTTCTGTATGATCTGTTTTTCTTAACAAGTTCCTTAATCATAACATAACTAACCTCGTTTTATAAAAATGCATTGTTATACATTTACATTTCTTCTATTCATACTTTGCAAGAGATATCTCGATAATCTTCTCTGTAAGTTCATCATACGATATACCTACTGCTGCTGCCTCCTGAGGAATAAGGCTTGTGTCAGTCATTCCTGGAAGTGTATTAATCTCAAGACAGAATATATTATTATTCTTATCAAGAAGTTCATCAACTCTTGCGTATGTTGTTACGCCTGCTGCCTGGCAGCATTTTTCTGCCCAGAACTGCATCTGGCTTGCAATATCTTCTGGAATATTGGCAGGGCATGTGTCTTTGGTAGAGCCAGCCTTGTACTTATTCTTGTAATCATAGAAGCCTTCAAGCGGTTCAATCTCAATTACTGGAAGTGCCTTTCCATCAAGCACTGCAACTGAGAATTCTCTTCCATCAACAAACTCTTCAACAAGTACAGTATCTTCATAAGAAAATGCTTCATCAAGTGCATCTTCAAACTCTTTCTCGTTATGTGCTATCGAAACACCAACGCTTGAACCACCACAACAAGGCTTAACAACACATGGGAATGGAACATACTCAATCTTATGTCCTTTATGTAATGTAACACCCTTAGGCATAGGAATTCCCTCTGGTACAAGAACCTTTTTTGCAAGTTCCTTGCTCATTGATATAGCACTGCTTAAATAATCTGTACCTGTATATCTGATTCCAAGCAGATCAAATGTAGCCTGGACCTTACCATCTTCACCATTGCTTCCATGAAGTCCCATGAATACCATATCTGCTTCTTTACACAATTCTAATACATTACGTCCGAAAAAGCTTTCTCTTGCCTCTGTTCTTCTCTTAACCTCTGCCGGAATGTCCGCTGTTTTCTTCTTTAAATTGTCAGACAGTTCTCCCAAATCATTCTTTTCTGTGAAAAATGTCTTAACCTCACTGTCATCAACACCTAAGAAGATATCAAGCATATTTGCTTCATGTCCGTTTCTTCTAAGACTCTCGCATACTCTGTATCCTGTGACTAATGAAACGTCTCTTTCTGTACTTGTTCCACCTGCTAAAACTACTATTCTCATAATTTCTCCTTTATCCCTGAACTTTTCCACAATATCCACATAGTTATTCACATTTTTTGTTAATTGTAAATTTTTTGTAAAATTGTCAGATAATTGTAATATATTTATATAATCCACATATTCTTATGCAGAATCTGTGCAAATTATTACGGTCTTAAATGGCTTCCTTCATACTTTGTATGTGCCTGTAAAACCTTTCTTAAAGAATCAATTCTTCCAGAAAGTTCGCCTTCTGGAACAACTATCTCCAGTGATTCAGCCATAATATCTATCATTGGATTTGTGAATCTGCTTTTGTATCTTATAAGGACATCAAGCTTTTCCTCATATCCTCTCGCATCTAAAAACTTATCCAGGACGCTGTCCCCTGCAGCAACCTGCTGCTCTGGCTGGGCCAGTGAGTTATCCACACTGTCCTCTTTTAATGTGTATGCTTCATCAATTCTATTGTCTGAATTAACTCTTACTGCCTGTGAATTGTCAGACTGTAAATTGTCAGATATCTCCTGCATCGTCAACGGATCTACCTGCTCAAATCTATATTTCTGTGCTACATCCGGATATTTTACATGATCCACTTCACTCATGAACATATCATATGGTCTTACATACACAGCATATTCACCATACATAGCCTGATATACCACCATTTTCTCTTTGGTTTCTGAATGATATGCAACACACTTTACCTGGTAAAGCTTATTCTTAAAATGCTTATAAAATCCGCCTGGTACTAACTGTCTTTCCATCAGTAAACCTCCCTCCAAAAATATACTGTTATTTTATCGCACAATGCCGTCTCTTACAACATTTTTTAAACACTTTGCCAAATGTTTTACACTTTAATAAGTTGTCTGAGTATGGTAGAATATATTTACATTTTATAAGAGGAGCTTACTATGAAACAGATAGATTTACATGTTCATTCCACATGCTCTGACGGAACTGATTCTCCTGCTGTTCTGGTTGATAAGGCAGTCGATAAGGGACTTGCTGCATTTGCTCTTACCGACCATGACACTACCATGGGAGTTAAGGAAGCTCTTTTAGCATGTGAAAATGTTAATAACAAAGGCCACGAACTTGAAGTTATTCCCGGAGTTGAGATAAGTACTAATTATGATAATACTGAGATACATGTTGTCGGGCTTTTTATAGATTATAACGACAATGAATTCAATTCATTCCTTAATAAGCAGTTAAGTTCAAGAGATGAAAGAAATAAGCGGGTATGTGAACGCTTCCAGAATATAGGAATTAATATTACATATGAAGATATGCTAAAGACCTATGGCGATGCGGTCATTACAAGAGCACATTTTGCAGACAGACTTGTTGCAATTGGAGCTGTTGGTGATAGAAATGAAGCGTTTGACAGATATTTAGGTCAGGGAAAGCCTTGTTTTGTGCCAAGAGCCAAAGTTGACCCTGCAGAAGCTATTGAACGTATTCACCAAGCCGGCGGTATTGCAATCTTAGCTCACCCGGTTCTATATCATCTTGGCAATACCCAGATGAACAAATTGCTTGACCATATGTGCTCTGCCGGACTTGATGGAATTGAAGCCATATATTCAACCTACAAGATGGGTGATGAATTATCAATCAGACGGATTGCTTCTGAAAGAAATCTGCTGATATCCGGCGGTTCTGATTATCATGGTAAGAATAAACCACATATCCAGCTTGGAACCGGCATGGGACATTTATTCGTTCCTTATGAACTGCTTGATAAGATGAAAGATTCCATGCCAATCACCAACACACAGAAGGAGACTTACGATGAATAACAAAATTCCAAAAGCTATACAGCTCTTTTTAACTTTCATAAAAATAGGTGCATTTACTTTTGGAGGCGGTTATGCTATGTTACCACTGATTCAAAAAGAAATTGTTGAGAAGAAGCATTGGATAACTGATAATGATATTCTTGAAATAGTGGCTATCTCCGAGTCAACTCCCGGACCAATTGCAATTAATGCGGCTACTTTTGTTGGCTTTCGTATCTGTGGTTTTTGGGGTGCACTATTTGCAACACTTGGAGTTGTGATACCATCCTACCTGATTATTCTTATTATATCTTTTGTACTTAAAGAATTCCAAAGCATAAAAATCATACAATATGCCTTTAATGGTATCAGAGCTGGTGTACTTGCTCTAATTATCAAAGCTCTCTGGTCAATGTATATTCAATGTCCTAAGAATGTTATTTCCTATATAATTATGGCATGTTCTTTTGTTTTTACTGCCTTACTTAATGTAAATGTGCTTATTGTAATTATCAGCTGTGCAATATTAGGTTTAGTAACATCTATTACCATATTAAGGAGGAAATGTTAATGATTTATCTTGAGCTTTTTTATATTTTCTTAAAAATCGGTGCATTTACCTTTGGCGGTGGTTATGCTATGTTACCATTGATTCAGGATGAAGTTATTGCCCATAATTGGATAGATTCACAGTCACTTATTGATTTTATAGCAGTTAGCGAAAGTACACCCGGACCATTTGCTGTAAATATAGCAACATATGTAGGAGCAGAGGTTGGCGGTATTTTCGGTTCTTTTTGTGCAACACTCGGAGTGATACTCCCATCCTTTATTATCATTCTTATTGTTGCAAAATGTTTTATTCAATTTCAAAAAAGTATAGTCATAAAGGGATGTATGTCAGGATTAAAACCTGCTGTAGTTGGTTTGATTGGTTCTGCTGTAATTTCGATGAGTTCAACCGTTTTCATACCACATGGGTTTAATACTACTGTTTTTACTGATATTTCTTTTTATACAACATTAATTATATTTCTGATATCCGTAGTTTTAGCATTCAAAAAATTAAATCCAATTTTAATTATATGCTTATCCGCAATACTCGGAATAGTTTGCGGATACATATAATTAATTATAACAAAACATCATAAAAGACTCAGATTAACGGTTCTGGATAGTTTAAATTAATGCCTGTATCATTTTTCATCCACAACCTGGAAGATGTAGAATTTCAGATAATAGCTCTCCTGCGCCTCCCACAATATTGGGTGGTCAGGTGACTGTGTTCTGAACTCGACCTGACGGAGCCTTTTATGTACAGCCTTAGCGGCTTCCTTAATAGTCTTGGTAAGAAGCTCCTGTGTCATGAAGTGTGAGCATGAACAGCTTGCAAGATAGCCGCCGTCTTTGACAAGCTTAAGTCCCTTCATATTGATTTCCCTGTAGCCCTTAATTGCATTCTTTGTAGCTTCCCTCGATTTGGTAAATGCCGGCGGGTCAAGTATTACAACGTCATATTTCTCACCTGCTTCGTTAAGCTTTGGAAGCTCATCCAATACATTTGCACATTTAAAATGTACTGTATCCTCAAGTCCGTTAAGCTTGGCATTGGCTCTCGCCTGTTCAACAGCATATTCTGATATATCAAGTCCAGTAACTTCCTTAGCACCTGCAATTCCTGCATTTAATGCAAATGTACCCATATGGGTAAAACAGTCTAATACCCTATTGTCCTTGCACAGCTTCTGCATTGCAAGTCTGTTGTACTTCTGATCAAGAAAGAACCCGGTTTTCTGTCCATTCACAACATCTATCATGTAGTGGACACCATTCTCAACTATCTCAACATTAGTGTCAAATTCATCACCAATAAAGCCCTTTACTCTCTCCATCCCTTCAAGAGTACGGACTTTGGCATCGCTTCTTTCATATACTCCACGGATATCAATGCTCTTTTCACGAAGGATTTCCTTCACTTTTTCGACAATAAGTGACTTAAATCTGTCAATACCTAAAGCAAGCGATTCCACAACAAGCACATCTGAGTACTTATCTATAACAAGCCCCGGCAGAAAATCTGCCTCCCCAAATATAAGACGGCAGGCAGAGGTATCTACTGTGTCAAATCTGTACTCAACCGCAGCCCTTACTCTCTCCTCAATAAATGCTTCGTCAACAACATCTGTGTGTCTTGCAAGCATTCTTACTGTAATCTTGGATTTTCTGTTAATAAATCCGATTCCCATGAAATAATCATCAAAATCAAGCACCTCAACAAGATGTCCATCAATTATTCCGTCAGACATCCATTCAATTTCGTTATCATATACCCAGGCACCGCCTGCCTTTAATGTTCTTCCTTCACCTTTTCTTAATCGTATCTTTCCGCATACGCTGAATAAATCTTCCATTCTGTTCCTTCCTGCCAGATTTTTCTGACATGTATCATAATTATTCATAATATATTAATCCGTTGACGGATTACCAAGGAAATAAAACATACATACTCCTGCAACCGTAATAAGAAGCGACACGAGCTTAATCCATGAAAATGTAGTCTTCTCACTTCCAAACAGCCCGAAAAGTCCCAGCAGATACGAAACAATTATCTGCGCAACTACAATCGTAACCTCCGCTTTAGCAATTCCAAGACCACTTATACTCTTAATAACTGTAAATGTTATAAATGCACCTATCACACCTCCAAGAAGTGTAATCTTGTTATCAACCTTAAACAGCTTCATGATATCAGGTCTTCCGTCAATTACCCACATAATCGCACAAGTCGCCAGTGCTGTCAACTGCACAAACATCGCCGTAACCCACACACTGCTTGCTTTTGTAACATTTGTATTAAATGCGCCCTGTAAACTCATAAGTGCACCTGATATTATTGCAATCAAAAATCCTGCCATTAACTAACCTCCCCATTAATCTGCATAGAATAATTATTAGTTAATAACAGGATATTTATTCATAATGTTATTTAGTACTCTGCGTACTGTTTTCATTATTATTTTTAGTTGTTTTTTCTATTGTTGTTGCAAATGTACTGTAAGCTGTATCAACATTTCCACCATCATATACCTGATGAAGCATAATCTCATATCTCATATACACTTCTCCTACTCCGATATATTTAGCTTTTACAACAGAGTCAGAATAAATCTGGTGTAACTTCTGGTAGCTTTCTGCTCTCTTAACATTTAAATCCGCCCTTGCACAGCTTTTCTTAGCCATGTTTCCAAGATAATCTGCATAATCATAAGAAATTGCTCTTGCAACAGCCTTGGATGCATCTACATTCTTAGTGTACGGATTAACTACTGCCATCGTAGTAACAGACATTGCCTTAGAATCAAGGTCATCTCCCATTGAAGGATACTCACATATTCCATAATCTACATCTGTAACATTAATCTCTGCAAGACTGTCTGCATCTAGCACCGTATAGAGCATATTTCCAGTAGAAAACAGATCCGCACATTCTTTAAGACTTACTGTATTTCTGTCAATACCAAATGCATCTTTTAACTGAGCGTACTTAGTAAGAACCTTCTTAATCTTTTCCTCATTAAGAGATACCTCTGCCCTGTTCTCTGAATTACCTCCGCCTATATTAATATAGGCTCCTGCTGCTGCATAATTAAGGAACATTGAATCAGGATCCCATTCAAACACCATTGAAACATCCTGATTCTCATCTGTAATCTGGTAATTATCACTTATATTACGAATCTGGTCTATAGTATCAACTGCTTCTGCATATTTCTTATTATATACAAGAAATGAAGTGTTGAACGACACCGGGTAACCATATAACTTACCACCATACGAACATGCAGTCATTGCAGCCTTACCATACACATTCTCATTATAGACTTCAGAATACATATCATTCTCAGAGGTAAGACCTGAAAGATAAGCCTTCTCCATCTCTTCTGATGACAAAAAATATATATCACACGCATTGTCGTTTCTGACCGATTCGTCATATATATAAGTAATATATGAATCAGCCTCAATATATACAGGCTTAACAGTCACCAGTTCATTAGATTTCTTAAATTGTCTGGCAACGAATTCAAGATAAGACTCATATGCACTGTCATTATACCAGACATTAACTGTAATAGGTCCACTAAGATTAAGCTTCTTCGCAGCCTGTGTCCTGTCATCTTTATTACCACAGCCTGCAAAGACTGTCAGCATGGTAACAATCAGCATCATACTGATAAATCTTCTTAATTTCATAAAGTAAACTCCTGATTCTAGAAGGATTTCTTAAGCTTAGCTATGCATTCATCTACATCTGCCTTAGTGATTACAAGTGGTGGAACAAATCTTATAACATTAGTTCCTGCTGAGAACAGAATAAGTCCATTATCAAGTGCTCTCGCAATTACGTCCTTAGGATTAACTGATAACTCAAGTCCCTGCATAAGACCCATTCCTCGTCTCTCGACAACAACATCTATTGTCTCAACAAGCTCATCAAGCTTCTCTTCAAAGTAAGCAGATACTTCCTTGACATTATCTAATACATGCTGCTTCTCAAAAAGTTCGAACACCTTGGTTGCTGCTGCGCATGCAAGTGGATTACCACCATATGTTGTTCCATGGTCTCCCGGAACCAATGCCTTCGCAACTTCTTCTGTCGCTGCAAATGCACCTACAGGAACTCCACAACCAAGAGCCTTGGCAACTGTAAGGACATCCGGCTTAACTCCATACTGCTGGAATGCGAACATGCTTCCTGTTCTTCCCATTCCACACTGAATCTCATCAAGTATAAGAAGGATTCCCTTCTCATCGCATAACTTTCTTACACCTTCAATAAATTCTTTAGTAGCAGGATAAATTCCTCCTTCACCCTGTACTGTCTCAAATATTATAGCACAAGTTTTGTCATTAACAAGTTTCTTTACACTGTCAAGGTCGTTATACTGTGCAAACTTAATTCCCGGTATCATAGGTCCAAATGCTTCCTGATAATGCTTATTACCAGTTACTGCAAGTGCTCCCATACTTCTTCCATGGAATGAATGCTGCATTGCAATAATCTCTGCATCAGCCTTTCCGTTCTTGACATAATAATATTTCTTTGCAAGCTTGACTGCACCTTCAATAGCCTCTGTACCGCTGTTAGTAAAGAATACTCTGTCCATTCCTGAAGCCTTTGTAAGTGCTGTTGCAGCCTCTACAGCCGGTTCATTATAGAAATAATTAGATGTGTGTATAAGCTTATCAATCTGTGCCTTTAATGCATCGTTATATTCCTTATTGTTATAACCAAGTGCAAATACTGCTATACCCGCTCCAAAATCAAGATATTCTTTACCATCTGTATCATAAAGTCTGACTCCGTCACCCTTATCAAGTACTATCTGGTAACGGTTGTATGTATGAATCAGTTTCTCTTCTGCTGTTTCTATAATCTGCTGTGTATCCATGATTACTCTCACTTTCCTATTCTTATGAGCACACATTTTCACATGAGCCAATATAATATTATAACCTCAAAGCTTACGGTTCGCAATTATTTATCTGAATCAAAGAATTTTTCTGCATCATCTGAAAGAATAGCTGTACCAACACCCTTGTTAGTAAATATTTCAAGAAGAAGGCAGTGTGGAATTCTTCCATCAAGAATATGAACTCTTGATACACCATGCTCAATAGCATCTATACAGTTATTAAGCTTAGGAAGCATACCGCCGCCAATTGTTCCACTCTCTAAAAGCGTTCTCGCCTCTGAGGTAGAAAGCTCAGATATTAGTGAATCCTTATCATCAAAATCCTTATACACACCTTCAATATCTGTTAAGAATGCAAGCTTTTCAGCACTGACTGCTCTTGCGATGGCACATGCTGCATCATCAGCATTAATATTATATGCATGGAAATCATCATCATATCCGATAGGACATATTACCGGTAAGAAATCGTCCTTAAGCAATGAATCAAGAAGTGTTGTATCAACATCTGTTACTTCTCCAACATATCCTATGTCCTCACCCTTAGAATACTTCTTCTCAACCTTTAACATGCCGCCATCCTTACCACTGATACCACATGCCTTAACTCCAAGCTGCTCAATCATTGACACAAGACTCTTATTAACCTTGTTAAGAACCATCTCAGCAATCTCCATTGTTGGCTCGTCTGTAACTCTTAATCCATTCTTGAATTCAGGTGTCATGCCTGACTTTTCAACCCATTTGCTGATTTCCTTGCCACCGCCGTGAACGATGATTGGCTTAAAACCAACAAGTTTAAGAAGAACTACGTCCTGAATAACTTTTCTCTTAAGTTCTTCATCTACCATGGCACTTCCGCCGTACTTAACTACAATTATCTTTCTGTTAAATTTCTGGATATAAGGAAGTGCCTCAACAAGCACCTGTGCCTTCATAAGTTCCTCTGTCATATCTTTTGCGCTCATAATAATCTCCATTTCATATTTATTCAGATATATTTGCTTTAAAATGCTGTGTCAGATTAGCTTCTGTAATCAGCATTTATCTTGACATAATCAAATGTAAGGTCACAACCCCATGCTGTAGCGCTTGCATCGCCCTGCTTAACATCCGCAATAGCAATTACAGGATTCTGTGAAAGTATTTCTGTTGCTTTCTCCTCGCTGTAATCTGTAGCCGTTCCATCTTTAACAATCTGAAGCTCACCTGCTTCACTCTTAAAGAATATATCAACCTTTTCAGGGTCAAAGTCAGCACCAGAATATCCCATTGCACAGAGAATTCTTCCCCAGTTAGCGTCATGTCCGAATATTGCTGCCTTGGTAAGACTTGATGTAACAATTGACTTAGCAAGTGTCTTGGCTTCTGCCTTAGTTGTTGCACCCTTTACCTGAACCTCGAAAAGACATGTACAGCCCTCGCCGTCACCTGCAATCATCTTGGAAAGCTCTGTAAATACATAGCTTAAGCCTTCATAGAAAGCATTATAATCAGCACCCTCTTCTGTAATCTTCTTGTTGCCAGCCATTCCATTTGCAAGAACAAGAGCTGTATCATTAGTTGATGTATCTCCATCAACTGATATCATATTAAATGAATCATCAACAATTGCACTTGTCATCTTCTGAAGAAGTGCCTTGTCGATATCACAGTCTGTTGTTATGTAGCAGAGCATTGTTGCCATGTTAGGATGAATCATTCCTGCGCCCTTGCACATACCACCGATTGTTACCTTAGTACCTGCAACTTCTACTTCTACAGCAACCTGCTTGCTTCTTGTATCTGTAGTCATAATTGCCTCTGCTGCCTGTGTTCCTGCTTCTAATGAATCATCAAGCATTGGAGCAAGCTTTTCAATTCCTGCACATATTCTGTCAACAGGAAGCTGCATTCCGATAACACCTGTTGAACCGATAAGTACTGCATTCTCCGGTACATTAAGAACCTTTGCAACTGCCTTTGCTTCTTCTGCACATGCGTTATCTCCTTCAACGCCTGTACATGCGTTGGCAACACCGCTGTTTACAACTACAGCCTGTGCAAAGTCTTCATTATATACAATGTTTCTGTCCCATTTAACAGGAGCTGCAAATACTTTGTTAGTTGTAAATGTTCCTGCTGTAACACATGGCTTCTCACTGTATACAAGTGCCATATCTTTCTTTCCGTTCTTATATTTAATCTGTGCTTCACATCCGGCAGCCTTGAATCCTTTAGCTGCTGTAACACCGCCTTTAATTGTATTCATAACATCCTCCTATTGTACCATCACATATACTCTGTCATTGTGCATATTTCGTCGTGTAAATTCTGAATTTACGCTACATTTATTATGGAAACATTGGTGCAAGCTGTAATCCCTCATTCTCTGGAAGTCCGAAGAGAAGGTTCATATTCTGTACTGCCTGACCTGCTGCACCCTTAACAAGATTATCTAACGCACCCATCATTATAAGTCTGTTAGTTCTTGGCTCAATCTTAAATCCTATATCAACAAAGTTGCTTCCCTCAACCCAGCGTGTTTCAGGGCATACATCTTTAGGAAGTACTCTTACGAAATATTCCTTATCATAGTACTTGTCATATGCTGCCTTAACATCTTCATATGTAACATCTTTGGCAAGGTTGGCGTATGCTGTTACAAGAATTCCTCTGTTCATTGGAACCAAATGTGGTGTGAAGATAAGCTTTAAATCGTCTCTTCCACACGCATAACCTAACTGCTCCTCAATCTCAGGTGTATGTCTGTGAGTTCCTACACCATATGCCTTCATGCTTTCATTAACTTCACAGAAAAGGTTGGCAACCTTAGCGCCTCGTCCTGCACCTGAAGTTCCGCTCTTTGCATCAATTATAATTGTATCCGGATTGATTATTCCTTCCTTAACCATTGGATAAAGTGTAAGAATTGATGTTGTTGTATAGCAGCCCGGGTTAGCAATAATTCTTGTATCTTTGCTTACCTTGTCTCTGTTAATCTCACATAAGCCATAAACAGCTTCATCAATATACTGTGGTGCTTTATGCTCAAGCTTATACCACTGTTCATATACATTAACATCCTTAAGTCTGAAATCAGCACTCAGATCTATAATCTTAGTCTTTGAAAGAATTTCGTCATTGACAAGTGATGCACATAAGCCCTGTGGAGTTGCTGTAAATATAACATCAACCTCATTAGCAAGCTGTTCCATATTGTCGTCCATACATTTTGCATCTACAAGCTTAAACATGTTTCTATATACATCTGAATAATTCTGATCTATGTAACTTCTCGAACCGAGCCATACAATCTCTGCATCCTTATGTCCTAATAATAATCTGACAAGCTCGTTACCTGCGTAACCTGTCGCACCGATAATGCCTACTTTAATCATAACTCCTCCTTGTTTTGCGAAGCAAAATGCATATATTCAACATTTATGCATAAAATAACGCAAAATGTAAATTGATAACCTACATTATAGCAACTTTTTTTCTTATGTAAAGGATATTTTAAAGAAATTTTATATTTATACATTTTCATTGCATATTTGTGCATAATATGCATAATTTGTTGTTGCATTTTTAAATAAAGTAGTTTATTATAATCTGCAGGTGCATAGCATATGTGTTTTACTATGTAAACTTAATAATATACGGAGGAATATATAATGAAAGAAAAAGTTATTCTTGCTTATTCTGGCGGACTTGACACAACTGCCATCATCCCTTGGTTAAAGGAAACATACAACTATGATGTTGTCTGCGTATGTGCAGACTGTGGTCAGGAAGAGGAGTTGGACGGACTTGAGCAGAGAGCTCTCTCATGTGGTGCTGCCAAGTTATATATAGAAGATATCACTGATGAGTTCTGCGACAACTACATCGTTCCATGTGTTCAGGCACACGCTGTTTATGAAAATAAATATTTACTTGGTACTTCAATGGCAAGACCTCTTATCGCTAAGAGACTTGTTGAGATTGCCCGTAAGGAAGGGGCTGTTGCTATCTGCCACGGTGCTACTGGTAAGGGTAATGACCAGATCAGATTCGAGCTTACAATCAAGGCTTTAGCTCCAGATATCAAGATTATCGCTCCTTGGAGAGATTCTAACTGGAAGCTCCAGTCTCGTGAGGATGAGATTGAATACTGCAGACAGCATGGTATTCATCTTCCATTCAGCACAGACTGCAGCTACAGCCGTGACCGTAACATCTGGCATATCAGCCATGAAGGTCTTGAGCTTGAAGATCCAGCTAACGAGCCTAACTACAAGCATTTATTAGTTCTTGGATGCACTCCTGAGGAAGCTCCGGATGAACCAGAATATGTTACCATGACATTTGAAAAAGGTGTTCCAAAGTCAGTTAACGGCAAGGCTATGAAGGTTTCTGATATCATCAGAGAGCTTAACAGACTTGGTGCTAAGCATGGTATCGGTATCATCGATATCGTTGAGAACCGTGTTGTTGGTATGAAGTCCCGTGGTGTATATGAGACTCCTGGTGGAACTATTCTTTACGAAGCACATCAGCAGCTTGAGGAATTAGTTCTCGACAGAGATACAACAACATTCAAGATGGATGTTGGAAACAAATTTGCACAGGTTGTTTACGAAGGAAAGTGGGAGACACCTCTTCGTGAAGCACTTCAGGCATTCGTTGAGAAGACTCAGGAATATGTAACAGGTGAAGTTAAGTTCAGACTTTACAAGGGTAACATCATCAAGGCTGGAACAACATCTCCATATTCACTTTACAATGAGTCAATTGCATCATTCAAGACAGGTGATATGTATGACCATCATGATGCTGACGGATTCATCAACCTCTTCGGTCTTTCACTTAAGGTAAGAGCTATGAAGAAGCTTGAGAACGAGAAGAAGAACAATAAGTAATTAAAGAATATAACAAAAACATCCCCGGCATGGTTATTAATCATGCCGGGGATGTTGCTTATTTATTCTTAATTATATTCTCTTCTTTTGGACTTCAACTTGTCTTTCCACTGCTCTAACGTCCAATTCCGCGTGATGGCAAGCGACTGGATTATTTTCCAATTTACGACACTTACATAAGCCAATACAATGCTAATACTATCATGTAGAAAATAACAAATACAAAAAACACAATACTCAGAACCAGATAAATAGTCGGTTCATTTCCCATCACTGCATTCTTGGAATTTATTTTACTAACATATATCGTATAAACCTCCCCTCTTGTATGAAGCGGTGAAAATATATTCATACTTACCCAGCCAACATAATTATACCCTTTATCGTCACGGATAAGGAACTCAGAAAAGTAATGATTGCTATTACCATATGCGATACCTTCAGTTTTATAGAATTGAGTTTTTATGTATAAATATCTAGCCAAAAATATCATATCCAGCATAATATAAATAATTATATATTCTCCATGCATTATTGCATCCCCCTTAATGAATCACATCTAACATAATATAAATCATCTACCTTATCTTACCACTCCCCAAAGTTCCTCGGTAAACTACTATAACAATAGCACTATGTATAAACCAACAAATATAAACTCCACAATACTCAGAACCATATATATAGTCAGTTCACTCCCCATAACTCCATTATATGGATTATGTTTTTTTACAAATATGGTATAAACATCCCCCCTTACATGATACCTTGAAAATATATTATTTGTTACACTGCAGACATAATTATGCCCTCTGTATCCATATATAAACTCAGAAGTGTATCGTCTGTCATTTCCATTTGCGACGCCTTTGGTTTTATAGAATTGGGTTTTTATGTATAGAAATCTTGCAAAAAAAATCATATCCAGTAAAATCCCCATAACTAATGCTTCCATTTTCTATCCCTCATATTTTATATTAGCAATTATAGATTCTTTATATTTACTATTCTAGCATACATCAAACTTTACCACTTGTAAACAACCGTACCTCCGTGCCCCCGACACAAGATACAATTCCCAGACAATCTTCCGTGCAAATGGAGGCAGGCTGCTGTATATATCATTTTCAAACCGTTGCGAAGACGCCGGCACTTAGTAAGCTGGGAAAGCTGGCACACAGTACCAGCAAATCCCAGCGAACTTAGTACCGCTGCGTCGTAGCACGAGCGCAAGCGTGTTTGAAAATGATATATACAGCAGCCTGCCTCACACATCCGCACGAAACCTACCCCTGAAATTTCTCTCTGTCAATCTCCTTCTCTTCCACTTTCCTATTCACATATGTCCGAAGCAGCGCATAACACACTGAGCTGATTGGAATAAATGTAAGCATACCCATTATACCAAACAGATTGCCACCGATTGTAACAGCAACAAGCACCCATATTCCCGGCAGTCCGACAGAGCTTCCAACAACATGAGGATATATAAGATTGCCCTCAATCTGCTGTAATATAAGGAACACGCCGATGAATATCAGTGCCTTTATCGGGCTTGTCATCATTATAAGAATCACACCGACTATACATCCGATAAATGCACCAACAATCGGAATAAGTGCAGTAACCGCAATAATAATTCCTATAAGAAGTGCATAAGGCATTCGCAATATAGACAATGTAATAACAAACATCGTTCCAAGAATACATGCTTCAAGGCACTGTCCTGACAGGAAATTAGAGAATGTAGTGTTGGTAAGTCTTAACACTTCAATGATTTTATCTGCCCTGCTCTCAGGCATGCACACATACATAAGTTTCTTACACTGTGATGCAAGCTTTTCTTTCTGGAAAAGCACATAAACTGAGAATACAAACCCAATAAAGAAATTAGTAATACCTGAGAAGAATCCGCTTATAGCCCCGATTCCGCCATTAATAATTCCTTTAGTTCCTATTGAAAGGAAATTCATAACATTTGAAAGAACAGAATCCCAGTTGATTGATATGCTGCTTAACTTTTCCTCATACTCAGGATATGCAGACAGCTTGACCTGCAGCCAGTTGATTAGATTATTAACCGCTGTTGGCACCTGTCCTATAAGGTCAGCTATTGTGTTCACCAGTTCAGGCACAACCACAAAAAGTACGCCTGCAATAATAGCCAGTATCAAAATCAGTGTAAGCATATAAGCAAGCACTCTTATAAGTCTGGGATGCTTCTTCTTACAACGCTTGTCAAACAGCCTGTTAAGTCCTTTTTCAATTGCTTTCATAGGTACATTGAATACAAATGCGATGACTGCGCCAATTATAAATGGCATTACAAGTCCTGCAAGATATGATATAGAATCAAGAATTCCAGTCACATTGTTAAGGGCAAGATATATTACAATTAGCACTGCACCAATCGTAATTCCCTTAACAACCTGACTGTCTTTAAAATGTCCTTTGTTCATACAACCCCTCCACTCTTTAAAGTTACTTCTAATATACTATACAGAAGTCCGGGATTCAAACATATTATATAAATTTAAGAATTGTAAAATGTTAGTTATACTGTGCATCAACCATACTCATCATCATTCGCATATTGAATGCTCCCATGAATTTCACTGATGGAAGATATACAAAATGCTTCTTCTGAATTACACAGTCATCCTCATATTCATCATCATATACTTCAAGTCTCATAACCTCATTTACAAGCTGACCCTTACCCGGCTGTACATTGAATGCGCCTTCTATGAATGGTGCGAAGCAGTCACGCTCGCCACTCTGGTCAGGGTCATATGCAATAAATGTATGAATCATACTCTCATACTTTGTAATAAATAATCCATTATCTGCACCGCTTTCCTTTAGTGCATTTCTGTAATTGTCCATCTCTTCCTCATACACTGCTGACTGCTTATTAATAATCTCTTCTAACTCACCCGCAGTCATAGGAATATTTTCTGCAAAGAAAAATGCAAGTGGCTGGATGCTTCCATATAATAAAAAGCAGCTCATGTCCGAATTAAGAGTCTGTGATACCTCAAGCTTATCAGTGTCACCCATATACATAAGAACTGCAAAATTGCCCTTCGCAGTAAACTCCTTAAGCATGTTAATAGCTGCCTTTAATTCTGTTCTCGAAAAATGTCTCATAATATCTAATTCCTTTTCATTTAAACTATCGTAGATTATATCACCTATGACTGATATTTTCACTTCCAAATTTTACTTTTCATAATTTCATACAATCTTCATTCAGATATATGGACTTCAATATGCCACCACTTCTCAAAAATAGGCAGCCGCCCTGTTAATCAAACAGGACGGCTGCCTCTATAAAAAGATTAGGGAAGTAAGAAAGCTTTATCACAGAGCGTCGTTACCGGTTTCACCAGTTCTTATCTTGACTGCTCCCTCGATGTCCTTGATGAATATCTTACCATCACCAAAACTGTTAGTATTAAGTTCTTCCAATACCTTATTAATTATACCCTCAACTATCTCGTCTTTTACGACAGTTCTTACACTTAATTTAGGTAAAAGATTGATACCCGGAGTTTCATCTCTTGTATATACCTGACCAGTTCCCTTCTGGTGACCATAGCCAAATATTGTTGTAATCATTACACCTCTTGCACCCTCACTGTCAAGAATCCTTTTAAGATTCTCAAGCTTCTCAGGCTTTATAACTATCTCTAACTCTTTCATAATCCATAACCTCTTTTCTTCATATTTTAATATTCCTTATCACCATCAGGTGTCTTCATCCATACCTTTTCATGCTTCCACTTAATAAGAATCATATACAGCCATAGGATAAGACCTACACCCATATATCCTGCAAATCCTAACCATGTTGCCTTTCCGATACCGATAGTACAGAAGAATGCAATAATTGCCATGATTATAAGAGAGGCTATCTTAAGTCCTGTTGCACATTTGTATGGTCTCTCCCATTCAGGATGCTTCTTTAAAAGAACAAGTGAAGATATTGAAGTAATCACATAACACAATGCACACGCGAATGCCATCAGGTCAAAGAATGCTGTAATACTCTGCATTGCAATAAATCCAATACTTACAACAAGAATAAGTATGTTAGGAAGTGTTGGCTGGTTGTACTTATTAGTGTATGAGAACTGCTTTGGAAGGAAATTCTGACGACCCATAGCGTATATCATACGGACGCCTGAATACCAGAAACCAAGTACTGATGTACCAATTGGGAATACAACTCCGACAATACCCATTATAAGGACAAACCATGCAATCTTATCACCGAAGCAGTACTGTAATGCTTCAAATGTGATGAATGGGTGGCAGTCACCGCCATTAGTAAGCTCTGCCCAAGGCATTGCACCTGCAAGACAGAAGTAGAAAATTGTATATATAGCACCACATGTTATAACTGAACCAAGAATAGCTTTCTTCTGGTTCTTAATTGGGAAGTCGCCCTCCTCAACCATTGCTGGTACTGTCTCGAATCCGAAGTATGGTGTTATCATAAATGAACAGCCAACAACCCATGCAATACCAGTTGCAAAGTTACCACCCCACTGCTTTTCATTGCTGCTTGTAAAGAAATCTGCGAAATTAGCAATGCTCCAGTGTCCACTGAACAGGAAAAGTAATGAACAGATAAGAATACCTGCGATACCTGCCATAAGCATGAATGACTGAACCTTGCCTGCTACAACATTTTTATAAAGACTGAGTACACACCAGAAGCACAGTACTAATGAACCGACAATAACTGCCTTGCCGCCAGTAAGTCCCAAGCCAAACTGATGATTCAACCATTCGATAATTCCAAGTACACCTGCTGCAGGAACGGCTATCCATGCACACATGATAAGCCACGCTGACCAGAAACCTGCATGCTTGTTAATACCTACCGTATTGAATACCAGACACGAACCTGTACTTGGTAACATTGTCGAGAATTCAGCATACACAAATGCTGTTGGCAGTACTGCCAGTGTCATAAGTGCAAATGCCAAGAATGTTCCGGGACCTGTATATGACATGAATATACCATCCCAGTAACACATAAATGTAAATATTGCTCCCGTTGCCATTGCATATACATAAATCAGCTTCATTGATTTAGATAATGCATTTGTTTTCTTTTCGCCCATAATAGCTTCCTCCCTTATTGTTGTTCATGATTTGTTGCCACGAAGATTTCTTATGTGCCTAGCCGAATAATCTAAGATACCTTTCGGCTAATTCCATGGTTCCGTCCATCCAGCCAACACTTAATTCTGCTACCGGACCTGATTCCTGATGAGATGCAAGCCATGCTGTAAGCTGTAATCTTCTCATCATTATAAATGTGTCTATTTCTTCAAAATCCGTATCAGTGAACGGAAGAACCTTCTTATATCCTGCAAGCCATGCATTTACAAGCTTTGGAACAATTGGCTTGTCCTCAATAAAACTAAGTGCTGACGCAAGGTCATGTAAGTGCCATCCAAAACCGCAGTCATCAAAATCAATAACCTTAATCTGGTCGCCCTCAATAAGCAGATTAGCTAATCTTAAATCTGCATGTATGAGTCCAAAATTATTCTCATTAGTTCCATATCTTTCAAGTCTTCTCTTAATAATTCTTGAAACCTCTGACAATATATTTTCTGCCTCCGGGGTCATCTCTGGAAATGCTCTCCAGTCACCCCATGCAGCATGTTCACCTATTATCGTGTCGTAAGTCCATACCATACGGTCAAGCTTGTCTGTTCCGTTCCATATCTCTGTCTGACGGTGAAGATAAGCTGTTGTCTCACCGAGATATCTGAACTGCTTTACCATCTGCTCCTCGTTATTCTCATCAGGTGCTTCTCCCAGAAGAAAATCACATATAACGCAGAAATATACATTTCCATCCGGTCCTGTAATCTCCTGTATATTCTTACCATCAAGCCCTTTTATAGGATTAGCTACAAGAAGCGGTGTGTAGTCATTAATCTGTCTTAACCACTTCATCTCTGAATTAAGCTCGTCCAATGTGTGGTAACCCGGTCTGCTTATTCTAAGCACTCCCTCTTTTTCACCTGTTTCTTTGTTCTTGACCATATAGGTTGCATTCTCCGACAGCACTATGAGTTTCGCCTCACATCTGTCCTGCCATCCGTATTTTTCAAGCGAAGCATTTGCAACCGCATCAAATAAATCAACATTTTCAAATGCCATGTCATTATCCTCCAATCAGAAAAGGCGTACACAAATCTATCCGATTCATGTACGCCTTTGTACTTTTTTTATATTTAATTACTGTCCCATAGATGTTGTTTCCGGCAATGTGCTTCCGCCATCAATAACTATCTGTGTTCCGGTTATGTAGCTTGATTCATAACAACCAAGGAATGCTGCAAGTTCTCCAACCTCCTCAGGGTCAGCCAGCCTCTTTAAAGGAACTGCATCTGCAATTGCCTGTATTGCTCTCTCCGGATTCTCCGGGTCTGACTGCTTTGCCATTCCTTCAACAAGCGGTGTCCTTACATATCCCGGACATATTGCATTAACTCTTATATTCTTATCTGCAAATTCTCTTGCAAGTGCCTTCGTAAATCCTACCAGTGCCGCCTTAGATGTTGCATATGCAACCTCTCCAGGATCAGCAACCATATCTCCTGTTACAGAGCTTGTAACTACGATTGCACCACCACCATTTGCTATCATGCTTGGAATAACAGCTTTTGCCACATTCCATGCACCTTTGACATTAATATCAAGATGTAAGTCCCTATTTTCAAATGTGTCATCTTCAAGAAAGTCTTCAAGAACACATACACCTGCGTTACATACAAGTACATCAATCTTTCCATATGTTTTCTCGGCAGTCTCAACAATTCTTTCAACACTCTTGTAATCAGATACATCAACCTGAACACCTGTTGCCTCATACCCTTCGCTTTTCAACTGCTCTGCAAGTTCAAGTACCTTAGGTCCTCTTGCTGCAAGCACACATTTTGCGCCATACTTTGCATACACTTTGGCGATTCCTTCACCGATGCCTTTGGAAGCTCCGGTAATTACCGCTACTTTTCCTTCTAACTTTCCCATAACGCCACACACCTTTCTTAGTTTCCTGAAATGTAAGAAAGGGGCACGAAAGCTTTTCACTTTCGTGCCCCTTTGCACTTCGACACTAACTATAGTCCCAAGTGCGTGAAATTGCAACAATAAAAATATGCGTTTTTTCCTTAATTCATAAGGTGATTTTCTAAAAATTTCTTTATTCATAAAGTGGGTACTTATCTGTAAGTCCCTTAACAAGCTCCATTGCCTTAGCCTGGTTAGCATCTACATCATCAACAAGCATAGCAATTGCTTCTGCAACAACATCCATATCAGCCTCATTGAAGCCTCTTGTTGTAACGGCTGCTGTACCAAGTCTGATACCACTTGTTACGAATGGAGAAGCCGGGTCATTAGGAATTGTATTCTTGTTACATGTAATGTTAGCTGCATCCAGAAGCTTCTCAACTTCCTTACCAGTCTTTCCCTTGCTTAAGAGGTTAACAAGCATAAGGTGGTTATCTGTACCACCAGATACGATATCAAAACCTCTGTTCATAAGTCCGTTAGCAAGTGCTGATGCATTCTTAACAACATTTTCAGCATATACCTTAAAGCTTGGGTCAAGCGCTTCCTTTAAGCACACTGCCTTACCAGCAATAACATGCATAAGAGGTCCGCCCTGGATTCCAGGGAATACAGCCTTGTTAAGCTTGAACTTCTCTGCTGCCTCTGCTGAAGCAAGAATCATACCACCTCTTGGTCCACGGAGTGTCTTATGTGTTGTTGTTGTTGTCACATCTGCATAAGGAATTGGGCTAGGGTGTGCACCACCGGCTACAAGACCTGCAATATGCGCCATATCTACCATGAGTAATGCGCCAACTTCATCACAGATTTCTCTGAACTTCTTGAAATCGATTGTTCTTGCATAAGCAGAAGCTCCTGCAATAATCATCTTAGGCTTGCATTCCTTGGCAATTCTTAATACTTCATCATAATCAATAAATCCGTCTGCTGTAACACCATAAGGAACAATGTTAAAGTATTTTCCAGAAATATTAACTGGTGAACCATGTGATAAATGTCCACCACAGTCAAGGCTCATACCCATAACTGTATCTCCAGGATTAACAAGTGCAAAGAATACAGCTAAGTTAGCCTGTGCTCCTGAATGTGGCTGTACATTTGCATATTCACAGCCAAAAAGCTTCTTGGCTCTTTCAATTGCAAGTGTCTCAACAACATCGACATACTCACAGCCGCCGTAATATCTCTTTCCAGGATATCCTTCTGCATACTTATTAGTAAGAGGGCTTCCCATAGCAGCCATAACTGCCTTACTTACAAGGTTCTCAGAAGCGATAAGCTCGATGTGGCTTCTCTGTCTTCCAAGTTCATCATCCATAGCCTTAGCAAGGTCTGGATCATAGTTTAATACTTCATCAAATGAATACATATAACTTCCTCCCATTATACTTTAGTGAAACAAAGTGTCCCTAGTTACTTATGATATAATTAAATTACGGATTAGTCAATTTAAAGTTGTGAATTCCTGCTTTTTTTAATATTTGTTTCTGTATATCGACTGCAACTCCATATCCCTGCTCCTCAAGTTCATATGTTGATTGTTCAAGTGCCATCTCAAATTTTTCAACCATACTTAAAAAATGCTGCGTTGCTATTCCTTTTCCAAGACCAAGTTTCTTTGCCTCATTCTCAAACGACTTCTGATTTATATTCCTTATATCATATTCGCCATCTATGTTAAGCGACATTTTCTCTGTGCTGCTGTCATATATAACAGTACTTAATAAATCATATGCCGGAGCTAATCTTATTCCTTTTAAATCCTCACTATATAAAAGAGCAATATTTTTAACATGATTATCTGTATTACCTATAAGATAATTAAATATACATAAATCCCATAGCCTTATCTGATCTTCAATTGGATTGCTTGAATAATTTTTTATTAGTTCAAATGCATCTGCTAAATAATCTTTCCCGTTTTTCTCGTATTTTTGTGACGCTGTAATTCCAAGTGCCTGTGCAAAATCCTCCTGATGAAGTCTTAATGGAACTTTCTTCCCCATTAATTCTTTGGATGTATCTAAAATCTTTCTGTCATATCTTTCAGTTGCAAATAAAAAATCATCTTCTTTATCATTAAGATTAATAATAAAACTATCTGGTGTCCTAATTCCTAGTTTTCTTGCTGTCAGCAAACATAACTGTTCATTAGCAACTATCTTTTTTAATCTTACATGGCTCTGCTTTAATATATGTGTACTTGGTGCCAGTCCCGCTGGCTGATACCATTCATTATTATTCCTGTCATAATATAATCCGGTCTTTCCTGATGCCCCAGCTAATGATAAATGTGATTTAATAACCAGTTCCGCTGACTTAGTTGCACCTTCTCTTGCAAACTCCAGCAATTCCTCATGTGATAATAATCTGTAAGAAGATTGTTTTATATTCATATCTCCTTCTACTATTCTTATTGCTCCGAGACACTCACTTCCTAATTCTGAAAGAACTGATATATAATCATTTTCATCGACATGAAGCCAACCCGCAACACACCTTCTTGTATATCCTTCTGGTAAAAGACTTTCAAAGAAACATCGCGTTCTTTCCGCTGAAAAACTTCTTTCATCAAGCGGTAAACTGATTGATATTGATCTTGAAGATTTATCTTCTATATATTCCTCTGAATATGAAAATACAGCATCGTCAGAATTATGCCCTGTAATACTGCCAACATTAATCATATTTCCATTACATTCAATATATACCTCTAAATTTCTCATTATCTCCCCCTTACATCAATATTGATATCAAGTCCAAGAATCGAAATTAACTGTATTACCTTGCCAATCTCAACAGTCGGCTTACCTCTTTCCACATCTGATATAAAACTTACACTAAGACCAGTATATTCCGACAAAAATGCCTGCGTATACTTTAATTCTTTTCTCCTGTTCCTGATTATATTTCCAAGCCCCTCTGAATCAGTTATTTTCATAATATTCACCTCAACGCAAAAAACAAGCCGTACGGCTTTATTATACATATTTTCTCACAAATAAAGCCGAGCGGCTTTGTTTTGATAAAAACATTATAATATAAGCCGTACGGCTTAGTCAATTTTCTTTTGTTGCATAATTTCATTTTCTTGTAATAAAATAATATCCTGCGATTATTAATTTATATTGTGCCTTATGGGTATAGTATATATTTATCCAATCAGAACTTTTTGCCTTCAAACAAAAAACGAACCCACCCGAAGATGAGTCCATTTCATAGTCTTATACTGGCAGATTCTTCATACTCTCAAGACTTATAACAAGTGTTGATGTATTATGAAGAAGTGCTGAAGTTGTAGGCTGTATGACGCCCGTTACACCAAGTGCAATAAGTGCGGAATTGAATCCGACAATCACACGGTAATTTCTGTTAATCTTCTTAATCAGACTGTCACTTAATTTCTTAAGCATAAGTATCTGGTTAAGATCATCTGCGCCGACAGTGATATCTGCAATCTCTCTTGCAATCTCAGCACCATCACTTATGGCAATACCTACATCTGCTGCTGAAAGCGCTGGTGAGTCATTAATTCCATCACCAATCATAATTACCTTTCGTCCGGCTGCCCGCTCTTTCTCTACGAACTTAGCCTTGTCTTCTGGAAGAACTTCTGAATAATATTCAGTAACTCCAACCTTTCTGGCAATAGAGGCGGCTGTTCTTTCACTGTCTCCGGTCATCATGACAACCTTCGATATTCCAGCCTTCTTAAGCCCTTCAATAACCTCCGGTGCTTCTTCTCTTAATGGATCAATTATGCATATAACTGCTGCAAGCTGACCGTTAATTGCCATATAAAGATGTGAGCAGTCATCTGGAAGACTGTCAAATAACTCCTGCTTTCCTACTGGAATTACACATGCCTCATCCTCAAATACAAAGTGATGGCTTCCTATGATAACCTTGCTTGTATTGATAAACGTTGATATTCCATGTGCAACAATATATTCAACCTTAGAATGCATCTCTTCGTGCATAAGATTTCTTCTGCCAGCTTCATTAACAACAGCCTTAGCCATTGAATGTGGAAAATGCTCCTCAAGACATGCAGCTATTCTTAACAGCTCATCTTCCGGCATTCCGTTAAATGAATATACCCTGCTTACTGTTGGCTTAGCCTTTGTAAGTGTACCTGTCTTATCAAATACGATAGTATCCGCTTCAGCAATTGCCTCTAAGAACTTACCGCCCTTGACTGTTGCACTCGCCTGACTTGCCTGTCTTATTGCTGCAAGTACCGTAATAGGCATAGCAAGCTTCAATGCACATGAGAAATCAACCATAAGTATTGACAATGCCTTAGTAGTATTTCGTGTTAACAAATATGTAAGTGCAGTTCCGCCAAGTGAATAAGGTACAAGCTTATCTGCAAGATGCTCTGCTTTTGACTCAAGACCTGATTTTAACTTCTCAGATTCTTCAATCATCCTGACAATCTTGTCATATTTGCTTGAGCCTCCGGCACGCTTAACCCTGAATACTATCTCGCCCTCTTCTACTACAGTTCCTGCAAATACAGAAGTTCCCTCACCTCTTCTTACAGGCTCAGATTCTCCTGTAAGTGAAGCCTGATTAACCATAGCCTCACCACTGATAACAGTTCCATCAAATGGGATTACATTACCCATCCGGATTATTACATTATCTCCGTCCTTAACATCTTTCACAGATACCTGTACTTCTGCATCATCTGTCTTTAACCAGACCTTATTAACGTTAAGTGACATCGTTCTTGCAAGGTCGTCAACCGACTTCTTGTGTGTCCAGTCCTCTATTATCTCACCTATACCAAGAAGAAACATTACTGAACCAGCTGTATTAAAGTCTCTTCTTAAGATAGAAACTCCTATTGCAGTTGCATCAAGAACTGGAACTTCAAGCTTTCTATCAAGCAGTGTCCTGATTCCTTTATAAATGTACTTCATTGAAGATACTGTTGTTAATACCGCACATACCGGTGCTGGAATAAACAGCTTCTTAGTCATTCTCCATAACACCTGATCCGCCAGCTTTTCAGTATAATGAGAATTGATTGCTCTTCCTGATGTTGCAAGAACATCTTCAGGAACCTCTACATTGCTGTATCTGAACCTAGCAATAGCTTCAATCACGGTTTTTCTTGAACATCTGTACTCAACGACTGCATCAGCAGTTCTCTCATACACTTTGGCATTCGTGACGCCCTGCAGATTCTTAAGATAATACTGCAAGGTATCTGCCTGTGTAAAAGTCATGCCAGAAGCATCCATGTGAACGCGGATTCTTCCGGGCACATCATGCTTTATTATGAATTTCATACTCTGTTACGCTTCCTCATTTTCATCTACTGAATCAAGTACAACTTCTTCTGTGTTATACTTTGTCTCATTGATTGTCTTAGCATCAGCATATATATCCTCACAGTTTTCCTGAACAGTTGTAGCTGTCTTCATTATACATGATTTAGCTCTTAAAACTGCTGCTGTACAGTTAGTGTAAAGCTTCTTTGCGTCCTTGCTTGTAAGAATCTTAATTCCTGCTGTTCCAAATAATACACCTGCTGCGAAAAGTCCTGGTTTCTTTAAGTTATCAATTTTCATACTGTGCTCCTCTCTGTCCACATTGGACAATAAATGTTTCTTAAGTTTGACGGTTATTATATTACACATTATGTAACATTTCTACATAAATCCACTTATTGAGAAATCTTCTCAATATAGCAAAAGGAGAGATGAAACAGTTTCATCTCTCCCTTATTAGTAAATATTATTTATTAACTGAAACTGCCTTTTTCCTGTCAACTACACTTGTTATCTTCTGATTCTTAATGTATCCGCAGGCTTCTAGCCCTGACTCAATAATTTTACTCCATTTGCTTTCTGATAAATTAATTGACGAATCATCGTTTAATCTTACAGTATAACCGCCATTATCATTCTCATCACAAGTTATCCTGTACATATTCTTACGGTTAATTGCACCTATTTCTTCCAGTGTATTAACCATTCTATATACAGTTGCAGCCCCAATCTTAGGATCCTTTTTTACTGCCTTGTAATAAATCTCTTTACAGCTTGAGCAGTCCTCTTCAAGAATTACATCAAGAAGCATAAGCCTCTGTTTAGTTATCCTGCAACCCTGCTGCTTGAGACGAGAAATAATAATGTCTTTGTCTTTATCAGGATTTCTGACCACCCGTTACCTCCTTTTAATGGCAGTGGCCTTTGCATTTACCGCAGTCGCCACCACATGTGAACGATTTACCGTTTTTCTTGTCGTGTACCATACTGCGTACAATAAGCGCAACTATAATCACTAATATAACTCCTACTATAATTGTTCCCAGCATAATTACACCTCCGATAATATATCATTTAATTACTTTGTTGCATTTAAAAGCTTCTTAGAATCAACCTTTAATGTCTTACTTTCCTTATATGGTCTGAATAACAGATAAATGAAGCCAACAATTATAAGAATTGCGATTACTGTGAATACATTAAATGCTGTGTCGCCAGTAATAAGACCAGCAATCTGGTTAATTACAAGACCTACAAGGTAAGCATATCCACACTGGTATCCGATTGCAATCCAGAACCACTTAGTGTTGTTCATCTCTCTCTTAATAGCACCCATTGCTGCGAAGCAAGGAGCACAGAGAAGATTAAATGCAAGGAATGCATATCCGCTTACTACTGTAAATGTAGCTGCCATGTTAGCATATACTGTTCCCTCACCTGCTGAGTAAAGGATACCCATTGTACCAACGATATTCTCCTTAGCAACAAGACCAGTAATAGAAGCAACAGTTGCCTGCCAGTTACCAAATCCTAAAGGAGCAAATATCCATGCGATTGCCTTACCAATTCTGCCAAGAATAGAGAAGTCAATCTGATCATCTGCAAGCATTGTAAATGTTCCATCAACAAATCCGAAGTATGTTGTGAACCAGATAATGATTGTTGAAAGTGTGATGATTGTTCCGGCCTTCTTGATGAATGACCATCCACGCTCCCACATGCTTCTTAATACTGTACCAACTGTTGGAAGATGGTATGCTGGAAGCTCCATAACGAATGGTGCCGGATCTCCAACGAATAACTTTGTCTTCTTTAAGATGATACCTGAGCAGATAATTGAGAATATTCCAAGGAAGTATGCTGATGGAGCAACCCATGGAGCACCATCAAAGATAGCTCCGGCAACCATTGCTATGAATGGAAGCTTAGCTCCACAAGGAATAAATGTTGTTGTCATAATTGTCATCTTACGGTCTCTGTCGTTCTCAATTGTACGTGAAGCCATGATACCAGGAACACCACAACCTGAACCGATAAGCATTGGAATGAATGACTTACCTGAAAGACCGAACTTACGGAAAATTCTATCCATAATGAATGCTATACGTGCCATATAACCGCAAGACTCAAGGAATGCAAGGAATATGAATAATACAAGCATCTGTGGAACGAAGCCAAGTACTGCACCAACACCGGCTACAATACCATCAAGGATAAGACCCTTTAACCAGTCTACACAACCGATTGCATCAAGTCCTGACTCAAGAAGCACTGGGATACCAGGAACCCATACACCATAATTAGCAGGATCTGGAGCTGCACCATCATTGTCTATACACTGTTTTATAGCTTCCTTAACACCGGCTGCATCTGTTGTCTCTGTTGTTACACTAAGATTTTCCTCATCTTCTACATCATAATCTAATGTAAGATTAGCTGGAACTGTGTTTTCAAGTTTCTTTAATGCTGCTACTGCTACATCTGAATCATAATCATCAGCTTCTGTATCAATAGCATCTGCATACTCTTCACCTTTATCACCAAGGCTGTCGATATATGCCCCGATGATTGCATCTGAATCACCATACTCATCAGCTACTTCTTCGTAAGCTGAAGTGCCAATTCCGAAGAGATGCCAGCCATCACCGAACACACCATCGTTAGCCCAGTCTGTTGCCCATGTACCAACTGTTGTAACTGATACATAGTATACGATGAACATTACAACTGCAAATATTGGAAGTGCTAAGAATCTGTTAGTAACTATTCTATCAATCTTATCTGATGTAGAAAGCTTCTTCTCAGACTTCTTTGCAAAACATCCACTGATAATTGAAGATATATATGTATATCTTTCATTAGTGATAATACTTTCTGTATCATCATCAAATTCTTTCTCAAGAGTCTCAATCTCAGCTGAAACATCTGGAACATTCTTCATAAGAACTTTAATCTTATCATCCTTCTCAAGAAGCTTGATAGCAAAGAATCTCTTCTGTTCTTCAACAATATCAAGACCAAGCTTATCTTCTACTGCAGATATAGCTACCTCAACCTTATCATCAAACTTGTGAGCAATTGTATTGAGCTTCTTGCTCTCTGCAAGCTTAACAGCCTTCTCTGCTGCTTCCTTAATGCCAGTTCCCTTAAGAGCTGATATCTCAACAGCTTCACATCCAAGGTTCTTTCCTAACTTGGCAAGGTCAACCTTATCTCCGTTCTTTTCCATGATATCGACCATGTTAACAGCCATGATAACCGGAATACCCAGTTCCATAATCTGTGTTGAAAGATAAAGGTTTCTTTCAATGTTAGTACCATCAACGATATTGATGATTGCATCAGGTCTTTCGTTAATAAGATAATTTCTTGCTACTACCTCCTCAAGAGTATAAGGAGAAAGTGAATAAATACCTGGTAAATCCATGATAGTTACATCTTTATGTCCCTTTAATTTACCTTCCTTTTTCTCAACTGTAACACCTGGCCAGTTACCAACGAACTGATTAGAACCGGTCAAAGCATTAAACAATGTTGTTTTACCGCAGTTTGGATTACCTGCTAATGCAATTTTAATTGACATTTGACTACCTCATTTCTTTTATATAAATGTTTATGTATTTACTAACAAACATTCGACAGTTCTTACAATAATTAGGTTGTGCTAACCCACATGTGAAAAAAATCAGCCTACCTCTATCATCTCGGCATCGGCTTTACGAAGCGATAATTCATAGCCTCTTACTGTAACCTCTACAGGATCTCCCAAAGGTGCTACCTTTCTTACATAGACTTCAACTCCCTTAGTAATTCCCATATCCATAATTCTTCTCTTAACCGGACCATCACCATTTAACCTGGTAACTTTAACAGTCTGGCCTACAGATACATCTCTTAAAGTCATAGTTTATCTCCTTCTTATTTTAGTTTTATATAAGAACTGGCATATTCAGTCCTTTATACCATAATTTTATTAGCCATATCTTTTCCTATGGCAACTCTTGATTCCTTAATGTTAACAATGACATTACCGCCAGCTTTAGAAACAACTGTTACTACTGCTCCCGGAACGAATCCAAGATTCTCAAGAAAACGTCTTATTTCTTCCTTTCCACCAATCCGCTGGATTGTGTATGGAGTTCCTTCATCAATCATAGTTAATGGCATAAGCTCATCTCCTCTTTTTAGCATATTGATAATGTTTTTCATTACCACCTTGGTTAGTATATTCTAATGGTCATTAGATGTCAACAACTTTTGTTATATTTTTATAATATTTTTTAGAACAGATTAACCCCTGATTGATATAACCAACCAGGGGCAAAATGTGCAATCTTTTCAATATATTACAGGCAATAAATAATTATGCTAACGCTGCCCCAAGTTTTTTGCAGTTTTCAACAGCATCATCATCTGGTGCTTCCTGACAGATTACGCTGTCTGTTGCAAGAACAGCCCCTGCAGCCTTGCTTCTTTCTTCCCAGTCAGCCATCCATTCGCCGCTTCCCCATCCATATGAACCGAAAAGTGCAATTTTCTTACCGCTAAGGCTTCCTTCTACCTCTGTGAACATTGGTTCAAACTCTGATTCCTCGAGATTCTCTGCTCCCATTGCCGGGCATCCGAATGCGATTCCATCATATTCAGCAACCTTTCCTGAATTAAAATCATTTGCCACAAGTACATCAACCTCTGCTCCAGCTCCTTTAGCACCTTCTGCAACTGCGTTAGCCATTGTCTCTGTATTACCTGTTCCACTCCAATAAACTACTGCTACTTTACTCATTATCCAATCTCTCCTTTTTACTTTTTATATGCTTAAACCGTTAATGCAGATATGCTTCTGCCTCGGTCAAAGACTCTTAAATATACTTCTGTGCATTTTCTGTAACGTGCAAACATCTTCTGGCTGAATGCCTCATCACAATACACCTTCCATACCCCACAACATTTGTAATTGCAGCCCTTTTGTCTTATAAACTGGATTACATCTTCCACCGGGTAACTTAAGAACAGCCCTATTTCATGTGGAAAACATGTGTTCTCCTCCACTCTCTGTTTAAGATGCTTGATGCTTGCTCCCACTTTATAATCTGTATATCCAAATGTTTTCAGTACATTTTGTACTGCTGGCTGTGACAAATCCTTCTCTAATCTGTCAGGTCTGAACACATATAAAAGTGCACTCTTTTCATTTCTCTTTAAAAATGTTACATATACACCTTTGGCATTAAGTTCTCTGTTTACACTTGCCAGCTCTTTCTTAAAATCAGATATATTATCATATCTGTAATTAAAAAGACTGCCAGTCTTTAATCCGGCAAGCGTCGGTGAACACTCTTTTATTACTTCCCGCTCAATTCTTCCCAATACATCTGTACAGACCATTTTTCTTTTCCTTCCATATTGCACTTTATTCTCTTCTTTATCAGCATGCCCTGCTTTCGCTTAAATATGTTTCTAAAACACTTGTAAGCGATGCCGCACTGCTCGAATGTGTTCTCACAATATCAACATCATTCTTCTTAGCCTCTGTAACAGCTGATAAAACCATCTTATGAGAAACCGTATTAGTAAACAGTATCATAAGATCCGGTGTTCCAATCTGCTTGGAAAATCCACTTTTTTCCTTAACAAATACCTTCGCCTTGCAGCCGTGTTTCTTACATATCTGCTGATACTGGCGTTCCATACATTCATTTCCACCAATAATAACTACGCTCATATTCTCGTCCTTTCATTTACCTTACTTTTGTTAGCTTTGTCTAACCCGTATTTATAAAATAACGGATATCCTAACTGGATACCCGTTACATCAGTTAGCTTTAACTAACTATTAAAATATCATCTTTCTATATAGCTGTCAATACATTTTTACAAATTATCTGTCAAATGGTGCATCGTCATCATTATTGTCAAAGTCATCAATATCCGTATGACCATCTGAATGGTCATGACCGTCAATCATATTCTCTCTGTTGACAACTCTCTTGATATCTCTCTGCTTCTCCACAAGATCTGATAACAGCTCCTTAGTAGCCTTAGGCCTCTTGATATTCTTAATCTCAAAGTCACCCATTGTCTTGTCTCCAGAGCATACTTTAATAGTTCCTACTCCGACAAGTCTCTGCATGAATGAGCGCTCCAATGAAATATCCATAATCCGATACAGTCTTACCTCATCATCTTTAACACTGAAAAATCCTTTGCTTATAAAGAATCTGTCCTTAGATACACTGTATCTTGTAAATGACCATGGAAGTCCGAGGAAGAGAATTCTCTTCCTGTCCTTCCATAATATATCTGTGCTGACTTTATCTCTTGCCATAATATCCCCTCCAATTCTAATGGCACACTGCTGACATATTCTATGTATTACTTGAAATACTTAACACCAGATTCGAATATCTTAATATCCTGCTCACCATATATATTAATAGCAACACTGTCACCGCGTCTCTCAGAATGTGCCATCTTACCGAAGCATCTTCCGTCTGGGCTTGTGATACCTTCAATAGCCATGTATGAACCATTGATATTCCACTCTTCATCCATAGATACATTACCGTCAAGGTCACAGTACTGTGTAGCAACCTGTCCGTTAGCAAAGAGCTTATCAAGCCATTCCTTAGGAGCAACAAATCTTCCTTCACCATGTGAAGCTGGGTTGCAGTATACTCCGCCAAGTTCAGCATTAGCAAGCCATGGGCTTAAATTGCTGACAACCTTAGTATATACCATCTTAGATATATGACGGTTAATTGTATTAAATGTAAGTGTAGGTGACTGTGCATCCTGTCCTGTAATCTTACCATTAGGTACAAGACCAAGCTTGATAAGTGCCTGGAATCCATTACAGATACCAAGTGCAAGACCATCTCTCTCATTAAGTAGCTTCTCAACTGCTTCCTTCATCTTGGCATTACGGAATGCTGTCGCAAAGAACTTGGCAGAACCATCTGGTTCATCACCTGCTGAGAATCCACCAGGGAACATAATAATCTGTGCCTGGTTAATAGCCTTCTCAAATTCATCTACAGAGTCTCTGATACTCTCAGCATCAAGGTTCTTGAATACCTTAACGATTGTATCAGCACCGGCTCTTTCAAATGCCTTGGCACTATCGTACTCACAGTTAGTTCCTGGGAATACCGGGATAAATACTGTTGGCTTGGCAACCTTATTCTTGCATACATGTACGCTTGGTGCTTCATATAACTTGCTTTCAACCGGTGTAGTTTCCTTAGAAGCCTTAGTCGGGAATACACCCTCAAGGGTATCAGCCCATACGCTTAATGCTTCTTCTACATTAATTGAAACTTCCTTGTATGTGAACTTACCATTATCCTTAACAGTACCAACCTTAGTATAAGCTGTAGTAATCTCACTAAGCTTGTCTGCTAGAACTTCTGCAACGATACAGCCATAAGCTGGTGCAAAGAGGTCATCTTCCTTAACATCTGCACTGATCTCGAATCCTAACTTGTTACCAAATGCCATCTTGCTGAGTGCTGGTACAAGTCCGTTAGCATCAAGAACATATGCAGACACGATTGCCTTCTTCTGGATAAGCTCATGTATTGCACTGTAAAGAGCCTTAACCTGTTCAAAATCCGGAAGGTCATACTGATCCTTCTTAATATCAAATCTGACTAATACATCACCATCATTCTTAAGTTCAGGAGTGATAATATCTCCCTCCTTAGCTACATCAATAGCGAATGAGCAGAGTGTTGGTGGAACATCAATATGTTCAAATGTTCCTGACATACTGTCCTTACCACCGATTGATGGAAGTCCGAATCCCATCTGTGCTTCATATGCACCAAGAAGTGCAGCAAATGGCTGGCTCCATCTTTCTGGATCTTCTGTCATTCTTCTAAAGTATTCCTGATATGTGAATCTGATCTTGCTGAAATCACCACCAGCAGCAACAATCTTAGCTACAGAATCTGTTACAGCATAGATTGCTCCATGATATGGGCTCCATGATGAGAGATATGGATCAAATCCATAAGACATCATAGTTACTGTATCGCATGAACCCTTAAGCACTGGAAGTTTAGCAACCATGCTCTGTGTCTCTGTAAGCTGATATTTACCACCATATGGCATATATACTGAACCGGCTCCGATAGAACCATCAAATCTCTCAACAAGTCCCTTCTGTGAGCATTCGTTAAGGTCTGCTAAAGTCTTTAACCACTTACCGCGTACATCTGTAACCTTAACCGGCTTAAGGTAATCGTCTTCCTGTGAAGGAATATCAACTACAACCTTAGTCTCCTGATGAGCACCATTAGTATCAAGGAATGCTCTTGATATATTAACGATATCCTTGCCTCTCCAGTTAAGAACAAGTCTTGGTTCTTCTGTTACAACAGCTACCTCAACTGCCTCTAAGTTCTCCTCAGCAGCATACTGAAGGAATTCCTTGACATCCTTAGGATCAACAACAACAGCCATTCTCTCCTGAGACTCTGATATAGCAAGCTCTGTTCCATCAAGACCTTCGTACTTCTTAGGAACTTTATCAAGATCTACCTTAAGACCTGCTGCAAGCTCACCAATTGCAACGGATACACCGCCTGCACCAAAGTCATTACATTTCTTAATAAGCTTAGTAACCTCTGGTCTTCTAAAGAGTCTCTGCATCTTACGCTCTGTAGGAGCATTACCCTTCTGAACCTCAGCACCACAATCCTCAATAGACTTCTCTGTATGAACCTTAGATGAACCTGTAGCTCCGCCACATCCATCTCGTCCTGTTCTTCCACCAAGAAGAATAATGATATCTCCCGGGTCAGAATTCTCTCTCTTAACTGCACTTCTTGGAGCAGCAGCTATAACTGCACCAATCTCCATTCTCTTGGCAACATAATCAGGATGGTAGATTTCCTTAACATATCCTGTAGCAAGTCCGATCTGGTTACCATATGAGCTGTATCCGTGAGCAGCACCTGTAACAAGCTTTCTCTGTGGAAGCTTTCCATGAATTGTCTCTGATACCGGAACAGTAGGATCTGCTGCACCTGTAATTCTCATTGCCTGATATACATATGTACGTCCTGACAATGGATCTCTTATAGCACCACCAAGACAAGTTGCTGCGCCACCAAATGGCTCAATCTCTGTTGGATGGTTATGTGTCTCATTCTTAAAGTTAACAAGCCATTCCTCTGTCTTTCCATCGATCTCAACTGGAACAACAATTGAGCAGGCATTAATCTCATCAGATTCTTCCTGATCAGCTAACTTACCCTCAGCCTTTAACTTCTTAGCACCCATAAGTGCAAGGTCCATAAGGCATACGAACTTGTCCTTACGGTCCTTATATATTTCTGCTCTGTCTGAAAGATACTTGTTATATGTAGCTTCCATAGGGGCTTTATAGAATCCGTCCTTAAACTTAACATCTGTAAGCTCTGTTGCAAATGTTGTGTGACGGCAATGATCTGACCAGTATGTATCAAGTACTCTGATTTCAGTCATAGAAGGATCACGCTTCTCAACACTAGCAAAATGCTCCTGAATGAACTTAAAATCCTTAAATGTCATGGCAAGTCCTAAAGAATCATATAATTCCTTTAACTTATCCTCTGGCATATCCTTGAATCCGTCAAAATAAATAACATCAGCAGGAGTCTTGAACTCAGTAACTAAAGTTTCTGGAATATCCTCTGCTGCCTGTCTTGAATCAACAGGGTTAATGCAGTGTTCCTTAATCCTGTTCTTCTCCTCATCAGTAACAGTTCCTGTCAATACATAAGTTACAGCAGTCTTGATAACTGGTGTCTCATTCTCATTAAAGAACTTAACACACTGTTCTGCAGAATCAGCTCTCTGGTCGAACTGTCCTGGAAGATACTCTACAGAGAACACGAAATCGCCCTTTCCCGCTGGAAATGTTCCCTCATAAACATCATCTACCGGTGGCTCAGAAAAAACAGTAGTAAGTGCTTTCTTATATGTTTCTTCTGAAAGATTCTCAATATCATAACGGATAAGAACTCTTACATCTGTAATAGTCTTTATTCCAAGATATCCCCCTATCTCCTCAAGTAATTCTTTCGCATTAACTGCAAATGGTTTCTTTTTCTCGACAAAAACTCTCTTTACGCCGCTCATATCTTCCTCCTGAGATTAGTTATATTAATTATTAATATTTAACCATTGTATCACAATAAAACATATTTTCAAACAACTATTCATGCATTCTTCTTATTATCTTGTAAACAACCTGATTACCCATTACGGTAGGACCTGTATGTGCGAAGAAAACAATACCGTCTGTCTGTGATATTATCTCACTCTTAACAGTACCCTCGCATGGGTCAAGAATCTGTGCTATAAGCTCACCATGATATACAGGATCACCCGGCTCTTTAAGTCTCTTGTAAAATCCTGCATCATAAGTCTTGACTGCCATAAGGTCAAATTCGTTGATAACACTTGCAATATATCCACTGTGATTGTTGTACTTAAGAATACCCATTCTGGTTAAAAACCTGAGAACAGATGACACAGCCTGTCTTGCAGATTTCTCATCAATCATATCTGTGCTGTTAGTATATATTGAAAACGCATTAGTACCATTCATCTGCCAGTTATAATTAAGTGTCACTGTATCCATTGGCTTCGGCTTTCTAATAACAACGTACTGAAGTCCAAACAGATTGGCAAGACTTGCACTCTGAAATCCTGTATCCATCATCTTTACATGAGGAATAAAATCACCCGGCATATAAAAGCTTGCAAAATGTATGCCATAACTGTAACCCTTAATTCTGTCAAAAAGTGTTCCTGCTATCTGCTTGGTTGTATCTCCATTAACATCCCCAGGAAAAGCTCTGTTAATATCAGAATTATCTGTAGGCCAGAATCTCTTTCCAACATTCATGGAAAATCTGTTAACAGATGGGATAACAAGAATCTCATGATTGTGCGATATTGCACCATGAGCCTCAAGCTCTTTAAGTGCCTTAACAAGCTGCGAACATATATACAGCTGCTGTATCTCATTACCTCTTAATGCACCAACAATACATGCCGACTTCTCACCACCGCCGAATCTGTAGCCTTCTATCTGATAATCTTCTCTATATATACCCTTTAACGAATAAATAATCTCTTTCTTCATTATCTGCCACCATAAACTCTTGCTATAAGAGCCCCCTTATGTACTACCGGATTCTCTCTTAATGTAAATATAATTCCATCTGTAGGCGATTCAATTCTCTGGATTATTCTTCCCTCAATAGGTTCGATAATATCTCCTATATGCGTTCCAATTCCAATCCTTCCCATAGAATCAACTGCTGATACGAATATTCCGCTTTCCTTAGCAGTAAGAAATGTAACCTCACCCTCTGTAGAGATAATAGGTTCATTCACTTCTTTCGGCTCATCATCCCATATCCCCATATGAGACATAAGGTTAAATATACCATCAACAATATCCCTGCAATACTTTGGCGTAATTCTGTTTCCAACACCCATCTCCGTAACAAGAGTAGGCACACCAAGATGGTTAAGACTATAGGCAAGAGTTGCATCCAGCACAGTAATTGAAGAATATATCCACACAAATTGTGCATTCATCATCTTCGCATAAGGAAGAAGCTTTTCCTGCGTATCATCATTAATCCTTACCTGTGGCATCTCATTTACAAATATATTGCTTGAATGGATGTCAATACACAGATCACTTCCAATAATATCTTCAATAATACCTGCTGCCACATATTCAGCCATCGCTCCATTGTTATCGCCAGGGAAAACCCTGTTCATATCAAGGTCAAACATAGGAATTCCTCTTGAACCTGTATCAAGTCCAAGAGGATTAATATCTGGATAAATATCTACAATTCCTTTAAGCTTATTCTTCTCTCTTTCAATCCTTCTGATAACCTCATAGCAGATATACTGTCCGTCAAGTTCATCCCCATGAGTGCCTGTAACTATAGAAATCCTTGGCATATCAATGCCGTTTTCTTCATTCGTAAGTCTGTTCTTTCTTACTACCAGCCTTTCATGCACCGGCAATTCCACCGAAACAACTTCTTCTATCATAATACTCTCCCTGTAATATACTTATTCATCATAATCCCTAAGAATAATCGTGCTTGGCGTCTTCTTAACAATAATATGTGAAAATACAGAACTTGGCATGTAAGTCTTATCATCCATATATACCCTGCTTCCCGGATATATATGATTCTTTACTTTAACAACTGCTCTCTCTGAATCTCTTATAAGATTGTATAATGCCTTGCTCTTTTCTTCAAGCTTGGCTTTCTGAGCCATCTTTACAATCTTTGACTGGGTAACTCTCAATGCCATTTTACTATCATACTTTTCAGGCATGTTCTGTTTAATCATCTCAAACTTCTTATTAGCCATTTCAAAAGTTTCAATCTGTCCGTCTACTTCCTTAAGTTCCATAATAAGTTCTGCATATTCTTTTCTGATTTCTTTGGTCGAACCAACCCTCAACAAAGTCTTTACATTGCTTTCATGTCCACATGATGTAGTACTGATTCCCATAACACCAGTTACATCACCACCTATAATAGAACCTATGGGTCCCTCAACATATACCCTGCCATATGTAAGCACCCTGCAGTTAAGAATATAATTACACTGTAAGTCTCCTTTGGCAATAACCTCTGTATTCTCAAAAAATCTGCCTGATATATTTCCCCCTGCCTCGATTTTTCCTGAATTCTTAGTATTAACACCATCCTTTAATACAATATCTTTCCCAGCAATAAGTGTTGCTCCCTCAACGAAGCCTCCAACATATATACTTCCCATGGCATGCACTGTTACACCACTTCTCACACTGCCAGTAATATTAACATCCCCGTTAAAGTCAATATTCCCCATGCTCATGTCAAGATTACCATTAACCTCATACACATTAACAACACTTAAATCATAGTTGCAGTATTCTATCTTTCCAGATATTGCAGCATAAGTTTCTTTCCCATCCTCAGATGTCTTAAAGCCCTTACCATGCAGTCTTGGCTTTGGTTTACCCTGCTTAGGAACAAGCAGCTTTCCACATACATCAAAGCCAAACTCCCCTTTAGTCGGCTCATGATATCTTGCCAGCAAATCACCCTCATTAACCTTTTCAAATCTCTTCTGGTTAAAGTAATCAATAGAACCATCTTCTCTTACTGTAGGTCTGTTATTATTAATTGCATCTGTATCAAAGAAAAACTCATAATATCCATCTTTTCCTGCCTCTACCGGTTTACCAAAAGCAACTTCAACAGGCTGGTCATATATTTTTTGTAAAATCATCCATCGAATTTTTTCTTCATCTATTCCCGTCTTAATTCCATTAAGCGATAGCTTATTCATGACTTCATCATATGTATATCCTTCATCACATTTGCCAAGCCTGACTGATGCGCTCATATTATCATCTGCAATATATACATAAACCTCATGTAACTCGATATCATCTATATCAGCTGTTTCATTAACTATTTCTGTATTGCTCATGCTGTTCCCCCTTTCCGAAGGTCTTATCCATTCATTATAAAAACACTGTACTGTAATAGCTGCATCTTAACATCCATACTTAAGCAGCCCATCCAAATTACTTCCCCTCTCAAGTGCAAGTCTTATCTTCTCCATCTCTTTAAAGGTATATCTTGAATCAGCATATAAAGAAACATCTACACCGCTTGTAAGTCCCATAAGAATTTCCTGTGACTGCAATTCATTAAGTGCAGGCTTCTCGTCATTCCATTTATCAGAAATTCTGTGTCTTGCCTCTTTCATGCTTACCGCATCAATAAACGGATCTGCATATTCAGAAACATCTATTCCTTCTTCAAGTCCAAGTCTTATCTGCTTCATCTGTCCTGATGAAAATCCAACCATGTTATACGGAGTAACATCTATCCCCTCCTCAAGTCCAAGTCTGATCTGTTCCATCTGTTTCCCATTATATTCATGAAGCAGATACTTAGTTATGTCGACACAGCTGTGTATTCCCAGCCTTATCTCATTGAGCTGATATTCATCATAATTATCCTCAACAAAAAATGTAAGGTCAATATCTTCTTTTTTTGCAAGTCTTATCTGTCTTAATACCTCTCCTGAATAACCAAGCTTTGCATACCTGGTCAGATCATAATTAAGCTCTGATGCAAGCCTTATCTCTCTCATAACAGAATGACTGAACTTAGGATTACATATATCATCCATATTCATTCCGCTACGCACAGCCTGCTTCAGTTCTTCCATCTGCATATAATCATACTGTGCATCTGCAAATCTGCTTACATCAAGTTTTTCTTCCAGACCTAGTCTTAATGCTTTCATCTGGGCAGCGTTAAATTCCTCTTTGCAATACACACTCACATCAACGCCATTCTCAATTCCTCTGATAATCTCAATAGTCTGTAATTCATCAAATCCCAGAGACTGCCAGACCTGCTTGTCTACAGTTTTGTTTTCTATATTCTTATTAATCTCTTCCACGTTCTGCATAAGCCCATCTCCCATAATCAAAACAAATCATCATATATCCGGACCTTAATAATATCTGTCTAAATTCTATCACACATACAGTCCGACTACAAGTTCTAACATTGTACATTTTTTATCAATGCCCTATATATCCTGTTCCGTCCAGAAATCCTTAATACATTTATAAGCATTACCCAGACTGACTGGAAATATCCTGTTCCACTCTCTTGGATACATACGCTCATATTCACCAGTCATGAATCTGTCGTCCAGAAGTGCAATAACGCCCTTATCCGTATCCGTCCTTATAACCCTTCCTGCTGCCTGAAGCACCTTATTCATTCCCGGAATAACATAAGCATACGAATATCCATTTTTGCCAAATTCATCAAAATAATCCCTTAAAATGTTGCGCTCCCTGCACACCATCGGAATCCCCGTTCCAACAATGACAGCTCCAATAAGGCTCTCATCCTTTAAGTCAATGCCTTCGGAAAATATTCCTCCAAGCACACAGAAGCCTGCAAGCGAAGCCCCTTCTGGAAGTTCCTCGTAAAATGCTGATAAGAATTTTTCCTTGTCAGCCTCCTTCATAAACCTTCCCTGCACAAGCACATTCACACAGCTTTCTGGTAAAAATGTATCTTCTCCACCACATTCGGTCACATTAACACCACTTTTCCACCTGAAGCACTCAAGAACACTCTCCATGTAAGAATATGACGGAAAGAACACCATATATCTGCCGCTTCTGCCAGAAATCATATGCATAATATAATCATGTACCTTGGCATATTCCCTTGCATTTCTTCTTGTATAACGGCTTGTCACATCAGTAGCTACGACAATTCTCTTATTATCAGGTTCAAAAGAAGAGTGTGCATACACCGCTCTTTCTGATACATCACCTGAAAGCATTTCCTTAAAATAATTGACCGGAAGCAGCGTTGCCGAGAAGAATACCGTGCTTCTGCCCTGTGAAAGTCTCTCACTTATGTTGCCAGACGGGTCAACACAGTACAGATGTACAAGAAAGTTTCCATCATTATCATGCTCATTATAATAGACATATTTTTCATCAGCACAGTCATACATATTAAGAAAATGTCTCACTGCAAAGAAAAACTCGAGCAGCTCGTTAGTCACAGGCTCACCCTTATGCCTTTCCATAAACTTCTGCATAAGTCCCATGACACGCTCAAGGCTGGCTGGAAATGTTCCAAGACCACTCACAACCATGAATGTATCGCACTGTCTTTTATATTCGAGCAACTGCTTGTTACATCTGTCAAGTGCACCTGCAAGCCGTTTGTCCATCTCTTTGACAAGCTTCTTAGCCGCAAGAAAATCTTCTTTTTTCAACACTGCACTGTACATTTCTCTTGCTCTGTCCACAAGGTTATGTGCTTCATCCACAAGAAACACATAATCACCCTTCGCACCATTGCCAAAATACCTCTTAAGCGACGCATCCGGGTCAAATACATAATTATAATCACATATAATTCCATCACACCAGTACGAAACATCAAGCGACATCTCAAACGGGCAGACATTATGTCTGTTGGCATATTCCATGACATTATCTCTTCCGATAACCATCTGGCTCGTTATTATGTCGTACACAGCATCATTAATCCTGTCAAAATGCCCCTTGGCATAAGGACATGCCACGGGGTTGCAGTTTCGCTCATCAAGTGGACATATTTTGTCCTTCGCTGTAAGAGTAACAGTTCTCATATGAAGCCCGTTATCTCTCAATATAGCGTAAGTATCCTCCGCAACAGTCCTCGTTATTGTCTTTGACGTCAGGTAAAATATCTTGTCTGACATCTGCTGACCAAGTGCCTGCACAGCCGGGAACACAGTAGACAGCGTCTTTCCGACACCTGTAGGTGCCTGAATATACAGATTCTCACTATCTTCAATAGCCCTGTATACACTCACGCACAGATTCTTCTGCCCCTCCCTGTATTCATAAGGAAACTTAAGTTCTCTGATTGATTCCGTCCTTTTATGCCTCTCATCAAATGTATAATCAGTCCATCTCTTAAAGCCTGTAATCAGCTTATTAAACCACTCTTCAATTCTTTCAAATGTATATTCTTCCAGAAACTTGTTGATTGTCTCAGGCTCAGGAGTAACGTAAGTCATCTGGATTCCAATCTTTGACAGCTTCTTCTGGCTTGCATATATATAACCATATACCAGTGCCTGGGCTTTATGCACATAGACCGGTTCCTTCAGCAGAGAAACATCTGTCTGCATAGTCTTTATCTCATCAATTATTGCATCGCTCTCCGGCTCTTTATTGCTATCCTCGTCATAATTAATATCTGCAATAATACCGTCAGCCCTGCCTTCAACCTGTAATACATACTCAATCCCTAAGTCAGATACAAGCGGTATCTCAATCTTTAAAGGCACTTCCGCATGATACATAGTTCCCATGCTGTGCTGGATTTTTCTGTGAATCCTTGCCCCCTCCTGCATGATTTTCACATCATTGTTGCCTGTATTCCTGTTGTCAATATCACCTTCTGCACACATGAATTCCACAAGATTTCTTACAGATATTCGAAAGCAGTTTCCATTTACAGAGTACATACTATCTCCATTCAATAATGTTCTTCAATATCGTATATATAGGCATTGCCTGTCTTTCCGACTCTTTTAACCTGTTCCATGTAATTAAGCATTGCAAGTACACTGGCAGCAGTCTGCCTGTCAATATGCGCTGCATTTGCAAAATCCGCTGAAGTAAAGTTCTTCTCAAGTCCCTCTGGTACAAACTGCATATAATCCTGTGGACAGTCCAGTTCAACTATCTTTCTTATTCCAATAGGAATGCGGTCATAACGCACACTTCCGCGCTTCTTATCGTAACTCCAGCCATTAAGAAGCTTATATTCTTCCATATCGATCAGCAGCAATGTAACCTTAAGATTCTGATTCTTTAAAAATGCTTTAATCTTATATAGTTCAAACATCGCATCATACACAGAACATCGCTTCGGAGACTTTCTTCTAGAAGTAATGTCCCCTGTTTCCGGCTCAATCCAGCTTAAATACTTCTCATATGGCATTGGATATACAACCCTCACCTGATATTCATTCAGGAATACTGACAGCTTATCCCTTAACTTGTTAAGCTGCCTCGTCTGAATCTCAATTATCCCATGCTCGTTATATATATCTGCAAAATAACCATCTATTGCAACCTCATGATTATCCTCATCGGGTTCATAATACATTTTTAATACTGCATGCAGCGTCTTTTCCGACAAAGTACCTATCCCCTTGTCATTATGGCTCTTTCCGATTATCTTCTCTTTCGCCGCGTCAAAAGCCTGACTGTCTATATATTCAACTGGTTCTGCTGCAGATTTCTTTTTTGACATTGTGTACCTCGTATCAGATATATGTTATCATTGATAACAAGTATCTTACGAATACCTAAAAAAATCAAGGCATTTACCGATATAACCTATATAAATCCAATTAAGAACAGGAGAAAAACATGATATCAATAAGCATGTGCATGATTGTAAAAAATGAGCAGGACATTCTTGCAAGGTGTCTTGATTCATACGCAGGAACTTATGATGAATTGATTATTGTAGACACAGGCTCAACTGACAATACTAAAGAAATTGCCGCTCACTACACCGATAAAATATATGACTTTGAATGGATAAATGATTTTTCAGCCGCAAGAAATTTTGCATTTTCCAAAGCTGGATGTGACTACATATTCAGTGCTGACGCAGACGAAGTGCTTGATGATACCAACAACTACGCATTAAGAGAATTGAAACATATGCTTCTTCCAGAGATAGACATTGTTCAGATGTATTATGTCAATGCATCAGAATATAATTCTGTATACAATGCACACAAAGAACTCCGCCCGAAGCTTTTCAAAAGGCTCCGTCCATTCACATGGATTTCACCAATACATGAAACAATACGGCTCACGCCAATCGTATATGACAGTGACATTGAAATTCTTCACATGCAGGCGGGCGACCATAGTAAAAGAGACTTTTCAACATATTTCAAAGCATTTGAAAAAGGTATCCACATTGAAGATTATGTAGTTACCATGCTGTGTAAAGAACTTCTTATATCCGGTGAAGATTCCGACTTTATTGCTTTCAGGAATATATTTGAAAATGTTCTTTCCAAAGAAGGCAGAAGCAATGATTTAATGAAAGAAATCAACTGTATTCTTGCTAAGATATATATGGCAGACGGTGACATTGACGCATTCTTTAAGACCACTTTAAAAGCAGTTGCCGACAATCCTCCTGCTGAAATGTGTCTGATTCTAGGAACATTTTACATGAACCAGACAGACTATGAAGAAGCTGTGCTGTGGCTGTATAATGCTGCATTTGAGACAGAAAGCATACTTGATGTGGCAAGCAGCGGAAATAAGCCTTTATCTTTGCTTGGCAGATGCTATGAAGAACTTGCAAAGACTTCAGATGACGCATACCTGTGTGCACAGTACAAGGAAATGTCTGACGATTATTACAATCAGGCTGATAACTGGTCGCTTCCAGAAGAATAAAAAAACCTTAGTGAAACCGTCAATGATTTCACTAAGGCTTTTTTATTATTTATCATCCTCAACATCAAAGAGCTTCAACTCTTCAACATCACTCTTACCTGACTTATCGTCTCCATAGGATATCTTATCAGATGATGTATCAAGTTCTTCATAACTGTCATCCTCATCCTCGGCATATCCATCAATTACCTTCTCTGTATATTCATCAAGGTCAACACCATCCTTTGACGCCATGTTAAACACCTTCTTCACTTTCGCAAGCTTAGAGCAAAGAACAATAGTAATCACTATAAATACCGCTATTATCAGTCCAAGTATTAATACTATCATCAGCCAGAATCTGCTGTTTCCTGATGTTTTTCCATTATCAGCCTTAACATCAGCATTAGCAGTGTCAGATTTCACAACAGAATACGCCTGAATCGAGCCATCACTTATCCTGTATCTGAACCATCCCTTCTCTCCAAGAGAACTTACTCCATAGAACAGGCAGTACTGTCTGTTAGCGTCCATAAGTACCTGCACTTCTTTACCATTCATGGTAAACCTTGTAAGTGCATAACCTGCCGGCTTCTCTAACGAGTTCGTTATAGGCAGAACAACATATGTTATCTCTGGTTCTGCAACAGTATTGTATGGTGAAAATGTTTTCGCAGTCTCATCATAGATGTAGAACCCACCTTTTCCATCTTCACTTTCAAGATACATAAGGATAAGACCTGTCTTTATGCCTTTAACCGCATTTATCTTCTGACCATTATAATCGTAGTCAATCTCCTGATATCCATCTGGAATTGTGATTCCTGAATAATCCCTTACAACAGAATACTTCCTGCCATCTATCGTCACAGTTCCATCATCATTAACCGCCTGTGATGCATCTTCTGTAACAGCTTCTGTCTTTGACTCAGCCTCTGTTGTTGCTTCCTGACCATCCTCAAGTCTTGTTGTATATATTATATATTTCTTAACTGAACCATCTTCTGCAGTAACAGTAATTGTTGTTGTATTACTTCCCGGGTCCATTCTTCTACCGCTTATGCTTACATCAGCAGCATTATCATTAGCTACAGCACTTACAACCAGTTCTTTAACATCAGCATCAACAGTTGCATTATATGTTGTCCTGTCCGGTGAAAATGCTGGTGAAAGCGTTCCCGGACTTATCTGCAGGGACTTTAATGTGTTGTCTGAAGAATAGCTGGCTGGAGCTTTTGCAGTGACTTTTCCTGATGAAGAACTGCTGACTGTTGCAGGTTCTCCATTAACAGATATCTTTGCATCTCCTGCAACGCTAAGTGTTGTTGTTCCTGCAGCGATAATTTCAAATTTTTGTGAAATTGAAACTGTCGAATCACTAGTCATCTCAAGAGCGGAAAACATTACAACTCCGCTATTTGCTTTATCAACAGGTCGAATTATAGAATTATCATAAGAAACATTAATTGTCGCTCCATCTATGTCTTTATCAGCAGATATTGTAACTGTTACTGTAACTTCACTTCCAACTGTACCACTTGCCGAACTTATAGATACAGAAACCTGCTCATCAGCCTTTGCATAATATGCAGGGATTAATGATATACCCATTATAAATATTCCGATAAAGGCAAGTAATCTTTTTATATTTTTCATAGTAATCCTTTCATATATTACTTACTGATTCACATCTCCTAAGCCAAGAATATATCTCTTTATAACAACAAAATCGAATAAATCTATTTCTCCATCTTTATTACAATCTGCAGCCTTCCAATATATTCCGGATGGTTCTGAAATTCCCAATATAGACCTTTTAACAACTACAAAGTCAAACAAATCAACTTCTCCGTCACCATTAGCATCCCCATATAAAACAATCTCATATCTGCTGACCTCTTCGCCAGAAGAATTATATGTTATAAGGATATCTCCAGTACCAACTAATCCATCTTTCTCATTGCCATTCTTATTAAGTATCTTGGAATAAGCGCCATTATAATTATCAATCTTATCAAGTACATCTTGGGCATAACCTGATACAGTTAAACCACTTATGTATTTTTCATCTTCATCAACAGATAATGTTGTTGAAAATCCCGGATAAGCAACATCCGGTTCTGGATCTGGTGTTGGTTCTGGATCCGGTTCCGGTGTTGGATCGGGTTCTTTATCCTGTCTTACAACAGTTATAGTATAGTCCTGATTATCGCCATTAGCTGCCGTTACAGTAATCGTAATATCATTACTTCCAACTGAAAGATCATGATATCCCAGTCCGCTTACATCTGCTGAAGAATCAAGTGTTGAACCTCCAACATATACAGATGAAGCATCATAATCAACAATAAGACTATATTCTGTTTTATACAGGCTGAATGTCGGAGTCAATGAATAACCATCAACATATAAGTCAGATAATCTGTTATTAGGGCTGCCGTCTCCTGTTGGAATTTCACATACATTTTCAGGCATATTCTCATATACAGGTATTCTGAATATAAATGCTATATTATTCTTGTTACTGTCACTATAGCCCTGTGCGCTCTTAACTGATTCACTTCTAGGTGCAAGAACATTAGTCATATACTGGTGACCTCTTCCTGTCATATCAAACTTTTCATAATAAAGAGTATTCTGACCTCTGTTTATATAACTTTTCCCAAGATATATTGCACCACCTATAATAGACTTCATTCTTTTATTCCAAGGTCTTAATGTAGATGAATCTGGATAAGAAGCATATTCAAGACCATTCTGGACTGCTGTCAATCCGCCACTAGCATATGCCCCTATATTGTAATAATTATAATAACCCAAGTAACCCGACTGTGTTCCTGATATGCTGCTTCCGTGTCCATCATATCCCTGCTCCTGCAGTATTCTTGAAGCAAGATGATATGGGCTTACCCCTGATTCCTGTCCTGCAAGCAACAGACCGGTTATATATGTATAATTTCTTCCATCATATGTCAGGTCATGGCTTGAATTCTCCATAAATGTGCCATCAACCATGCTCTCAAGACCACTCTCATCCTGTAATGAACTGTCAAATGAAAGATTTTCAAACATAAATATATTATCTGCATTAAGGAAGTTTCTAGGATCAAGTGCATATTCAACAAGTGCAGATGAAGCCTGAACCCAGCCACCTGAATCAAGCTGTGTATACCGTCCTGATTCCCAGTCATAACAGCCATCAGCTACTGATTTCCATGATGATACAGCTGAGCCATATGTAAGGCTTCGTCCGATTATATTCTGATTATCGAGTACATCCGACCAGTCTTTCCCATTATGGTCTGCCACAAACACCCAGTTAGGATATTGCGCATGAAGCTGTCTTAACCCATCCTTATAACTATCTGGGAATCCCTGTGAATCAAGGTACTCCTCGAAATCCGCATCCGGCTTATAATCATTTCTCTTATCAACAGTTATGTAGCCGCCATATATATAGCCTCTCTCATAACTGCCATTAAGATAAAATCCTATGCCGTACCACGTATCACCGTCGTCATCAGTTGTCTCTTCATATATATCAAACTTAAATCCACCGCTTACAGTTGTAATAATACTGCTGTTTGTTGTAGGACCTTTTCTGATTCTTAAGCCTGTAACATCATAATTAACATGCCCCTGACCAATTGACTCTTCCGCCTTAGTATTAAGTACAGAAGTAACCGTAAGGCATGTCAGCACAAGCATACATAACATGACACCAATTGCGGCTATTCTTTTTGCACTACATTTGTATCCTGATTTCATGTAATCACCTGACTCCTGAATGTATCGTATTAGTTTCTTCCAAATTCTGAAAGCTTTAAGCCCTCATTTCTCTCAAGTACCATATTAACAGACCAGCTATTGGCAAATACCAAAAGTGGATTGCCCTTAAGGTCTTTAATCTTCTTCATATCTGATGTACCAACAATTCTGTTCACATCAATTTCCTCAGGATTCTCAATCCAGCGGATATGCTCGTATGGAAGCGGCTCAAGTCTGATATCAACACCGTATTCATTCTTAAGACGGTATTCGAGAACTTCAAACTGAAGGACACCAACAACGCCCACGATAATCTCTTCCATTCCTGTATTGAACTCCTGGAAAATCTGAATCGCACCTTCCTGTGCAATCTGGTTGATACCCTTAATGAACTGTTTTCTCTTCATAGTATCAATCTGTCTTACTCTTGCAAAATGTTCTGGTGCAAATGTAGGTATACCCTCGAATGCAAATTTCTTGTTAGATTTGCAGATAGTATCACCGATAGAGAATATTCCCGGATCAAATACACCGATAATATCTCCTGCATATGCCTCATCAACAATATGTCTCTCCTCCGCCATCATCTGCTGAGGCTGGCTGAGTCTTATCTTCTTGCCACCCTGTACATGGTTAGCTTCCATTCCGGCTTCAAACTTACCGGAACATATTCTCATAAAAGCAATTCTGTCTCTGTGTGCTTTATTCATGTTAGCCTGAATCTTGAATACAAATGCTGAGAAATCCTCGGTAAATGGATCAATAACTCCCTGGTCAGACTTTCTTGGAAGCGGAGAAGTTGTCATTGATAAGAAATGCTCAAGGAAAGTCTGTACACCAAAATTAGTAAGCGCTGAACCGAAGAATACCGGTGTAAGGTCACCAGCACTTACCATTTCCTGGTCAAACTCTGCACTTGCTCCGTCTAACAGTTCGATATCTTCCTGAAGCTTGTCGTAGAAAGCATCACCAATTCTGTCCTTAAGAACAGCCTCATCTGATGCGTCAACAATCTCAGTATCAACTTCCTTCTGACCATTCATAGCTGCCTTGAATAAAGAAACATTTTTCTCTTTACGGTCATATACGCCCTTGAATTCCTTACCGCAGCCGATAGGCCAGTTAATTGGGCATGTAGCAATTCCAAGTACGCTCTCAATCTCATCAAGAAGCTCAAATGGGTCATTAGCCTCTCTATCCATCTTATTGATAAATGTAAATATAGGAATGTGTCTCATAACACATACTTTAAAAAGCTTGATAGTCTGTTTCTCAACACCCTTAGAAGCGTCAATAACCATGACCGCAGAATCTGCTGCCATAAGAGTTCTATAAGTATCCTCGGAGAAATCCTCATGTCCCGGAGTATCAAGGATATTAATACAGTAGCCTTCGTAGTTAAACTGAAGAACTGAAGAAGTTACCGAAATACCTCTTTCCTTCTCAATCTCCATCCAGTCAGAAACCGCATGCTTGGCAGTCTTCTTACCCTTTACAGAACCTGCAAGGTTAATAGCTCCTCCATAAAGCAGGAACTTCTCTGTTAATGTTGTCTTACCAGCATCCGGGTGAGAGATAATGGCAAATGTCCTTCTTTTCTTAATTTCACTTTCTAAACTCACTGTTTTACTCCTTTATAAACATAATACATAAATAATTCATACCCGTTCCGGCATACACATAATATAAGCCTGTGACGCAGTCTACGGCTTCACAGGCTTACTCTAATCAATAGTCTTCGAATTATTCACGGTTAAGACCGAACTTGTATGAAACCTCAGACTTGTCATCAATTCTTCTGAAAATGTTGACTACTCTGTCCATAACCGGTTCGAAATCTTCCTCATTCTCAACCTCAACAGTAACAACCTGTCCGTCTTCCTTAATAACTGCATCCTTAACAAGTGCTAATGCCTTGATATCTTCCTCAGTCTGGGCAACCTGCTCAGGTGTTGTTAACATCTTTGATTTACTCTTATACTTAACAGCGTATGTTCTTGTCATCATATCCTCCTATTGGCTCTTCGTAGCAATATAATCTCATATGTCATTCTATTATATAACATGTTTGGGGATTATGCAATGGGTTTGATTTCTATTATACTAGCAATGGTTAATCACTTATAAAATCAGGTAATAGTGCTCCTTCTCCAGTACATAACGTATATCCCGAATATTCTTCACTAAAATAATCACATGGTCTATTATGTGAAAGTTCTGTTGTATTATCAACTTTCTTCATCAAATAAAGTTCAATAACCATAAGTGATGCTAATGCATTTATACAGTTACCAAGTGACGCATTACTAAACTTTGCATACGTTCTATGTTTTAATTCGTTATAGGCTTTCCACCAATCCAATCCTTCTATTTTCTCTTTATTATCATCCCCCATTGCTATCTTCCAATTTTTTAATGGATAAATATTTTCGTAGCATGTAGTTATGCATGTATCCCCTATCTTAGGAAATTCAGACAGTATTCTTTCTGATATATCCATAATATTTGCTTTCTCTGAATTGAAAGGTTTTTCATCAGTTGCAATTAATTCACACAACTGTTTTGTCATATTCTCAAACTCTACCGCTGTTAATATTAAAATCTGCTGAAATTCCCATGAACATACATCTCCATATTTTAATTGATTATACTCATTTAAGCTATGATCTATATAACCCCTTGTATTATCAAAACGCTTACATAAAGTTCTAAAATATTCCCAATAAAATCTCATTTTTTCACTTGTTATCATAAATGTCACTCCTTTAAAAATCACAACATGTTTCTCAACTTAATCAATCTCTACACTCTTGAATTAACTATATAAATAAGCTACCATATCCAAAGCGTTTTTACAACATAATGTTATTTATGAAATACAATATAGATTTAAGAATCGAGGTATACCCTATGTGGTACATAGCACACACAACAGCCGGCAGAGAACCAGATGCCGTTGATAAATGCCGCAAAGCCATTCCAGAAGATATAGCCGCAAAAGTATTCTCTCCTATCTGGCAACATGCCAAGAAATATGAAGGCACCTGGCATCTTGACGATGACATTCTATTTGCAGGATACATATTTATAGAGAGTGATTCAGATTCCAAGACTCTTGAAAAACTTCTCTGGCGTATACCTAATGTAGTTTCTCCTGTCCGCATAGGTGGGGATTTCAATGCCCTTAACAAGGAAGAAGAACAATATCTCCGTCAGCTTATGGACGAGTATAACTATATTGCTATGTCATATGGATATATTGTAGATAACCAATTAATGATATATAAAGGGCCTCTTAGCGGAAGGTCTGATATAGTTAAGAAGATTGACAGACATAAGAGAATTGCTGATATAGAAGTATATCTGTGGCATCAACCTAAGCGTGTTCGTGTCGGACTAGAAATAATAGATAAAATCACTTCACAGGAATATGCAAAAATCAAATTACAATAACTGGAGATTTCCCATGAATAATAAAATCACTAATACAGATATTAATGAATTCGAAGAATTTCTTATAAACAAAAACAAGAGCAGAACGACTCTTGATAAATATATGCGGGATATACGAAGATTTCAAATCTTTCTTTCTGATAACAGTTATCCAATATCTCAGGATACTGCAGATAAATATATTGAGGTTCTTAAAAATGCTGATTACAGTATAAGCAGCATAAATACTATTATATCATGTATAAACACATTTTGTAATTTTATAGGAAGAAATGATATTCACTGCGTTAATCTTAAGAAATCTAAGGCTGAATCAACAAATTCTGACTTACTTACAGTTGATGAATATAACAAACTGATTAAAACTGCTATCAATAATAATTACAGACTTGCCATGTTAATACAGGTTCTGGGGAATACTGATATAAGATTAAATGAATTACAATACCTTACCACACACTCTTTAGAAATGGGAAAAATTACTGTTATACGTAACAGCGAGGAATATAACATCAGAATTCCAGATGATTTATTGGATGGCTTATATGAATATATAGACCATGAAGAAATAATAACAGGGGTGATTTTCTGTACTAGAAAAGGCACCCCTCTTGAAAGATCTAATATATGGCGATTGATTAAGAAACTGGCTGTTGATGCTGGGATTAATCCGGATAAAGTTTATCCGCAGAATCTGAAGCAGCAGCTTGGGAAGAAATATTATAGTATAAAATACTAATCTATTTCATACTCTTCTCTTAATCTATCAATCAACTCAAATGAAAAAAACTCTGCCCCACTGTCAGGTATCAGTTCCAGTCTTGCAATAGTTTCTTCTTAATATGGCTTTATCATTCAAATCAATCGGCACAAATATGCGTATATTATCCTGTTCATTCTCACAGTCTTTATATTCAGGATAATCAAGCAATGATTTATCTGCTAGTTATGGTTCATTATATAAATCAACTTTGTATCATTAGGTATTGGATACGGATCTATTCTATGATGCTCCATCTATATTCTCCTTGCCAAATATTTCTACAATAATTACAGTCACAAGCCATGTAAATTTTCCCAAGCCTCTATCAATTCATCTCTGTTATCTTTATACCATTCTTCAATTTCTGAAATCATTGATGTTGACCATTTTTTATTACCATCTTTATATAACTTTCCGTCGCTTAATCGGAAAACAGCCTCATATTCATTATGTAACACATGAAAATGTGGTAAGTGCTACATAACCCACCGTAGTGAAATCCTTTGAATTTAGGCGTAAGATTAGGACAGTTGGAACATTATACTCTAAATTCCTGATCAGGATTGCAAAAGTTGTAGCATTTCGCTTCAAACTATTATCAGACTTTTGTATCATTTTACTCCAAATAAATTTTCGGTGGATTGAGTTATGAATAAATCTGAGCGTGACAAATATTGGACTGAACTTATACAGACCTGCAGAGTTAGCGGTCTGTCAGATTATGAATGGTGCAGGATGAGGATGGTAAAACCCCGGAATCAAAGTCATATATATGGCTTTATACAAGCGGAGCATTTGAAAAACACAGAATTGTGATATATGAATATCAGCCGACCAGAGGCGGATATCATGCAGCAAAGTTCCTCGCTGATTATCATGGTTATGTACACACTGCTAGATTCATTCTGGGAATGGGTAGAAAAGCAGAATCCACTTGGCGGATCAAAGTTTTCTAAATCGGTGAACTATGCCCTGAATCAGAAACCATATATAAAAAACTATCTTAAAGATGGAAGATGCTCCATAAGCAATAATGCATCCGAACGAGCTGTCAAAAGCTATGTTATGGAAGAAAGAACTTTTTATTCCACGATACAGTAAATGGAGCAACTGCAAGTGCAATAGTATATACGCTTGCGGAAACAGCAAAGGTTAATGGATTAAACATCCGTCTTTACCTGGAAACGGTCATGACAAAGATGCTGGACTACAAAAATGAGTCCGAAAGCATACTTGAAGACCTTATGCCATGGTCAGAGATGATGCAGGACACATGTAGCCTTAATAAACATTAAGAAATCTGATTTCTATATAAAATGAGACTGTATGAATCATACGGGTGATTATGTAGCGCTTACAGTAGAAACAAAAGCATTAAATGATAAGATGAAGAAAATGATGGAACAGCTTGTGCTTGCCAATAATAACAGGTTTGGAAGAAAGACTGAAAAAATGCATTCCGTAACCAGCTTGACGATCCGATATTTAAGGAAGTTCCTTTTGAAGACCATTTTGGAATGCTAGTAGATATCGAATACAGCAACCGCAAGAATAACAGCCAAAAGCGTCTTATCCGCAACGCTGGATTCGACCAGCCGGAAGCAAATATCATGGATATCAACTATACTTCCGGACGCAGGCTGAACAAGGAGCTGATAAACAGACTTGCCACTTGCGAATATATATCTGAACACCGGAATCTTTTTATTACCGGTGCAACAGGCTGTGGTAAAAGATATATGGCATGCGCGTTTGGTATGGAAGCGTACAAGCAGTATTACAACACCAAATATGTCCGTATGCCGGACTTACTCATGAATCTGGACATTGCACGAACTGAAGGGAACTACCGTAAAGTTATGGCAAAATATTCCAATCAGGTGCTTCTCATTCTAGATAAATGGGTGCTTCTTAAACCAACTGATACGGAATAGAAAGATATCTTCGAGCTTCTTCATCGGAGACGTAAGAAATCATCAACAATCTTCTGCTCTCAGTATGTATTCGAAGAATGGTACGGTCAGCTTGGAGGAGAAGCAAGTCCTCTGGCCGATGCAATCATTGAATGAATTACACATGACAGTTTTCAGATCAATATCACAAGCATTGATGCTGTGCATGACAGATCCATGCGAGAGGTATACAGCCTAGATAAATTACTACGAGAGTAATACCCTAATTAAAGTGGCTCATTCCATCTGGGCAGATGGCTCACGCCACACTGTATGGGCGACTCTGCCACACAAGAATATTCAAGTATTTCCCCTAATACCATTCTTGCATATGTTCTTCCCAAATTTATTGTAACATTAGGATACACTTCATTTTGGCTTGACATCCTTATAAAAAATATATTTCTACGAAATCTATTTAATATATCTAACAATCTATATTTATTATGTTCTGATATATTATTTTCTACAATATATATTAATCTCTTATACTTGAATGTTATTTTCACATAATGATTCTATTTATACTCCTCACATCTCAAAAAATAAATCACTACTATAATAAACTACATTCATTCAAATCTCCTTCTTGCACCATTCTACTGTTTCTGCAATTCCCACTGAAAAACTATAATCTGGTGCAAACCCTGTATCTTTAACTAAATCCTGTATATCTGCACACAGGTACATAACCTGGCGTGGACCATAGGCAACTTCTCCAAAACCAATCTCTGCTTCCGGATTAACTGCATCTCTTATATCCTCGATATAATCCTTAAGCGGTCTTGCCTCTCCCCCACCAATACAGTAAACCTTGCCATTAATACCTTTTTCTCCTAGTAAATAAAATGCCTTCCCCGCGTCCTTGGAGTACAGATAATCCCACATCTGCTCTCCCTTTGTACATGATGGCTTCTCTCCTATTAACAGCTTTCCTATTGTAGACATAACCATCGTAGCACTTCCGTCATATGGACCATACACACTTAATATTCTTGTCCATATATGTCTGATTCCCAGCTTTTCACACTGGATTCTTGTCATCTGTCCTGCACACAGCTTTGCCATTCCATAGCCATTCTCTGGAAATGCAGGAACCTGTGAATTAAGCTTTCCTTCAACTCTTCCATATTCCGCCTGTGAACCAGCCCCTATGAATGCACTGCAACCCATAACAGCCGCTGCATTTACAGCGTCCAGTGCATACTTCACATTCATATTCTGTATATACATATCATTGCGGCAGTCGCCAAATGTTCCCTCCCACCCAAAGTGATAGAACACATCAGGCTTAATTCCTGTCGCCTGCACAAGCTGTGGCAGTTTATCAAGCTCACTAAGATCACATTCAACCTTCTTAAGTGAATGTGATTCCTTAATTCTGTAAGAACGCTTTGAATCCTTTCTTACAACTGCTATAACCTTAACATTATTCTTCATAAGAGCATCTATAAGACCTAAGCCTACTGCTCCCGTACATCCTGTTACAACTGCTGCCTGCATTGTGCCTCCTGTTGTTTTACTACTACTCTTCGTCCATTAATGGAATAAACATCTGTTTCTTTAATTCTTCTCTTGGAAGGAACGGTGCTAAATCCTCCAGTGGGGGGCTTACAAGTGTACCGTCATCTAATCTCTTGGTACTGCTCTTAGGCTCCCATACCTGCTTAGTATCTGTAAATATCTCACAGAATGCAGGTCCGTCTTCCTTTAACACCTCATCTACAGTCTTCTTCATCTCTTCATTAGATGAAGCACTGTAATACTTATATCCAAAGGCCTCTGCAATCTTCTTGAATTCAGGGAATGAGAGGTCTCCTGATTCTGGTCCAATTCCAATCTTGCAATGCTCCTTAAACAGATTATTCTGTGTAAGTCTTATTGAATGATATCCGTTATTGTTGATAAGGAATATCTTGATTGGAAGCTTATTAGTAAGTATTGTCTGTAATTCCTGAAGGTTCATCATTATACTTCCGTCACCCTCAAGACATATTGTATTTCTTCTTCCGCCGCCGATACAAGTTCCAATCGCTGCAGGAAGTCCATATCCCATGCTTGCTATGGCACTGTTATTAGCCATACGGCTTCCCTTCTGGATTACATATGCCTGATTACCTACAACACAGCATGCACCGTTAGACACTGCCGTAAGACTGTTCTCTGGAAGTCTGCTGCTTAAGTATCTTACAAATGCGTATACATTTGCAGTGCTTCCATTCTCCTCCCACTGTCTTGGCTGTACTGCCGGATATTCCTTTTTCCATCTCTGTGTTGTTGCAAGCCACTCTCCACCTGCTGATACAGGAGCGATAGCTGTTGCCTGCTTATCAAGCTTTGTAAGAAAATCTTTAGCGTCTGCCCATACAGGCATCTCAACATGGATAGTAGGCTTCTTTAACTCAGCCTTATCAACATCAACCATTATGACCTCTGCTGCTCTTGCCCATGTTTTCCAGTTATATCCAGTCTGTCTGATAGATATTCTTGTACCTACAGCAAGTATTAAATCGGCATTCTGAATAGCCCAGTTACCTGGTCTGTCGCCCATATTACCTGCTCTTCCACAATACAGAGGATTATCATCTTCTATTAGATCCACTGCATTCCAGTATGTAACGATAGGCATATTAAGCTTTTCTGAAACTGATCTGAACACATCATAAGCACCTGAAAGTCTTATTCCATAACCTGCATGGAATACTGGTCTTTTGGCATTCTTAATCTTTTCAAGTACAGTTCTTACAACATCTTCACTTACCTGTGGCGGAAGCTTTGCATCATCCTCTGCCGGATTATATCCTTCAAGCTCATCAGTCTCAATATATCCGCCCTGAAAATTAACAGGAATATCAATCCATACTGGACCCGGTCTGCCTGTTGTTGCCAGATGCCATGCCTTTTCAAGTGCATAACGGATATCCTTAGGGTCTTCTATCATAGTTGCATACTTTGTCATATTAGACACAGACTTAACTATATCGTATTCCTGATCTCCCATTGCACGAAGCGGTGTCTCTGTAAACTGAAGTGCATATCTTGAGGTTGTGTCGTAACGAACCTGTCCACTTATAATAAACATAGGGATAGAATCAAGCCATCCTCCTACTACACCCGTAAGTGCATTGGTCCCTCCAGGTCCAGTTGTAACACATACAGCGGCAATTCTGTTATCAATTCTTGCATACGCTTCGGCAGCTATGGCACACGCCTGCTCATGATGATTGTATGTTACCTTAAGCTTTTCATTATGTCCCAATGCATCGTTAAGATGCATTGCACCACCTCCAACTACAGAAAATACATCTGTAACGCCATGTTCCACAAGGAAATTGGCAACATAATCTGCTAAACGAATTCTCATAAACTGCCCTCCACATATACCGGTTAATTACTGATTAACAGCTTCCTTAATAGTCTTAGCCATATAATCAATCATCTCATCTGTCATTCCTGGATATACTCCTACCCAGAATGTATCATTCATGATTCTGTCTGTATTATCAAGCCCGCCTACTACTCTGTAGCCTTCGCCTGTAGCTCTCATCTCATCAAAGCATGGATGCTTGATCAAGTTACCGGCAAAGAGGTTTCTTGTCTGTACTCCATGTCCTTCCACATATTCAACTACCTTGTTTCTGTCAAGACCTTCCTTAACTGTTATAAGGAATCCAAACCAGCTTGGACGTGAGTTTTCACATGGTACCGGTAATATTATCTTCCCGTATACGATGAACGATATCATTACGATCCCTCAATCGGCTACCGTGGAGATCCAGGATAAGAAGTTCGTATTTGTATTGCAGTCTGATAATACGGTGAAGAATACGGAGATCAAGGTTTCCAATTTGGATGATGGTAAGAACTATTTAGTAACAAATGGCTTGAAGTCTGGCGATAAGATTGTCGTGGAAGGCGTACAGATCTTGAAAGACGGTCAAGAGATCCAGCCGATTACTCGTGAGCAACAAAAAGCAAAGTACGATCAGGCCTTGAAAGACCAGCATGACGGTAATTTGCAGACCGCTTTTAATTAATATGTAATCATAGAATAAGACAAATATTCGCTTTTGTCGAGTAAAAACGAAAAACATGAAATTAGATAGATTTATAAACCGCCCGGTGCTCTCCACGGTGATTTCCATCTTGATTGTCATCT
>ERZ773158.261-NODE-261-length-68421-cov-43.611444_pt1 | contig 68421 bp, 59 predicted proteins | sample MGYA00511918_ERZ773158 | MGnify/ENA primary metagenome ERZ773158 (study PRJEB29015, sample SAMEA2737876) | human gut metagenome | biome: human gut; feature: human-associated habitat; material: faeces | place: China | collected 2012 ...
GCTGTTCTCGTTGAAGCAGGAAGCTCCCGCCTCTATAGGCGGGAGTACGTTCACAGTCATCTGGAGTAAATCAAGAAATTGCTACGTTGTAGCATCGGAATTAGCCAAAGGCCATACCAAGGCCTCCTGCACAGGAGATAAAACCAGACGCCTGGCCCTGGCCGCCATCGCAGCCCTGCTGCTCCTCCCGGTCGGAGGGTATAGCTACGCAGCAGATTCTGTTACGATCGGCACTGCTGAGGTGAATGATACCAGTGGTAACGAACAAACGGTGCTGACTGTAACACAAGGAGATGCATCGACCATCGGGACTACGCTGAGTCAGGTAAGTACCAATACGAATGACATTGAGGAAGAAGCCCGAAAGCGCAAATATTCGGTTACCAGTTGGGAAAATGCGGATAAATAGCTGCAGACCAATATTGATAATGAAGCTGCTGCCCGGGAAGCTAATGTGAAGGAATATCTGGAAAAACAGACTTCCGACAATTATGTCAGCAAGACCGATGCCGCTGTACAAGATGGGGCTATCGCGAGAGCCGCCAATACCATTGGCGAAAACGTGGCGCTGCTGGATAAAGGGCTGGCAGACGAAACGGCTGCCCGTATTGGTGCCGATGCAGCCCAGGACAAGGTCATCCAGCAGGTCAACCAGAATATGGTGGATGGGTTCAATACCATCAACAAGAACATGGCTGATGGATTCAACGCCCTGAACCAGGCCGATGCCAAGGAAGCCCAGGAACGGGCAGCAGCCGATGCAGCGGAAAGTGGTGCCCGTGTGGCAGCAGATACCAAACTGGTAGAAGCCGTCAACAGTGGAGTGAGCCTGAGCAACGACAATGTTCTGCAAAAGAACACCACTACCATTGACGCCCGGGGCAACGTGACCACCTCCAAAACCGATGCCAATGAAATGATACTGAACAAGGGCAATGACAACCAGATCACCCTGAACGAAAAGGGCATCAAGGTTGGGACCAACAGCACGGTGGTGGATAAAGACGGTGTCTACACTGGCGGCGACACTTACACCAGCTTCTACAAACTACAAACTCCGTACTGCAAACTATAACATAAAAGGGACCTGGCATGATAGCAGAACCGTCATATGATTTGCGGCCTGCGAACTGCGGCCTGCGTTTTCTCTCTCCTTGTATTTTTCTTCGTTTTAGCCTATAATAACGTTAATTATTGGCACATCACGTTCCCGTAGATGGAACTAAGGTTGCAAATTTTTAAATTTATAAGTCAAAGGAGGATGGAGAGAAAATGTCGATTCAATTGTGTATTGTCATCTTATACATCATTTTATTATTTGCCATTTCTTTCTATGTCAAACGCCGGGCCAGTCAGAACCCGACAGAGTATTTATTTGCAGGGCGCCAGTTTTCTACGGGCCTGGTCGCCGTCAGTATCACGGGCATGGCCGTCGGCGCGGCTTCGACCGTCGGCGTCGCTGAAAGTGCGACGAAAATCGGCCTGGCTGCCGGCTGGTACAATGCGGCCTGGGCTATCGGCGCCATCATCATGGGCTTCGTCGCTGCCGGCAAGTACCGTTCCCTGAACTGTACGACCATTCCGGAACTCTTTGAACGGAGTTACGATAAAAAAGCCCGCATCATCAGCGTCATCGGCCTGTCCCTGATCATGATCTGCATCACGTCCCTGCAGTACGTCGCCGGCGGTTCGATTTTACACGCCCTCATGCCGGATATCTTCTCCATGCATGCCGGCATGATTACCAGTGCCGTCGTCTTCGTCGGCATCACGGCCATCGGCGGCCTCTGGTCTTCCGGTTTATCGAATATCCTCAGCGTCACCGTCATTTACCTCGGCATCCTCTATTCCCTCGTCCGAATCCTTCTCCGCGACGGCGGCATCAGCGGCATCAACGCAGCCCTGCCGGCAGCGGATTTTAACTGGTTCTCGCCCATGGGCGGCCTGTCCTTTGCCGTACTCCTTGGCTGGATCATCGTCATGACGACCCAGGCCATCACGGCTCAGGGGCCGGTCCAGATTGCCTGCGGCGCCAAGAACGCCAAGGCAGCCCGCAGGGGCTTCATCCTCGGCGGCCTGCTCATCTTCCCGGTCGGCTTCTTGTCGGCTATCCTCGGCCTGGCTGCCAAAGCCCAGTTCCCGGGCATCAATCCGACCATGGCTCTGCCGCAGATCATCATGAGTCTCGACCCGTTCTCGTCAGGGATGACCCTGGCTGCCCTCTGGGCGGCCGATGTATCGACGGCCTGCACGATTCTCCTCGGCGCCGGTACCCTCATCTCTCAGGACATTTTTAAACGTTTTATCAAACCGGATATTTCCGAAGCAAGCTACGTCAAGGCCAACCGCCTAATCATCCTTATCATCGGCGCCGGTACGTTGTGGCTGGCCTTCAACGCCGTCGGCATCGTCAAAGTCATGCTCATCGGTTTGAGCCTGACGACGGCCTTCACGCTGGTCTTCCTTTGCACCATGTTCTGCCCGTCCCTGTGCCGCAAGAACACGGCCTTCTGGACGACCCTGGTCGGCATCATCGGCCTCTTTGCCTGGCAGCTCTGCCCGCAGATCCGCGTCCTGCCCCACGTCATTTATTTTGAATGGATCATCTGCATCATCACCCTCCTCGTCGTCCGCCTCATCGATAAGACACCTATCAAGATGCCGGAGTTGAAGGAGTAGCAGTAAGCAGTCAGCTGCTTGCTGCTCGTAGGGGCCGTCCTGTCAAGGCGGGCCGCTTGTGGGAATCCCGTTGAATCGTGGCTCGTGGCTCGTGGTTAGGAGCTCGCAGCCTGTAGGCTGCATCGTAGGGGCCGTCCTGTGAAGAGGCCACTGAAAAAGTCCCCATATGGAGTCTTGACATACTATATATAGACATAAACACAGTAATAGCCTTCTATATTTTGTATGTTAAAGCATGAGACTGGGGGTTTTTCAGCAGCCTCCCCACGTGGTCGCCCCTACGAATCATGAATCACGAACAACGATAAAGGGCTTGTCGCTTGCGACAAGCCCTTTACTTTTTCCCATAAGATGGTATAATAATAAGCATAAATTTATTTTTATTCAATTTCTGGAGGGGATTGTATGGATACGAAAAAATTAGGTGCTGCTTTGCTTACAGGCGTATTAGCCGCTTCGATGCTGGCCGGCTGCGGCAGTGACAAGAAAGATGCTGCCAACGATACGAAGAAACCGCTTCGCGTCGCTACCAATGCGACGTTTGTTCCTTTTGAATTCAAGGATAACGACCAATCGACGGAATATAAGGGCTTTGAAATGGACCTGATCCGCGCCGTAGCCAAAGAAATGGGCCGTGATGTCGAATTCAACAACATCGCTTTTTCCGGTATCATCCCCATCATCCAGCAGGGTGACATGGATATCGCCGCTACGGGCATGACTGTCACCAAGGAACGGGCTCAGAAAGTCGCCTTTGCCGCTCCGTTCTACGAATCGAAACTGGTCATCTTGACGCCGAAAAACAGCGGCGTCCATTCCGTAGCCGACCTGCAGGGCAAACAGATTGCCGTCCAGATCGGTACGACTGGCGCTAAATACGCCGAAGAACAGGGCTATACTATCAAACAGTTCGACAATAACTCCGAAGCCATCATGGAACTCCAGGTCGGCGGCTCGCCGGCAGCCATCCTCGACAAACCGGTTGCCGATTACTTCCTGACCCAGGACGGCAAAGATAAATTCGACGTCATCAACATCCCCGATACGAAGCCGGAATACCTGGCCTTCGCCATCAACAAAGACAACAAAGAATTGTTGAAACAAGTCAACGACGCCATGTCCAAACTGAAAGAATCGGGCGAATTCCAAAAAATCTACAAGAAATGGTTCAACACCGATATGCCTAACCTCCCGACCAGCTCGGAAGAAGTGCTGAAGTAATGGTTATCAGGTCGTAGGGGCTCACACGTGGCGAGCCCGCTTGGGGGGGGTACGATTTCCCGGCCAGCCTGCTGAGAGTATCATCCAAAGTCCTAACGGGTCGCCCACGTGGCGACCCCTACAATGCAAAAAAAGCTCCCCTTCACAGGGGAGGCCGATGGCTAACAACTAACAACTTTAAAGGGCTTGTCGTCATGCGACAAGCCCTTTTTTATTACTTGCTCAAATCAAGAGAGCGTACTTTTTCACGGAGCGGCAGGACCGACGGTGGGCTGACGGAGAGTTCGTCTACGCCCATGCGCAGGAACGTTTCGGTCAGTGTCAGGTCTGCACCGAGTTCGCCGCAGATGCCGACCCAGATGCCGGCTTTGTGGCCATTTTCGATGGTCATCTGGATGAGTTTGAGGACAGCCGGATGATGGGAATCGAAGAAGGCATCGAGCTGGGTCTGCTGACGGTCGATGGCCAGGGTATACTGGGTCAAGTCGTTGGAACCGATGCTGAAGAAGTCGACTTCCTTAGCCAGTTCTTCACTCATGACGGCAGCAGCCGGTGTTTCGACCATGATGCCGATTTCCATATCTTTATCGTAGGCAATGCCTTTTTCATCCAATTCCTGACGGACTTCGTTGAGGATTTCTTTGCACCGCTGTACTTCCCAGACGGAAATGATCATCGGGAACATGATAGCGATCTTGCCATAAGCCGAAGCGCGCAGGAGAGCGCGGAGCTGCGTCTTGAAGAGGTCGACGCGGGTCAGGCAGATGCGGATAGCACGCATGCCCATGGCCGGGTTTTCTTCCGGGTCGAGCTGGAAGTAGTCGACTTTCTTGTCGGCGCCGATATCCAGGGTACGGATGACGACGGTCTTGCCCTGCAGGGCTTCAGCAGCCTGTTTATAGGCTTCGAACTGCTGGTCTTCCGTCGGATAATCGCTGCTTTCGAGATACAGGAATTCGCTGCGGAAGAGGCCGATGCCTTCGGCGTCGTTGGCCAGGACCTGCGGCAGATTGCCAGGGTTGCCGATATTGGCATAAAGGTTGATCTTCTTGCCATCTTTGGTAACCGTCGGGACGCCGCGTACCTGTTCCAGAGCGGCTACGCGAAGTTCTTCTTCCTTCTGTTTCTGCTTCATGGCCGCCATGGTTTCTTCATCCGGATTGATGTAGACCGTGCCCGTTGTGCCATCGATGATGGCCGTCATGTTGTCGACGTCGTTGTGGAGCTGTGTGCCCGTGCTGACGACGGCAGCGATGCCCAGGGTGCGGGCCAGGATGGCCGTATGCGAGTTCGTGCTGCCTGCTGACGTAACAAAGCCGAGAATCTTATCCGTATCGAGCTGTAACGTTTCGCTGGGAGCCAGGTCATCGGCTGCGATGATGACGTGGTCATAATTACTGAAGTCGATTCCCGGGCCGCCGCAAAGCTGCTGTTCTACACGGCGGGAGATGTCGAGGACGTCGGCTGCGCGGGCCTGCATATAAGCATCTTCCATGGAACGGAACATTTCAGCAAATTCCTGAGCCGTCTGGTCGACAGCGGCTTCAGCATTCATTTTTTCATCGCGGATCTTGGTTTCAATACCTTCGATATAGTCATCGTCATCAAGCATCATCTGATGGACTTCAAAAACAGCGGCTTGTTCTTCACCGACTTTGTCTACAGCCTTGACATACAAGTCCTTGAGCTGGCCGATAGCTTCTTCGCGGGCTTTCTGGAAACGCGCGATTTCGGCATCGACGTCTTCGATTGGCCGTACGGCCGTAGAAATCGTATTACGATGGAACAGTGCCAGCGGTCCGATGCTGATACCGGAGAAGACACTTTTACCTTTTAACGTCAGCATGTACTTTCCCCCTCAAAGAAATTAGAAGTTTTCTTTCAAGAAGGCTTCTACAGTACTAGCTGCCTGTTCTTCGTCTGCGCCTTCTACTTGTACTTTAATCGTTTCGCCCTGTTTTACGCCGAGAGCCATGACGGTGAAGATTTTCTTCAAATCGCCTTTGCGGGCGCCTTTGAATACGCTGATATTGGATTCAAATTTTTTTGCTTCTTTGACCAAAAGGCCTGCCGGACGAGCGTGGATACCCTGGGGATCAGTGACAACAAATTCAAATTCTTTCATGACAAATTCCTCCTTTTAGGAAATATAGAAGATGAGATAAAGCTACATAATATAGTGTATACGATTTATAGCGATAACGCAATCAGTCTTGCGGACGTTTTTTGCGGAAAATACCGAGCAGGATAGCTGCGACGATGACGCCGGCCACTAAGGCGACGATGTACATAGGCCAGTTGGTGATGACACCGAAGACGAAGATACCGCCGTGAGGAGCCGGAAGGGCGCAGTTGAAGAGCATCGACAAGGCACCGGCGACAGCGGCGCCGATAGCGCAGGGCGGGATGACGTGGACCGGGTCCGATGCGGCAAAAGGAATGGCCCCTTCGGTGATGAAGGACAGGCCCATGATGAAGTTGGTAATCGTCGACTGGCGTTCTTTCGGTGTGAATTTGCCTTTAAAGATGAGCATAGCCAGGGCGATAGCCAGAGGCGGAACCATGCCGCCGACCATGACCGAAGCCATAATGCCCGAGCTGACAGCCTGACCGCTGGCACTCATGAGCGAGGCCGTACCGAAAACGTAAGCGGCTTTGTTGATCGGGCCGCCGAAGTCGATGGACATCATGCCGCCGAGGATGAAGCCGAGGACGATACGGCTCGATGTGGTCATGCTGTTGAGGACGTCGAAGAGCCACGTATTGAAAACAGACGTTGGCGGATTGATGATATAAGTCATGATGACGCCGATGAGGACCAGGCCGAGGACCGGATAGAAGAGGATGGACTTCGTGCCGTCCAGCGCTTCCGGCAGATGGGCCAGGGCTTTTTTCAGGAAAATGATGAGATAGCCTGCGATGAAGCCGGCAAAGAGGGCGCCGAAGAAACCGGAACCGCCTGTCGTTGCCAGGAAACCGCCGACGATACCGGGCATGAGAGCCGGCCTTTCACCGATACTCATGGCGATATAGCCTGCCAGGATAGGCATCATCATGCTGAAGGACAGGCCGCCGACATTTTTCAGGAAGGCAGCCAGCGGCGTGCCGCTGCCGAAGTTGGCCGTACCGGCGTTATCCATGTCGCAGAGGAAAGCCAGGGCGATGAGGATCCCGCCGCCAATGACGAAGGGAAGCATATGGGATACGCCGTTCATCAAGTGCTTATAAATCTGACGGCCGACGCTTTCTTTTTCAGCGCTTTCGACATCGACGGCTTCCGACGACGATTCATTGCCCTGATAAATGGGTGCTTTGCCGTCGAGGACGGTCTGGATGAGTTCTTCCGGGATCTTGATGCCGTTGGCGACTTTCGTGAAGATGACCGGTTTGCCGGCAAAACGCTGGACCGGCACGTCTTTATCGCAGGCAACGATGACGCCGACAGCGCGGTCGATATCGGCCTGGGTCAGGTGGTTCTTGACACCGCCGGAACCATTCGTTTCGATTTTGATGTCGACGCCCATGGCAGCGGCTTTGTTTTCCAGGGCTTCTGCTGCCATGTAGGTGTGGGCAATGCCCGTCGGGCAGGCTGTGACGCCGATGACGTAGGGACGATCCGACGGAGCGGCCGTTTCCGTTTCAGCCGGTGCTTCTTCGGCAGCGGCTTCAGCGGCAGCTTCTGCTTCTTCAGCTGCGACCTGTTCGGCTTCGGCCTTGTCGATGATAGCCAGGTATTCTTCCGGCGTCTGGGCCTTCATCAGGTTGTCGCGGAAATCGTCGTCCATGAGCATACGGCTCAGACGGCTCAAGACTTCCAGATGGACGTTGGCACCGCCAGCCGGAGCGGCGATGAGGAAGAACAAGTAAGCCGGTTCGTCGTCGAGGCTTTCGTAGTCGACGCCGTCGCGGACGATCATCGAAGCCAGGCCCGGTTCGTTGACGGCTTCCGTCTTGGCGTGGGGAATGGCGATGCCTTCGCCGATACCCGTACTGCCTTCCTGTTCACGGGCGAGGACGCGCTGCTTGTACAGCTCTTTGTCGTTCAGGTTGCCGCCGGCGGCCATGAGGTCGACCAGGTGGTCGATGGCAGCGGCCTTGTCGGCTACAGACGCATTGAGGTCGATGCTCTGTTTCTTGAGTAAATCTACAATACGCATTATTTCTCTCCTTCTCTTCTCAACTCTCTACACAAAAATGCGCGTTTCTTTATAAGGTAGCGTATACTTCCTTGATATCGTCTTCCGTAGCCAGCCATTCATGGAAGGCCGATGCACTGCCGGCGCTGATGCCCATTTTCAAGGCTTCCTGGAGGTCGCCCTTGGACGCTTCGAAACCGGCCAGGAACCCAGCGACCATGCTGTCGCCGGCACCGACGGAGTTGACCAGCGTGCCTTTCGGAGACTGGCGGCGGTAGACCTGGCCGTCTTCGCCGAGGAGCAGGGCGCCGTCACCGCCGAGAGATACGAGGACGTTGCGGGCCCCCATGGCCTGGAGCTGTTTGGCGCAGACGATGATTTCTTCATCCGTATGGAGGTCGACGCTGAACAATTCGCCTAATTCAAAGTTATTCGGTTTGATGAGGAACGGTTTATATTTGATGACATTCTTCAAAAGGTCGCCTGTGGCATCGACGACGACGCGGATATCGCGGTCCTGGAGGCGTTTGAGAATCTGTTCGTAAATATCATCGGGAATATCGCTGGGGATGCTGCCGGCCAATACCAGGGTGTCACCGGCTTTGAGGGTATCGATCTGGGCCAGCAGGGCTTGCAGTTTTTCTTCGGGAATATGCGGTCCCATGCCATTGACAGCCGTTTCATCATCGGCGCTGACTTTGAGGTTGATGCGCGAGCAGCCTTCGTCGAGGGTGATGAAATCCGTATCGCCGCCGTTGATTTTGGCCAGGCGTTCAATTTCCCGGCCTGTGAAACCAGCGACGAAACCGAGCATCTTAGAAGGAATATGAAGGTTTCCCAGGACGAGGGACACGTTGATGCCTTTGCCGCCGGGATAGATCATTTCCTGTTCGGCCCGGTTGATGTCACCGGCCGTGAAGGTCTTCATGTGAACGACATAGTCTAACGATGGATTGAACGTAACTGTATAAATCACAGGATATGCACCTCCGTAATCTGCTGATAAGGCCGGTAATCGACGTGTTCTTCATCTTTGGCCGTAATCAGCGTAACCATTGATAAGTCTGCAAATGTAATGTGCGAAGATAAACCGAATTTACTGGAATCGGCCAGGACGAAGCGGTCCAGGCACTGGCCTACGGCAGCGCGCTTACAGACAGCTTCTTCATCATCCGGCGTCGTACAGCCGGAATGGGGAGCGATTCCATTGGCTCCGAAGAAGCCCTTGGTGAAATGATAGCGGCCGATCATATCCCGCATATCACTGCCGACAATGGCTTCCGTATCGCCTTTGACCCGTCCGGGCAGGATGTAGACGCGGCTGCCGCTGCGCCCCAGTTTCTGGGCCAGCGGGATGCTGTTGGTCACGAAGGTCGCTTCAGATCCGGCCAGGAAATCGGCCATCTGTTCCGTCGTCGAACCGGCGTCGAGATAGACGAAGTCATCCTTCTTGATCAGGCTGGCTGCATACTGGGCGATGCGGCGTTTATCGCTCATATGAATGGAATACTTGTCCTGCAGATTTTCCATATCCGCTTCATATGAAGAATCATCGCGCAGCGTCGTGGCGCCGCCATGGACACGGCGCAGGCGGCCTTCCCGGTCCAGCGTGAGTAAATCCCGACGGACCGTCGATTCGGAAATGTTCAGAAAACTTACTAAGTCCTGAACCGAAACGGCACCACTCGTATTGACAAGACGCATGATCTTTTCATGTCTTTCTTCTGTCAACATCGTATCACTTCCCTTTTTATCCTCCTTTGGCCTCATTATACCGTTATGTTCAATCATTTTCAATCAAATTCATTCATTATAATTAAAAAGCAATCATTTTCGTTCATCTATGCGTCCAACTCATTAAGTGATTTTATTCACATACGTAGGGGCTCGCACGTGGCGAGCCCGCAGGTCGCAGCGACATCACAGATGTCGCTGTAGGGGCCGTCCAAAGCCTTTCCAGCCCGTCGGGTGCCGACCAATGGGAGGCGCAAGACGGTTGCTGGAACGGACAGCAGAGGCTGGGCGGCCCGTTGTGGGAATCCCGTGAAATGCCATTTACTGATATCATTATTCGCAGATCGCAAAACCATGCCTCATGAGCCGATTGGGTATATTTCCCATTGTTCGCGACAGGCCGCCCAAGGCTCCCTTTATAGGGGAGCTGGCCGCCGAAGGCGGTCTGAGAGGTTAAAGAGCGTCCCCTACGCACAAGGCCACAGGCCGTGAATGATTTGTCGCCTGGCTGCGATTCGTTCATCGCTCGTCGTTCACCGAAAAAAAGCTGCCGCATAGCGACAGCTTTTTTCGTTGTAGGGACGACCCGTGGGGCGCCCGCGTGCGGCCCCCCTACGACAAACGATCTACGATGAACGATCATCCCCGTGCTTCTGCGACGCGGGCGATGCCGTGGCGGGTACGGTATTTGAGGAAGAGCATCAAGGCCAGGGCGACGGTGAAGGCGCCGACGAAGAAGTACAAGGTGACGGCATAACTATTGGTATTTTCTTTGATGATCGACAGGACCAGGGGGCCGGCGACGCCGGCAGCGCCCCAGGCCGTGAGGATGCGGCCGTGGATGGCACTGAGGTATTTCGTGCCGAAGAGGTCGCTGAGGTAGGCCGGCATGCACGAGAAGCCGCCGCCATAGCAGGAAATGATGAGCAGGACCAGGACCTGGAAACTGAAGGCGCCCGTAACGCCAGCCAGCTGCCAGAAGGCCAGGATTTCAATGATAAAGAAGAGGACATACGTAGCCGAGCGGCCGATATAGTCGGATATGGTCGCCCAGGCAATGCGGCCGGCGCCGTTCATGAGGCCGATGAAGCCGACCATGGAAGCCGCTGCCATAGGCGACATGCCGACGACATCTTGTGCCATGGGCGAAGCGACGGACAGCAGGGCGATACCGCAGGTGATGTTGGTGAAGAAGAGCCACCAGATGGCGTAGAACTGCCAGGTCTTCATGGCCCGGCGGACGGTGAACTGCGGCTGGGCGTCGGCGTATTCGACGGAAGATTCTTTTTCGGCCTTGGCCGGAACGTCTCCGGCTGCCGGCGGAGCCAGGTAGAGCGACGAAGCCGTCATGACGACCATATAGACGCAGCCGAGGATGATGAAATTAGCGACCAAGCCAAAGTGCTGGACCAGCAGCTGCATGGCCGGACCGGCGATGAGGCTGGCAAAACCGAAGCCCATGATAGCCAGGCCCGTAGCGAAACCCCGATTTTCCGGGAACCATTTGACCAGTGTCGATACGGGCGTGATATAGCCCGTCCCCAGGCCGACGCCGCCGATGACGCCGTAAAAGGCATAGAGCATGGGCAGGCTGTGGGCATAGAGAGCCACTGCCGTACCGAACATGGCCGTGACGAAGCAGGTCATGGATAAGAGGCCGGACTTGCGGGGGCCGATTTTCTGGACGAAACTGCCCAAAAAGCCGGCCGACAGGCCGAGGAAGAGGATGGCCAGGGAAAAGGTCCACGTCGTTTCCTTGAGGGTGAAGCCCATAGATTCCATGATGGGCTTGGTGAGGACGCTCCAGGCGTAGACACTGCCGATACAGAGGTGGAGCCCCATGGCAGACAGGGCGATGAGCCAGCGATTTCGTTTCATTTAGACAACACTCCTTGTGAGGAGCCAGGCTGGCGAAAAAAAAATACCGGCCGCCTGGCTCAAGAATATGTAGCATACTCTTGCCCAGACGGTCGGCATGAAAATCTCCGTACAGTTCATGTGGTTACTCCACTTGATTCCGTCAGTCCTGTACGAATCTGCTGATGTGCTTATTATACGAATATGGACGGTGATTGTCAATATCCCTTTTTTAACTTTTAAGCAGCCGGCGAGAAGGGAACGTAAGGCTGGCTGGAAACAGCCGGCTTACTGGTCTTCGCCGTATCAGCTTTGGCAGCGGTTTTCGCAGTCGTCTTGGCTGCCGTTTTAGCAGCTGTTTCCGTTGCGGTCTTTACCGTTGTAGCTGTTTTGACAGGCGCTTTGGCCGCAGCCGTGGAAGCGGCAGCCGTAGCTGCTTCCTGCTTCTGCTGCGATGCCAGTTCAGCAGCCTGGGCCTGTTTTTCCTTGATATCCGACAAGGTCTGGCCTGCCGGTGCCTGACGCAGGATATAGACGTTTTCTGCCGGTTCGACCGGTTTCAGGACGGAAAAACCATAGGCCATCAATTTCTGGGCATCGCCGAAGCGGTCGTCCGAGTTCATGATGGAAGCGATGACCGTCCGGCCATCCTGGGTAGCCGAAGCGACCAGGCAGGGACCGCCGGCGTTGGTCGTGCCGGTCTTGATGCCGTTGGCACCGGGGAAGCCGCTGGTCAGGAAATAGTTCGTCGTCGTGCAGTGCTTGGACCCGCCGTTGATATAGGGCATGTCGTATTCACTGTGGCTGACCATGTCGCGGAATTCCGGCATTTTCATGCCATAAGCGGCAATCGTCGCCATATCGCGGGCCGTCGAATAGTGATCGCTATCCGGCAGGCCATGGGGATTGGCGAAATGGGTATTCGTGCAGCCCAGGGCGGCTGCTTTTTCATTCATCTTGGCGACGAAATCGGCCTGGGTCGGCGTAACCGTTTCGGCTACGGCAACGGCCGCATCACAGCCGGATACGGTCATCATGCCGGTCAGGGCATGGCGCAGGGTAATCTGGTCGCCAGGATCGATGCCCAGGACAGACGCATCGCTTTCGATGTTGTAGACGTCATTGGTGATGTTGAGGGGCTGGTCCATTTTGCCCTGGGCCTTGCCCAATTCGACGCCGAGGATACCGGTCATGATTTTCGTCGTACTGCCCGGATAGGCCCGGTCGTCGGCATTTTTCGCATAGAGCGTGTCACCCGTATCGGCATCCATGACATAGGCGGCATGAGCGCTGATTTCAGGCGGCTGTGGCGTATCGGCAAAGACGGCGGCCGACACGGTCAGGCAGGCGGCTGCAGCCAGACAGAAGATTCTTTTCAAAGACATAGCATACACTTCTTTCTCTATAAGGGATTTTTCGCAGCCATCTTGGGCTTGCGGGGATACTTTTTGGGGCTTTCCTTCACTTTCTCGATGTAAAGGACGGCGCGGACGTCATCGAGTCCCGGCAGGTGGACAGGCCGGACTTCGGCGATTTTGCCGCCCAGGATCTGCAGGGCTTTTTCGCCTTCTGCCAGTTCGTCTTCATACTGGGCCCCTTTGAGGGAAATGAAATAGCCTCCGGTCTTCACGTAGGGCAGGGCCCATTCGGCCAATATGTTCAGGCGGGCGACGGCCCGGCTGGTGACGATATCGAAAGCGCTGCGGTATTCCGGCTTATGGGCCATTTCTTCGGCCCGGCCGTGGAGGAACGACGCCGTCAGTCCTATATCGCAGACCGTGTTTTCCAGGAAGGTCAGGCGCTTTTGCAGGGAATCGAAGAACGTCACGTTCAAGTCCGGCCGGTAGATGAGCAGGGGCAGGCCGGGGAAGCCGGCGCCGGTCCCCAAATCGAGGACACGAGCGCCTTCTTTGAAATAAGCCGGATCATAACAGGACAGGCTGTCGGCCATGTGCTTGATGGCGACGCCTTTCGGGTCGGTAATGGCTGTCAGGTTCATGACTTTATTCGTTTCCACCAGTCTTTCATTAAAAGCGCAGAACTGGGAAAGCTGCCCGTCTGTCACGGTAAGGCCCATGGCCTTCAGGGCCTGTTCTAATTCACTGCGAAACATGATTTTTTTCCTCCCGGCTGTGCTGTTCCAGTACGATGAGCAAGGCCGTGATATCCGCCGGGGACACACCGGAAATACGGCTGGCCTGGCCTAAGGACAAGGGCCGGATTTCATCGAGTTTCTGCCGGGCTTCGGCCGACAGGGTGTCGATATCGGCATAGACGATATCGGCGGGCATCTTCTTCTGTTCCAGGCGGTTCATCTTTTCGACTTGTTCCATCTGGCGGCTGATATAGCCTTCGTACTTGATCATGATTTCGATTTCTTCTTCCACGTCGGCAGCCAGTTCCGGCAGGTCGAAGACCGTCCGCAGGGCCTCGTAGTCGACATCGTTACGGCGCAGGAGGTCGTAGGCCGTGATGGCCGTGTGGATGGGTGCCGTGCCCAGGCGTTCCAATTTTTCCAGATTGGCCTTGGACGGCGTGACGGAAATGGCCCGGAGGGCGGCGATGCCTTCTTCGATGGCTTTTTTCTTGGCCGTGAAGCGGTCGTACCGTTCCTGCGTGACCAGGCCCAGGTCATAGCCCTTCTGGGTCAGGCGCAGGTCGGCATTGTCCTGACGCAGGATGAGGCGGTATTCGCTGCGGCTGGTCATGATGCGGTACGGTTCATTCGTCCCCTTTGTGACCAAATCGTCGATGAGGACGCCGATATAGGCTTCGGAGCGGGTCAGGATGAACGGTTCCCTGCCCTGGACCTTCAAGGCCGCGTTGATGCCGGCCATGAGGCCCTGGGCAGCGGCTTCTTCGTAACCGCTGGTCCCGTTGGCCTGGCCTGCCGAGAAGAGGCCGGAAATCTTCTTCGTTTCCAGCCACGGCGTGAGCTGCGTCGGGTCCAGGCAGTCATATTCGATGGCATAGCCCGGGCGCATGATCTTGACGTCTTCCAGGCCCGGGATGGTGCGCAGGAAGGCGTACTGGACGTCGGCAGGCATACTGGTGCTCATGCCCTGGACGTACATTTCTTCCGTCGATTCCCCTTCCGGTTCGATGAAGAGCTGATGCCGCTTCTTATCGGCGAAGCGGACGATCTTCGATTCGATGGACGGGCAGTAGCGCGGCCCGATGCCGGTGATGATGCCATTGCACATGGGAGCCCGGTCGAGGTTGTCGCGGATGATCTTATGTGTTTCTTCGTTGGTAAAGGTCAGCCAGCAACATTCTTTGTTGCGGTCTTTCCGTTCCGACAGGAAGGAAAAGGCATGACCGTCTTTGTCGCCTTCCTGCTTGGCCATTTCATCGGTCCTCAGGGTACGGCGGTCGACGCGGGCCGGCGTACCGGTCTTGAAGCGCATGAGCTTGAGGCCGGCCTTGACCAGGGACCCCGACAAATCTTCAGCCGAGCGCTGGCCGATAGGGCCGCCGGAATAGGTACAGGTGCCGATGATGATCTTCCCTTTGAGGTAGGTCCCCGTCGCCAGGATGACGCACTTGGCTTTATAGACTTCATCCAGTTCCGTCCGGACACCGGTGACGGCGCCGTCTTCGACGAGAAGGTCTGTGATCATGAGCTGCTTGACGTCGAGGTGGTCCTGGTTTTCCAGGGTCTTGGTCATGGCCATCTGGTACATCTTCTTATCGGACTGGGCCCGGAGGGAATAGACGGCCGGTCCTTTGCCGGTGTTGAGCATGCGCATCTGGAGGCACGTCTTATCCGTATTGATGCCCATTTCACCGCCCAGGGCGTCGATTTCCCGGACGAGATGGCTCTTCCCCGGCCCGCCGACAGCGGGATTGCAGGGCATGAGGGCAATATTATCTAAGTTCAGCGTCGCCATCAGGGTCTTGGCGCCCAGGCGGGCACTGGCCAGGGCCGCTTCACAGCCGGCATGGCCGGCACCGATGACGATGACATCGTATGTATCGACTACAAACATGGTTACACCCCTTTATTTACCTAAACAGAATCGGCTGAATATTTCTTCGACCATATCGTCGTGGACCGTATCGCCCGTGATCGAGCCCAAAAGCTCCCAGGCTTCGCGCAGGTCGACGACGGCACAGTCGACGGGCATACCGGCTTCGATGGAATCGAGGGCCCGCTGCAGGGCTTGCCGGCTCTGGCGCACCAGTTCGATATGGCGCGTATTGGTGAGCAGGGCACTGCCTGCCGTATCGGCATGGGACAGGGCCAGGGACAACAATTTATCTTTCAAGGAATCCAGGCCGTCACCCGTACCAGCCGACAAGGAGAGGACGGGATGACCATAGCCTGCCAAATCTTTTTCCGTAACGACTGGCATTAAATCGGTCTTGTTGAGGACGACCAGGACATTCTTATCCTTCGTGTCTTCCAGGATGGCCTTATCTTCATCGGACAAGGGCCGGGAACGGTCGATGACGACCAGGATAATATCGGCTTTGTCCATATAGGCCTTGGCCTTGGTGACGCCTATCTTTTCGACGGTATCGTCTGTTTCCCGGATACCTGCCGTATCGACGAGGCAGACCGGGACGCCTTTGAGGGAAATCCATTCTTCCAGGACATCCCGCGTCGTCCCCGGCACATCGGTGACGATGGCCCGGTCTTCCCGGAGCAGGCGGTTGAGCAGGCTCGATTTGCCGGCGTTCGGCGTACCGGCAATGGCGGCCATGACGCCGTCGCGGATGATGCGGCCGTCGTGAGAAGCCTCCAGCATATCGTCCAGGGCCGTCAGCTGTTTGCGGATAGCTCCGGCTACATCGGGGACGGTAATATCTTCCAGGTCTTCTTCAGGATAATCGATGGTGACTTCCAGGCGGGTAATGAAGTCCGTCAAATCATGGCGCATGGCACCGATGACTTTAGACAGCCGCCCTTCAAGCTGATTGACGGCACTGGTCAGGCCCTGGCGGCTCTTGGCCTGGATGACATCCATGACGGCTTCGGCCTGGGCCAAATCGATGCGGCCATTGACGAAGGCACGCTGCGTAAATTCTCCGGGATTGGCCATGCGGGCGCCGTGGGCCAGGACCAGGCCGAGGATTTCTTCCAAGGCCTTGCGGCCGCCGTGGCACTGGATTTCCAGTACGTCTTCCGCCGTATAGGAGTGCGGCCCTTTCATGATGAGCATGAGCACTTCATCGACAGGACGGCCGTCATCGGCGACGATGAGGCCATGCTGGATAGAACGGTCCCGGCGCTGGGCCAGGGGCTTTCCCGAAGGGCTGCGGAAAATGGCATCGCCTACGTCATAGGCATGGCTGCCGCTGATACGGATGACGCCGATGCCGCTTTCCCCCAGGGGGGTGGCAATGGCCGCGATCGTATCGGTCGTATCGTACATATGGCAATACTCCTTTCATAGCCAAGGGGCTCGCATGAAGTTTCCTGACATCATGCAAGATTCCTTTTACTTTATAGTTTGTAGTACAGAGTTTGTAGAAAAATACTCGAAAGAGGCTGTCTGAATGCGACAGCCTCTTTGTTAAGCTTCATAGGGCAAACTAAAAATTATTCTTGATAGTAAATGACGACGTGGCGGTACGGGTCCTGGCCTTCACTTTCCGTGCGGACCTGCGGGTCGTTCTGCAAGGTCACATGGATGATTTTGCGTTCATAACCGTTCATCGGTTCCAGGACGACGCGGTCGCCGCTCTTTTTGACGCGGTTCGCCAGGCGGATAGCCAGCTGTTTCAGCGTTTCTTCGCGGCGATGGCGGTAATTTTCGACGTCGAGCATGATGAAATGACGCGTCGTTTCCCCCTGGTTCGTCGTCAAGTTGGTCAGGTACTGGAGTGCGTCCAGGGTCTGGCCGTGTTTGCCGATGAGGATGCCCAGGTTCTTGCCATGCAGGTGAAGCAGGACTTTATCGGACTTGATCATCTTTTCGATGACGACGTCGATGCCCATGTTCTTGAGGACTTCCTGGAGGAAGGCCTTGGCCTTAGCCGCTGCTTCTTCTGCCGTGAAGGCTTCTTCAGCAGCTTCGGCCGTTTCCGGTACAGCCGGTACCGTATCTTCCTGAGGAAGGCTTTCCGCTTCTACGCGGACAGCCGGTTCGGCAGCTTCCGGAGCCGCCGTTTTTTCGGCTTCTTCCGGCTGGCTTTCCATAGCCGGGACGACGGGTACGCCTTCTTTTTCGGTGATACGTACCTTAGCCGGCTTGCTGCCGAAGCCGAAAAAGCCGCTTTTCGGTTCTTCCAAGACTTCGATGTCGACTTCATCTTTCATTCTGCCGAGACGTACCAGGCCGGAACGGACGGCATCTTCAATCGTTTTTCCTGTAGTTTCGATGGTACTCATGCTTCTGATCGTGCTCCTTTTTTCTTGAGGTGGGTCATGAGGTACTGCTGTGCCCACTGGAATACGTTAGAAACAACCCAGTAAATGACCAGGCCGCTGGGGAAATTCAAGCTGATCCAGCCGATGAACAAGGGCATGACGATCTTCATGATCTTCTGCTGCTTGGCCTGTGCATCCGAAGCCGCTACCTGCGCACCGGACATCTGGTTCTGGATGAAATAAGTCGAAACTGCCGACAGTACCGGCATGATATATGTGGGGTCCGGCTGGCCCAGGCTGGGAAGCCATAAGAAGCTTTCGAAAGCCGGGTCATAGGGATATTCCCGGAGAGCATAGAAAATAGCGATGAGGAATGGCATCTGAATGAGGATCGGCAGACAGCCCGACAAGGGGTTGACGCCCATTTCCCGATACAGTTTGGTCATTTCTTCCTGCATCTTTTTCTGATTGCCCTTATATTTCTTCTGTAATTCTTTGATCTTAGGCTGCAAGGTCTGCATGCCTTCCATGGAACGGATCTGTTTCGCCGTAAGCGGTGCCAGAACCAATTTGATGATCAAAGTAAGCATGATAATGGCAGCGCCATAGCTCGGATAGCCTACATTCTGGGTAAATGCATAGCAGTAATTCATGAATGTCGTCATAATACCGCTGAGGACATCCATTATTCCACTGAAAAAGCCCAATACGCTCAACTCCTGTTCAGTTGTAAAAATAGGGATCTACGGTACCGGATCATATCCGCCTTTGTGAAAGGGATGGCATTTTAAAATGCGCCTTAGTGCCAAATAACTCCCTTTGACAGCACCGTACTTCTGCAAGGCCTCGACGGCATAAGCAGAACAAGTCGGATAAAACCGGCAGCACGGCCGGTGAAGGGGCGATATGAACAACTGGTAAAACCGGATAAGGGCTATGAAACACCGTTTCATGTGTCATCACTTCTTCTTTAATACCCTGGCATGCCGGAATAACTGCAGGATGCTGTGTTCTGCGTCTTTGTATCCGGCGTATTTTAAACTGCTGCGGCCAATGAGGACCAAGTCGAAACCATCGCGCAATTCAAACTGGTGCAGGCGATAGACTTCCTTCATCAGGCGGCGGCAGCGGTTGCGTTCGACGGCGCAGCCGATTTTCTTACCCGTTACGAAACCAATCCGGGTCGGCTGTTTCGGTGAGCGCGGCAGGACGTACAGGACGACGCGGCGGTTGACATACGACTTGCCGCGGCGGTATACGAGCTGGTACTCATGATTTTTGCACAGCCGTTGCTCTTTTGTTAGTTCATACATACGTAATTGTCCTAAAAATGCCAGAAAAACAGAAAAATTCCGCCATCCGGAACTTTTCTGTTTATCTCGTAATAATTAAGCAGAGAGTTTCTTTCTGCCTTTCATGCGGCGTTTTTTCAAAACCATGCGGCCGCCTTTTGTCTTCATTCTTTCGCGGAAGCCATGAGTTCTCTTTCTCCACAATGTATTCGGCTGATATGTCTGTTTCAAGCTAGACACCTCCTTTGTCGTCATTGACAGTAAATGAATTTACACCATAACAGGTTAATTATAGTAAGCCAGCTTCTGGCTGTCAAGTCCCATTTTTTAAGCCCTATGCTTTTTGCGTATACCTTCTGTATAAGTATTCCAAGAAAATTTTCTTCCCATAATTTCGGTTTTGTTGTAAAATGTGGATAGATAAATAAGTTGTCAACAATCTATCCACATTTTGTGGATAAGTGAATAAGCCCTCGGAAATTCGATGATTATCGTCTTTCCGCCTTTTTGTGTCCCCCTTATCCCCTTTATCCACAATTCAGGCTATACACATATACACTTTATATGGTACACTCTATGTCACGCACAATTTTACGCACAGATTGGAAGGATTATTATGGACCTGCTCAGCTTATGGGAAAAAATGCTGGCTAACCTGAAACAAGTCTTGCCCAAAGAGATTTTTACCAACTGGTTTGAAGGCAACATCATTCCCTACTCTTATTCTGAAGAAGAGAATCTTCTCATATTGGACACGATGACGAATTTTCTCCGCGATTACGTCAGCAAAAAATATACGGACATCCTGGAGACGGTCGCCCAAGACGCCATCGGCCGCCCGACGCGGGTCCAGCTGATCACAAGCCAGGAAAAGAAACCTGCCGGGGAAAGCCAGTCCGAAGCCGTCGCCGAAACCATTACTCTGCCGTCCAAGCCGGCTGCCACCCCTGCACCGACGGAAACTGTAGTCCCGGATACGCACTCCGTCCCGTCAGGACAGACAGAATGGGTCCAGCCTGAGTTGCCCATCAGTGACGACAATACGGCTCCGATGCCCATCGTCAAAGAAGCCGTTCCCGTCAAACCCGATGAAACCCCTTATAATAATAATTTAAATAAAGATTATACCTTTGATAACTTCATCGTCGGCAACAGCAACCGCGTCGCTACGGCCGTGGCCAAGTCCATTGCAGCGGCACCGGCCCAGAAGTGGAATCCTTTCTACATCTACGGCGGCAGCGGCCTGGGCAAGACACACCTGATGCACGCCATCGGTCACGAACTGCTGAAGAACTTCCCCAATATGCGTCTCCTCTGTATCACCAGCGAAGACTTCGTCAACGAATTTATCCAGTGTATCCAGGACAAGAACACGGAAAGCTTCCGCCGCCGTTACCGCAACGTCGACGTCCTCTTCGTCGACGACATCCAGTTCCTGGGCCGTGGCGATAAAGAAAGCTCGAAAGAAGAATTTTTCCACACCTTCAATAAGCTCTACCAGGACAAAAAGCAGATGGTCTTCACCAGCGACCGGCCGCCACGGGATATCAAGAAATTGGAAGAACGCCTGCGTTCGCGCTTTGAAAACGGCATGGTCACCCAGATCGAACCGCCTGATCTGGAAACGCGCACGGCCATCTTGCGGGCCTGGGCTGAAAAAGAAAATATCACCTGCGACCTGGATGCCCTCAATTATATCGCAGCCAATGTCAGTGAAAATATCCGTAAACTGCACGGCGCCTTTATCCGTGTCCTCCTGGATGCGTCACAATCCAAGAGCAACGTCACTTTGCCCCTGGTCAAGCATGCCATCCACTATATTACGGATGCCCAGGATGAGAAGAAATACATCACCATCGATGAAATCACGACCTATATCTGCCAGCACTATAACATCAATTATAAAGAACTGATGGGCAAGAAAAAGACCAAGGACATCGCTCTGCCGCGGCAGATTGCCATGTACATGTGCCGTGAACTGACGGGGAATACATATCCCCATATCGGGACAGCCTTCAACGGCCGCGACCATACGACAGTCATGCATGCCTGCTCCCAGATCCGGAAAAAAATCGACAAGGACAGCCATTTCAAGGAGCATCTGGAAAAGATGATGAATGAAATCCGCGGTGTGGATAACTAGGCGGATAAAATTGTACATACATTGTGGATAAGTCGAAAAAAGAAATCCACAGTGGAAATGTGGATAAAAATCAACGTTTTATCCACACGTTGTCCACAGGTGTGGATAGGTTAAAATAGCTGACTTTTTCCACTTATCCACAAATTCACAGCCTCTATTACTAAGACTACTATTTTTTAATTCACATTTAATTAATTTATTCAGCGCAGAAAAGAGGATAACCCATTGAGACTAAAACTGAAAAAAGAAGATCTGAACAAAGGCCTGCAGGCAGTCCAAAAAGTCGCTCAGAACAAAAGCAACAACATATCTTCTGAAAACGGCTTGCTTATCAAAGCCCTGCATGGTATCATCGAGTTCCAGGCCAATGACTACGACATGGGCATCAAGATTACAGTTCCCGGCATCATTGAAGAAGGCGGGGAAGCTTTTATTGCCAATCCATATTTAATGGAATTGACCCGGCGCCTGCCCAGCGATGAAATCGAAATCATCAAGGAAGATGCCGATACGCAGCTTATGATCAAAGGCGGCAAACTCAAGTTTGAATGTCTGACCATGAATCCCGATGATTTCAATGAAGTCGAAATCGTCGAAAACGGCTATGCCAGCTTTACGACGACGAGCGTCGTCATGAAAGACCTCATCGATAATACGTCCTATGCCTGTGCCACCGACGTGGCCCGGCCGATTTTCATGGGGACTTACCTCGATGTCCAGGGCGACCAGATGACCATGGTCGCTACGGATACGCACCGCCTGGCTTTGAAGACGGCCACCTTGGATGAACCTGTGGATAATCCGCTGCAGGCCGTTATCCCCAGCCGACTGTTATCAGAAATTTCCCGCCAGCTGCCGACGGATATCCCGGAAACGGTAGAAATCACGGCGGTCCGGAATTACCTGGCCGTCCAGTTCGGCAATGTCTACATCCGGACGCGGCTCATCGAAGGGGAGTTCCCAAATTATCGGCGCGTCATCCCGAGTGACTTCAAGTGCGTCGTTACCGTAGACCGGGCGGAATTTACGGGCGCCGTCGAACGCGCTTCCATCGTAGCCAAAGATGCCCAGTACAACGTCATCAACTTCATCGTCGCCGACGATCAGATCAAGCTCATGAGCCAGCATCCCGATTACGGGACCGTCGAAGATTACGTTCCCTGCCATCTGGAAGGCCAGGGCCTGGACATTTCCTTTAACGGGAAATTCATCCTCGATATCCTGAAACATTGCCATGATTCGGAAGTCATCTTGAAATCTAAGGAAAACAGCCCCATGCTGGTCCAGGATAAAGAAGATACGTCTTGTGTATTTGTTGTAACGCCTATGAGGACAAAATGATGGAAACAGTAACTATTACGACCGCGATGATCCAGCTCGACCAATTCTTGAAATGGGCCAGTATTTTACAGAGCGGCGGTGAAATCCGCTTCCTGCTGGACGAAAAGAAAATTTTTGTAAATGGAAATTTATGCACTGCTAAACGCAAAAAACTCTATCCGGGAGACAAAGTCGAAATTAAAGGTATCGGTACGTATTTGATTAAAGGTGAATAATTATGATGATTGAATCGGTCCGGCTCCACCGTTTCCGCAATTATGAGGACGAAGTGATCACTTTTCCCAAAGCCATCATCCTCCTGTACGGGAGGAATGGCCAGGGCAAGACGAATCTCCTGGAATCCTTATATATGGGAGGCATCGGCAAGTCCTACCGGGGCATAGCCGACGCCGACCTCATCAGCTGGAACCAGGACCAGGCCAGCGTCATCATCCAGTTCAGGCGGAGCGAAACGCGGCAGCAGCTGAAGATCATCTTATCGAAGACGGCCAAGAAAGAACTCTGGGTCAATGAAACAAAAGTTCCCCAGAAGGAACTTGTCGGGACGCTCAACGAAGTCCTGTTCTCGCCGGACGACCTGCAGCTCATCAAGGGCAGCCCGTCCCTGCGGCGCCGGTTCATGGACATGGAGATTTCCCAGGTCAGCCGGTCCTATTACCAGGAACTGCTGCAGTATAACCGGGCTATTTCCCAGCGCAATCTCTTGCTGAAGAAAATGAAATATGAAGGCATCCATCCCATCGAGGAATGGGACCGTCAGATTGCCGGCTTTGCGGCCTCGCTGGTAGCCAAGCGGCTTTCGGCCCTGCACAAGCTGGCCTTTCTGGCCGGCGTCCTCCACAAGCGATTGAGCCGGGGCCAGGAGATGCTGGACCTAACATATGTTCAGCCCTACGGCGGCGGCGACCGGAGCCATCAGACCGATCCGGAATGGTACTATACGCTCTTGCAGCGCCATCTGGAAGAAGACGTCCGCCGTCAGGCAACATCCGTCGGCCCTCATCGGGACGACCTCGTCTTTTCCGTCGGCCCGGCAGACCTGCGGAAATACGGTTCCCAGGGACAGCAGCGGACGGCCGTCCTGGCCTTGAAATTATCAGAGCTGGAATACGTCAAGTCCGAGACGGGCGAATATCCCGTATTGCTCCTGGACGACGTCATGAGCGAACTGGACCCGGATCGCCGGCAGGCCTTGCTCGACTTTGTCCGCGACCGTATCCAGACGTTCATTACGACGACGGAGCCGGACATCTTTGCCGGCATGGCCGGGTGTCATCCCATTTGTATTGAAAAAGGGAAGGTGCTGTCTCATGGAGGAACGCAGTCTTGAATTAAAAAAAGCCGGTTTAGCCATACCGAAGGTATTGGAGCAGAACCGGCTTCTTTTGCCCTATCACCTGTACCAGGCCAAACGGGACTGGAAGCAGATTGCAGGCGAACAGATTGCTAAATATTCATATATATTAGATTTTAAGGATAAACAGGTCATCATTGCCGTCATGAACCCGGTATATATGAATTACTTGTTTATGTATAAAAATAAAATAATAGAGGAAATTAATTCTTATATCGGGCATCGGGCCATTGCCGATGTCCGTTTTGTCAAAAAAGGAAAGAAGCCGGTCCGGACGGTCTATGAGACCCTGGAAGGCGAGGTGGAAGATGTCTTTCCTAAAGAGACTATCAGCCAGGTGCGCCTGGATGACGCAACGGTGGCCCATATCCGCCGGGAAACGGCTCATCTGCCAGAAGGGCTGCGGGAAAAAGTCGTTCAGCTCCGCTTTGCCCAGGCCAAACGGAAGAAGGCCTATGATCTGGAAGGCTTCGCCGCCTGTCCCCGCTGCGGCCGCTGGATGGCGCCTGGCGAAAAGGAATGTCTCTTTTGCCGCAGTGAGGCCCGGCAGGCCTTGAAACGGCAGATCCGTTCCCACCTCGACGACATGCCCTGGCTGTCGTGGGAAGCCCTGGCCGCTTATCTCCAGGTACCGGTGACGGCAGGCGATGTGGAACAGGCGTATAATGAAGTCCGCCGGAACCTGATTTATACGTATATTGAAAAGGTCTATTATGAATACGATACGGCGGCCGATGATTTCACTCTGGCCATGCTCATCACCCGCCGCGTTCCCGGCGAGATTCCGCCGAAATTCATTGAGAACCTCGTTGCCAAATATAGGAGGAAAGACGACCATGTATCTTCACCTGAGCCGTGAGATTTCCATCCCTGCCGGCGATATCGTCGCCATCATCAACCTGAACGGTCATCCGGGCCGGTCCGTCCGCAAGCACCTGTGCCTTCCCCTGGTGGCTGTCGACGGGATACCGGAAAGGGACTGGCGCTGCCTGGTCATCACGGGAGAACAGGTTTTTGCCCTGCCGGTCACGGGGGAAACGATGGTCCGGCGTTATCAGAAGTGCCTGCGCCAGGCAAGGTATGTATTCAAAAATGTTTGAATTTAAGGTATAATAAAGTGTTAGATTGCCTAAATGGATCACTAAAATTGCAAGAAACAGGAGTTGAGAATCTCTATGTCGAAAGACAAAGCTAGATATGGTGCCGAACAGATTCAAGTATTGGAAGGCTTGGAAGCCGTCCGCAAACGGCCTGGGATGTACATCGGCAGTACATCGACACGAGGCCTTCATCATCTGGTCTACGAAGTCGTCGATAACAGTATCGACGAAGCCCTGGCCGGATATTGTACGCACATCGAAGTGACGATCCAGGAAGATAACAGCATTACTGTCGTCGATAATGGCCGTGGTATCCCCGTAGCCATGCATAAGATCGGCAAGCCCGCTGTCGAAGTCGTCCTGACTGTCCTCCATGCCGGCGGGAAATTCGGCGGCGACGGCTATCCTATCTCCGGCGGCCTCCACGGCGTCGGTATTTCCGTCGTCAACGCCCTCAGTGTCTGGACGAAGGTCCAGGTCAAGCGCGATGGCTACTTATGGGGCATTTCTTTCACCCGCGGCGTGACGGACGAACCGCTCCGGAAAATCCGTCCCCTGGAAGCTGGCGAAGAAACGGGGACGAAAGTTTCCTTCAAGCCGGACCACGAAATCTTCCCGGACACGGTCTATGATTTCAATACTTTGAAGACGCGCCTGCGCGAACTGGCCTTCCTCAATAAGGGCCTGCACATCACGCTGACTGACAAGCGCGGCGAAGGCAAGAGCGAAGTTTACTGCTACGAAGGCGGCCTGACGTCGTTCGTCGAATTTCTCAACCAGAGCCATCAGGCCGTCAACCCGACGATCATCAACGTCGACGGCGAAAAGAATAAGGTCATCGTCGATATTGCCATGCAGTACAACGACGGCTACAGCGAAAATATCCTGACCTTCGTCAACGATATCTTCACCGAAGAAGGGGGCACGCACCTGAGCGGCTTCCGGTCCGGCCTGACGCGTACCATCAACGATTATGGCCGCAGTGCGGGTATCATTAAGGAAAATGAAGACAACTTGTCCGGCGAAGACGTCCGCGAAGGCTTGACGGCCGTCATCAGCGTAAAGGTCCGGGAACCGCAGTTCGAAGGCCAGACCAAGACCAAGCTGGGCAACAGCGAAGTCAAGGGTATCGTCGACAATATCATTTCAGATGGCTTGAAGGAATTTTTTGAAGAACATCCGTCCGAAGCCAAGGCTATCATCACCAAGACTATTTCCGCGTCCCGCGCCCGCCAGGCCGCCCGTCGTGCCCGGGAACTGACGCGCCGCAAGAATGCCCTGGAAATCAGCAGCCTTCCCGGTAAATTGGCAGACTGCTCGGAAAAGAATCCGGACCAGACGGAAATCTACCTGGTCGAAGGGGATTCGGCTGGCGGCAGTGCCAAGCAGGGCCGTGACCGCCGTTTCCAGGCCATCCTGCCCTTGCGCGGCAAAATCATCAACGTCGAAAAAGCCCGCCTCGACAAGATCCTGGCCAATGATGAAATCCGTTCCATGATCACCGCTTTCGGTACGGGCATCGGCCAGGAATTTGACTTGAGCAAACGCCGTTATGATAAGATCATCATCATGACCGATGCCGACGTCGACGGCGCCCACATCCGGACGCTGCTCCTGACCTTCTTCTATCGCTTCATGAAGCCCCTCATCACGGATGGCCACGTCTATATCGCCCAGCCGCCGCTCTACCAGGTACGTAAGGGCAAACAGGTCTGGTATTTCTATACGGATGAATCGATGCAGGCCAAGCTCGATGAACTGGGCCGCGATAACAACAGCGTCGTCGTCCAGCGCTACAAAGGCCTGGGCGAAATGAACCCGGAACAGTTGTGGGAAACGACGATGGACCCGGAAAACCGGACGATGCTCAAAGTCGAACTGGAAGATGCTGCCGAAGCGGACCGCATTTTCTCGGTCCTCATGGGTGACAAAGTCGAACCACGCCGCAAGTTCATCGAAGAAAACGCCAAGAAAGTCCGCAACCTGGATTTATAAGAGGAGACATTATGCCGAAACTTTCCCGAAAAATCGAATTGTTCACAGAATCGGTCATCGCCCGGATGTCGCGCATTGCCGAAGCTTCCGGAGCCATCAACCTGGCTGAAGGGTTCCCTGATTTCCCGCCGCCTCAGGCCATGTGCGACCGCCTCAGCCAGGTCGCTCAGGAAGGACCTCATCAGTACAGTATGGACCCTGGCGCAGCCAATCTGCGCCAGGCCATGGCCGACTGCCGCCGGCAGTTCACGGGACAGACTATCGACCCGGAAAAAGAAGTCGTCGTCACCTGTGGCGGGACGGAAGCCTTGATGGCAGCCATGATGACCCTCGTCGACCCTGGCGATAAAGTCATCCTCTTTTCGCCTTTTTACGAAGCGTACAGCACGGATGCCCTGCTCTGCGGCGCCGAACCGATTTACGTTTCCCTGCGGGAACCGGACTATACTTTTGATGGCGATGAACTGGAAGCGGCTTTTAAACAGAGGCCGAAAGTCATTTTCCTGTGCAACCCGTCCAATCCCTGCGGCAAGGTCTTCAGCCGCGACGAGTTGCTGGTCATTTCCGGCCTGGCTGAAAAATACGATACTTTCGTCGTCATCGACGAAGTCTATGAACACATCCTCTATGAACCGACGGAATATACGTATTTTTCGACCCTGCCCGGAATGTACGGACGGACCCTCTGCTGCGGTTCCTTGTCCAAGACGTATTCCATCACGGGCTGGCGCCTGGGCTATATCTTTGCTCCGCCGGAAATCACGGAAGCCATCAAGAAGCTCCACGTCTACCTGACCATCAGCGCGCCCAGTCCGCTGCAGGAAGCGGCTATCACGGGCCTTCGTTTCGGGCCGGACTATTACCAGGGTCTGCGGGCCATGTACACGCGCAAGCGGGATTTCGTCATGAAGCGCCTCGATGATATCGGCATCGGCCATAATGTACCGCAAGGGGCTTTCTACATGCTCGTCGATATCGGCGGCTATGGCTATGACGACGATGAGGCGTTCTGCCGGGATTTGGCGGAAAAAGTCGGCGTCGCCCTGGTGCCGGCGTCGACGTTCTTCATCGAACCGGTCCATCACCTGGCGCGGCTGCAGTTCGCCGTCCGCGACGAAACCCTGGAAAAGGCTATGGAACGGCTCGAAAATATTTCTATCTTGAAAAAATGATCTGCTTTACCCTGTGTATGGGAGGGGATTTCGATGAAAAAATGGCAAATACTCTTGACCAGTCTTTGTTTCACCGTCACGGCCATGACCGCTCTGGCTGCAGAGGCGCCGGCAGCTGGCAGTACTGAAAAAACGGCAGCCATCGTCCTGACAGACCCGACGGTCAATGTCAAGAACCTCAATGACTTTTACATCCTGAAAGGGAGTACCTACGATAAGGTCACGGGACTGCTGCAGAATTTGCCGTCCCAGACGACGGGACTCGTTGGCAGCTACTATTTCCGCGTCGATAAGAACCTCGTCGGCGATTACTTCTATCATGTAAAGGCCTATGATACGGCATCTCACGTCCTCATGGGCAACTATTTCGTCGCCAAGGATGAAAGCTGTGCCTGGAAACTGCAGGCCGGCGATGATGCGGCCCTTATCTACGGCAATACGGAAAAACTCATGGACAAAGTCGAAGTCGTCGTCTATCCGAAAAAGATTTCCCTGGGCAGCTACGGCATCATCCGCGTCCACGTACCGGGCATGATTCCTTATGACGTCAAAGCGACGAGTTTGAATACCAAAATCGCCGATATTACGGAAAAAATGAATATCCATCCGCTGCAGGCCGGCAAGACCGACCTGGTCATCGACGTGAAGATCGGTGATACTGTACGGACTGTGACCAAGACCATTACCATCGTCGACGAAGCCGACCGTCATGGGAGTGAATCGTCCCACAGCGGACCCGGTGTCGGCGTCGGCATCGGCATTGGCTGGGGCGGCGGCTGGCACCACCACGGTGGCATCGGCATCGGCGTCGGTCCTTGGTGGTAGCGAGGTAAAAGGAGGGTGTATCTATTGTGGAGTTTTCCCTAGGGAAACAATTTCTCGTCATCATTTTGCTGATTTTTGGCAATGGCATCTTTTCGCTGTTGGAAATGGCCATCGTCAGCTGCCATCAGTCGCGGCTGGAAGCCCTGGCCGATGAAGGCAGCAAATCGGCGGCCATCGTCCTGAAACTGCGTGAAAATCCGAATAAGATGTTTTCCATGGTCCAGTTCGGCATTACCCTGGTCAGCCTGCTCACCGGTGTCTACGGGGGCACGGAAATGGCCGGGCCCTTGTCGAAATACGTCGCCAAGATCCCCGGCCTGGAAAATTATGCCTATACGATCAGTCTGACGGGCATCGTCGCCTTCATCACCTATTTGACGATCATCCTCGGTGAAATCGTACCCAAGCGCATTGCCATCGACAAACCGGAAAAAATCGCCTGTCTCCTGGCCCGGCCGATGCTCTATTTTTCCGTCCTCTGTACACCGGTCGTCTGGATCCTGTCCTGGTCGACGGCAGTGGTCACAAAAATCATGGGCGTCAACAAGCCGGAAGTCCTGCCCGTCACAGAAGATGAAATCAAGCTGCTCCTGGAACAGGGCGTCGAACTGGGGGCTTTTGAAAAAGAAGAGCCGGAACTGGTAGACCGCGTCTTCCGCCTGGCCGATATGGACGTCGGCGATATCATGACCAACCGGACCCAGGTCGATTGGATTGACGTCGAGGACCCGGAAGAGACGATGATGCAGGAACTGGTGGCCTTCAATCACAATACCCTGCCCGTAGGCCGGGGTTCCCTGGATGATTTCATCGGCATGATTTCCGTCAGCGAAATCTTTCAGAAATACTATGCAGCTGTCCGCAAGGAAAAGGACGTTTCTTTGACAGCTATCGTTGAAGAGAGCGTCCACAAGCCGATTTATATTCCCGAATCCATGGACATCATGAAGGTCGTCCACGTCTTTCGCGAACACAGTGTCCATGAAGTCGCCGTTCTCGATGAATACGGCAATTTCAGCGGCATCCTGACGCTGCACGATATCCTGGAAGAATTAGTAGGCATCATGCCGGCCGGTGAAGAAGAAAAGAAAGAAGAAGCGAACCGCATCATCCAGCGCGGTCCCAATGAATGGCTCATGGAAGGCCTTCTGACCATCGAAGAGTTCAAGGACTTCTTCGACATCGAAGAGGACCTGCCCGAAGAAGACGAGGACCTCTATAAGACCCTCGGCGGCCTCATGACGTATGGCGTAGGCCGCATCCCGCGGGAAACCGATACGTATGAATGGGAAAATTTCACTTTTGAAGTCATGGATATGGATAACCTGCGGGTCGATAAAATTTTAGTGACCCGCAAGGAAAGCCCGGATAGCGATGAAAAAGCGGAGAAGGGCAATGAAAAATAGTCAGCCTTTAAGAAAGGAAGGTTATATGGAAAGGGAAGAACGCCAGGCCATTTACCAGGTGTCTACGCTGCAGGCCCTGGCCCGCGGTAATTATTACGGCAGCACGGATATGGAAACACTGCTGCTCCATGGAGATACGGGGCTGGGCACGTTTCATGCCGTAGCCGGTGAACTCATCGTCATCGACGGCCACGCCTACCGCGTCTTAGGTGACGGATCGGCAGTAGAAGCGGCTCAGACCGATACAACGCCCTTCGCGACGGTAACGTGGCTGCGGCATCAGGAACCAGTCTTGCTGAAACATCAGCCTTCGATTGAAGCCTTGAAAGAAATCATGACGGAACATGTCCGCCGGCTGGGCATCAACGACGTCTACATCGTCCGCATCGACGGTCATTTCCGCCGTGTGTCGGCCCGGACCGAACTGGAGCAGCAGGAGCCTTATAAGCCCTTTGCCAAAGTCCTGGAAACGGATGAACGCCGCTTTACCTTTGAAAATATAGACGGCAGCCTCATCGGGATTTACATTCCCGACTACTTGAGCGGTGTCAATACGTCGGGCTGGCATTCCCACTTCATTTCAGCAGACCGGAAAAAAGGCGGCCACGTCTTTGACCTGGATCTGGAAGAAGGCCGGGTCATCTTCAACAAAGCCGACCGCTTCATCCTCGACATGCCCCATAACAAGCAGTTCGAACGAGGTGACCTGACAGCAGCTTCACAGGAAGAAATCAAACAGATTGAACAAGGAAAATAGTTTGTAGTACAGTGTTTGTAGAAGATGGCTTTAAATTTAAAACCATCCGCTAACCCCTAGCCACTAGCTACTAACCACTAAAAAAAGACCTGTCGCAATGCGACAGGTCTTTTTTACTCGCTCTTCGTGGAGCGGAGAAATAGATTTTTCAGGACCTCGTGGGGGTCCTTTTTTTCTTTGATGATGGCATGGACGGCTGCCGTAATGGGCAGTTCTACGCCGTATTTTTGGGATAAGTCGAGGAGGGCTTCGGTCGTGCTGACGCCTTCGGCCAGTTTTTTGAAGGGCCTGCCTTCGATGAAGTCCTGGCCGAAGCGGCGGTTATTGCTGTGCAGGGAAAAGAGGGTCGCTTCGTAGTCGCCGAGGTGGCTCAGACCGTAGACGGTCATGGCCTGGCCGCCCATGGCGGCGACTAGGACCGAGAGCTCGTGAGCGCCGCGGGCCATGAGGGCCCCTTTCAGGCTGGTCAGATGGGCGCCGTCGAGCATACCGGCGGCGATGCCCATGACGTTCTTGGCGGCAGCGCCGATTTCGATGCCTAACAGGTCCTGACCATAGTAGAAGCGGATGAGGGGACTGGTGAAGGTATCGACTAAGAAATGGGTCAGGCCTTCATCAGCCGAGGCGATGACCATGCAGTTGGGCATGCCGCTGATGAAATCCTGGACGTGGCCCGGACCGACCCAGACGGCCGTGCGTACGGCCGGTTCCAGTTCTTCGGCCATGACCGTCGTCAATCGTTTGCCGCTCCCTTCCTCCAGGCCCTTCATGGCCAGGACAAAGGGCAGGGATGGGGCAAAGCCGGCTGCTTTCAGCTGACGGGCAAAGGAGCGCAGCTGCTGGGCGCTGATGGAGATGATGCAGATATCGGCAGCGTCCAGGGCGGCCTTCAGGTCCGATGTCAACGAGATGGAAGCGGGAAGGCTCAGGTATTCGTTCTTCCGGGTCTCTAAAAGTTCCTGCAAGTGCTGCGAACCGGGACGGCCCCACAAGGTGACGTCATGGCCGATGTGGTCGGCGTACCAGGCGTGGAAACTGCCCCAGCGGCCGCAGCCTAAGACGGTAATCTTCATGGAATACCTCCTTTGAGCTTACAGTTTGGCAATGACGGCGTCGCGGTATTCTTCCGTCGTGGCGCTGCCGCCCAAATCCGGTGTCAGATGCTGTTTTTCGGCCAGGACTTCGTCGACGGCTTTGCGGATCTTGGCGGCAATAGCCGTTTCGCCGATATATTCCAGGAGCATGCAGGCCGACCACAAGAGAGCCGTCGGGTTGGCGATGTGTTTACCGGCGATATCCGGGGCACTGCCGTGGACGGCTTCGAACATGGCATAGTCGTCGCCGACGTTCATGGACGGGAGCAGGCCCAGGCCGCCGATGAGACCGCTGGTCAGGTCGGACAGGATGTCGCCATAGAGGTTGGGCGTGACGATGATATCGAACTGTTCCGGCCGCATGACCATCTGCATGCACGTGTTGTCGACGATTTTGTCGTCGCTTTCGATTTGCGGATAATCCTTGGCGATGGTGTGGAAGATGTCGAGGAACAAGCCGTCGCTCATCTTGAGGATATTGGCCTTATGGACGCAGGTGACTTTTTTGCGTCCATGGGCTACGGCGTAGTCGAAAGCGGCCTTAATGATGCGTTCACTGGCCTTGCGGGTGATGAGCTTGATGGCGTGGACCGTGTCTTCATTCATCTTGTATTCGACGCCGATGTACAGGTCTTCCGTGTTTTCCCGGAAAGTGACGATGTCGACGTTGGGGAAGGGCGTCTTGACGGCTGTGTTCGATTTGGCCGGACGGATATTGGCATAGAGGTCGTATTTGTTGCGCAGCGTGACGTTGAGCGAGCGGAACCCCTTGCCGATAGGCGTGGTGATTGGCGATTTCAGCAGGAGACGGGTCTTTTCAAACGAAGCGAAAGCGTCGTCCGGGATGAGGGCGCCGTGGCGTTCATATTCGGCAGCGCCGACGTTGAAACATTCATACGAAAGGGGAGCCTTGGCGGCGTCGAGGATCTGCAGGACAGCGTCGGTGATTTCCGGGCCGATGCCGTCGCCTTTGAATACGGTAATTGTCTTCATGATTTATCTGTCCTTTCTGGGAATATAATCCATCAGGTCGCCGACGTATTTCGCTGCCGGACGGACGATACGGTTGTCGTACAGCTTGTGTTCGATGTTGTGGGCCAGCCAGCCGACCATACGGCTGATGACGAAGAGCGGCGTGTAGAGGTCGCGCGGGATGCCCAGCATATTGTAGGCGAAGCCGCTGTAATAATCGACATTGCTGCACATGTTGACGCCTTTTTCTTCTTTCAAGGTCTTCATGGCCAGCTTTTCGAAGCGGTTGTAGAAGCGGAAGATATCGGTCATGCCTTTTTCCTTGGCCAGGATGCCGCAGTAGTGGCGCATGATTTCGGCGCGTGGGTCCGACAAGGTGTAGACGGCGTGGCCGAAGCCGTAGACCAGGCCATCGTGACAGCCTTTGAATTTCTTATTGAGTATCTGGTGAATGACGTCGACGATTTGTTCATCTGTCGCCTTGATGCCGATGGCGTCGATGACTTGTTCCATCATCAGGGAAACGCGGATGTTGGCGCCGCCGTGGCGCGGTCCCTTGAGGGCGCCGACGGAGCTGGCCATGCTGGAGTAGAGGTCCGTATCCGTCGACGAGACGACGATATTGGTGAACGTCGAGTTCGTGCCGCCGCCGTGGTCGGCGTGGAGGAATAAGAGGAGATCCAGGAGCTGCGCTTCTTTCGGCGTGAACTTGCTGTCTGGCCGCAGCATGGACAAGATGTTTTCAGCCGTCGAATAGTCCTTGCGGGGATAGTGGATGACCAGGCTCTTGCGGTTGTAATAATGGACTTTGGACATATAAGCATAGACCGCGATGGACGGCAGCTTGCTCATGATGTTCAAGCCCTTTCGGAGGGTCTGGTAGACGTCGGTGTTATCCGGGTCGGGGTCGTAGTTATAGAGGGTCAGCAGGGCGTGCTGCAGTTTATTCATTAAGTTCTTGCCGGGCAGGCGCAGGAGGTTCATTTCCAGGAAGTCGTCCGGCAGGTCGTAGCCGTTTTGTAAAACCTTGCAGAAGGCATTCAGTTCATCTTCAGTCGGCAAATAACCGAAGAGGAGGAGAAAGCTGGCTTCTTCGTATAAATAGCCTCTATAATTTTCCACTTTAGCCAGCTCGCGAATGTCGATGCCGCGATAGTACAAGACGCCGTCGCAATCGACTTTTTGGCCTTTTTCGTCGCGCTGGTAGCCGACGACGTCGGCAATGCGGGTCAGGCCGACGAGGACGCCAGTATGATCTTCATTGCGCAGGCCGCGCTTTACGCCGTACTTGGTGAACCATTCGCGGGGAATCTGTGTGTAGTTCTGTGACTTGCCATAAAACTGGGCTAAATAAATATTTTTGTCCAAGATGATTCCTCTCTTTCCTGCAAGTATGAATATGGAAGAATAACTTATAAAATATCGGTTATCTACGAATATTCATAAATTTTATTTTGGGAATAATTTTTAACATATTCCTACAAAGTATAAGTTATTATAGCATAATTATGGAGAAAGTAAAATGAAAATCGCGTAAAGTATAAAACGTTTTAAGGGTAGCCATGGCCGTTTTAATTATGATATAATATTTACTGAAATGCTTAAATTTTTATATTGTGAAAATGGATTGCATTGTTTTCACGATGAGAAAAGCCATCGCCCAGGCGGTGACAAAGGAGGGCTTGGAATGATTCAGTTATATGATGGAGGCGCGTACCTGGTTCACGGGACAGATGTCGTACCGGAACAGGATGTGGCCAAACTCAGACAGCTCACAGGCAAGACTATTTCGAAAGAAGAAGGGCGGAAGGGGACCATCGCCTATTCTATCTTGAAAAATCACAATACATCAGGGTCCATGGAACACTTGAAAATCAAGTTCGATGCCATGGCTTCCCATGACATTACCTTTGTCGGCATCATCCAGACGGCAAAAGCCTCGGGAATGGAAAAATTCCCGCTCCCGTATGTGCTGACAAACTGTCACAATTCGCTCTGTGCCGTCGGCGGCACTATCAATGAAGACGACCACGTCTTCGGCTTGTCGGCAGCCAAGAAATATGGTGGCATCTTCGTTCCGCCTCACGTTGCCGTCATTCATCAGTACATGCGTGAAAAGATGGCCGGTTGCGGCCGCATGATCATCGGTTCCGACAGCCATACGCGCTATGGCGCCTTAGGGACCATGGCCGTCGGCGAAGGCGGCGGCGAGCTGGTCAAGCAGCTCCTGTGCGATACCTATGATATCGCCTATCCTGGCGTCGTCGGCGTCTACTTGACGGGGAAACCGAGCCCGGCCGTCGGCCCGCACGACATTGCCATCGCCATCGTCGGTGCCGTCTTCAAGAACGGCTATGTCAAGAACAAGGTCATGGAATTCGTCGGTCCTGGCGTCGCTTCCATGACGACGGATTACCGCAACAGCGTCGACGTCATGACGACGGAGACGACCTGCCTGTCGTCGGTATGGCGGACCGATGAAGACACGAAGGCCTATCTGACCCAGCACGGCCGCGGCGATGCCTATAAGGAATTGAATCCCGCTGACGTCGCCTACTATGACGGCATGATTTACATCGACCTGAGCACGATCAAGCCGATGATCGCCATGCCCATGCATCCCAGCAATGCCTTTACCATCGATGAGCTCAATGCCAATCTGGAAGATATCCTCCACGAAACAGAAGAAGCCATCAACGGCCGCATGAGCAATAAAGATTTGAAATACAGCCTGACCGATAAGATCCAGAACGGGAAACTCCAGGTCCAGCAGGGCGTCATCGCCGGCTGTGCCGGTGGCAACTACAGCAATGTCATGGCCGCCGCCCATATCCTGAAACAGGCTTCCTGCGGTAATGGCAATTTCACCCTCGACGTCTATCCGTCGTCGCAGCCGGTCTACCTCGACCTGGTCCGCAAAGGTGCTGTCGCCTCTCTCCTGGAAGCCGGTGCCATCTTCAAGACGGCTTTCTGCGGCCCCTGCTTCGGCGCAGGCGATACGCCGGCCAATAATGCTTTCAGCATCCGCCATACGACGCGTAACTTCCCGAACCGTGAAGGCTCCAAGCCGGGCAACGGCCAGTTCGCTTCCGTCGCCCTCATGGATGCCCGTTCCATCGCCGCGACAGCAGCCAATGGCGGCGTCCTGACGTCGGCCGAAGGTTATATGGACGACTACGTCGAAACACCTTACGATTACGATGACCAGCCCTATGCTACCCGCGTCTACCAGGGCTTCGGCCAGGCCGATGAAGGCGCTTCCCTGGTCTATGGCCCGAACATCAAGGATTGGCCGGACATGGAACCCCTGGCCGATTCGGTCCTGCTCAAAGTCTGCTCGAAAATCCTCGACCCGGTCACGACGACAGACGAACTCATCCCGTCTGGCGAAACGTCGTCGTACCGGTCCAATCCCCTGGGCCTGGCGGAATTTACCTTGTCCCGCCGCGATCCGGAATACGTCGGCCGCGCCAAAGCCGTCGACAAAGTTGAACGGGCCCGCCTGGCCGGCGACTGCCCGGCCGGTGTCGATCCGGCCTTGAAAGACGTCTTTGCCGTCTTGCGCGCTCATTTCGGCGACGTTTCCATGAAAGACGTAGAAATCGGCAGCATGATCTACTGCATCAAGCCCGGCGACGGTTCGGCCCGCGAACAGGCTGCCAGCTGCCAGCGCGTCCTCGGCGGCCTGGCCAACATCTGCCAGGAATATGCGACCAAGCGCTATCGTTCCAACGTCATCAACTGGGGCATGCTGCCCTTCCAGATGGAAGGCGAACCGGACTTTGAAATCGGCGATTACATCTATGTACCGGACATCAAGAAATCCCTTGACGGCGACATGAAAGCCATCAAGGCCTATGTCGTCGGCAAGGACTTGCGCGAATTGTCACTGTACATCGCTCCCATGACGGACGATGAAAAGCAGATTGTCAAAGCCGGCTGCCTCATCAATTATAATAAAAACCGCTGATTCATTCATCGAAACTGTCGGGAAAAGCACGGATTCCTTCTTTGGGTGACGTGTGGTAGTGATTTTTCCAGGCCCGGTAGAACGTCGAATAATTGGTGAATCCGCAGTCATAGCAGATTTCCGTCAAAGCCCGCCCCTCCTGCATGAGGTGGCGGGCTTTTTGCAGCCGTTTCGTCGTGATGTAGCTGGCGGCGGTCATGCCCGTCTCAGCCTTGAAGAGGTGCATGAGGTAATCAGGACTCATGAAAAAGGCCGCGGCCAGGCTGGAAATGGACAGGTCGCCGCTCAGGTTTTCTTCGATATAGGCCAGGATGCGGCGTATCTTCTCATTCTGATGGCCTTTTTGGACGACGTGGAGCTTGTCTTTCTGCAGGGCCCGCGTCAGGTGGATCATGAACTCCGTAAACAGCGTTTCCTGCAGGAGCGGGCTTTCCGGGCCCATGTCGGCCCAGGCCCGGCGCAGGCGGCACGATACATTGTATAAATTGTCCGCTTCCTGGGGCTGGCGCAGGATGGGGGCGTTTTCCCGCGTGAATATCTGCCCGGCCGGACAGCCGCGGCGTTCATAGCCCTGTAAGTAAGATGGAGAAATATAGGCTATGATGCGTTCGTAGACGGCATCGCCATAGATGATAGGGCGGTGGATCCTGCCGGCCGGGATGACGACGATGTCGAAGGGCTGCAGGTCGTAAGCCGTCCCTTCCACGTCATACGACACATGGCCCCGGAAGAAAAGGGTAATCTTGTCGAAGTCGTGATAATGATAGGGGCAGGTCCACTGCCGCTTGTCCGAGAGATGGAAGAGTTTCAGTTTTTCTGCTAAATAACCGGTTTTCTGAGCCATGGCCGTGTCACCTCGCCTAATATGCGTATAACAGGATTTGCAATATAAACAGCATTATTTTCATATATTTGCCACTTTCCGCTATTGTATAATAACAACTGTAAGGATTCAAGTAAGCAATGAAATCAGAAATAGATATTTTTTATGGAGGACTCAACTATGAAATTCGTAAAAATGCACGGTTTAGGCAATGACTTCGTCTTTTTGGAAGATAAGAACGGCGCTGACAAGGATTTTTCCCAGCTGGCCATCAAGATGTGCGCCCCTCATACGGGCATCGGTGCCGATGGCATCATCGTCATCGTGCCGAGCGATAAAGCCGACGTCCGCATGCGCATCATCAATGCCGACGGCAGTGAAGCGGAAATGTGCGGCAACGGCATCCGCTGCTTTGCCAAATACGTCTACGACAACGGCATCATCGACAAGAAAGAATTTGCTGTCGAAACCCTGGCGGGCATCATGAAACCGAAAGTCACTGTCGGCGACGACGGCAAAGTCAGCCTGGTCACGATCAACATGGGCAAACCCTTTACCGACCGCGCCCAGATTCCCATGGAAGGCCCGTCGGGTCCGGTCATCGACGAACCCATCGACATCGACGGCAAGACCTATAAGATCACCAGCCTGCTCATGGGCGTCCCCCACACCATGACTTACGTCAAGGATGTCGATGCCGTTGATCTCCATGAATTGGGCCCGAAATTTGAAACGTATAAAGCCTTCCCGCGCAAGACCAATATGAACTTCGTCCAGGTCATCGACGACCACACCATCAAAGTCCATACGTGGGAACGCGGTGCCGGGGCCACCCTGGCCTGCGGAACCGGCTCCTGTGCCTGCGCCGTCGGCTCTTTCCTGAACGGCTTCACCGGCCGCAGCGTCGACGTCCAGCTCTACTTGGGCACGCTGCACATCGAATACAACGAACAAGACGGCAACGTCTACATGACCGGCCCGGCCGCCGTCACCTTCACCGGCGACTGGCTGGAAGACTAGCGCTTTGGCAGAAAACGGTTTCTGACGTTGGCCATGAGCTGTTTTTTCCCATCGTTTGTCGTGGGTCGTGGCTCGTTTGCCGTTGTAGGGGCGCCACGCTGGGCGCCCGCGGGAATCCTGGAGATATCCTCATCATGTATTTACGTGAAACTTCGGCAAACGAACCACGCCAAACGAACCACGAAAAAGGGCTGCTCGCTTATGCGACAGCCCTTTTTCATTTTACCAAGGGGAGGTTTTCACTATTGGAAATGCATGATATACAACGCGGCGCCTTTGTCGACAGGCCCAACCGCTTCATCGCCCATGTCGCTTTGGATGGGGATATCGTGACTTGCCATATGCCCAATCCCGGCCGCATGTGGGAACTGCTCTTTCCCGGCGTCACGGTCTATGTCCGGCCGGCAGCCAATCCCAAGCGGCGGACGGCTTACGACGTCGTCGGCATCGAGCGCGACGGCATCCCGATTCTGCTCGATACGCAGTACAATAATGATACGGCGGCCTGGCTGGTCCAGGAACACCGCATCCCCGGCTGGGAAGACTGGGACCTCATCCGCCGGGAAGTCACCGTCGGCGACAGCCGCTTCGACCTCCTCCTGGGACGGGGAGAAGAACGCTTTTTCGTCGAAGTCAAGTCGTGTACCCTTTTCAGCCGAAACGGCGCCATGTTCCCCGATGCCGTCACCGAACGGGGCCGAAAGCATATCCTGGAACTAGCCGCCATGAGTCGTCAGGGCATCCATACGGGCGTCTTGTTCCTGGTCCATTGGGACCGGGCCCGCTGGTTCCTGCCGGATTATCATACGGATCCGGCCTTTGCCCAGGCCTTTTATGAAGCGGCACCGCACCTGGACTGGAAAGCCCTGGCCCTGCACTGGGACGGCTCCTTTTCCCGGCCCGGCGTAGCCGGTGTGTTAGCGTATCCCCAGGCTATCCTGGAACGGGAGAATCACGACGGCGGTGATTATACATTCATCCTGCACCTGCCAGAAACGAAGGATATCGTCATCGGTTCCAAAGGGAGCTTCCATTTCCCGGCCGGCTACTATGTCTATACCGGGTCGGCCCGGAAGAACCTGGCTGCCCGCCTGGCTCGGCACAGCCGCAAGCGCAAGAAGATGCACTGGCATATCGATTACCTGCGGCAGGAAGCGGACGTCGTCGCCGCCCTGCCCATCCGGACGGCCGATGACCTGGAACACGACCTGGCACAGGCCGTCGGCGCCGTTTCCGACTGGTCCATCGACGGCTTTGGCTGCACGGACTGTACATGCCCATCCCATCTCTTCGGCTTTACGGTCAATCCTATCCATTACCGGCCCTTCATCCAGATTGTCGAAGATTTCCGCATGAACCGCCTAGACTCGTCTATTTTTTATGCTATAATGGGGTAAATCACAATTTGCTAGGGGGAGATAAAGACATGGAACGCGCACAAGCATTGGCTTTATTGCAAAAATATAATCAGGAACCGTTTCACATCATGCATGCTCTGACCGTCGAAGGCGTCATGCGCTGGTATGCCCAGGAACTGGGCTATGGCGACGACGTCGATTTCTGGGGACTCGTCGGCCTGCTCCACGATGTGGATTTTGAAAAATATCCGGACCAGCACTGTAAAAAGGCGCCGGAACTGTTGAAAGAAATCGATGCCGACGATGCTTTCATCCACGCTGTCGTCTGCCATGGCTATGGCATCTGTGTCGACGTCGCACCGGAACACTTGATGGAAAAAGTCCTCTTCGCGGCCGACGAATTGACGGGCCTCATCTGGGCTGCCGCCAAAATGCGTCCGTCCAAGAGCACGAAAGACATGGAAGTCAAGAGCCTGAAGAAGAAATTCAAAGATAAGCGCTTCGCCGCTGGCTGTTCCCGGGATGTCATCAAACAGGGGGCAGAAACCCTTGGCTGGGACCTGAACGACCTCTTTGAAAAGACGATTTTAGCTATGCGCTCCTGTGAAGACGGCGTCCGCAAGGAATGTCTGGAACTGACAGGCGTAGAAGAATAAATAGGAGGAAACCACTATGAAATTACGTAAAATGATGATGACCACTGTAGCCGCAGCCATGCTGACCCTCAGCGCTGCCGGCGCATCCTTCGCATCGGGCTTGGGCACGATCAATGCCGGCGCTCTCTTGCAGCAGCATCCGCAGTACGCCAAGACCATGGCTTCCTGGCAGTCCGACGTCAAATCGGCTCAGCAGGATTTCCAGAAAGAATTAAAAAAGACCAACGACAAGGCCGCTCAGCAGGCACTGGTACAGAAATATAACACCAAACTGAACCAGCAGCGCATCGCCCTGTTCTCACCCTTGGAAAAGGATATCCTCGCTAAGACCCAGGCCGTCCAGAAAGAAAAAGGCCTGGACTACGTCGTCCTCTCGGGCTCCGTCGTCATCGGCCAGGCCCAGGACATCACCGAAGACGTCGCTGCTAAATTGAAATAATACCCATAGCCACTAACCACTTAAAAGGACTTGTCGCATGGCGGCAAGTCCTTTTGCATTCATGGAATTTCCCAAACGGGCAAAAAGCGCAAAGGTTGTCTTAGGGCGTTATCTTTTATTCCCTATGGCTCTAACGTATGATAAGGGTACGAAATGAGTCATTCGGAAACTAAAAGAAAAGGAGAACAAGTAGATGGAAATTGTTGCTATCGTCCTAAGTTTATTTTTACTTGTCACATTTGCTTATCGCGGATTCTCGGTTATTTTGTTTGCGCCGATTTTCGCCCTCTTTGCAGCCAGCTTTTCGGGGCTGCCGATTTTACCGGGGTATACGGAATTGTTCATGGCTAAAGCCGTTACCTACATCAAATCCTTCTTCCCGGTCTTCCTCCTCGGTGCCGTTTTCGGCAAGGTCATGGAAGAAACGGGCATGGCCCGCAGTATCGCTATGGAAACAATTAAGCTCATCGGGAAAGATAAGGCTGTCTTCGCCGTCGTCTTCGCCTGCATGATCCTCTGCTATGGCGGTATTTCCATGTTCGTCTGTGCTTTTGCTGTTTATCCCTTCGCTGCCGCTCTGTTCCGCGAAGCTGATATTCCGAAACGTTTGATTCCGGCCTGCTTCGTTGCCGGCGTCTTCACGGCTACCATGGACTGCTATCCTGGTTCGCCGCAGATCCAGAACATCATCCCGACGATTTATTTGGGAACGACGACTTTTGCCGCTCCGATCTTAGGTTTGATTTGCGGTACTTTATTGATCGTCCTCTGCTTCATTTACCTCGAATTTCGCCGCAAACAGATGGCCCGTTCCGGCGAAGGCTATGGCAACCATACCCTCAATGAAACGGTCATCGATCCGGAAGCTTCTCTTCCGCCCTGGCAGTTGTCCATCATTCCGCTCATCGTCGTCCTGGTCCTGAACTTCTACTTCTCCATGATTTTCCAGTGGGATGAATCCTTATTAGAACCGTTCCGCGCCATGAACGTGCCCCTGTTGGCTAAAGGCGTCCACAATGTCGTCGCTATCTGGGCCCTGGTCCTCGGCCTCTTGGCTGCTATCATCATTGCCGCTGCAACGGGACGCAAATTCATGTCCAAGAACACCAGCGTCAAAGCTGCTCTCAATGCCGGCGCCTTAGGTTCCCTGCTGGCAATCATGAACACGGCATCGGAAGTTGGTTACGGCAACGTAATTTCGTCCTTGCCGGGCTTCCTGGAAGTCGCTGATGCCCTCCTCGGTATCGGCCAGGGCATGCCGTTGTTCAACGTCGCCTTGATGGTCAACATCCTGGCTGGTATCACCGGTTCTGCTTCCGGTGGTTTGAGTATCGCCCTCGATATCTTTGGTCAGCACTTCCTGGCAGAAACAGCTGCTGTCGGTATTCCGGCTGAAGTCGTCCACCGTATTGCAGCCATGGCTTCCGGCGGTATGGACAGCCTGCCCCATAACGGCGCTGTCATCACGACCTTGGCTATCTGCGGTCTGACTCATCGCGAAGCTTATAAGGATATGTTCGCCATTACCCTCTTGAAAGTAGTCGTCGCCTTCTTCGGCGTATTCTTCTACATGTTAACTGGTATTGTATGATTGGTTATTAGCGGGCCGCCCTTTGGGGAGGCCACTGAAAAAGTCCCCATATGGAGTCTTGACATACTATATATAGACATAAACACAGTAATAGCCTTCTATATTTTGTATGTTAAAGCATGAGACTGGGGGTTTTTCAGCAGCCTCCCTTTGGGACGGCCCCTACAAATGCTAACCACTAGCCACTAACCACTCAAAAAGGCGCTGTCTTCGAGGACAGCGCCTTTTTCATTTCCCTTCTTTCAAATCAGCGGCACAGACTTTTCCGATGCGTGTGAGCAGGTTCAGTAGTTCCTCCCGCTCTTCTGGCTTAAAATCTTTAAAGACCATGTCGTTCAGTTCTTCGATACGCTTCTGGACCGGTTCTTTGATGGCCATGCCGGCAGCCGTCGGTTTGACGCGGATGCTGCGGCGGTTATTGGGGTCGAGGATGCGGTCGATGAGGCCTCGCTTCTGCATCCGGTCGAGGACGCCGGAAATGGTGGAGTTTTCGACGCGCAGGATGTTGGCAATTTCCTTCGGCGTCAGCGTTTCATCTTTCCAGAGACAGGCCAGGACGCCGTATTGTCCCGGTGTGATGCCGAACTCGGAAAGGTTTTCGGAGAAGATCAAAAAGACTTCATGTTGTGAAATGGTTAGCAAAAAATTAATGCATCTCGTGTAATCCACAGGATATCTGCCTTCCTTCTGACAATATTTCGTATTCCTAATTAGTTTACATTTTATCATATTTTTGCATATCTATCTAGTAAGTAGCTTTTATTTTTGCCTTGCCGTATAATAAATGTGAAAACATGCAAAGGAAGGGTTCTATGAAACGCAAGCAGATTTTTGGCTTTGATTATACCAACAACGAGTATATGAAAATCTTCATGTACCTTCTCGTCGGCGGCTCGGCGGCTCTCTTGGAATGGTCGCTTTTTTATATTTTCTTTCGGCTGTTGTCAGCCGGTGCTGTGTTTTCGATGCAGACGCAGACCGTCCTGGCTGCGACGACCCTGGCTTTTGCCTCGTCGACGCTATATCATTATGTGCTCTGTAACCGCTTTGTCTTCGACAGCGGCAGCCGCTATCACCGCGGGACGGAAGTATCCCTGGTCTTCGTTGTCAGTGCCATCGGCCTGGGCTGGAATCTCCTGCTCATGTGGCTGTTTACGTCACCGGCTATTTTAGGTCTGAATCCGATGGTGTCGAAAATCATGGCCAGTGCCATCGTTACCGTTTGGAATTATGTGTCGCGTAAGAAATGGATTTTTAAGTAAGGGGGTGTCTCTATGGCACGAGCAGCACGCGTTATGGAAATTTTACAAGATATGATTCATATTGACAGCGAGACGAATACGCCTAAAGAACGACAGATGGAATTGTACCTGCAGCAGTTCTTTTCTCATCTCGATGGCGTCGCCAGCGGCCTCATCCATGTACCCGACGATAATTGCCAGCGGTCTGTCGTCTACGGCCTCGTCCGCGGCAGTACGGGCCATACGGTCATTTTCATGAATCATCACGATGTCGTCGACGTAGAGTCCTATGGCTATCTGCGGGACCAGGCCTTTGACCCGCAAGGGCTGTATAAGGCACTGGAACGGGCTCCGCTCAGTGAGGACGTGCGCCGGGACTGGGAAAGCGGGGAGTGGCTCTTTGGCCGCGGCTCCTGTGACATGAAAGGCGGCGCGGCTGCGCAATTAGCCGTCTTTGAGGATTATGCAGCCCATCCGGGCAAGGCCAGCCTGATTTATTTATCCCTGCCTGATGAAGAAACGTATTCGGCCGGCATGCGGACGGCCATTACCCTGCTCAACGAACTGCGCTCTTCTTATGGTCTGACCTATGATATCCTCATCGATAGCGAACCGAATCATAAAGAACAGGGGAAACTCGTCGCTTACACCGGTTCTGTCGGTAAAATCCTGCCCGTCGTCCTGGTACAGGGCAAACCAGTCCACATCGGCTGCTATGATAAAGGCATGAATCCCGTCGGCGTCCTGGCCCACCTCATCGCGGCGACCGAAGGCAGCCGGGAACTGACCGACAGCTGCGATGGTGAACAGACGCCGCCGCCGGCCTGGGTCTATCTGCGGGACCGCAAGGAACGGTACGATGTGACCCTGCCCCAGCGCGTAGCTGCCGCCCTGAACCTGCTGACTTACGACAAGACACCGGACGATGTCATGTATGTCCTTTTGGAAGAAACGCGGCGGGCCGTCCATGACTTGCAGCAGACCATGGGCAGCAATCTGCCCGTCTCCGTCTGCAGTGCCGATGAGCTCTTGCAGCAGGCTGCGGCCTACCCCGGCTTCGACGTCTTCTATGAAGCGGCTAAACAGGCTTCTTTCGTCGCTCTGCAAGACGGGCGCAGCACCTATGCCGAAGAAACGATACACCTCTTGGAGCAGATCCTCGATTTCACGGGCATGACGGCGCCGATGGCCGTCGTCGCTTTTGCGCCGCCTTATTATCCGGCAGCCGACAGCCTGTCTTTCCCGACGCCGGCCTTTACAGGCTTGCTGGAAAAGATTTCCTCGATGATGGATGTCCGCTTTGAACGCTATTTCAACGGCGTTTCCGATTGCAGTTACTGCTGCGTCGACCCCGATTTTGACGAAGACATGGTCGAAAAGAACTTGCTCCTCTGGGGCAAAGCCTATCCCTTTGACTTGGAAAGTTTGAAAAAATTGCAGATTCCCTTCCTCCTCCTGGGACCGTGGGGCAAGGATTTGCACGAACGGACAGAACGCGTCCATATTGAAAGCGTATCGCAGAAATTGCCTCATATCCTCGATACCATCATTTCTTACGTCGGCCAGGCTGAATTATAAAATGTATGATGGTCGGTCAAGACATTACTAAAAAGCATGAAATAATGTAACCCATTTGTGACAATGCTATGATATACTAGAACATAATAATGTCATAGGTGGCACTATTAAATACCAATAGGAAGCTGGGATTTATGATGAAAAAGAAATCTTTAGTATTGGCTGCAGTCATGGCAGCCTGCGCTACTTCCTTTGCTTTCGCTACGCCGCAGACGCAGTGGAACCAGGGACAGTGGCAGCTCGACTTGGGCGCTTGGAACCCGAAAGCTTCGGTTGACTCCGGTAATTGGGACAAAGCTACATTCAAGGACTGGTATGGCCAGGAAGATACGAACTCCAAATGGGATTTCCAGGGCGGCTTGAGCTATGGCCTTTCTGACAAATGGGCTTTGCAGTACAACTACTACGGCTTGAAGACTAAGAGCGACAACAACAAATCCTACAAGACCGATGGCGATGAACACGAAGTAAACCTCGTTTACTCTATCAACAAGAACTTCGCTGCTTACGCTGGCTGGAACCGCATTAAAAACGACCTCGGCGGCGATGCTAACGACACCAACAACGTCGCTCAGCTCGGCTTGATCGCCAAAGCTCCCCTGGCTAAGAACCTCGACTTCTACGCTAAAGGCGCTGTCGGCACTAAGAAGACGACCATGTGGGAAGCTGGCCTCGGCTACAGCATTACACCGGACCTCGACATCAATGCTGGCTATCGTTATTTGAACACCAAATTGGCTGATGGTGGCGATTCGACTTTTGAAACTAAAGACGACGCTAACATCTCCTACAAAGGCTTCATCGCTGGCCTCTCCTATCGCTTCGGCGGCGGCCACAAAGAAGAAGCTCCGGCTCCGGAACCGGTTTACACGCCGGAACCGACTCCGGCACCGGTTGTTGAAACGCCGGTCCAGAAGAACGACTACTACGTTGAAAGCGTTCACTTCGGCTTCGACGAAGACCAGCCGCTCGCTTCCGAACGCGCTAAGATGGACCACTTCGTCCAGGTTGCTAAAGCAAACCCGAGCGATACGTTCAAACTCGTCGGCAACACCGATGCCAAAGGCTCCAACGCTTACAACGATGACCTTTCCAAACGCCGCGTAGACAACGTAGCAGCATATGCTGAAAGCCAGGGCGTACCGGCTTCGCAGATGCAGCTCGACTACAAAGGCAAAACGGACCCCGTCAGCACCAACGACACCGAACAGGGCCGCGCTGACAACCGCCGCGTAGATATCTGGCAGAATCACTAAGTTTAGTGGCTCGTGGCTAGAAAAAACAGGCTATCTTTATGATAGCCTGTTTTTTTGTTTGATGTGAGATGTTTGACGTTTGATGTAGATGGAGTAAAATTTAAAAGCCATCGCTTCAAACATCATACATCAAACTTCAAACCAGAAAATCCCTCAAAAAGGGAATTTATCCTTGCCAAACTTGCTGTTTCACGATATAATAATGTAGCTAACTTAATAAAAGTACTGGTGCGTGGTAATCCGCCGGGGCTTGTGCAATGGGAACCTATGAACCTTGTCAGGTCCGAGAGGAAGCAGCAATAAGTAGACCTTTCCATGTGCCACGAGGAAACCTGGCGGGTTATCATACACGAGTACTTTTCAGTTGGTAAAAGCAGCGGTTAGCTGCTTTTTTTCGTATACGGAAGGGAAAGACTCATGGCATATATTGCATTATACCGCAAATGGCGGCCGAAGGATTTTGAAGATGTCGTCGGCCAGTCCCATATCACGGAAACCCTGCAAAAAGCGATAGATACGGACAAAGTAGCCCATGCTTACTTGTTTTCCGGTCCCCGCGGGACGGGCAAGACGAGCACGGCTAAAATTTTTGCCCGGGCCATGAACTGTGTCCACGGGCCGACGTCCCACCCGTGCAATGAATGTGAAGTCTGCCGCCACATCATGAGCGGCGAGTCCCTGGATGTCGTCGAAATCGATGCCGCTTCCAACCGCAGCATCGAAGACATCCGCACCTTGCGGGAAACGATTAAATTCATGCCGGCTGAAGGCCATAAGAAGATTTACATCATCGATGAAGTCCATATGCTGACGACAGAAGCTTTCAATGCCCTTCTGAAGACCCTGGAAGAACCGCCGGCCCATGTCATCTTCATCCTGGCGACGACGGAGCCGGAACGGATTCCCATGACCATCTTGTCGCGCTGTCAGCGTTATGAGTTCCGGCGTATTACCAGCGAGGATATTGCCAAACGCCTGCTCTATGTGGCCGGACAGGAACAGATCGACCTGACCAAAGGTGCTGCCCATATTCTGGCTGTCCAGGCCGACGGCGGCATGCGCGATGCTTTGAGCATGCTCGACCAGTGCGTCAGCAACACGAGCGGTACCATTGACGAAGGCGTCGTCCGCGATTTGCTAGGCCTCATCGGTAAAGACTGGCTGTTTTCCCTGGCTCAGGCCATTTTCGACGGCCAAGGCGATGTCATCATCAAGGCTGTCGACGACGTCATCCATATGGGCAAGGAGCCGCGGGTCATCTTGATGGAGCTGCTGGCTCATTTGCGGGCCGTCATGCTCTGCCAGGCCGCGTCATCTTCCGACACCCTTTCGGCTTACGACGACTGCCTCGACGAGTTGCGTAAACAGGCTGGCGAATGGACGCCAGCGGCAGTTTTTCAAGTCCTGGCCATTTTACAGCAGGCACTGCTGACGGCCAAGACGTCGCCGGTTCCGCGCATTGCCGTGGAAATGGGGCTGCTCATGGCAGCGCGGCAGCTGAATCAGCCGCCCGTTGTCCCCGTCGCAGCGGCTTCTGCCGCCAAGGCTCCGGCTAAACCGGCTAAAACTGCTGTGGCAGAAAAGCCGGAAGTCGTCCCAGTTCCGGAAGAGGACGATTACAGCGGCGGCTACGGCCTGGAAGAAGCTGTTCCCTTTCCAGAAGAAGAGTTTACTTCACCTGGACCCACCGTTGGCCAGGCACCGGTACAGGAAGCTGCGGCCGCTATGCCCCAGCCTGCTCGTCCGCCTGTGCCACCGGCACCGCCCCGGCCCGAGCCCGTGAAGGCGGCCGCTCCGGCTGCGAACGTACCCGCTCCGGCACCGTCCCCGGCAGCGCAGCCTGTCGCATCGGCCGAATACCAGGACGTCTGGAAAAAGATGTGCGCCATTCTTGATAAAGAAAAGAAGAAAGCCGTCTTGTCCTGTATTCGCAACGGCCGCGTCGTTTACATCGGCGAAGGCCAGGTCATCGTCGCCTTTAAGACGGCCTTCATGGTGAAAAGGGCCAACCGGGAAGATTACTATAAGTTTACCGATGCTGCCTTATCCCAGATACTGGGCGGCACGTACCACATGCAGGGCTTTTTGGAAGGTGATGCCGAACTGGATGGGTACGAAAAAAAAAAGAGTAACCTGACCCGGCCGGCGGAACCTGAACCGCTGCCCGAAGAGGATATTCCAGTTCCTGCGCCATCTCAAGAAGCAGCTAGTTCCAGCGATGAAACGGCATGGCAACCGGCTTCCATCGAGGATATGGATGAAGCCGAACGAGCCGCCTTGGGACCATTGCTTAAAAACGTAGGAGACTGTAATATATATATAGAAAATAAAAAATAAGTTTACACAAAATTAGGAGGAAAACAAATGTTTGGTGGAAATATGCAAGGTATGATGAAGAAAGTACAGAAAATGCAGAAAGAAATGAAGAAACTGCAGGAAGATTTGAAGAAACGCACTGTCGAAGCGACCGTCGGCGGCGGTGTCCTGACCATCGTCATGAACGGTGAAAAGAACGTCGAAAGCGTCCACATCGACCCGAGCATCATCGACCCGGAAGACGCTGAAATGCTGGAAGACCTCATGGTCGCTGCCGTCAATGAAGCCAACAAGAAAGTGGACGATATGATGGCTCAGGAAATGAGCAAGATCACCGGTGGCATGCACCTGCCGGGCATGTTTTAATGGATACGCCATTAGATAAGCTGACGGAAGAGTTCCGCCGTCTTCCCGGCATTGGCGTCAAGACGGCACGCAAGCTGGCCTACTATATCGTCCAGCAGCCGGCCAGCCGTGTCGACGAATTTGTCGATGCTATCCGCGATGCCAAAGCGAATATGCACTTCTGTTCGGTCTGCTTCAACTTATCGTCCCAGGATCCGTGCCCGATTTGCAGCGACATCAGCCGCGACCGCTCGACGATCTGCGTCGTCGAAACGCCGCAGGATGTCCAGGCCATTGAACGCAGCGGCGATTACCACGGCTTATATCACGTCCTGCACGGGGCCTTATCGCCTTTAGACGGCGTCAACGTCGAAGACCTGCGTATCCGCGAGCTCCTGCAGCGTCTGGGGAATACGACGGTCAAGGAAGTCATCTTGGCTACCGATCCTGATGTAGAAGGCGAAGCGACGGCGTTATACCTGGCCCGCCTCATCAAGACGGCCGGCATCCGCGTGACCCGCATTGCCCGCGGGCTTCCCATGGGCGGCGACATTGAATATGCTGACGAAGCGACGCTGGCTGGTGCCGTTGCCAATCGGCAGGAAATGTGAGGGTATTATGGAATATCTATGGATAGCCGCAGGCGTTTTTGTCCTGTTCTTAGTGCATAAGCTCATCTTGGCACCGATGCGCCATTTACTGGTCAATGTCGTCGTCGGCCTCATCGTCCTGTACGGCGTCAACCATTTTGGCTATCTTTTTGGCTTCCAGCACGTCCCCATCACCATCGGGACAGGCCTCATCATCGGCCTGTTCGGCTTGCCCGGGGTCGTACTGGTTACCTTGTATTACACGTTTTTTTAACCTACGCGAAGAGGGGATATCGTGAAATTGAAAAAATGGGCCGTCCTTGCCTGTACGGCTGCCTTGGCTGTATCAGTCCTTTCGGGCTGCGGCAACAGCGTGTCTACGAAAACTGAAACGGTTTCCAAGTCGGATCATCCTGTGGCTCTGACGCTGGATGCCAATATTACGGCTTTACATATGACCAATATCGTGCCGAAACTGTCGGGGAAACTCGTATCGACACCGTTGGCCGTCGGCCAGGAAGTCAAGGCTGGCGACGTCGTCGTCCAAGTCGATTCGGCACCGTATCAGCAGAGCGTCAGCCAGGCTGAATCGCAGCTCGTCGCTGCTTCATCGGCTGCGACGCCGACGTATAAGACCGTTACCGTACCGGCTGCCAGCAGCGGCGGCGGTGGTGGCGGCGATAACAGCGGCCACCGGGCGAAATTGAAGGCCTGGTATAATATGGGGGCCTTATCGAAAGTCGAATACAATCAGATGATGGCTGATGCTGGCGGCTCTTCAGGTTCTTCTCAGGGCGAGACGACTCAGACCGTCCAGGTCCAGGAAGCGCCGGCTGTGGACCATGAAAAAATCGCCCAGCTGCAGCAGGCCGTCCAGGCTGCCCGCGATATGTTAGGCAATACGACGATTTATTCGCCCATTGACGGCCGTGTCACGGCCGTATCGGATAATCCGTCTGTCGCCGTCGCCGGCAATGTCCTGGCTACGATTCAGCAGATGTCGCCGTTAGTGGCGACCTTTGCCATTCCTGAAATGTACATTGACGCTTTACAGGATGCCAAAAAAGACGGCAGCCTGCAAGTATCTATCATTGCCGCTTCGGGTGAAACGGAAACGGGGGAACTGACCTATCTGGCAACGACCAAGGATCCTTCGACCGGTTCTTATATGGCCAAGGTCACTTTCAACAACGCCAAGAACCTGTTCGTTCCCGGTGAATTTTATCACGTCCGCATCGCCACGCCGAAAGAAGTGTCCCAGATTACCGTTCCCAAGACGGCGGTCCGGACCAAAGACAGCGGTGACTTCGTTTACATCGTCAATGACAGCGGCCTGGCCGATGCCCGTTCCGTCCTGACTGGCGATGAAGAAGACGGCCGCGTCGTCATCCTCGACGGCCTCGACGAAGGCGATGTCGTCGTTGCCGATCCGCCGGATTCGCTGGAAATCGGCATGAAAGTTAAATCGTAATTCCAAGGAAGGTGAGAGCCAGTGGCAAAAGAAGAGCATCACAGCAGTTTATTGAAGTCCTTGGAAAAGAGCCTCGACGTCCTCGACCTCTTCGTGGAATGTAATACCGGCATGACCCTGAAGGACATTGCCGAACACACCCACTTGAATACGTCGACGGCCTTCCGCATTGTAAACACCTTGGAGCGGCGCCAGTATTTGACCCGCAACGATACGTCCAAGCAGTACCGCCTCGGTCCCCGAGCCCTGGCGCTGGGCTATTCGTCTCATTGGACAGAGAATGTCATCACTTTGGCCAAACCTTATTTACGGCGTTTACAGCAGTTGTTTAATGAAACGGTCAGCATTTACATTGCCGAAGGCGACTGCCGCATCTGCCTGGACCACGTCGAAAGCACCCATTCCCTGCGCCGGGTCATCCCCATCGGGGAGTCCCTGCCGCTCTATAAGGGGGCTGCCGGCCGGGTCCTGCTGGCCTGGACGAGCGATGACGAACGCAAGCGGTACATTGAAAAATACGGCAATATTTCTGAAGAAGAGTTCGCGGCCATCCGCCATAATGGCTATGCCATGACTCAGGATGAAAGCGAACACGGCTTATTTGCCCTGTCGGTACCTATCTTCAATTTTGAAGGCCAGGTCATCGCCTCTTTGACTATCGCCGGGCCGTCTATGCGTTTCTATGACTCGATCCGTCAGAAAATGCTGTTCACCATGAGCCAGTATGCCTATGAGATTTCCCATTCCCTGGGCTACCGGAAGAAAGCATGACCGGCCGGAAATGGAGGGCTGACGAATTTTGCGTCGATGCCAGCGTACTGGCCCCGCGCCTGCTGGGGCAGTACCTCATCCATGAAACGCCGCAGGGCCTCTGCAGTGGCCTCATCGTCGAGACCGAAGCTTATGGCGGCTGTTACGACGGCTTTGCCGACGACGGAGCCCATAGCTTTCATGGCCTTACCAAGCGGACGGCACCGATGTTCCACGCCGGCGGCATCAGTTATGTCTACCTGATTTACGGCATGTACTGCTGCTTCAATGTCGTCGCCGGTCCGGAAGGACAGGGCCAGGCCGTGCTCATACGGGCTGTTGAACCAGCTGAAGGGACTCCGCTCATGGTACAGCGCCGGAAGGCGAAGAAAGTCAGCAAGAATCTGACTAACGGGCCGGGAAAACTTTGCCAGGCCCTGGCTATTACGCGGGACCAGAACGGTCTGGATTTGACCGGTGATGAACTCTATCTGGCCCATCCGCTGCGTCAGGAAACTTTTTCTATCGTTCAGACGACGCGCATCAATATTGACTATGCCGAACGGGGAAAGCATTTTCCCTGGCGGTTCTATATAAAAGACAATCCTTATGTGTCTAAATTGTAATCCTAGTTAGGGGGAGATTACTATTATTGAATTTAGAGAAATCCGTTTGGAAGATAAACCCATTATAGATGACTATTTTCATCAGAAAAGATATGAACAGGCTGATGCTACCTTTATGACGCTCTTTGCCTGGCAGAAGCCCTATGAAATCCAGTGGGCTGAAGAAGACAATGTCCTCTACATCCGCTCGGGCCGCGGCAAGAAACAGTTCTGGATCCCGCCTTTCGCCCGCAAAGACGGCAGTTTTGCTAAAGGCGTCCTGCGCATGCATGAATGGTTCGAAGAACACGGCTATCCTTTCTTGATGAAAGGCGTCACGCCGGCTGCTGTCGAACGGATCAAAGCGCTCTGCGAAGACTGTTACGACTTCACGCCGGACCGGGACAATTATGAATACGTCTACCTGACGCAGAACCTGATTAATCTGTCGGGCAAGAAATACCGCCAGAAGAAGAATAACCTCAACCATTTCCGTAATCAGTATTTCGGCAACTGGGAATACGTCCCCATTACGGAAGATATCTTCGATGAATGTCTGGCCGCTGAACAGTCCTGGTATGACCAGCATGAAGCCGGCGATGAAGACGATGAACTCTTAGGCGAACGCCATGCCATCGAAACGGTCTTTAACAACTGGGAAGTCCTCCAGCCGACAGGCGGCGCCATCCGCATGTATAATAAGATCGTCGCCTTCTCCATCGGTGAAATGCTCAACGATGATACGGCTATCATCCATTTTGAAAAGAGCGACCCGACCATCCGCGGCCTGTACCAGGTCATCAACCATGAATTTGTCGTCCATGCCTGGCCGCACACGACGTACATCAACCGCGAAGAAGACATGGGGATTCCCGGCCTGCGCCATTCCAAAGAATCGTATAATCCGGATCACTTCGTCGAAAAATACGACGTCACACTGCGCCAGAAATAAGGGGGCCTTTCTATGTACTTCCGTTTAGCGACTGAATCGGACCGGGGCCTCGTCGAAAGCCTTTGGGACTATTGTTTCGAACACCGGGAAGATCCGTTTTTCCAGTGGTATTTCAATCATTTTTATCGGCCTGAAAACGTCCTCATGGGCTTTGAAGGCGATGATATGGCCTGCCTGACCCATCTCAATCCGTATACGCTGTGCCTGCGCGGCAAAGCCATCGACACGTCGTATATCGTCGGTCTGGCAACGCATCCTGCAGCCCGGCGCAGCGGTGTCGGCGGGAAACTGTTGACGGCAGCCCTAAAGGAAATGAAGCGCCGCGGCCATTACATTCACATCCTCATGCCCAGCAAGGCCGGTTTCTATCAGCCTTATGGCTATGAACTCTATTGTCATCAGTGGAAGGAAACGATGCCCTTGGAAGCCTTGCGGCCTCTGACGGACCGGACCGTGCGCTATGCCTTTGTCAACAGCCCGGATCAGTGGCCTTATCTGGCCGCCGTTTATGAAGGCTATACGAAGGGCCTGTCCGGCTATGCCCTGCGCGATGAACAGAGCTGGCGGAGCCATATCGAGGCCCAGCTGGCCGAAGGCAATATCGCTGTCTGCTTCGATGGGGACGAACCGATTGGCTATGCCTTCTATCAGCTGGGAGAACCGACCATCATCAGCGGTGAATTTGTTTACACCTGCCGCAAGGGAAAACGGGGCCTCTTAGGCTATATGTACAACCACCGTTCTCAAGGCGAGGCCTTCCAATGGAACGAAGGCATCCATGACCAGTCCTATCGCTTTTATCCCGACGGGAAACAGGGCCATGAAACGATGCCCTTCATGACGGGACGCATCGTCGATGTCAAAGGGGCCTTGGAACAGCTTCCCTACCAGACCGACGGTACGGTTACCTTCCATACGGAAGACCCCTTGGCGGATTGGAACTGCGGGACCTTTACCTTGACAGTAAACAATGGTAAACCCGTAGTTACCCAAGAAAAGAATGAGCAGGCCGACGTTACCCTGCCCATCGGTACCCTGGCTTTATTAGCCTTTGGCGCCATGGATGTAAACGACCTGGTTTTCAATGAAAAACTACAGGGAAATGAACAGGCCCTGCAAACCCTGCAGGCCCTCTTCCCGACCGAAAAAAACTGGATCAACGAGTGGTATTAGTGTCTTTTGTGGTTCGTTGTTAGTGATTCGTGGCTCGTAGGAGCTCGTACGTGGCTCGTAATCCGTAGGGGATTATACAAATCCATGGCGGGCCGCCCTTTGGGACGGCCCCTACGAAACCATTCACTAGCCACTAACCACTTAAAAATAGGCTGTCGCATAAGCGACAGCCTATTTTTTTACCGATAAACAGTGTAAACGACAATCCCGGTCACGAGAAACACGGCGGTATACACCAGGAAGAGTGTGATCAGGGTATGGCGGCCGATGTTGGCGACGACCCGCCAGCCGCTCTTCATGCCGCCGGCCAGCATGACGTACAGGGAGTGGCCTGTGCTGGCCGGGACGTGAGCCGCTTCTCCAGGAAGAGCTTGGTACGTTCCTTCTACGACGGGATGGTTTCCGTGATAGGACAGGTTGTTTTCTAAAATGCCATCCGGGTTGGAGCGGATGTAGTCGTGGACATATTCCGTATGGCCGTCTGGGGCGATGCGGGTATAGCCGTTTACATGGTGGTAACCGGACGGCGCTTTGACTAAGCCTTCGTGGCTGACGACGCCGTCATGGGCAAAGGCGCCATCGTGGGCGAAGCCGTCGGCCATGCCGCCGTCGACGACGCCGCCGGCAGCGGCTTTCAGGAAGGGCAGGACCAGGGCGATGATGACCAGGGGGATACTGCCCATGATGTTCAAAGCACCTGACGAGGAGTAACCATTCCGATAGAGCCAATACAACAAGAGCTGGAAGACGAAGGCGATAAGGGCGGCTAAGGCTGTCAAGGCCAAGACCCGAACCAGGAGAGGCGCGTGAACGACTGTAAAGAAAACGTGAGGAAACGTGTTTACTATCGTTGCCAAGCCTCGGTAAATCGGCCGGTATAAGGTATTGAGCCAGTCCATGCGGAAGTAGAGGACAAAGGCCAGGCCATAGACCATAAGACCGGCAATGACAGCCCGCCAGTTCTTCAAGATGAAACCGATGCGGGCGATGAAGAGGACGATCATGATGATGAAGGCGACAGGCGCCAAAAAGGGAAATATGGCACAGAGGCCGCCGGCAATCAGGGAAAAGGCGAGCATCATGTAAATCATCTGCCAGGCCGTAACGATAAAAAAGCCGACGAAGCCGCCGATGATGACCCAGGGATTAAAACCGTGGATAAAAGTATACATGAGGATAGCGAAAATCCATATGGCACTCAAAACATTCTGCCAAGTCGTGAGTTGTGCCGATACCCACTCCCGGCGCGTCATTTGCTGTCTGTCCATAAAACACCTCGCATACGTAGTCATTACTTTTTATAGTAGAGAAAAAGCTGTAAAAAATCAAGAACATTACAGCCCCTTTTCCTTTTCGTCAAATAGGTGTAACATGAAGTTATAATTCCCCTTATTGGCACGGAGGTGTTTCTATGGATTCTTTAGGTTATTTTGGCAAGTGGTTCCCGACAGAACACAAGAAGTATACCGCTATCATCGCCATGATGTATCTTGGCGTGGTAACGACGGTACTGGGTGTGTTGTTTGAATTGGCTCTTCGGGGACTGGAAATGATCGGCCTCTTCGGCGGCCCTGTTGGGATACGGCGGACGATCGATGTCCTGACTTTTTTCAGCGGTCTCAATACACTGGCTTCGCTGGCCCTTTTTGTCATCATGATTTATCTGCTCTATAAGACGCGGGCTTTAGTCTACCTGCTCAAGATGGCCCTGGGCTATTTCGTTGTAGACCTTTTATTGATTTTGATTGCCGACCTTTTCAGTGGGACTGTCGCTGCCATTCTCTGTATTCTGGGTATCATCGCTACTATTTATGTGAATCGCAAGCGCTGGCACTATATCAGCCAATACCGCCGCTATATTTACTACGTCATCCTCAGCTGGCTGGTCAGCGCCCTTTGTACGGCTGCCGTCGTCGGCCATATCGTCTATAGTATGACCCAGCTGATGTTCGGCATGACCCGCGGCGGCTATGGGACCTTTATCGGCTATGCCGTCCTCCTGGTCCTGGTCTGGATGATTCCTGTTTTCTGCCAGCATTACATCTATCGCCGGGAAGAACGGCTGGGGACTTCCTTTTATCAGGCCTTTCGTCTCATGTGTACTGTTCCCATGACAGCCCTGTTCTTCATCTTCGGCATTTCTTCCCTGGCGTCGATTGGCACCTTGAGCGGTGAAAACATGTTTACATCATTTGACTTTGACGATACAGGCGACAACCAAGCCAATCATCAAAGTGATACAAATGCAATGTCAACGCAAAATGTAAACGGAGTAAATGGAAAATACTGCCCTCACTGCGGCCGTCCCGTAGCGGCTGATGCGGCCTTTTGCAGTCATTGCGGCAAACCCGTCCATACGTGCCCGCAATGTCACCAGCCCGTCGACCCGTCGGCAAAATTCTGCCCGTCCTGCGGGGCCCCGCTGCAGGTTCCGCAAGCCCAATACGGTCCTCTGACCGATCGAACGGCCGTACAGCAGGAGGAAAAGGTAGTGCAGCCTGAAAGCAGGCCGGCAGTACATCCTGTAGTTATGCCGCAGCGGCAGAAAAAAGAAGTTCCTTTAAAAGCGCAGCTCCAGGAGCATCGCAATCTCCTCATCGCCCTGGCCTGCGTCCTCGTCGTGGCCATTGCCGGCGGCATCTGGTACGCCCATGAACAGAAAGCCCTACCGGCCCAGGGGAGTACCGTATCGTCGCAGCCTGTCAAGACGGCTGATTCGGAACTCTCTTTAAACGGCGTTTACCTGGACCAAAGCTGGGATGAAGCTAAAGACGGCCTGGGCCGGGAACTCAGCACGTCGGATAGTAAAGACGGTGCCGTTCACCATAAGTTTACCGATATGGATGTCGTCGTCAAAGACGATAAAGTCATCATGCTGACATCCTCCTCGCCGGCAGCGCAGAGCAAGCGGGGCATCCATCAGGGCAGCTCTTTGGATGACGTCGTCAATGCCTATGGTGACGATTACCAGGCCTCGGAATACGGCGCCCAGATTCATTATGAATATACCTTTAAGACCGATGACGGGAAACAGGGAATCCTGCGCTTTGCCGTCAGCAAGAACAGCCAGACCGTCGAATATATCAGCGTCCGCCTGGCCGATGAAAAGACGGATGGCGCGAAGCAGGCTTTCCTGGCTTACCATAAGGCCATTTCCAATCACGACCTGCAAAATGCCTTCCAGATGCTGACTGGGGAATTCCAGAATTCTGTCGGCGACTATGATGGTTACGCGCCGGGCTATGCCAACACCTTGTCCAGCGACGTGTCCAATCTCCGCAAAATCGCTTCCGGAGGCGATAAGACGACCTTTTCCTTCACCTTGAAAGCGCGGGACCGTATCCCAGGCAGTGCCAAGGTCAAAGTCCAGTATTTCAACGGTCAGGTGACGATGGTAAAAGACGGGAACACCTGGAAAATCAGTGATATGAGTGCAAAGAAGACGGGAGAACATGTGGAATAAATGGTATGTCCGACATAAACGAAAACTGAAACGCATGGGGGCGATTACTTTGATCGCCGCCGTCGTCCTTTACGGACTCTGTTTCTACATGAGCTACAAAGCGGCGGATATCTTCAACCAAGTCGTCGCAGAACGCCAGCTCTTTCCCGGTACGGTCACGGTGGAACGCCTGACGGCGACGCCAGGCGGAACCGTGTCCTTTGAGGGCCTGGTATGGAACGATGAAGATGGGGATACGCTGGTCCAGATACCGGAAGGCCAGTTTACGGTCAAACTGAGCGATGTCCTGACCGGTCATATCGGTACGCAGACTGTCGAAGACGTGACTTTGAATAATGCCTATATTCATTTGATCTTTAATGATAAAATGGAGTTACAGCATATCAAGAAGGCCAGTGACCATCACAGCAGCGGCCCAAAGGATTTGGTCAAGGTCACAGGGCCTAAGAGCAACCGCCCCTTTAACTGCCACGTCGCCCTGCATCAGAGCGTCATCGAAGCTGAAGCGCCAGGCCGTTATTTCAAGATCGGCGATGTCGAGTTCTCTTCGGACATCCATACTAAAGGCAAGACGAAAATCGACTTGCGGGCCGGTCACTTTTTCGGCATGATCGATGCCAAGTCCCTGCGCATCCGCGGCAGCCTGGATTTCAAAGAAGAAACACCGCAGTATAACCTGTCGCTCTTGCTGAGCGACTGCAATCCCCGTTCTCTCGGGGCCGGCCTGGATATCGACGACCCGGCGACGGTTTCGGCCGACATCCGCGGCCCTTTATATGCCCCGGTCATCGACGGCACTTTGAAGATGGACCGTCTGGATATTACGGCCCTGGTCTTTACGGATGTCGTAGGACAGGTCCATTATGAACAGGGCCTGCTCGATATAAACGAAGTCACGGCCGGCGTCTTCGGCGGCTCCATGAAAGGTCATGGACAGGTAAACCTGGACGATAAATCGTATACGGCGGACATGACCGGTTCCCAGCTCAAAGGCGGCATTGCGGCCCATGACCTCTTCCTGCGCTGCAACGTCGACTTGAATCTGCACATGGAAGAAAATAAAACGACCGGCACCAAGGCGATTTACGGTGATTTCCAGTCCGGCCCGGGACGCTATCACCAGCTGCCCTTCCGGGGCATTTCCGGCTCTTTCGCTCAGGATGGCAAGACCTTGAACTTCCGGGACGTCGTCATTTCCATGTTCTTTGGTGACGTATCGACGGACGCTTTTTCCATTGTCAATGGCAAAGTCAAGATAGGGTCCCTCAACATCAACTATAAAAACGGGAAGCGGAGCCGCTGGGGAAAAGGCGGCCCACAGCCAGTCCCGTGAGAAGCACTATAGATAGAGAAAGGAGTTTTTACTATGGATATTTCCCGATATTTAGCGGAAGAAGGCAAAAAAATCGATTTGACCCAGTGGTCGACGACCTGCGATGTGGACATCGACAAGAAGAAGGTCAAAGGCGAACTGCTGGACCAGACGATTTCCGAAATGCAGGATTTACAGGAAAAACTCTGTGCCGACAATCACTACGGCCTGATCATCGTCCTGCAGGCCATGGATGCGGCCGGGAAAGACGGTACGGTCAAACACGTCTTTGCCCACCTCAATCCGGCTGGCGTCAAAGTGCACAGCTTCAAGAAACCGAGCTCGGAAGAACTGGATCACGACTATATGTGGCGCATCAATAAAGCCCTGCCCGGCCGGGGTGAAATCGGCATCTTCAACCGCTCGCACTATGAAGAAGTCGTCGTCGCCCGCATCCACAACCTCATCAAAAGCGACGGTATGCCGGAAAAACTGGTACGCAAGGATATCTGGGAAACGCGCTACCGCCAGATATGCGACTGGGAACGGTACTTGTCGGAAAATGGCTTCCCTATGGTCAAGATCTTCCTCCATTTGTCGAAAGATGAACAGAAGAAACGCCTCATCGACCGCATCCTGACTCAGCAGAAGAATTGGAAGTTCGACATGTCTGACATCGAGGAACGGCAATATTGGAACCGCTATCAGAAAGTCTACGGCGAAGTCTTATCGGCCACGTCGACGAAGTACGCTCCCTGGTACATCGTCCCGGCTGATGACAAGTGGTATACGCGCTATGTCGTCGCCCAGATCGTCCTCAAGGAACTCAAGGCCATTAACCCGAAATTCCCGAAATTGTCACCGGAAGTCGAAAAACAGCTGGCCCGGTTCCGCCAGCTCCTGAAAGAAGTCGATATCAAGGACTTGAAGAGCATCAAGAATGCCATTGATGAGCAAAAAGTCAAATAAGAAGTGTTCCTGATAGGGTCAAATGTGATATAATAAGGACGGTTCAAGAAAACCGATGAAGTTCTGTACACGTTTTGAGACATATCTCAAGGAGGTACCGTTATGCTCGATGCAAAAGTAAAAGAATTAATCAATACCCAGATCAATCAGGAATTCTATTCGGAATATTTGTATTTAGCTTTTGCCAACTATTTCTATGACAATGGCCTCGATGGCTTTGCCAACTGGTATGATGTCCAGGCCCAGGAAGAACGGGATCACGCGATGCTCATGCGGACATATCTGCATAACAACGGCGAACGCGTTACCTTCTCGGCCATCGCCGAACCGCAGAACGACTTTGACAGCATCAAAGCGGTCCTCAAAGCCGGCTTGGCTCATGAACAGTATGTCACGTCGCTGATCAACAAGATTTATCAGGCTGCCGATAAAGTCCACGATTACCGGACCATGCAGTGCTTCGACTGGTTCGTCAAGGAACAGGGCGAAGAAGAAAAGAATGCCGACGATTTGATCAAGAAATACAAGATGTTCGGCAGCGATGCCAAAGGCCTCTATGCCCTGAATCAGGAATTACTGGCCCGTACGTATGTCGCCCCGACGTTAGTCCTGTAAGGATTCATACAATTCCATAGTGCAATCAGGTGCGTAAGCTCAATAGAGAAGTCCGGTGCAAAACCGGCGCGGTCCCGCCGCTGTAAGGAGGAGCCAGGCTGCAATGATGTCACTGTACGTCCGCGTATGGGAAGGCGCAGCCATGGCCATGAATCCGAGCCAGAAGAACTGCCTGATTAGGATCACCGGTTGACCTGCGAGCGATGGGGATGGCGATTTTTACGGCGAGCCGCTTTTTATGAGCTGCTGGCCGTGAAGGACTCGTATGTAAGGGACTGTCGCATGAAGGCTTATGCCATCATGTGACAGCCTCTTTTTTTATATTTTTTATCAAAGGAGAGATGATTATGTTCCACAAAAAATTAAAGACCGCGCTGATTTTATCTTTGGCCCTGACGTCGTTTGGTGCTTTTTCGGCGCCCTCTTTTGCTGCCGGCTATACGCTGAACCCGGAAGTCAAGGACGCTACGCCGGCTTTGAAAAAGGCCGCGGAAATCGGGGTCCGCACGTACAACAACCCGGACATGCAGAACGAAGCCAATAAAGACGCCATCCTGGTATTGAGCTTCGGCACGACCTATAAGGACAGCCGCCAGAAGACCATCGACCAGACTGTATCGGCTATCAAGGCGGCCCATCCGGATCAGAAAGTCGTCGTCGCCTTCACGTCGCATATCATCGTCGACCGCATCAAGGCTAAAGAAGGCGTGACCGTACCGACGCCGGAACAGGCCATGGCCCAGCTGAAAAAAGAAGGCTATACGCGCGTGGCCATTACCTCCCTGGACATCATCCCGGGTATGGAATATGCTTATGATACGGCTATTTTCGACCTCTACAAACATGATTTCAAGAAATTGACCCTCGGCACGCCGCTCATGTATTGGATGGGACAGGAAGACCAGCGCGACGACATCGCTGAATTCGTCAAAGCCTTCTCGACACAGTTCCCGAAAATCGGCAAGAAAGACGCCATCCTGGTCATGGCCCATGGCACGCCGCATCCGGCCAATGCTTATTACTCCGTCGTCCAGAACCGCCTCGATGCAGCTGATCTGGGCAATGTCTACATCTACTCTGTCGAAGGCTGGCCCCATCTGGATACAGTCATTCCCCAGCTGAAAGCCAAGGGCATCAAGCACGTCATCCTCATGCCCATGATGATGGTCGCCGGCGACCATGCCAATAACGACATGGCCGGTGCCGATGCCGATTCCCATAAGAGTATCCTGGAAAAAGAAGGCTTCACGGTTACGACCTATATCCATGGCCTGGGAGAAAATGAAGCGGTCCGCCAGATGTTCGTCGAACGAGCTGATGAAGCCTGGAATGCCCTGGAAGCCCAGTAATTTGACTTCATGGAATTTTTTCCTACCAATTTAGTCCATCCTTTTCGTCTATCATTCCATATGCTTCCTTTGTATAATGAATTCACGAAATGCATATAACAAACGTGAAGAAATAGGAGATGGAAGACATGAAACAAGTGAAAATAATTACAGCTCAAGAAGCAGCTCAGCTCGTCAAAGACGGTGACGTCGTCACGACCAATGGTTTCGTCGGTTCCGGACAGCCGGAAGCGCTGACCAGCGCCCTGGAAGAACGCTTCCTCAATACGGGTTCGCCGAGAGATTTGACGCTCATCTATGCCGCTTCCCAGGGGAATACGGATGGCCGCGGCGGCGACCACTTCGCCCACGAAGGGATGTTGAAAAAAGCCATCCTCGGCCACTGGAACGCCGTTACGGCCCTGCAGAAATTAGTCAATGAAAATAAGATCCAGGCCTACAACCTGCCCCAGGGCACGCTGTCCCAGTATTTCCGTGACGTCGCAGCTCATCGCTTAGGCACGATTACCCACGTCGGCCTCGATACCTTTGCGGACCCCCGCATCAGCGGCGGCTGTCTCAATGACGTCACCAAAGAAAACTTCGTCAAAGTCATCAACATCGAAGGCCATGACCAGCTCTTCTATCCGCGCATGGATATGAATATCGGCTTCATCCGCGGGACTTATGCCGATGAATGGGGCAACGTCGTCCTGACCAAGGAAGTATCGCCTTTCGATGCCACGCCGCTGGCACAGGCCGTCCATAACAGCGGCGGTATCGTCGTCGTCCAGGTCGAAAAAATCGTCAAAGGCGGCACGCTCGACCCGAAACTGGTCAAAGTACCGGGCATCTACGTCGACTACGTCGTTCAGGTCGATGACGAAACGAAACGGCAGCAGTCCTTCGACTGCGAATATGACCCGTCCCTGACGGGCGAAACGACGATTCCCGTCAAAGCCCTGGATCCGGCTCCGCTCAATGCCAAGAAAGTCATTGCCCGCCGGGCAGCCCTGTTGCTTCTCAATATGAGCAGTGAAGCCGTCATCAACCTGGGCATCGGTATTCCGGAACTCGTCTCGTCCGTAGCCAACGAAGAAGGCATCGGCGACAGCTTGACCATGACTGTCGAAGCCGGGGCCATCGGCGGCGTACCTCTCGGCGGCGTCCGCTTCGGGGCTTCTGTCAATGCCGAAGCCTACATGGACCAGGCTACACAGTTCGACTTCTACGATGGCGGCGGCCTGGACCTGACCTGCCTGGGCCTGGCCGAATGCGATAAAGAAGGCAATATCAACGTATCCAAATTCGGTACGCGCATTGCCGGCTGCGGCGGCTTCGTCAACATCACCCAGAATACGAAGAACGTCGTCTTCTGCGGGACCTTTACGACAGGGAAACTCCGCGAAGAAATCAAAGACGGTGAACTGCACATCCTGCAGGAAGGGAAAGTCAAGAAATTCGTTCCCGAAGTCGGTCACATCACCTTCAGCGGCAACTATGCCCGTAAACATAAACAGCATGTCCTCTACATCACAGAACGTGCCGTATTCGAAATGAAAGAAGACGGTGTCCACCTGACCGAAATCGCCCCGGGCATCGACCTCCAGAAAGACGTCCTCGACCAGATGGGCTTCACGCCGATCATCGACGAAGTCAAAGTCATGCCGGCCTTCCTCTTTGAAGATAAACCCATGGGTTTGAAAAAGATGAAAGAAGAAATGAACAAATAATAGTTTGTAGTACAGAGTTTGTAGTTTGCAGAAAAGCTCCCCTGATAGGGGAGCAGGCCGCCGAAGGCGGCCTGAGAGGTTTTGACACAGCCGCGGACTACGCTGTGAGTTGCGGACTGTAAAAAAAGGGCTTGTCGCATTTGCGACAAGCTTCTTTTTTTGATTGTAGGGGCTCGCACGTGGCGAGCCCGTCAGGTATATGTTATGATGCCTGTAGCCGATTTGCATGGGCGGGCGCCCCACGTGGGCGCCCCTACAGAAAAAGAGGCTGTCTTAATGCGACAGCCTCTTTTTTTACTTCGACAAGGACAAGGTCCTTTCGATGAGCGGTTTATACGTTTCGTATTTTTTCTTTAAGGCTTCTAAATCATACTGGCGGTATGACGGCTGATTCTTCATGTTCTGGAAGGCATTGAGCAGGATGGAGTGGAGACGGTTGCTGCTGATGACGTAGAACGAATCGGCGTCGTTGTGGATATTCCGCTTGTTCTTTTTCAGGAAGCCTGTCTTGTAGTTGGAATAGAAGGACAAGTCCTTGCCCGTGTACATGCCGTCGCTGACGGTCGGCAAGAGGACGCCAGTCGTTAAGTTGGGATTCTTTTCCAGGCCTTCAAAGATACTCTTGATATGCGCTTTCCGTTCTTCCGCAGTCAAGCGGTATTCGATGTCGGTCAGGTAGATGTAGCCCGATTCGACGTAGCGCAGGAGCGATGTCGTCGGCATGATGAAGGTGATTTCCGAAGCATTGAGGATTTCTTCCCACGTGACGCAGAGGCGCTGGATGGCAAAGGCCTGTTCCGGCGATACGGTTTCGCTGATGTGGTCGAAGACTTCGTGAGGAAGGAGGAATTCAAAGCCGATGGTCAAGTAGAAGAAGAATTTCGTTGTCGCATAGAAGGCCGTGCGATAGCCGAGTTCTTCCAGTCCCAGAGAGCTGACCGTCGACATGAGCGGTTTCTTTTCAGCTCCGTTGAAACTGAATTTTTCATAAATATCACCGACTAAGGATTCGTCGAAAATATAGGTACACATCTTGAAGCGGGGCTGTGTGTCCAGGGCATATTGAACGACGAACGCGCCCTTGAGGATGATGAGGTTGGCATTGGACGTATCCTGGATGTCATAAAAGACGAAATCGATATCCAAAAAATTATCTAGCGTACGATAGACCGTGATTAAATCATCGAAGTTGCTTTCAATTTTATCTAAGTCCAGGCCGACGCGGATGGTCAGTCTGTGCTGTAATTCGAGGCCTTCGAAATATTTCCAGAACCCTGTTTTGTATAAAGTACAAAATTCACCGAGGACCAGGAGCTCACCATCACTTTCGAGGCTTTGAATGCCCTTTTGCAGCAAGTCCGACAAGAAAGCCGACGTATCGTGATGACCGGTGACGACCTGGATGGACGGGCGGTTTTCTTTGCCCTTGGGAACCCGGTTCTGGTTCAGCGTCGTCCGGTAGGCGGCGCAGAGGTACTGGCCGATTTCAAAGCCCAGGTCATCCGTATTTTCGGAAATGGGGAAGGTTTTAAAGAACTTGGTCTCTTTCTTCTGCTTAGTGATCAGTTCGGCAAAGTATTGGCCCATTTCTTCGTTGATCCGTTCGACATAACGGGAAGACGGTAATTTCGTACCGTTGCTCCATTTATTGACGTAGGACACATCGTAACCGACGACATCGGCCAGGGAAATGAACTTGGCCTGTGTGAAGGTAATGAGCCGTTTTAACGTTGAAGCATATCCATCTGAAATCACGTTGTAACCTCCTTCAATACGAAATTGTCATATTTTTTATATAGAACATATATGGCTTTTAATATATATGAAATACATTCATTCTCTGTATAAATTTAATTCAATCGAGCATGTACATTTTATCACATACCTTAGTGAATCACAATGATTTTGACAAAAAAATTCACATGGACTTAATTCTATGCAAAAAAGGTCAAGCCTTTCCTGTTTTGTTCCAACTTGGTCATTTGTATACTGTAGTCACAAGGTTGGTTCAAGGCAAGGCCAATCAATAAGACATAGTTGATAATTTTTATAACTATATTAGGAGGTTTTTCATTATGGCTTACAACAATATTAAATTCGTCAACGAAGATGGTATCGGTATTTTAACGATCAGCCGCCCGAAGGCTCTCAACGCATTGAACACGGAAACAGTTACGGAACTGAATGACTGCGTTGGCAAAATCGAAGCTGACGAATCGGTAAAAGTTGTCATCATCACTGGTGAAGGTGCTAAATCCTTCGTCGCCGGTGCCGACATCGTTGAAATGTCCACTAAGAACCCTGTCGAAGGCCGTAAATTCGGTAAGATTTCCCAGGATACTTTCACGCGCATCGAAAACCTGCCCCAGCCGGTCATTGCAGCTGTTAACGGCTACGCTCTCGGCGGCGGCTGCGAACTCGCCTGCGCTTGCGACTTCCGTTATGCTGCTGAAAACGCTAAATTCGGTCAGCCTGAAGTTGGCCTCGGCATCACACCGGGCTTCGGCGGCACTCAGCGTCTCCCCCGTGTCGTAGGCCGCGGCTATGGCAAAGAAATGATTTTCCGCGCTAACATGATCGACGCTCAGGAAGCTCATCGCATCGGCTTGGTCAACAAAGTCGTTCCTCAGGAAGAATTGATGGATACCTGCAAAAAGGTAGCGAAAGAAATCATGGGCAACGCTCCTATCGCTGTACAGCTCGCTAAGACGGCTATCAACCGCGGCATCAACTGCGACGTCGTCACCGGTATCGCTTACGAAGACGAAGTATTCGCCCTCTGCTTCTCCACGGCAGACCAGAAGGAAGGCATGGACGCATTCGTCAACAAACGCGCTAAACACTTCCAGGGCAAATAATAGAGCACGCTTCATTGTTAGAAGGAGGGGCTTCGCATGGCAGCTGAAAGCTTCGTGCGACAGTCCCTTTCCTATAAACCTTTAGTATGTAATAAGAATTATTTTTAGGAGGAATATTTACTATGGATTTCAAACTCAGCGAAATGCAGCAGGATATTGCTAAACTGGCTAAAGATTTTGCAGAAAAAGAATTGGCACCGACTGTCAAAGAACGCGATGAAAAGGAAGTCTTTGACCGCGCCATCCTCGACAAAATGGGTACCCTCGGCCTTCTCGGCATCCCCTGGGAAGAAGAAAACGGCGGCGTAGGCGCTGACTTCCTCAGCCTGGCTGTCGCTTGTGAAGAAGTTGCTAAAGTCGACCCGTCCATCGCCCTCAGCTTCGAAGTACACACTATGCTCTGCTCCTGGCCGATTTGGAAATTCGGTACGCCGGAACAGAAAGCCAAATACTTGAAACCCTTGGCAGAAGGTACGAAACTCGGCGCTTTCGGCCTCACCGAACCGAACGCTGGTACTGACGCTTTGAACGGTTCCACAGTCGCTACGAAAAACGAAGACGGCAGCTACACCTTGAACGGCTCCAAAGTCTTCAACACCAACGGCGGCGAAGCTG